>Ga0180434_10000129_pt1 | contig 108299 bp, 83 predicted proteins | sample SS_ome_7_FD_132453 | JGI IMG/M metagenome (GOLD analysis project Ga0180434, IMG submission 132453) | Hypersaline lake sediment archaeal communities from the Salton Sea, California, USA - SS_1_D_2 metaG | ecosystem: Environmental > Aquatic > Non-marine Saline and Alkaline > Hypersaline >... | reverse complement strand
GCCCGCGAGGCGCGCGGCAGCGTGCGAGGCTTCGGCGAACAGCGCATAGCCGCGCATTATGCCCTCGATGAACGGGAGCGAAAGGCCCCTAAGCTCGGCGGGGAAGGCGCGGTAGTAGCTGCCTGTCAGGTAATCGCCGGAGTACGGCGAAGCATCGAGCGCGTCGGCTTTGAGCGCGATGGCCGCGCGCGCCGCAATGGCGCCCGCCAGGACGTCGCCGCTGCCGCCCTTCGCCAGCGCGGGTGAGCCCGCGGGCGGGTAAAGCGCGATGCCGCTTGGAGTCATCAGGAACGTTTGCGCGGACTTGGCGAGCACGTAGCAGCCATATCTTCCAGCGAATTCGCGCGCGGGCGTGAGGGGATCGGCGATGGCCTGCGCCAGCGGCAGCTCAACGAGCTGGGAGAATTCACCCAGGTGAGGCGTGAGCGCGACCAGCCGTTCGCCCGCGCCGCCCTCATCAGCGAGCCAGCGCTTCACGGCGAAACAGCCTTCGGCGTCGGCGATGATGGGCAGATTCGTTTTCGCCGTGGAGACGAATGCCGCGTCCTGCAGCTCCTTGCGCTGCGACAGCCCGGAGCCGAGCGTGAGCAGGTCCGCCCAGTCGAACTGCGGCTCGAGCTTGAGCATTCCGCCGGGGCAGCCGGCGAAGTTTTTGGGGTCGAACGAGCCGACCATGACCTCGGTGAGCGACGATGCGACCGGCACGTAGACCTCGGCGGGCACGAAAAGCCGCACCAGGCCTGCGCCCGCCCGCAGCGCGGAAATGCCGCACATCTTCGCCGCGCCGGAGAATCCGTGGCTGCCCGCGAGCACCACGATGCGCCCGAAATGCCCCTTGTGCACGCCTGGCCTGCGCGGCGGGATCGGGTGAGAGTGGAAAAACTGCGGCGAGAAATAGTACGCGCGCGGCTTCACGCCCGCGCCGCTGCACGGTTTCAGCCCGATGTCGGCGACCACGAGATCGCCCAGCGCTTCGCGCGCGCCGATGGTGAAAAAGCCCGATTTGGCGTGCCCGAAGGTCACGGTGCAGTCGGCGCGCGCGACCGCGCCCATACTCGCACCGGTGCTGGAATTCAGCCCGCTGGGGCAGTCCACCGCTAGCGCGAATCCGCCGAGCGCGTCGTAGGATTCGACCGCGGCGCGCCAAAACTCGTCCAGCTCGCGGTCGAGCCCGGTACCGAACATCGCGTCGACCTTCACGCCGTACGACTCTGTTGGCATCTTCGCGGGATCGTCGATGACCTCAGGTTCGACGCCGTCGGCGCGCAAAAGCCCGAGGTAGTGCTGCGCGTCGCGCGAAAACTTAGCGGAAGCGTCGCGCGCGACAACGTACACCTTGAAGTTGCGCCGGTCGGCCTGCCATAAAAAATGCGCCAGCGCCAGCCCGTCGCCGCCGTTGTTTCCCTTGCCGCAAAATATGCCGATGCGGGTAGTGGGCGCCGGGAACCGCGCGGCGAGCTCGCCCAGCACCGCGCGCGCGGCATTGCCCATCAGCTCCTCGCCCGGCACGCCGCAATCGTCAATCGTGTAGGCGTCCACGCGGCGCATCTCGTCCGCCGTTAAAACCGCCGAAATTCCAGGTGTAACCATAGCGATTCCGCCCGCCGCGCCGCACCTTTCGCGGGAGGGTTCAACGCGCGGGGCTTTTGTGTTAGTATTCATTTTGCCACATATCGGCACTACTGCCAATTTGAAAGGAGATCACCGTGGAATACGCTGATAGACTGTCGCGGCTGGGCACGGAAACTGCGTTCGAGCTGCTGGCGAAAGCCAAGCTGCTCGAATCCCAGGGCGTGGACATGGTTCACCTGGAGATCGGCGAGCCCGACTTCACCACGCCGCGCAATATCATAGACGCCGCGATCAAGGCGCTCAATGAAGGGCACACGCACTACACCGGCTCGGCGGGCGCGCTGGAAAACCGCAAGAGCTACGCCGATTACCTGAGCAGGCGATACGGCGCGGACCTCGACTGGGAAAACGTCGTGATTATGCCGGGCGCCAAGCCCGTCATCTTCCATTCGATGCTCGCGCTCGTAAACCCCGGCGACGAGGTGGTCTACCCCGATCCCGGCTACCCTATATACCGCTCGCTAGTGAGCTTCCTCGAAGCGAAAGCGATGCCGTACCACGTGCGCGAGGAAAACGAGTTCCGCTTCGACCCCGCCGAGCTTAAAAGCCTGGTCAGCGACAGCACCAAGCTGATGATAGTCAACTCGCCGCAAAATCCCACCGGCGGCATGCTCACGCACGACGACTGGCGGCTGATTATGGACCTCGCGATGAAGCACGACTTCTGGGTCCTCTCCGACGAGATATACTCGCGCATCATCTACGACGGCGAGCACGTTGGCGTGATGAACTTCCCGGAGGCGTTCGACCGCGTCGTTCTGCTCGACGGCCATTCGAAAACGTACGCTATGACCGGATGGCGGCTCGGCTACGCGTGCTGCAACAAGAAGCTCGCAGGCTACCTCACAACGCTGATGACCAACGCGAATTCCTGCGCCGCGGCGTTTACCCAGATCGCGGGCGGAGAGGCGCTGCACGGCGACCAGTCTGCCATCGAGGAAATGGTGCGCACGTTCAAGGAGCGCCGCGACATCATCGTCGAGGGGATGAACGCCCTGCCCGGCGTCACGTGCCACAGGCCCAAGGGCGCGTTTTACGTGTTCCCCAACTTCAAAAGCTACGGCCGCGACTCGCACGAGCTGCAGGAGCTGTTCTTAAAAGCGGGCGTCGCATCTCTCGCTGGAACGTCCTTCGGCCCCGGCGGCGAGGGCTTCATGCGATTTTCGTACGCGGCATCGGCCGATAGCATTAGAAAAGCACTTGACCGCGTAAGGGCAGTGTTAGATAATCTATAAGAGCGAGGTCCCATTATGAGAATGAAATACGGCTTTTTGCTTGTTGCGATACTTGCGGCGGGTTTGCTTGCATCCTGCGAAGTCACGCCGGGCGAGATTACGGGCAAGGTCACTTACTCCGACGGCCGCGCCGCGTCGGTTATGATTAAAGTGTTCGACGCTTCTAACAACGCGGTGCACACGACGTCTTCCGGCACCGGAGGCACGTACTATACCGGCCGCAGGATCCCGCCGGGGACATATACTGTGCGCGCATTCAAGGGCGACGAGCAGGTGGGCGAGGACTACGAAGTCACGCTTGAGCCGGACGCCTCCGTCGTCTGCAACATCGTCATATAGCCTGCCCGCGCCTGCACTTGCGGCATCTGACATAATGGCGCACCGACGTGCCGCTATATTTGCACACCCATTTTCCGCTTAGTCGCGTATTGTCATATTATAGCAAATTTACTAAACAACTAATTGGCTCTTTTCCATCTAAAGCCATACGCAACTTGCACGCATGGCCAATGTAATTGAGAATGTCCCCGGATAAGCAGAATACCCGGGACAGCGCCCCGCACCCACGGCTATTTTGTCCCATAATCGGGCAAAAGCGTGTGATGCAACTTAACGACCCGCACGTCCAATATTGTGCAATAGGCATAATATAACAGAGAGGTCAGCCGTGCTGTCCGCGATTAATATCGCCCTCGTTGCAACGACCGTATAAATTGCGCCGTCGTGGCGTGATGCAAAGAAGGCGCGAAGTGCGCGCTGCTCAGGCAATCCGGCTGTTGATGCCTTTGCTTACGTCCGCGAAGGCGCTGACCGCGATGATGTCCGATCTCCTATCGGACAAACCAACATCCGTAGACAAAGGCACGAAATGGCCGGGGCTGAAATCTGGGTCATTTCCCGGTGGGCATGGGCGACCCGAGTGGTAGCACGGGCGTCCCGCCCGTGATTCCCCCCAATCCACCGGCGAGACGCCGGTGCCGCCAGATAACTACTTCCTCTCCCATCCTTGAAGACGCTCTTGCCGCCGTCCTCGCCACCGACGAAGAATCCCATCTCGACGAGCCCTGCCAGCACGTGCTCTCGCGGATGGACCGCCTGTACGACGAGGCACAGGCGCGCCTCGACGCTGCGCAAAACCGGGGGCACCCTTAATAACCGCCGGCTGGATAGCCAGCGCTGCCCTGCGGGAATACGTGCCCGGCTGGTGAGTCCGCCTGCACCTGCAGTATGGCGGACAAGCCCGGCCCACCCGTTGAGGATTCCCCTGTTCTGCCTAACAACGAACAACCAACCACCAGCAACCGGCAGCGCGCCGCGCCGCAATGCCCCACGTGGCGCTAAAGCCGCAGCCCGTGCGCGGATAAAAAAATGCCGGCGCTAGAGTCTCGCACCGGCACGGGTTCGGTTCGTATCCGCGTGTAGTATAAGCGCGGCGGCGGCGGCACGTCAACCGGTTCACCGGAGCGCCAGATCGTGATACCATACCCCAACCGCCCGCCTGCGCGGGCGCCACAGAGGGAGGGATCACATGGAAGCTACCCGCGCGCAATGGGGAAGCCGGTTCGGGTTCCTGCTCGCGTCCATCGGCTCGGCGGTCGGGCTGGGAAACATCTGGCGGTTCAACTACCTCGCGTACAAGTGGGGCGGCGGGACCTTCATTTTAGTCTACATCTTCGCGATACTGACCGCGGCGCTGCCCATTCTCATACTCGAGTACGGGCTGGGGCACCGGTTCAGGCGCGTCGCGCCGCTGGCGTTCCGCAAGATCGGCAAGCCGCTGGAGGTCATCGGCTGGCTGCCCGCGGTGCAGATGTTTTTCATCGTGGTCTACTACTGCGTCATCCTCGCGTGGGTGCTCAACTACCTGTTCTTCGCGCCGGGGCTTTCGTGGGGGGAGGACACCAACAGCTACTTCTTCAACAGCTTCCTGAAGCTGTCGGATTCGGTGTGGAGCCTCGAGACCGTCGTGCCCGTGATACTGCTGGCGCTATTCGCCGTGTGGTTCCTCAACTGGGTGGTCATCATCCGCGGGCTGCAAAAGGGCATGGAGTTCTACGCGAAGCTGCTCATGCCGATTCTGGTGCTGCTCGCGATAATCCTCATCATCCGCGGCGTGACGCTTCCCGGCTCGATGCAGGGCATCCAGGCGTATCTTACGCCGCACTGGGAGAAGCTGGGCCAGCCGAGGCTGTGGGTGGACGCGTTCAGCCAGGTGTTCTTTTCCATCAGCGCGGGCTTCGGCATCATGATAGCCTTCGCCTCGTTCCTCCCCCCGCGCACAAATGTTGTCAGCGCGGGCCTCACCGTGGCACTCGCCAACTCCGGCTTCTTCGAGATAATCCTGGGCTTCGGCAGCTTCGGCACGCTGGGCTACCTCGCGATGAAGACCGGCAAGCCCATGGAGGAGGTCGTCACCAGCGGCATCGGCTTCGCCTTCGTGGTGTTCCCCGAGGCGCTGAGCCAGCTCCCGTTCGCGCCCTGGCTCTTCGCGCTGTTCTTTTTCCTGACGCTTTTCATCGCGGGCTTCACCAGCTCGCTGTCCCTGGTCGAGGCGGTCGTCGCCACGTTCTGGGACAAGTTCCGCGCCGCCCGCGCCCGCATCGTCACCGCGGTGTGCCTCAGCGCGTTCGTGCTCGGGCTGGTCATCGTGACGCGCGCGGGGCTTTACATCCTTGACATCATCGACCACTACATCACGGCGTACGTGCTGCTTTTCGTGGGCGTGGCCGAATGCATCATCGTCGGCTGGGTCTGGGGCGTGGACAAGCTCATCGCGCACCTCGACCGCCAGCCCGGAATGCGCGTGCGCGCGCTGTTCGGCACCATCGTTACGTATATCGTGCCGCTCATCCTCATCGTCATCGCGTACTTCCTCGCGCAGACGAACCTGCGCGGCGCGCTTTCCACGCTCGCGGCTGCGGGCGAGCCGGGCGCGCAGATGAGCTTCATGTCGCACGTGGCGGTGCTGTGGGTGCCGGCGCTCATCGTGGTGCTGGCGCTGGCGCTGTTCGGCTGGGGCCTGGCGTCGCCGGGCAACGCCGAGTTCGCGATGCTCATAAAGTTCTGGATCCCCGCGGTGCTGACGCTGATTTTCTACCAGGGCTGGTTCGGCGAGTTCAAGGAGGCCTACGGCGGCTATCCCTGGGCGGCGCTTACGTTCTTCGGCGGCGGCGTGCTGCTGCACATCATAACCTTAGGCTTCCTCCTCGCCCGCTCCCGCGGCCATCCCTCGCTTGAAGCCGACCTCGCCCGCGAGGAAGAAGAATTTGCGGAGGGGCTGGATTCCGGGTCCGCCGGATAGCGGATAGCGTCTAAATTAGCCTTTTGTATCTGGTTGCACCCGAAGGCAGCCGTATTTAAGTGAAAAAGAGGCTTGACAAACTCCACGCGTACGTGCTATCCTTGTAAATAGTAACAACCATATTCTGCCATTTCAGTTATGGAGAGCACTATGACAAATAACGATGACAGTCCTAAGAGGGAGCGATTCAAGCGACTCGCGCAATCGCGAACAAACACTGTGCTAAAAAAGCTAGACGTGCTGGGCAATTGTTCAAACAGGAACGCATATGAGTATAATGAGGAGGATGTTGAGAAAATATTCTCCGCTATTTCAAGGAAGGTGCGCGAAGTCAAAGCCAGGTTCACCTTCCCGGAGAATAATGAATTTAGACTGTAGGAGGTTAACATGAGACAGATCAAGGCCGACCTCAGCAGGCTTGATGAAATCATTGCGCGGCAGTACGAGGACAAGGTTCGCGGCTTCGCAAAAGACTCAATGCAGAATTCATGGGAAGCGAGACTCAACCGTAAAAAAGGCACTGGCTTCAGCATGGATTACAGGTTGTTCAAACAGTTGGACGGGTACAGCAATGTTCTTATGTTTGAAGATGACGGCACACACGGCATGAACGATGATAGATGGGACGCATTCCACGCTCATTGGCAAACAACAAAGGGGGGCTCATACCAAGGGGGAATCGGCAGATGGGGGCAGGGAAAGACTCTCTACTTGCACATGTCAGGCTCGAACCGAATTCTAACTGAAAGCAAAGACGTAGAATCTGGGAAGTATCGGTTTTCGATGCGAACTAACACGTGCTGGGTCCAGCAGGGAGACGCACCGGATCCACAGAATCCTAAATGGATGACCAAGAAAGGCGGGGAAGTAAAATCTATCAAAGACTTCTTCCCGTCTCAGGAGCAACTTAAACACGCTGGCACTAGGATATGGCTCTTGGAAGTAAGGGAAGAGCTAGTAGAACAGATTGAAAAGGGCGAACTCATCAGGTACTTATCAGAATCTTGGTGGGAGGTCATTCGAAACTGCCAGATACGCATCTTATGCGGTGTGAACGAGAACCTAAGAGAAGTCAACCTTCCTATCGTTCCACAGAGTCGCGACAAGGTGGTTCATGAGCATGTTGAGTTTGACACTAGGTACGGTCAGGTCAGGAAACTAAAGCTGGTGCTAGCTAAGGATCCAGTACCAGAATCATTGCGTGGCGTGGCAATCCAGAGAGGTGGAATGACCGTATGCAGATATCCTATACCTTCATCCGCTCCGGAGGACCTAAGAGAACGCGTATATGGCTACTGTATGATGGATAGAAACCTAGATGAGCAGATGTGGGAAATCGAGATGGCAAACCACGAAGGATTTGAAGTGAGGAAGTCCGTGTGGGTGGGCTTACGACGCATGATAGACGCTAAAGCCGAGGAGTTTATCGCAGCACATATCAGTAGAAAGAAGGCTGAAAGGGTATCCGTCGATGTGGAACAGATTATCAGCACTGTAAACAAGCTTGTGGATGAACACCTAGAAGGCTTAGGTACTGGACGAAAGCGAATTAGAACAGATCCGCCACCACCAACGCCGCGAAAGCCTATTCGTCTTTCGCCTTGGGGGTACATAGGTGATAACCGAAGATTCGATCCAGGTGATCTTATGAGCATCAAATGCGGAATCGTAAACGACTCTACATCGTCAGACACCTATAGCGTTCAGGCTTGGGTGGAGGACAACACCGGAGCGACCTACTGGAATGCGGAAGAGCACGGCATAAGGCTAGCAGCACGCAACAGAGCTTCCGTTAGCCTACCTGAAATTGAGCTTTCCTCCGCCTCGCTTAAGAAAGGAGCTTACAGACTTCGAGGTAAGCTTATTGATTCAAGCAAGGCATGTATCCACGAGAGAAGCGCTGTTTTCTACTATGAGATGGAGCCGCCTGCAGCATTGGGAGGGTGGCTAAAGAGAATCATCCTAGCACCACTCGGTGGCCCGAGTCGAATGCTGAGGAACGTACCAATCAATCCTGATGGTGAACTGCTTGTTAACCAGGACCATGTTGAAATGCGTAAGGTCATAGAATCGACCAATCTAACCAAAAAGCAAAAAGCTAAGCGGCTTGTCGATACTATAATAAACGTCGCTCTGCATGAGGCGACAAGAGAGATCGCGTTAAACTGGTGGCAAGACGAAAAGGTCGAGTACGACATGCAGCATATAAAGAGACCTAAGGACCTCTTCGATCAGATGTGGGCAGATTACTTAACTGATAGGAACCAGTGATGGTGAAGAAATCAAAGGTGCGTAAGCTATCTCGGAAGTACGTCGACGGTGACAAGCACGAACATGACTTATCTGGGGCAATCGAAATCGACTTGACCAAAGGTTCACTAGAAGAGCTGGTGGGGCAAATGCTCGATGCACACTACGACGACAGCATCATCAAGGAGAAGAGCAAGGTAATACGAAGATTCTTGAAAACAGAAGCATCTGGAATGTCCGCTTTGGAGGTAAGATGGCACGTTGGCCGCATACTTCAGTTTGTTGATAAACTCAATCTGAAAGGGAATGACGCCCGACGGGAGGCGTTCCAGCGTCTTTTTGACGACCTTAAAGTCGATCCCAAGAGGAATCCATCAGCCGCGAAGCTCACTCGCTATCCAACTCACATGTACACACTCGCGAAAATTCCGAAAGAACTTGTCTTCACGAAAGGCATGACTTGGTCTCGGTGGTTTGACATACTAGAATACAAACACATAGTTCGTAACCTACGCATACTTAGGAAACTAGTTAGAGAGTGCTGTACGCACGATTGGCCCGAAGCTGAACTCCGAAAGCGAGTTCAATTACTGAATAAGAAACTGAAATCGAGTAAGCATGATTAGAAGAAGCCCTTTCACTGCTGTAGATCTGTTCGCAGGTGCCGGTGGACTCGGTGAGGGTTTTTGCGCTGAAGGTTTTAAGCTGATTGCTAATGTCGAGATGAATCACTGGGCGTGCGAAACCCTACGCACACGAGCTACTTACAGAGCCTTACGGGAACACAGGTTGTGGAAGCGTTATGCAGCGCTTTTCCGCGGCGAGATTGGTAGAGAAGATGTGCTCCGCGACAGGTGTGGCTTACATGAAGAAATTACTTCTGCCGTAATTGAAGAAATGATGAGCGAGCAGACAATGGATACCATTATTAATAGACTTGACCGTGCTATCACAAAATCGGCAAAAGGCAAGCTGAATGTGCTGCTGGGCGGTCCTCCGTGCCAGCCTTACTCCCTTGCTGGAAGAGGACGAGATGCAGTGAGAATGGAAAGCGACGGTCGTCATTTCCTTTATCGCTATTACCTTCAGATTATAGAAGCCCTTAAGCCTGACTTTTTTATCTTAGAGAATGTGCCGGGTTTACTTACTGCTCGTTCTAACGGACAGTGCGTTTTCGAGAAAACGATTGATGATTTTGCCAGGCTTCGTCCGGCTTACAATGTAGCGCCAAGCCTGCCTGAGCTCAGGGCTAACCCACGCAGCTATGTTCTGGACAGTTCCCGCTTTGGCGTTCCTCAGAAAAGAACCAGAATATTCCTTGTTGGATACAGGAGATATTTAAAAGCCGTTAACTGCGGGATAAACGGTGTCTTTACGAGAATTCAGGAATATGCATTAAAGCGGCGAAGTGTTCTAACCGTAGTTGATGCTATAGGGGATCTACCTCGATTGAGTCCCGGTGAAGGAGCCGATTCCTGGCTTGCATCCTATTCAAGCGCGCCAGATGGCGTAACCGCTTATCAGAGGTGGATTAGAAGCAGATCGCCGGGCATCGCGAATCATAAGGCGCGTACTCATATGGAGGGAGACCTAGAACGTTACAGGTACTTCATTGAGAAGCACAAGAATGGGTCTCGCCGTGTTCTCGTAACTGACCTAGAAAAGGAAAGACCTGATCTCGTCCCTAATCATAAACACATGGACAAGTTCCTCGACAGATTCAAAGTTCAATGGTGGGAGCGCCCATCGTCTACGATTACGGCTCATATCCACAAGGATGGTCATTACTACATCCATCCTGACATTTCCCAGTGCCGGTCATTCACTGTAAGGGAAGCTGCACGCTGCCAGTCTTTTCCTGATAACTACCTGTTTGAGGGGCCTCGTACTCAGCAGTTCATCCAGGTAGGAAATGCAGTACCACCCAGACAGGCACAGAAAATAGCGTGGTTTATCAAGAGGGAACTCGAAGCCATATATGACTGAGAGCGTAAAGCGAAAGGACGTTTCGACTTTCAGGAGAAAGCTGCTTCGCTGGTTTACCACTCACGAGCGTAAGTACCCGTGGCGAAAGACGCGCGACCCATTCAAGCTGCTCTTGGCAGAGATGATGTTGCAGCGCACGAAGGCTGAGCAGGTAGTCTCGGTATACGAAGAATTGACACGCGCAGCGGGAAGACCCGAACTTCTGGCGCGCTTACGAATTACCTCGCTCCGCAGAATACTCCGGCCACTTGGCCTGCACTGGCGGATTGATAATTTCCGGGATGTCAGCAGAGAGCTTTTGCGGTCCTGTAATGGGATTCTGCCAAGAACCAGGAAAGAGCTGACTTCTCTTCCTGGTATCGGAGACTATGTTGCAGGAGCTATCCTAGCCGTGAGCTTCCGGCAACGAGAATGGGTTGTCGATTCAAACATCGTCAGAGTCTATAGACGTTTCTTTGGTCTTACGACAAGTAAGGAAGGCAGACGCGATCGGCACGTTGTCGAAATCGCTAAGCTCTACGCGAATTCACTAAAACCCAGAGAAGCGACCCTAGCCTTACTTGACTTCGCAGCGCTGGTCTGTAAACCGCGCAATCCTGAATGCCAGAACTGTCCTGTTCGCAAATACTGCGCAGAGGCCTAGTTCACTCCGAAAAAAATCACCATATCGGTGAGGAAATGCAGGCTGACGGCCTGCCAGAGGGAGCCGCGCTTCCAGGTCCAGAGCGCCAGCACCGCGCCGTAGATTGCCGCCAGCGCCACGCCCAGCGCGCCCGACGGGATGCCGTGGAAGTGGATTACGCCGAAGAGCAGCGCCGTCGCCGTTATCCCCTGCCAGGGCTGCAGCACGCGCGTGAGCAGGCCTAAAAAGTAGCCGCGATACCAGAACTCCTCCACCAGCGCGTTCGCCGCCGACGACAGTATCCCGAACAGCGCGAAAGCCAGCGGGGCGCGTCCGGTCTCAAGCGGGCTCCAGCCTTCGTTGGGGTCGATAAACGAGAGGTACAGCCACATCACGAGCGCGGTCGCGGCGGCGAGGCCGGCGAGGATGAGCGTGTCCTCCCACTGCCAGTTGAACCGCAGGAAGAAGCGGTCTTTCCAGTCCATCGGCGCGACAAGGCGGAAGAGGATGATTGCGGCTGCGAGCGGGATGGCGTACCAGAGAGCTTCGGCGAAGTAGTCCATGCCGGGAATGCGCCAGATGAGCGAGGATTTGGGGAAGAGCCGCCAGAGCCAGTGGAATATCCAGGGAGTAAGCGCGTAGATTACGAATGCGCCGGCTGCGACGAAGAAGACGGGGCGGGCGCGGCGGGCGATGTCGTCTTTGGGGCGCCACCACGAGAACGCGGCGACGCCGATGATTAGCAAAAGCGCAAGCGACCACGTGAGGCTCGCGCCGGAAAACTCGTCGAGCCAGGCGAGATAGAAGACGTAGAGCAGCGCGGCGATGCTCAGCGTCCAGAGGTAGATTCGCTCGGTGAGATTCACCGGGGAGATTGTAGCATTTGGGAAGGTATCACGGGCGGGTCGCCCGTGCCACCAAGCTTGCGCGCGCGGTGGCGGGCAGTGCTGGATGGAGAGGAATCAACCGCCGGCAGGCCGGGCTCACAAGCCCGGCTCTTGCTGGGAGGAATTTGGATTTAACCCTGTCTGCGCGGCGGACTAGCCGGTTTCGGGCGGCTGCCGGTATTACTTCAAGGCTTCTTTCGCGCGAGTGTAATCGCGGTCGAAGCGCAGGGAAGCCTGCACCTCCTTAGGAAGCAGCGAGCGGCCTTCGGTGGCTAGCTCGGCTACGTTCATGCCGGTTCCCGGCCCCATCATAAATCCCTGGCCGCACATCCCGACCGCCAGCGTCAGCCCGGGAACCGACTCCACGTTGTCCACGATGGGGATACCGTCCGGCGTCATCGGGTAGCAGCCGCGCCATACGCGGCGCACGAGAAGATGGCGCATCCGGGGTATCAGCGATATCATCCGCCGCGCCAGAACCGGCAGGAACTCGCTGAGAGACTCGCGGTTGTCGCCTTTGAACAGCTCTTTTGGCGTATAGCAGAAAATGATCGCTTTGTCCGACACCTGGCCGAAATAGAAGTTCGCAGTCTTACCTTCCGGCCCGGGACGAAGGTCTACAATCAGCGGCCCTAAGAACTCCTCGACCGGCATCGTAATCCCCGCTTCGTGGCTGTCCGGCTCAACCGGTATGCCGATGCCCAGAAGCTCTCCGTGCCGCCCGGCGTCGGCCCCCGCCGCGAGCACAACGCGCGATGCGGAATAGCTGCCTCGCGCGGTTTTTACTCCGGTAACGCGGCCGCCGCCGCGCAGATAGCCGGTAACCGGTTCATTGAAGCGGAACTCCGCGCCAAGCTCCATTGCAGCGCGCTCAAATGCCACCGCGGCTTTCAGCGGGCTGACCTGGCCGTCTTCGGGCGAGAACGTGCCGCCCCGCAGGCCTTCGCGCTCAATGCCCGGCACAAGGTCAGCCACCGCATCAGCGTTCACCCAGCCGATGTTCAGCCCGTGGCTTTTTTGAAGCGGGAGGATGCCCTTAAGAACTCCCTCAATGTCCTCGCCGTAAACCGGAAAGCAATACCCGCCCGGCTTCCAGTCGATGTCCATGCCGTGCGTTTCTTTCCACGTGGAGAATTCGCGCAGCGATTCCCGGCAGGTGAGGATTTTCGCGGGATCGGAATGGGTTGCGCGGACGCCGCCGATGGCGGCTTTGTTTTCTCCCTGACCGACGGCGGCACGCTTATCGAGCGCCAGCACCTTCAAGCCCTTGCGCGCCAGATAGTAGGCGGAAGGGACTCCAACGCTCCCGCAGCCTACCACAATTGCGTCAAAGGCCTGCACCATTATTGCGCCTTCTTTTCGCCGCCGAACACGCCCAGCGGCGCTTCCGCTACAAGGGGGCGCTCGGTGAATCCCGTAACTTCCGCCAGATCAACTCCCTCCTCGCAGAAAATCCGCTGAATGAGCGTGGAACACGTCTTGCCGCCGCACGCGCCCATACCCACGCGCAGCAAGGCTTTTAGCTGGTTCATATCGCGCACGCCGCGCCTTATCTCGCGCACGATTTCGCTTTTGCGCACGCGCTCGCAGCGGCAGACGACGGGATCTTCCTCGCCGGGAATTTGTGCATCCACGGCCACCGTCTCCGGGCGGACGCGGAATCCGGCGACCTTGAGCCTGTCCGCAGCCGGGACTTCAATCATAACCAGCTTGCGGCGGTCGAGATCGGGATGTTCCTTGTAAGCGACAATCCTGCCGCTTCCGACCGTGTCTCCTTCCTGATTCACCGTCACCACTTCGGTGCCCGGCGGAGCCACGCCGATGCCGAATTCAAAGGGCATCATCAGCAGCGCCTTTTCGCCCTTCGGGTCGTAATCGTTGATTACCAGATTAATCGCCAGCCCCGGACATACCGCCACGCATTTGCCGCAGCCGATGCAGCCGCCGGTGTACTGCGGAAGCTGCATAATCGAGCCGGGAATCTCGATGAGATTGCGCGGGCAAACCACGGTGCAGGGATTGCAGGGAATCTCTTCGGTGCACCAGATCATGGGGAATACCCGCGCCGTGACGTCCTCGGGAGGCTTGAAGTCGGCGGTTTCGCCCGGCTTGCTCCGCAATATCTCCGCAAGCGGCTCCCAGTCCGGCGGAACATCCACGTGCACGCCGAGTTGCTTGAGAATTTCCCGGCCGGCGATGCGCCCGCTAAATATCGCTGCGGAAGCTTCGGCTATCTCGTCGGCGTCGCCCGCGGCGTACGTCAAAATCCCGTATTGCTTGATTTTTTCGTAAAGCTCGTTAATCGGGCTCAGCCCCACCGCAATAAGCAGCGTGTCCACTTCAAACGCCCGCTCGGTTCCGGCAAGGGGCTTGAAGTTTTCGTCTATCTGCGCGACGGTCACCTTCTCCACCCGCTCTCTGCCCTCGGCGCGAATAACAGTGTGGCAGGTCCAGACGGGCACTCCCATGCGCTTCAGCTTGTCCAGGTGGACTTTGTATCCCCCGCAGTAGGGCAGCGCCTCCACCACTCCCGCCACGTCGATTCCCGCCTGTAGCGCGTGATAGGCCGCAATCAGGCCCACATTGCCCCCGCCCACCACGAAAAGCCGGTCGGCGGCGTCTATGCGGTCGCGGTTGACCAGCGTCTGGAAAGCGCCCGCGCCGTACACGCCGGGCAGGTCGCAGCCGGGGAAGACGATATTTTTTTCGCGCGCGCCGCAGGCTACCAGCACCACCTGCGGGGAGATTAGATGGTATCCGCCATCTTTGAGCACGCCGATCTTTTTGTCGCAGAATGCGCCCAGCGCCGTCGTGTTCAGCCAGACCTTGACCGAGGGGTGTTTCGCCAGCTCGTCGGACAGGATTTCGCCTATGCGGATGCCGCGCGTGCCCGCCCAGCAATCCTCAACCGAACCGAAGAAGTAATGGGTTTGCAAGCTGAGCTTCCCGCCCAGTTCCGGCTTGTCGTCAACGAGAATACAGTCGACGCCGAACCTGCCGAGCTCGACGGCGGCGTCGATCCCGGCGGGGCCGCCGCCGATAATCAGCACCTGCGGGTGATGCTCGGGGATTTCGTGGAATTCGACCGGCTCGTCGTCGGGGGGCAGCGGCGGATAGCCCTCGCAGCTCTGAACCACCATCCCCGCCCGCACCGGCGTCATGCAGGCCTTGACCAGCGCCCCGTCGGCGATTACCGCGCACTGGGAGCACTGGCCGTTCACGCAGAATATCCCCTGCGCTCCACCGTCGCGCGGATGGTGCCCGAAGACGCGTATGCCGTTGGCGAAGAGCGCGCTGGAGATGACCTCCCCTTCGCGGGCGGTGAGCACCTCGCCGTTGTAGGTGAACTCCACAGACGGCTCGCCCAGGGGGTCCAGTATGGGATGCTTCACCACGCGATGCTGTCCGGCTTTAGCCATCCCCGCCTCCCCGAATGGCGCGGCAGGCGAGCTGGGCAATCGTCACCGGCTCCGCACGGCCCAACCGCCACGCGCCTTCCCGCTGCAGGAGGCTCATCTGCAGGAAGTCACCCGGACATTCACCCAGGAAGTGCGCCATACCGGCAATCGCGTCCGCGCCGATAATCCTCTGCTGGAGCGCCCGCAGCGCGTCGTGCGACTGGGTGAAGCTAAACTTCCCGCTGTAAGCTGCTTTGTTGACGCCGTATTCAATCCACTCAACGCCCGGGACCGAAGGCAGGTCGCTGCCAGACGGCACCGCAACGCGCAGGACTGGCGGCGGCTCCGCCTGCGCAGCCTGCTGAGACAGGTACTTGTCAAGCCACACAACCTCTATGCCGGGCAGATGCGGCGCGAGATGCTCTGCAACGCCGGGGCAGGCGCATAGCACGCGCTTGGCGCCGGTTTCCTTGATCGCCGAAGCATCATCGGCCACGGCGGCGTCACTCCCGTGGCAGCCCGCCCGTCCGGAGATAATGTCAGCCGGGACGCCAATCTCCTGCAAAGCGTCGAGCGCCTGCGCCACCAGTTCTCTGGCGTGATTTCGACCGGTTATCGCCGCAGCGAGGTGGTCGAATATGGATATCCGATGGACGTATATCAGCGTGTCCGCACCCGCTGCCACCGGGAGCCCTGACTTCCAGGCGGTTAGATCGGGCGTTACACCGCTCTCGCAGAGATTCACGAGCTGCCTGGCAAGCGGGTCGAATCCCCCTTCACCGATTGCGTAGGCCGCTGCGTCGCCCAGCGGATTCTCAGCGAATGAAGCCGCCAGTTCACTGCGAACCAGTTTCGCCGGCCCCTCGTGCCCGGCTTCGGGATGGCGCACTTCGAAACGACTTTCCCCGAAGCGCATCATATTCGCGAGATTCTGGGCGATTTCGATTCTCTTATCGGCCTGCGCTTTCCCGTCGCCGAAGTGGCAGCTTCCGGGATCGCGGCAGACAAGCAGCACCTTCTTTGCACCGGCCAATAGCGCCGCCATCAGCACCGGCAGGCTCACGCGGCCAATGCACGGAAGCTCGATCACATTTTCTTGCAGGCCGTCCGGCAAGGGTGACCGCGGGCAGGTTACAATCACCACATGTGGCTCGGCTGCTGCTAGAGTATTGACCTGCTTTAGAAGCTCTGGCTCTGAGTAGATGTCCTGCTGGATGGCCGCTGCCGGGCAGGCGGCTATGCAACTCCCACAGCCCTGGCAGAAGTCCCTTTCGATGGCCGAAAAGCTCATACCCGCGGCAAACAGCTTTACCTGCGCAACGTCGAAGCTGCACGCTTCTTCGCACAGACCGCAGGCTCGGCACAGCTCCGAACTGACCGTGCAGTACGGTATCTGGAAGTCCTGTTCCCAAACGCGCCAGCGGCCTTTTTCGCGGGTGAACTCTATGCATCCGGTGGGGCAGACAAGAGCGCAGGCTCCGCAGCCAACGCAGTCCTCGATTGGCTCAGGGGGCGACACCTCGCGCTCCGCGCCGCGATTCCTATGCCCCAGCACTCCCGTGGACAGGTCCTCACAAACGCGCACGCACAGGCCGCACATAATGCAGTCGCTCGGCTCCCTGACCGGCTCAATGGTCGCCTTGTCAAGGCCGGCGTACCTGCGCGCCACGTCCCGCACAGCCTCGTTATCGGGGCACCTCGCCAGCAGCATATCGAGCAATTCGCGCCGGGTTTCCAGCACCTTTGGCGCGTTCGTTGAGACTTCCAGCCCTTCCCTTACCGGGTAGTTACACGAGGTCACGACGCGGGTGTATCCCCGCCAATCGGGATGCGTCACTTCCACGATACAGAGGCGGCACGCGCCGTAAGGTTCCAGCGAGGGGTGGTCGCAGAGCGCGGGAATTTCCAGCCCCAGCTCGCGGATGGAGTCCAGGATGTAGCTGCCAGCAGGCGACTGCACAGCGCGGCCGTTGATCTTGAAAGTAACCATCAGTAGCTGTGAACCCGTTCACATTATAGTTCACTACCGGCGCTAGTCAACGCGGTTGGGGGGGAATGCACGAAGCGCCGTGTGGGATGTAGGAAGTAGTAAGTATTAGGGGAAGACACCGGGTAGCACCGGCTATCCAGCCGGCGGGAACGATGGTCATCCGCCTGGATAGGCGGCTGAACCCAAGATTACGGGACGCGCGACCCTCCGTAGCCAAAGGCTATGGTGGGCGAGCGTTGAAGGTGTGGTGGTCTGGAGTTCACCACTCCAGTCTTTGGGGTCGTCCTGTAGGGCGGGGACCTGTTCCCCGCCGTCCGGAAAATCCCAAAGACGGCGCGATACAAGTTCACCCGCCTTCGGCGGCGCCAGAGGCGACCAGGGTTCGCGCCCTACAGAAGAACCTCCGAAATCTTCTCTCTGAGCTTTGCGACAAAGGCTGGCTCTTTACCCGCGAAATGCTTGCCAAGACACGCTTCTCCGTCCGCGACGCCGCGACGCATCAGTATGCGTTTGAGAAGCTGGAGGAAGCCGGAGTGGGGACCCGCCAGGTACCCGGAGTGGGGACTTCAGTCCCCACATTCTGGGCGTGGGCTGGTAAACTTTAGCCTCCACACCACTGAATCTCGCGAATGAATTCGCGAGTCCGGCCTGAGGGGGAGTCGCGAGTCCGGCCTGAGGGGAATTCGCGAGTCCGGCCTGAGGAGGAGTCGCGAGTCCGGTAATCACGGGCGGGCGCGCCGCCACCCAGGCAGGCTCACCAGCCCCGCAATTGTCAAGGCAGATGGTTTCTGGTAAGATTATCGGGTATTCTGTAAGCCACTTTTTCAAGGAGAGGGACCCATGAGATTTACTGGGATAATCCTCATCAGCCTGGCGTTGCTGGCCACACCGGTTATGGCGCAGGGCCTGACGGCCGACGATCTCCGCCCGCCCATACCGTCGCGGACTATGCTGTCACTGGATAAGTTCGTGTCAAGCTACCCCGGCCAGAAAATGACTCTGTTCCAGGACTACCGGTTCGGCTATGAGCTAACAGCCTATGTGCTCACCCGGAAACTGGTTAAGGAGCACATTCAGAAAGTCATCGACCAGTACAACATAACCGACCCTTACGCGGTTGAAGACCTGATCAATTCCTATCTGGACATGACGCCCCAGGAGCGGGAAGTGCTCGTGTTCCTGTTCTTCACTGCGCCGAACATCTCCAACCGGTACTTCATTAACCACCTCCAGGGGCTGGAGAACACCGTGTATCTGGAATACGGGTCTTCGCCGGTGCAGAAGCACGTGATGAAAGCCCGCCAAGCTATGAAGAAGGAGCGCCGGGACTACCCGACCAAGTACGAGATGGTATACGACGAGGGCACACGCCCGCTGTTCGTTGACCTGGATGAGGACTACCTCTATTACCCGGAGAGAGTAGTGCTCGAAGACCAGGGCTGGGACTCAATGAACAAGGCGTACCGGTGGGCGTTCGCATTCAACTTCACCGACGAAGATATCGCCCGCATTGAGGAGTTTATACTCAACGATATTGACGTGGAGTTCTCGCTCGTTATCAGCGACCCCGAGTTTTTCAAGTATATGGGCGTCCGGCCGCATATGAAGTACCAGATACTGAATCTCGTGGATCCTGAATTCGTGGACTTTATGGAGGCTATCGAAGCGATGAGCCCTCCTAAGGAGCACGTGAAGGTCAACGACGACCTGTGGATTCGTTAGTATCTGCACTCAAAACCGCACACCCAAAGACACCGCCCATCGGCGGTGTCTTTGCTTTTCCGCGCCGGATACCGCTGTTTTGATAGAATACCCGTGACTGACGTGAGTAAACTATGCAAAGAGCGTGCACAATGAGATTACTACTTCGCGTTTTAGCTGTCCTGGCAACCGTATGGATTGTGCTTGGGATTTCTGCCTGCAAGGTTACGCCGGAATCGAAGCGCACCGTAGAAGAGAAGCTCTCGGTGCCCGGATTGGAGGAGTCGCTAATCGCGCGCGACAGGGCGATACAGGCCGCGGTTGTCATATCGCTCCATGCCGATGTGGAGATTGCGCAGAACAAGCTCGAAGTCGAATGCCGCAGCGGGAAGGTTATCCTGCGCGGCAAGGTGCCCTCGGAAAAACTGAAGGAGCGTGCCGGCAAACTCGCCAGCGCCCAGGAGGGCGTGCAGGAGGTTCTCAACGAGATTGAGGTCGACGAATCGCTTGCGGACAGCCGCCTTTCGCTCGACGATTTCTAATATCAGGAGGAATCCATGAGGCTACTTACGATTTTGGTTGCGGTCTTCGTGATGGCTGCGCTTGCGCTGGCGTGTAATCCCCCTGCCGACACGGAAGACGAGACGCCTTTGCCTTCAGCGACCGGCCTTGCGGATGACGTTCAGCCCGGCGAGGTTACCCCTGCTGAAGCCCCAGACGAAGAAGGCGCAGAGCATCCGGCAGACGGGGATGCTCCCGCAGGCAGGGATATCTCGAGCCTGCCCACGAAGATTGAAGTGGGAAAACAGCTGCCCACATTCTCCTTCCCGACGATTGACGAGAAAGAACACTCTATCGAGGAGTTCATAGGGAAGCCCCTTATCATCAACTTCTGGGGCATCAACTGCCCGCCGTGCCGCGAGGAGTTCCCCGAGTTCGTCAAGTTCTATAAGAAGTACAAAGGCGACGGTCTCGAGATTGTCACGCTGAACGTGGACTCCAGCCTCGACCAACAACGCAAGTTCCTGGAGCACCAGGAGATGCCCTGGATTACCGGTTCAGACGATTCGGAGCTGTTCCGGAAGTGGAATTACCGGTTCATCCCGACGAGCATCCTTGTTAACCCAACCGGCACGATCGTGCACGAGCACGTGGGCGGAATGACACTGGATGACCTGGAGAACCTTCGCCCGAGCATTTTCGGCGAGAGCTAGCATAACGGTTGCCGGCTGGAACCTGTGACGCTTAAGCCAGGCGGCGCGTTAGGCGTGCCAGGAGATTGGTGGCTACGGCGAGCGCCGCAATTACCGCCGTAACACCGAGCAGCAGCTGCCATAATCCTCCCGCGCCCTGCGACGCGACCTCGAAGCTGTTTAGCCAGGAACGAATAAGCGCCATATATGAGTGGCTGCCAAGGCGGGCAGATTCCGCCATCTGGAGCTGCGTGGCAAATTCAGGCTTCCCAATCGCGCTCACAAGCTGCTCTGGCGAATCAGCCAGGAACAAGAAAAACGCCGTGACAGCCGCCATAAGCGCCACACCCATACCTTGCGCAAACGACGGGAGCCATCCAAGAGCACGCGTAAGCCGCCCGAATACTATGATGGCCGTTCCTGCCACCAGCGCGGCCGCGGCTACCAGGAGCAGGAGGACGACGCTTGCCACCAGTGCCGCGCTCCCGTAGCCCAGTATCCGCCCTGCGACCGCAAGATAGAACACTCCGCAAAGCACGACGCTAACGGTAAGCGCCGCTCCGTCTCGATGAAACCTGCGTATAACTTCCGGAAGGAACTGGCCCAGCCCTGACCGCCTGCCTGACTGCACCGCATCGACTCCCGCCGCAATAAGCAGATAAACGACCGCTAGTATCAGCGCCAGCAACAGCAGGCTGTAGGGCGTGCCAAACCCACCCTCGCTCCGGACTACTGTGGGCAATACTGATGATGTCCGCAGCAGTGGCTGCACGAGGGCACCGACCGCCAGCAGGCACGTTAGCAGCGCGAACCAGGGCTTAGCAACGGCGCGTGGCTTCGCAGGAGGTTCACTGCGCTTTTTCCGCAGCGCCGAAATCCCCTCATTGACCGCGGCAGCCAGCCAGAGTGCTGCTGACGCCAACACGAGCGAGCTGATAAACCGCCCTACCATCTCCAACACTATGCGGATCCACAGAATATGGATCATACTGAACGCGTACCGCCCGCCGCCCACCATCGTGACGAAGTTCCCGAAGTAATTCGTGAACCCGCCGCGCACAGTGACTTCCCATACACTGTCAAGCGAGAACGGAGCTATCGCAAGCGTGTGCCACAACTGGAGCGCCACTTCTTTGCTGAGAAACCACAGCGTAATGAAAGCCGCGAGAATGAGGCGATAGAGCGTGAGCGAGCGCAGCAGCATAAGCGCAGCCGTGCCTGCCGCGACCGCCACAACCAAGTATGCGAGATGCACGAGGTTGGAGAGTAGCGCGTGGAAACCCCACGGAAGGCGGTAAATTTCAGTGGAATAGCTGTCGCCAACGACGATGTCCGCCGGCAGGAGAAAAGCCAGTGGCATCAGTGCGACCGCCGCAAACGCCGCCAGCGCGACTATGTTGCCAACCAAGCGCCATACCGCACTGCTGAGGAATGCAGGCCGAAGGCGAGGACTCGACCGATGCAATGCACGCTTGAAGTCGTTTAGCATCGCGGGCACGAACCACACCAGCACAACTCCTGCGATGACGAATTGGAGAAGCGTAACCTGATCGTGCACGACTTCGTAGTACGGATGAGCCATACGGAAGTACACGGCAAATAGCGTTAGGCCGAGGAAGACGCCCGCGAAATAATTAAACATCGCCGCACGCCGCTTGGCCCAGCCCGGCCAAGTCCCGAAGGTTCGCTGCTCAGCGGCACCGGCTTTCAACATTAATGGCGTACGGCGCGCACCTTTCATTATCGCCCCAATCTGTAAATAAGAAGCTCTACGCGTGGCGTTCGAGGCACATCGCTGGAAACAGACAATGGATACTCGTCCAAATGTATCCCCAGCACCGTTGTGCCGCGCCCTTCCACTACCAGCGTCCGTACAACTTCGCGCAGCAGCACTTCCGAAAGAAGCGCCTGAGCTGCCTCGACCAGCTCCTCATTCCTGCTGCTGCTAGCATCCTCCCTGAGTTCACGTAAATACACCTGGTGCGCGAGATTGGCAATAATCGCATCGTATCTGACCTGGCGGGCATCGGCCTGAGCGCTTTCGGATGAAAGGATTACCGACCTTGGCTGCCCGGGCTGTATCGCTCCAAGGTAAACAGCGCGCGAGCCGTCAACGATAAACGTGAAGAGTAGCGCTTTTTCTGTCAGCAAGGAGAGCTTACGCTCGCCTTCCGGAAGTGCTTCCCGCGTAATCGAGACTGGAGCGGTGGCAGCCTGCGTTTCACTGAAGTTAACTTCCACGGGGAGCATCGGCGCAATACGCAGGTTCCGTATTTCGGCGCTGCCGTCCTCGCGAACCGAAACGTTGACTTCGGAAGTGTCCAGGGGCGCGATACGGCCAAGAGCGAAACCACCCGAAGGGATACCGATGTCGCGTCTGGACGCGTGTGGTGAAGCTACATAAGCAACATTCCGCACTTCGGCCACGCTGGCTTCAGGGGAAACCAGTGAAGCTGAAATCAGAAGTGCGATTGGCTGGCGAGGCGCTCCGATTCCCAAGCTAAAGCTGAACAGCACTGTGGCCGTAGCAGAGAGTATCAGAAAGGCCGCCACAAGCCAGAGGTAGCTCCGCCTGTATATGAACCAGAGCGCGCAAAGTACCAGCAAGAGAAGCGTATATAGCGCTGTTTCAAGGACATACGGACGGCTACTACGCCCGATTATGGCACTAAAATATGAGTGCATCGGGCGATAATCCGCGCCAGTCCGATCGACAAGCTCGGCGTAAGCCTGCTCCCATTCCCGCGAGTCCATATGAAGCCTGGAAGAATCCAGGGGGTGAATCAACCCCGCACGCGTGATGTACCGATAAGCCCATATCGGATTGATTGCTCCTTCCGCTCGAGCGAGTGCAGACAGCTGCCCAATCCAGGAGTACCCTACCGCATTAAGGTTCCCCAAAACGCTCCGCACAAGCACGTCACGTTCAGAAGCCTCGCCTGCACTCTCGAGCCTGCCGAACGCCAGGCTGTATGCGTATTGCAGGTCCGCGCGCAACAGCTCCGCCATGGATTCTCTTACGGCGGCTAGGTCGCCGGAGCTTACAGCTACGTCCCCGAAACCAAACGGGTCTAACTGCAAGCCGCGCTGCGGACGGCGATCCTCGTTTCCGGCGGCGACTCGCTGCGCCGCCCCGTACACAACGAGTCGAGAACCCAGCGCCGCAGCGTCCGTGAGGAGTGTTAGCACCCGATCATCCAATCCAGCCCAGGTGTTCGCGGACACCAGAATGAACTCGAAATGGCGCAGGACACGGAAATCCGGGCCAATGTCTTCAGGCGCAACGGAAACAAGCGCATGCTCCTGAAGAAAGCCGGGATACTTCAGCCATGCATTCGCCAGATTCTCGTCAGCAGGCGCGAGTGAGTCTCCTTCGAGCAGCCCTCGGCCTTCAGCTTCAACCAGGCACGAATACACTTTCCCTCGGGGCAGGAAAGTAAACTCCACCGTTTCTTTACCTACAGACTGACCATCGCACAGTACTTCAACCTGAAGCGCTGCTGAGGCCGCATCTCTAGGAACTTGATGAAGCTGAACCGGCAAATAGAATTCAGAGGAAGTATTGCGCGGAAGTGCCGTTTGAAGCCGACAGCTCACATGGGGCAACGCCTTACTGCCCTCTGGCCCGGAGACGTATCCCGCCAGTTCTGCCGAAGGCTGAACTAAGAAAGCCATCGAGGTAAGCGGACTGACCGGGCAAAAACGGTTGTGAACGACAACTTCCACCGCGGAATCCGCGTAATCGCCGCTCAAACGGATATGCAGCGGCGCTAAAGAGATATCACTATAAACAAGGTTCGCAGTCGAGTATTGCTCATCGCCTTGAGCCACAATGCGGGCTGCGTAATCCGGCAGGGGAACAGCGTAGCCGGAATAGCCTCCGCTTGCGATAAAGGACGGGGCTCCGGCCTCAGGCAAAGCGTCTGGGAAAGCCGATACAGGCCACAGGAATAAGATAGGGACAGCTGCGAGGACGCCCGCAAGCCGAATGACGCCCGTTCTCACGGCTCAAAAGCCAGCCGCCAAGCGGCTTTAGAATTTACTATCTTACGAAGACGGCTCAACGCTCGCTTATGAAGAATGGACACGTTCGCTTTGGTGCATGAAAGCGCACGCGAAACCTCGTCCTGGCTGTAACCACGCTGATATATAAGCCGCAGGATGCGCTCCTCAGCCGGCGTGAGCATGCTCAGAAGCTTCTCCGCAACTCGAAGGGAATCAAGCACTTCCGGCGCCGAGCGTCGCTCGTGAAAACCGATTATCCGGGTGTAAGCGCTGAATTCCGTGGAACCGTACAGGGGAATGAAAGGCCTGCGATGGCGCAGGTAATCGAGCATTCTGCCTTTAACCTTCAGATAAGCGAAAGTGATGAACTTGACGCCTCGTTCCGGGTCAAAGGCGTCAACTGCTTCGATAAGCGCGAGCGTTCCTTCCGAAATGATGTCAACGCGCTCCTGCTGGGGGGTTCCGGGAAGCTGCTTCAGGATGTGGTAGATAAGCGGCTGGTACTTCTCGATGAGCGCGGCGCGATTCCCGACCGTCAGGTCCATCCAGAGAGCGTTTTCGTTCCCTGCTTGCCTTGCGGAACGGACATCTTGTGGCAGTGCGCACACCCAAAATCATTATAGCAGACCCGGTGGACATTACTTGCCGTCCAGACGCTGTGCTACAATTTCACGTTCAACCATGAGCAAACGTGAACAGAGCACCATCAGTTCCATCAAAGAGCTGCCCAAGCGGTACGATCCGTCGGCCACCGAGCCGTACTGGCAGCGGTTCTGGGAGAAAGAAGGCGTATTCCGCTTCAATCGCAACGCCCTGCACGGCGGCATTTACTCGGTGGACACGCCTCCTCCGACCGTTTCCGGCGCGCTTCACATCGGGCACGTTTTCTCCTACGTTCAGGCGGACATTGTGGTGCGCTACAAGCGCATGAAAGGCCTCGAGGTTTTCTACCCGTTCGGCTTCGACGACAACGGGCTGGCAACCGAGCGGCTAGTGGAACGAGTGCGCAGCGTCAAAGCCTTCGAGATGCCGCGCGAGGATTTCATAAGCTTGTGCCTGGAGGTCAGCCGCGAACAGGAAGCCGAGTTCAAGGACCTCTGGCAGGCGGTTGGCATTTCGTGCGACTGGACGGAAGAATACACGACGATAAACGAGCGCTGCCGGCGGATCGCCCAGCGCTCATTCCTCGACTTGTATGAAAAGGGCGAAGTCTACAGGAAGGAAGCGCCGTCGCTATGGTGTCCGGTATGCCGCACAGCTATCGCCCAGGCGGAGATCGAGGACCGCAACCATCCCTCGCATTTCCACGAGATCCTGTTTGCGCTGGATGACGGCACGCGGGTGCCAATCGCCACCACCCGTCCGGAATTGCTGCCGGCCTGCGTCGCCGTGCTCGTCCACCCGGACGACGACCGCTACGCGAAATACGTCGGCCGCAGCATCCGCACGCCCCATTTCAACACTGATGTCCAGGTCATTACCGACCCGCTGGTAGACCCCGAAAAGGGAACCGGCATTGTAATGTGCTGCACGTTTGGCGACACCACGGACATCGAGTGGTGGCAAAACTACAACCTTGAAACCAAAGTCTGCATTGATGAGACGGGCAAGCTTAACGAACAGGCCGGGGAATTCGCCGGCCTGGGCTTGAAAGAGGGGCGCAATGCCATTGTGGACACGCTGCGTAGCGAAGACCTGCTCACGAAATCGTGGGAAATCGAGCACACGGTTAACTGCCACGAGCGCTGCGGGACGCCGCTGGAATTCATCGTTACCCGCCAGTGGTTTATCAAATTGCTCGACAAGAAGGAGAAGCTTATAGAATATGGCGCGCGCTGCCGCTGGTTCCCTGAGTTTATGGGCGTGCGCTACCGGCACTGGGTGGAAAACCTGCGCTGGGACTGGTGTATCAGCCGGCAGCGCTATTACGGCGTGCCGTTCCCCCTGTGGTACTGCGAAGCCTGCGGTGAAGTCATACCGGCCAGAGAGCAAGACCTGCCGGTTAACCCGCTTACCGGCAAAGCGCCGGCCGAACGGTGCCCCGAGTGCGGAAGCGATAAAATCAGGGGAGAGAGCGACGTGCTCGACACGTGGATGACCAGCTCGCTCACGCCACAGATCAATGCGAAATGGGGCGAGCCTGACGAAAGAATGGAACAGCTGTTCCCGATGACGCTGCGCCCGCAGGCGCACGACATCATCCGAACGTGGGCCTTTTACACAATCGCCAAAGCCTGCCTGCATCATAACGATATACCGTGGTCGGATGTAATGGTCTCTGGCCATGCGCAGGATGTCAGCCGCCAGAGGTTCTCCAAGAGCAGGTCCAAAACGCTGAATCCGCGCGAGATGATCGGGCAGTTCTCCGCCGACGCAGTGCGCTACTGGACATCCAGCGCAAAACTCGGCGCGGACACGATCATCGACTTGCGAAACCCAGAGGAGTCGTTTGAAGGCGGCAAGCGGCTGGCTACCAAGCTATACAACGCAAGCAAGTTTTCTCATACTCACTTGCTCGGCTTCAATCCTGCGGGGCGCGATCTGACAGCGATGGTGCATCACACGGTCGACAGGTGGCTGATTGGCCGCCTTGCGGACACCACGCAGCGCGCACAGAGCGCTTTTGACGAGTATGAGTTCTCGGAGGCCCTTGACGCAATCGAGCGCTTCTTCTGGCGCGACTTTTGCGATAACTACCTCGAACTCGCAAAGGGCCGCCTGTACGGTGAGGCTGTGGCAGGCCTGCCCAAAGGAGACGCGGAACGCGTGGCGGAAAGCGCCAGAGCCACGCTGTTTATCGCGCTTGAAGCTATCCTGAAGATGCTCGCGCCTTTCGTGCCTCACATCACGGAAGACATCTGGCACTGGTATTTCGCCAGATTCACTTCCGAGAAGAGCATCCATCGAACGCCCTGGCCGGATGCTGAGCGGCTTTCGCCTGCGATTGACGAGGGCTGCAACAGGGCCGGGCGCAACCTCGTTGGAGCGCTCGCGCTGGCGCGCAAAGCCAAGAGCGAGCTGAATGTCTCCATCAAAAAACAGGCGAAGAAGCTGACCATCGGCTTCAGAAGCGGCGAGGAAACATCTCCCGATTCGCTTGAGGACCTAGACTCGCTTAAGGGTGACTTGCTGAACACCGCAAACGTTGACGAGCTGGCGCTGAAAGCAGAAGCGCTGGATGACGGCTACGAGCTTGAAGGGGTGCCCTTTAAGGCTCAGATGGAGCTTCATCCGGAGTAGCGCTGGCGCCGGGGAATTTCGGGCCGCCCGGAAGGTAGTCCTTGATGTTGGTTACTTCGCCGCCACGCGGGTGAAGCACCTTATAAACCTCCACCGGCTCCGCACGCCCCTTTACCTTGACCGCGCCAATGTGCTCACAGCTGAAATCATCGCCTATGCGCTCGTGAATTTCCTGACTGATGAGTATCGCAGTGCCGAATGTCTTCGTCTCCGACTCCAGGCGTGATGTAACATTTACAACGTCCCCGATGCATGTGTAGTCCATCCGGCGGGACGAGCCGACGTTGCCCATCACTACTGTCCCGTAGTGGATACCGATTCCGATGCGGAAATGCGGCACTGGCAGGTCGCGTACAATCTCGTCCATCCGGTCGATAACGAGTTCAGCCATTTCCAGTGCGGTGCGCACGGCGTCTTTGGACGGATTCTCGCGCGGGACGGGCGCGCCGAAAATGGCCATTACGCCGTCGCCCATGAACTTGTCGACGAAGCCCCCGTTGCTCATAATCACATCCGAGACTTCAGTTAGGAAGCGGTTCAGGAACTCCACGGTTTGATGTGGATTCGCTTTCTCAGATAGGGTCGAGTAGTTGCGGATATCGGAAAACAGCAGCGCTACATCCCGCTCGACACCGCCCAGGTCAGCCAGCTCGGGCTTGTCGATGATTTCTTTAACAATGTCCGGCGCCACATAGCGTCCGAACGTAGCCCGGATGCGCCGCTTTTCAGCTTCTTCGGTCAGCACACGGAACGAAAGCGAGAAAAAGAAACTGAAAAAGAAGGTTACACTCGGATATGTGAACGGCATCAACAGGTTGCCTTTGGTGAACGCCAGGACTATGAGTGTCTCGTAGGCTGCAAGGACCAAGGCGAAGGCGACGAAGCTGGTGATAGGCCTCATATTGACCGCGAACGCCCAGGCAAGCAGTGCCAGCAGAACCACCAACGAGAACGCTAGGCGCGAATCGGTCGTGTGAATCCAGCTCCGTGAAAGAAGCGTATTGAGCGCCTGGGCGTTAGTCTCAACGCCAAACATCTCATCAAACGGGGTCATAAAATAATCGTTGTCCGCCTTCGCCACGCTCCCTACAAACACAATCGAGCCGGAAAACCGGCTCAGGTCCAGCACTTTCTCTTCTTCTTCGACGGGCTTAACCCCGGACTGGCTCGCGTCCAGCGGAGGCTCTCCTTCACCTTCCTCTTCTTCCTCTACGTCAAAGCTCTGCTCAAGGTATTCCGGGAAGAACAACGCAAAATTAAAGTGAGGAATCGTGCCGTCGGGGCCAGCGTAATTGATAAAGAAATCCCCGTGCCCCGTGTCGCTTATTTCAGTGATACCGTAAGCGAAGGGATCGCTATCGAAATCCTCGCCTTGCTCCCGCAGCAGCAGCCTGTATACCTGGGTGGCTTGCGAGTAGTGGTTCGTCCCTTCAAACGGGACGACCGCAGTTTCCTTCTCTTTGTAGGAGAGCTTGGGAGCGGTGTTCACAATTGCCGTGACCGGTTTGGCTTCGAGAATAGTGTTTGTCGAATCTTCCAGTGAACCGATATCGCCCCTAAGTCCGGACTTTACCGTGCCTATTTGAATCGCCTCTGAAAGAACAACGGTTGTGCCACGCTCCCGCGCGTAGATGATGGCATCACGCAAAGCCTCATCCTCAGAGATGTCCCATGGTTCAGTCGAAAAGAGGATGTCAAAAACGACTATCTTCGCGCCCGCGCCGGTCAGTTTGCGGATAAGCTCCGCATGGACAGTGCGCGGGAACGGGTAGTAGATGCCGACGCCCTCCAGCATATTGATGGAGACGTCATCAATGCCTGCGATAATTATGCGGGAGTCGGTTTCTTGCACACCGCGAATGCGAAACACGGAGCGCTTAAAGAACATCTCGGTAAACTCGGCTACCCCCAACCCGTTGAAGAGCGTGGCTGCCAGCAAGCCAAAAAGGGCGAATACGATTGCCCAGAGTCGCCGTCGCAAAGGCATACTGCAAATACCTTCGCGGCGCGGCCTTAAAGCCGCGCCGCAATCACGTCACTCCATTTTCAGGCGTTTTGGAGCCTAGAACGCCTCGTCCAGGATATCCACATCCGCGCCGCCGCCGGGAATTACAGCTATCCGCATGCCGCTGGGCGTGTACAGGTTTATCTCGCCGTAGTCGAACATCGCCATACCGGAATCTAAAGCGATGAACTCAATCTCGGCAAAAACGCCGCTGCCGGAGATTGTCTCCCCTTCTGCGCCCGCCTGCCCGGATATCGTCATCTGGCCCTGCCCGCTGTCACCGAAGAACAGCGTGGTGCCGCTCGTCAGGCCGGCCTTCGAGCCGCGGTCGAACTCAACCAGCGAGGGGTCGTAGTTTACTACTATCTCCCAGCTGGCAAGCGTCGCCACCTCTCCGATTTCGACGCGCATTCGGATGGATTCTCCTACGCTCACGGTGCTTGATCCAATGACGGCCAGGTCGAACTCGACCATCTCGCCAAGCGGGTAATAGAGCGAGAAGCAGCGCGATTCGGAATCTATTCCAATAACATCGGAAACGCTGCGGCCCACGCCGGATGCGGAATACCATCCGCCGTTTACGTGGTCGTCGTAGTGGTCGTCGTGGTAGTCTTCTTCGTAGTCCTCATAGAAGCTGTCGAAGTTGAACTGGCCGCGAACGAACCACGTGAACTCCACGAATTCGCCGTCCATAAACAGGTCTGTGAACGGGCTGTCACTGCCTTCGACGATATCGACAATCGGCAGATCCATCGATGTGCCCACGAAACTGCGAACCATCGTCAGACCGCCCGCTGTAAGATGCAGCTCAAAGCCGTCGAAGTATTCCTCGCCAACCGCTTCGAACTCGAAGAAGACGCTCTCGGTTTCAGGATAGTAATATTCCTCGCCGTCGTCCGGGCTGATGAGCATGATTAACGGCTCGTCGTAGGACGTTCCACCGGTAAGCACTTGCTCAACCACGTCGGGGACCCCGTCGTTATCAGTATCCATCGTGGCGTAGCGGATATCTCGCTCGGGATCGTCGCTTTCGATTGTGCCGGTCATCTCGTCAAGCAGCTCGTCCAGGTCTGGAACCAGAGCGGACAGCAGCTCCTCCATTTCATCGTATTGCTCATGGATCTGAGCGCTGTACGCGCTGCAAGATTCCGCCAGTCCAGTCAAGAATTCAACATCCTCTTCGGCATAAGGCGGAGTCTCAACGAACTCCATAAAGTCCATCAGCAGTGCCAGCTCTTCGTCGGCGTCCTCAGTCTCTTCAATTACCGGCTGCACGTTGTAGTAGACGAAAGACATGCGGCTCTGGTCGCCCTGCGACTCGTAGCGCATAAACTCGTCATAGAAGGACTGCATCCGGTCAGCGAGATGCCGGTAGCGGTTGCCCAGGGCGTCATAAGTGGAAGTCAGCTCCTCAACCGTCATACCTTCGGGCACGGCGGCTTCATCAGCAGCATCCTCCCATCCTTCGTCATGCTCCTCGGATTCTCCAGGCTCTTCTCCCGGCTCGACAGATATCGATTCTCCGGGGCCGACCGTCACGGTAACACCCTCAGCCGTGACTTCGAATTCCCCGTCATAGCCAGTGAAGGTCGTGGTTCCATCGAATTCCACGTCGACTCCGAACCTGGTTCCACGAACGACCGCCAGGGCCGATGGCGTTTCAACCTCAAAGGTAGAGCCAGGTGACAGCGCTTCCTGCAAATTAAACAGGAACCCGCCGACAAGGGTTTTGACCTTCCCGCCGCCGCCTTCACTCAGGTCCTTCACGCTTAGAACCGAGTTCTCCTTGATCAGGACAATCGTGTTTTGCGGGAACAGAAGCTGGACCTTGCCGCCCTTGAGCGTGCGCAGCGTTTCCCCCGGCTGGAGCACCTGGCCCAGATTCGCATCCGCCCATTCGCTCTGCGCCTTCGCGCGCACCTGCACTGGACCCGCTAGGCGGGTGACTTTCACGGTAAGCTCCTGGGCGTAGGCCGCTAATACAAGCAGCGCCAGGGCGCAAACCAGCACAATCGCACTCGTAACGTTGTTTCTTGCCTTGGATGACATAGTGCCATTCACTCCTTAGAATTCGAAGCGCACCCGAGCCTCAAATGTCTGGTCTTTGATCCTCGGTTGATTTTTGTAATCCCTCAGGTCGTAGTCATAACCCAGTGTCAGCCTGTAGTGCGGGCTCATACGCCAGTTGTATTCTATGCCCCAGCTGTACGCCGTGTAGTCGTTCACCGAGTTCGCAAACGACTGGTCAAGGCTGCTCCAGTCGAAGTAGAACCGCAGGTACTGGTTGCGCTCGAACGGGTAGTAAACGTCGGCGAGGAAGTCCCATATCCTGTAGTCGCGGCCGGTATTGGCTGAATAGTCCTGGTCAGTGAACGCGAGCTCCGTGGTCATCGAAGTGCCGTTGTCCCAGTTGTAGTTGAGCCCCGCGCGGTGATACATCCGGCTGTAGCTGCGCGTAATACCGTTGTAGTCGTAATCGTAGTAGTCGAAGTTGTAGTACCAGCGCGCGTTGTACGACGGATTGTAGTTGAACGCCATCTGCCACCGCCAGTAGTCGTAATCGCTCGGGCTGACGGCCGAAAACTCCTTGTCACGCCACTCGAACTTGAAGTCGCCGTCAAGAGCCTCATTAAACTCGCGCCAGTAACGGAGCTTGAGCCGTGTCTCATCGTAGTCTGTGCCGACCGCACGCCTGTAATCACGTTGGAGCAGGCGCAGCTCCCCTTCCCCGTATGCGCGAGCGTTGGGCCAGTAAGCTCCCCATATCTTGAAATCGTCGTCGAAATACGCCCGGGTTTTCATAACGTCGTAGGACTTCTCGGTCGAAACGTAGTCCATGCCCCACAGCCATTCGTCGTTCGGAACAAACTCCAGGCCCAAGCCAAGCTTCGTCATGTTGTAACCGAGCGCATCTCCCTGTGCATAGTGATAGTCTGTCATCTTCCAGAACGCGTCAGCGGTTACGCGGTCAGAAAGCGGGTGCATCGCGTAAAGCGATGTCCGATGGTAGAGGTAACTGCGGGTGCTGACCGCATCGTAGTTCTTCGACTTGTAGTCCCACGCAAAATCCACCAGCGACTGGTCCCCGTCAAACAAGTACTCGTAATCGAGATGCAGCGCGACGGTTCGCCTGGTGTTCGTGTTGTTGTTGAGATCTTTCAGGTCAGTGAGCTTTTCGCGCAGAGTAAGTTCCCCGTCAAAGACGTCCGGGAACTCCTGACTCATCCCGAACTCCCATCTGCGCACATCGGTGAACGAGTGGTCGTTGTCGTATTTCTCCCAGAACGTGAAGTAGCGCTCGTCCCGGTCCTTGTAGCGCTGCCTTAGAGATACGTACTGGCGGTCGTAATCGGCGTAGGTGCCGTTGCCGGTTAGCACGGACAGGTCGCCGGTGGAACGCAGCTCCGGCTCGACTTCGGCCTTGGCTGCATCCTCTCCTCCTTCCAGCGCGGCCTGGGCAACCTCGATGACATTAATGCGCAACAGGAAACTGTCTACCATAACCGCAAGCGAGTCCACAGCGTCTATAATCCTGTCCACCGCGCTTTGCTCGCCGGGCGTCATTTCAGGATGATCCGTCTGGAACTGCATCGCGTCCTTGAGGTATCCGTGGAGCCGTGATTCGTACGCCGCAAGCTCGGATTTGGCCTCCATTAGCAGGTCATACGCTTCCTGGTAGGTTTCGATCTCAGCAGTCTCCTGCCCTTCCGAAACCTCGTCCGCAGTAGCGCTCCATGTGTCCATTTTGCCTGCGATTTCTGCCTTGATGCTCGCGAGGCCGGACTCCATTGCGGCAAGGTCAGTCTCTCCCCAGACAATCGTGGGGAAGAGGATAAACACTAGAGTTAACACCACACAGGAGTAGATAGGTGATTTCATAGCCCCCTCACAACCCGAAGCCTTCCCGGTCACAATTATGATAACCTAATCGGATGGACTTTTCAATTCCAAGCGCGTTTGGCCTCGGCCTGACCGCTCAGCAGCCGCCCCGGCTCCTTAACTGCTTAATCATCGTTATGAGCGCCGATGTCATCCTGGAGAATGAGCTTTAGCACCTCGGCGGTTATATCGTCGCCGCGTGTCAAAGGGTCGCTTTGCAGGCGGTCCACAGCCCTATCTAATTCCTCCTTCACCTGGGCCAGTATCTCCCTGCGGACGCTTTCTTCCAGCGCCTCCAGCCAGCCCATCTTTTCCGCACACAGGGGACAGTAAACCTCCTCGCGACCGCTGAGGGCGAACGCGGGAATCTTGAACGAGCTCTTGCAGCCAAGGCAGGTAAAGCGCAGCTCTTCCGGGATGGTGAACGCCATCAGCCGCCACGCTCCTGAGAGTGCTTGATCAGCGGGGAAAACCTGTGTTTCAAGAGGAATATGATCTCCGGCAGCGTCGAGTACTCTACAACGCTGTGCGATATTGTGTCGACCAGAGGAACGGCGCTTACTCCCTCACGCTTCAGAACGGCGACCCTACGGCCAACGCCGTGTATCAGGCCCAGAAGAAATATCGTGTTGCTATTCCAGTCGTCCAGGTTTGCTATGACGAAATCGGACTCCTGAATATTCTCACAAGCGCGGCACAGCTCTTCTTCGTTGTCCAGCGGCTCAGCAAGCCTGTATGTGTCAAGATTGATATCTTTCAGCGCCGGCATAATCGCCCGCTGGAAGGTTTCGTCATTGCGCGGGGTGCGCTCCAGGATAACGGTCGTCTTGCGGCGCGTATATATCGGGGCTTTCCTGCAATGGCCGTCGTGAAAGCGCCAGCAGTGAAGCCGGAAAGAAGGCGTTTCGCCTTCGGGTGTGAACTCTTCGGATGCGCGCTCTTTTCGCACGATTCCCGCGACCTGGGATACCACCTCGGGCGATATCTTAAGCTGCACTTCGCCTTTAAGCTTTTGATGCCTTATCTCATCCACGATGGACGGCACTTCTGAATACAGGGAGCACTTGCCGCACGTAGTTAGGTTGTAGATGCGGATGCCAAGCTCCTTGCAGGCCATTGCCACTACCAGCCTGCCTTCTCCCCTAAACGGTTTCAGCTCAGTTCCCAGTGATAGAAAGCGGCAGCGCGGCTTGCGGATTATCTCGGTTACTTCGCAGTTAAGGCAGGTCAGCGGGTCAACCTCGGCCACGAACGCGTCAGTTGACACGGAACAGAATGTGGTGCCGAAGCTTACGCGGCGGAATGGGCAAGGGGGAACACTGAGGAAGTCCTCTTCCAGCAACTTCTTCAATGAGTTTCTGGCGTCAGGTTCTGCCCCCTCCTCGCGCGGCATGTTATCTGGATCTCTCGTATCCACGCTGTCAGATTATAGCGCCAAATCCCAATGGCACGAATATGCTCTTTTCCGCTCCTTCAGTTCCCGGCAGCAGCCTTCTGGAATTGAAGCCCGATTTTCCTGTAGGCTCTGGCTTCCCCAGGATGCTCATCCTCCAAGAGCTTAGCCAGCCGAAGGTATATCGATGCGAAGGTTATGTTGTTCGCAATCCAGTTCGGGCGGGGGAAGTCGGGGGTGATGGGTTCCGTGATATCGCCGTAACGCTGCATCGCCCGCATCAGGATTGAACGCTCTCCTTTCTCGTCACCCGATTGCCGGAGCAACCGGGCCAGCCCCCAGTAGTAGTGCGGCCGGTTGAGCGGGTCTAACTCGAGGGCCCGTGAGCCCAGCTCTATGCGCTTCTCCAAATCGCCGGATGGAGGGCACTGCGAAAGAAGAAACGGCGCCTGGCTCTCATACGTGTTCAGGTTCCAGGCTTGCTTAGCGAATCCGGCCGCCGACGCGAAATCGGGAGGAATCTCGTTCAACGACGCTAGCGCGAAATCTACCTGAGTAGCGGCGTTCCACGATGACATTGCGGACAAAGCCAGCCCGTCCTGGTCCTTTGCCTGGCGTTCAGACGAATACAGGATCCCCAGCGAAGCCACAATCACCATAGCCAGCGGCACTACGGTTCGCCAGATTCTGCCGTGAGTTTCGGCTTGCTCTCCGGCTTTTGCACTCAGCACTGCGCCCAGCGATACCGCCGCCAGCACGGCGAAGAATATCGTGTTAGCCAAATACGTGAAGTCGAAATCCACCAGCGCATGCGCCACGAATCCGGCCAATGCTATTAGCATTAGTCTCTGCGGCCAAAGGTTGCCCGGCCTGAGAAGAGCGTTTGCCGTCTTTAGCATTGAGAGATAGCGCGCCACGAGCGCCCCGCCGAACACTAATCCCCACACGCCCGCCTCGGACATTGCCTTGAAAACGATGCCATGGGCGTCTGTCGCAAAATAGTGCCAGGATGGCTGGAGATACGTGTAATGTGAGCCGAAATTGCCCCAGCCGACGCCAAAGAGCGGGAATTTGATGAACATCGACCGCGCTACAGACCAGAATGTCAGCCTGCCCTGAAGTGAATAGTCCGCCGCGTTCCAGATGCTGCTCAGACGAGCCACCAGGCTTCCATAAAAGCCCGTGAAGGCCAATAGCACGAGTATCGCTACCAGGACGCCAGATGTCAGAAACAGCGCTCTCCTCCGTAATTCGGCACCTGCGTTTGCGGCTTTTTCCTGCGCGCTATGGGAGCCCCGTTTAAGGCTGGCCGCGCCCCAGAACAGAAACAGCACCGCTTGAAAAGCCAGCGCTATATAAGCCGCGCGGCTGAATGTCAGCAACAACACCAGAAGCAGTATCGCGCCTACTAGAATGAAGGAAAGGCCGCGCTGCCGCCGCACCATGGCAAACGCCAGGGGCCATGTCAACAGCAGAAATGCCGCATAGCTGTTGTGTAAGCCAAAGGTCGAGTACAGGTGCTTTTCAGGTGTAATGTGTGGCAGATTCGGCGAATAGAGGAACAGCCCGTAGAGCGCCACGAGCAGGGACGCAGCAGCCAGCGTGCCAACGATGTCGGCGCCTCCTAATTTACGGTTGCCAACGTAATGTGCGGCAAGCGCGTACGCGGACGCCGCCGATATAAGCCATAGGGCAGCCTTGAGAGTCGGATACAGGTAAGTCGTCGCCAGAAGGCAAACCAGAACGAATAAAGCCCACAGGAGAATCGCCCGCGGATTCGGCCTTAGCGTTCCGAACGCGACCTCCCACGCGTAAATCAGCGGAATGACGACAAGTCCAAGCAGCAAACCGTATGAGCCGTTGCCGCCCTCAAAGAGCGGCAGGAGCAGCAGCGCTAGCAGGAAAAGCAAGCGGCACACAACCTGATTCTAGCAGCTCAGGCGAACCGCTACGCCATGGTCACATAGAACGTGAGAAAATAGGCGCCCCGAACATACTCGTAGGGAGCGCCGACAAACATGAAACCCAGGAAGAACACGAAAATAAACGGTATAAGCACGGCCAGCCGCTGGAAGAGAAACGGCTCGAAGTAGGTCGCCTGCTCGACCGTAGCGGGCTTGAGCAGATACATCCGCCGGATGACGTCGAAATAATAATACGCTGCAATGACCGCGTTGACTGCGCCTACAACAACCAGTAGCAGGTTAAGCGGATTCAGGAACAGTATCAGCGAAGCGAATACGAGGAACTTGCCGATGAAGCCCATCGTAGGCGGTATGCCCGTAAGCGCCAGCAAAAAGACCGTCATAAACAGTGCCAGGAAGGGCGAACGGCGGAAGAAGCCGTTATAGCTGTCCAGATCGTCACTGCCACCGGAAATCTCGTTGAGCATCGCTATGAGGAACGCGCCCAGATTCATCATAAAATAAACCATCAAATAGTAGAGCGCGCTGTAAAATCCGATGTTCTCCGTAGCCTGGAACGCCGATGTGGCTGCGATCAGGGCCATCAATACGTAACCCATCTGGGCAACGCCGGAATACGCGAGCAGGCGCTTGAATGACCGCTGGCGCAAAGCCATGATGTTGCCCCAGAACAGGGTTAGTATCGCGACGAAAGCAACCATCGGCACCCATGCCTCACTCACCGGCAGGAAGCCAAGCATGAAAAGGCGCATGAAAACGGCGAACCCGGCTATCTTCGGGAACACGGAAAGGAATGCCGCAACCGGCGTCGGCGCGCCTTCGTAAGTGTCGGGAATCCACATATGGAATGGCGCTACGCCAATCTTGTAGCCGATGCCCACAAGGATCATAGTAAACGCGAGAACGACCATCGGATGGCCGGTCACCAGCCCTTTGACCTCAAGGAACGACTTCAGGTCGTAAAGGTTGGTGGACCCGCAGATGCCGTAGATGAGCGCGATGCCAAATAGCAAGGTAGCTGAGGAAACGACACCGTAAATGAATAGCTTCAGCCCGCTTTCAAGCGACCTGATGCTGTCCTTATAATAGGCAGCCATTATGTAGAGCATAATGGACGCGAACTCCGTCATCACGTATATCGCAAGCAGGTCGGACGACCCTACCATAAGGTCGAACGCCACCGTGGCCATCAGCATCAACACGATGAACTCGACCCGGTACTTCTTCATCAATCCGTAACCCATCAGGACAAGAAAGAGGAATATGTCGCCCCAGTCCATCAGTTGCTTGAAGAAGAGCGCAAACGGGTCGATCGTTTCAAGCCCCCCCCAGAAAGTCCCAAGCCCGTAGCTGAAATAGCGCGACGTGAACTGCATCATATGCAGCGTCATAAGGAAGTTGCTCAAAGCGCCGAATATCGCCAGCCAGATAACGAGGTTTAAATTCTCCTTGCGCGAGAAAACCCAGACGGCGATGATAAGGAGGATTGCCAGAACCAGAAACAGCTCGGGGAAGAGCAGGTAGTAGGCAGGATGGTCGAACGCCCACTGGTTAAAGCCCTGTATAGGCTGAGAGAAGATGTAGACCACCCGTCCCCAGATTGTGGTCAGCAGACTGATAAGGAAGTCCATTGCGCGTCCCTAAAAAAAGACACAAGGCAACCGTGCTTGCCCTGTGCCTTGGGATTATACAACAACTGCTCAGGTTTTCCGCACTCGGAGGATCAGTCTTTCGGGATGTAGGTTTTCGACTTGCTTACCGAACCGTACGGCGTGGAGTACGTAAGACCCACCGTAACGAGACTCGAGCTGGCAGATGCAATGCTTATCCGGAGCGTTTCCTGATACCCCATCTGCACGTCATAGCTCGACCCCTCTGACATAGTAAGGAGCCGACCGTTGACGGACATATTAACCAGCTCGACCAATCCAATCTGCATAACCGACCAAACTTCGATCTCGATTGAGTCAAGAACCGCCGTTCCGTAGGACTTGATAATGTACTCGAGTATCGAGTCGTAGTCCGTCTCGCCTGAGCGCGGGGGCCGAAGCTCTTCCGGGATAGCACTGGTGACGATCATAAGCGGGTCTGTCCTGCCCGTGTCCGGATATGGAAGGTCTTGTTCGGGATCGACCACGGTCTCATTCGCTTCGGCCTCTTCAAGCCGGGCCCTGATAATGTCGTTTGAATCTATCTGCTCGAAAGCCGCTAGCTCGTTCATCTTCTCTTCCTGCGTAAGCGGAGCCCCCGGCGTTGCTGGAGCTCCACTGATCCCCGGCGCCTCGCCGCCAGGGCCAGGCGTAGCAGGCGTTTGGGGTGCTGCCCCTTCCGGAACAATGGACATCCCGTCGCCTAAGCCGGGCGCAGCCACCCCGCCGGGCATCCCGGCAGGCGCTTCTTGCGCTGGTGGCGGAGTCGGCTGAACAGGCGTGTCGTCAACCGGCCTGTACTCGGGGATGTCTCCCGCGAAGTAGTTGCCTCCGGCTATCATATTGTACAGGAGATAGCCGCCTCCAAAGACAACGACAACTATCAGCAAAATAAGAAGGTTCTTATTCATCGGTGCGTTCTGCATATACCTTCACCAGGCCTTATAATTTCTTATCTCCAGGCATACCGGGGGGAACCTCGCCCGAAACCAGCCCTTCCGGATTCATAAAGTACACAGTGATGTAAATCTCGTACGTGGAAATCGTCCTGTAGCTGTAAATATTGTCATCTCCACCGGTATTTTTGAAACCGTGGACAGTCACGAAATAAGTGAGATCCGTCTGTAAGTTCTTCACGAACCTTCGCAGGTTTTCATATGTCATCGTGAACTCGGAGATCTTTATATGCAACGGCTCAAGGAAGTTGGCCATGCGCGTGGAAACTTCCCCTGTTCCGGTTCCCTCGCCGATATACTCCCAGGAGAACAGGTCAACGGCGTCTTCAAGCGGCGGGAGCGTTTCAATCGGGTCCATCGCGTAAGTGACCTTGAACTCGATATCCGGTTCAATCCCAATCGACGCTGAGTAAATGTCGTGGTTCATCAGGACATCCAGGAACCACAACTCAAAGAAGTTGACGATGTCTTCCTGGCCCTTTAGGAAATAATCCTGCTCATCTTCCAGTTTGCTGTCCATCACCGCATTAACGTCCACTGCGGTAGGAAGCATCTGAGCCTTCGTCTGCTTCACCTCGTTGGTCCTGATTTGTTGCTGGATGCGACCGTTAATAGAGTCTATTTCAGCGGTCTTCGCGATGTACACAGACTTCCAGAACACGCCGATCGAAGCGATAATGATGATGGCAAACACAATGCCCACATTCAGCGGCGTGAATATCGGCTTCGGAGGCTTTCGCTCAGCAGGAGCCCTTCCTGTTGGTGTCTCCTTTCTAGGTGTTGAGGACATCCTTGGTCACCTCCTCGAGTACACTCAGACCGCTGATAGCTTCTTCTTGCACGAGAGCTTTGTCCTGCAGCTTGGTCGTAATGTCGAATTTGAACATGTAATTCCCGGTGAACAGCTCCCGGGATGCGAAGTAATCTTCGATTGACCTGCCTGCACGAATGCCCAACCGCGGCAGCTCGAAGTCGGCCGGCATGCTCTCCACAAAATCGCTGTTTCCCAGCCCTTCGCGGCTGTCCCAGGTTCTGCCGCGCTGGGAAAGCAAGCCCTGGGTAATTTTACGGGAAGTGGGCGAACTTGGGCTGTAAGGATTCTGGGTCCCGGCGGTAACACCCATTCCAGATGCGCCGCCACCTCCGCCGGCACCGATGCCTCCTTCGCCCCCGCCGCTGCTCAGACTCTCAACACTCTCGTCAACAGTCGTCTGAGTAAAGAAATCGGATGAGTCGAGGGCGATTGCGAACTGCATTATGTCGATCCGGTCGACCGCGACACCTGTCATAACGATTTCTTTGGTGGCAGCCTCGAAATCGATTTCATCTAAGTAGCACGTGTCAGGGATCATGTTGCCCAGCTCTTCCATAATCGCCGGCCACATGATTTGCCCTTTCACAAGCGCGAATATCTGGCTGAATTTAGGCTTCTTCGTGGAAATTTCGCTCTTTATCTGATCGAACTTGTCAGCGTCGGCGCTCCATTTGGCCTCTTCAGCTTGGACGGCCTGGAGTTCGGCTTTAGCGGCGTTTTCCTTAGCGGTCAAGTCACTTTGCTGGTAGTACATAAAGCCAGCCATGATCAGGAGCAGCACAATGCCGATCTTGAAAACGTTCCAGGCTTGCTGGCGGACGAAGTACACAGACGGAAGGAGGTTGTATTCGATCCTTCCCTTCTTGAAGAAGTCTACGCATAGCCCGGCAGCAACAACCATCTTCTCAGCGTGGTTGTGGAGCACGTCCAGCGCGTATACGCCTTGCTGGTACTGCATCAGGGAGGAAAGCGAGACCTCGTTGACTTCCAGGCCGGTTTCCCGCTCAAGATAGCCAGTTAGATTCTTGAAATGCCGTGTATTACCAAAGAACAACAGCTTCCCGACGCGGTCCGTGCGCGCGGCTTGCGACTCGTAATAGCGGATCGAGCGCACCAGCTCGGTTACGAAGCTAGTGAATACCGCCATAACCGCTTCGCGCAGCCGATTGTCCTCCGTTGGGTCAACCTCTTCTTCCGGGAGCATGAGGTCAACAGGCTCAGCCCGCAGGTATTCCTCAGCCTCGTGTACACCGACTCCTAAAAGCTGGGCGATTTTAGCGACGATGCTGTTGTAACCCAATTCGATCGACCGCGCCATCCTGAACGTGCCGTCGAGGAAAAAGGAGAGCTCGGAGATCGTGTCGCGAATGTCTACAATGCCCACCGATTGCGTGTATCCCTCCAGCTTGGCGCCCAGAAGGTTCCACGCCGCAAGGCTGGTTATCTTGATCGCCCAAACGTCTATGCCGGCGTACTGCAAAGTGGTTACCAGCGACTGAATCGTCGAAGCGCGCGTGGCCACGAGCAGTATTTCCTGCATAGCCTGAGCCGCGCCCTTTCGCTGCGGCAGCGCGCGGTAGTCGTAAACTGTATCACCGGGCGGGAAGGGGACGTACTGATTGATCTGCAGGCTTATCGCCTGCCGCGTCTGCGGAGCACCCATCCGGGGAAGCTCGATGACTCTGGTTATCGCAGCCTTTCCGGACAAAGAGATTATGGCTTTCTTCGCGGTAATACCATTAGTCTCGAGTATCTCCTTAATACGCTCAGCTAGACCCTTTGCGTCAGCGATGCGCCCGGCCGAGAAAAACGCGGGATCTATCTCGGCAATGGCGAAGCGCTCCAAGATATAATCATTACCCGTCTTGGAAAGGGCAACGACCCTTATCTCGTTGGACGTAAGGTCGACGCCTATATCGACCGTTCTTCCACCTTTTTTTCTGGCCATAAAATCCCTCGCGGGGCTTTAATTACCCTACAAGTTTGACTAGAGAGCGGCGTACTTGTTTCATCAGCAACCGCCCCATTTCAAATAAAATACTGTCCGCCTTTAGCGAGCTACTTGTCGTCAACAAGATTTACCGTAAGCGTGATGAACACGTAACTGTTGTCCTCAGATTTCGAGTGGTGCTGGAAGAAGTTGCCGACGAAAGGCAGCTTGCTAAGGAAAGGTACCGCAAATATCTGGTCGGAAATCTCACGGGTTTGCAGGCCGCCAATCAGAGCAGTCGAACCGTCTGTCAAGCGGAAGTACGTGCCCATGGTCGTGCTGGTTGTGGGCTGGAATGTCGCCGCCCCGTCGGGCGAAACCTGCTGCGGCCCGTCGAAATTGCTGATATCTATCTCCACGTACATCGTCATCCGGCCCCAATCATCGATGTTAACCGTGAAGTCGATATCCGTGCCCACCGTGACCTCATCAAAGGTTGACTGCCTGATCGCGTTTCCGTTCTGGTCAAACGCAATGGTCTGGCGGAAATTGCCGCGTGTGCGATCCACGGTTAGATAGCCGTTGAATCCGTCAATGACAGCGATCTCGCTTTCGGTGACCACTTTAGCCTTGCGCTCGCTGATCAGCGCGTCGAATGTTGCTGAGTAGTTCTCAGGCAGCATAATCGTGTTCTTGGGCAAAATGCTCAAGCCGAGACCGCCATCAGCGTAGTCGAATACCCATCGACCCTCGCCAGTCGGGGCTTGCGCTGTCGCGCTGAGCATCCCATAAACTTCCTGCGGGTTTTCGCTGACCTGATATACGGTGATCTTCACCGCGGCCTGCTTCGGGGGCTTGTCGATCTTCCGAATTATCGATTGAACCACGTCCAGGGTGTCGCGCGAGCCGCGCATTACCACAAGCCCGCTCTTCGCGGTGGGTATCGGTATACCGCCACCGCCACCGGCACCGCCGCCGCCGCCGAAGCCGCCGCCACCGCCGCCGCCCTGGCCGCCGCCGCCGCCGCCCTGGCCGCCACCGCCGCCGCCGCCGCCACCGGGACCGACCTGCATCGGCTCGGTTCCGAAGTACCCGGATGTCATGGACGAACTTGCAGCTGCGTAAGCGGAAGCTGGGTAATCAGCGCTGTATCGGCTTCCGCCACCACCACGGTTATTATCGCTTCCGCCGCCGCCCTGGCCGCCGCCGCCGCCGCCGTAGCCACCGCCACTGAAGGAGTTCTGGTAAACGTACCAGCCGACGGTTACGGATGGAAGCAAGTCAAGATTGAAGAGAATCTGATATATCTCGTTCGGATCGGCGTAGTGTAGCTGGTAGAAATCTATCTCGTTAGCGATCTCGATTTCCTGCTCCTTACGCTCGCGGCTTGTTACCAGAATTACCGGCTTCGCGTACGGGTCAGCCTCATCACGATACACTATCTTCTCGAACTGATGAGTCTCGAGAATTATGTCGAGCGCCGTGTCCCACGGCACGTTTTCGAAGTTGCCTATAACCGAGCCCGGCTCAGTGATCAGCGCATTGAACTGTGCGGCATCCCTGAAGCCGATGGGGCTGCCGTCTCCACCAATGTCCAGCGGATCCAGAACCCGCCGATTCGCCACGCCACCGATAGGCTCATCGGTGATGTACGGATCGATAATGATGGAGATGCCCGCGATCTGGGACATCAGGTTAAGTACCTGGTAGACGGAAAAACCTGTCGCCGCATTGAGGTTGACCAGCACGTCGGACAGCTTGCCTTCGAACTCCTCGAAGCCGGGCAGCTCGTAGTCGCCCATCTCGGAAGTTCCTTCAATCTCCATGCGCGGGTAGTCTTTGTCGGCGTCGAGGCTTTCGTAGACATCATCCACCGTTGCCATACTGCCGTCTTCCACACCCCAGCCTTCGTCCCCGGATGTTTCGGAACCAAGCGTGTATGATCCCGCGCTCGGCGCAGGCATCGTGGGCTTGGGCTGGCGCTGCGGCAATGTCATCGGCGTGAGTTTCAGATCGAAGCTCTGGCCGCTAAGCGCCCCGGTATGATCGAATCCGTACTCTACCTTATTGTTAAACGAGAGGATTATGCGGGTGCATACTTCTTCCCCGACTATGTATTCAGACACAGTCAGATTGCGCACTATTGGATCATTCTTGAATATGTAACCAGTCACCGCTTCTGAGGGGGGCAAGTCAAGCAGCACGTTGTATCCGCGCGGGAACTCGATCGGCACGACATGCGCTTGTGTTGGCTCACTTGCGCGTATCGTAAGCCCCATCGTTGTGGGGTCGTAGTTGACGTAACTTATAACGCCGCCGCTCGGCGCTGCCGAGTTGACCACGAAAGAATGTTCCTCTGTCACCGGCACAGGAGGCTTCTCAGCAGCCGGCCGGGCTTCTTCAACAACCGGCGCAGGCGGGGGTGCAGGCGTCTCGACGCTTGGCAGCACAACATTCTCCGCTTCCGGGAAGGCAACCGTGAGCACCCGGCCGCCGTCGCTGATGGCATCATCGAACTTGATATTCTGCGAGTTCAGGAAGCCAATTACGACGCGCGTTTTGCATGCGTCCCCGGCCGTTAGGAAATGGACTCTGATATCACGAATCGCACCGACGTTCTTCGCAATAAGCTCGTCCACCGTGGGCGACAGCGCTGCTTGAGGCATTGTCAGGATAAGGGAGGGCGGGAACTTAGACGTCGCAAGCTCATACTCTAACGGTTCCTCGGCCCTGATCACCAGCGTGTTCCCGTCAGGCTCGAAGTAGACGGCTGACACCGTATTACCCGCGAAAGCCGAGGGTAGCGAGGCTGGAGGTTCCGGTTCAGCAATTTCCGCTACGGGTTCCGGGACAGATTCGACCTGGATAGGCTCGATATCACCGTTTAGCATACCCGTAGTGAGTTCGCCGCGGTCAGAGAGAGGGTAAAACACTTCCAGTACCAGCAGCCCGTCCCTGGGACGAGACCATCGGTAAGCGTCATCCCCGACCTTGCCCTTTACATCGAGATAGACTACGAGCACCACCGTGTCAGTATCCCCGGCGACGAGCACGTTTTTAATCAGTGTCGTCCCCTTCACCTTAGGGCTGACAGTCTTGAGCTCTGCAGCAGAGAACTGCGCCTCAATGCGTGTGGGATACAATTTGACAGCAGTCTCAGGCTGCACGTCTCGATCAACCTCGAAGATGACCAGGTCACGGTCCGCCAAGGCTTTCACCTTAACGTCCGATATCTGGTTCACCCGCGCCGCAGAGGCGCTCACCGCGAGGAAGACCAGAAGCACAAATGCCAAGACGCTGGCTCCGGATATCTTCTTGTTGCAGTGCATCACGGAGGTACCCTCCAAGACAGGTTTAAATACTATTTGCGCACCGACCGGTGCCCCTTCCTCACTTTCGGACTTATTTAACGCCCAGCCCGGGGAAACCGCAGGACGATATGTTCCCCAGACTTGAGGATTCTACGCAACATATCAGGCGTTGTCAAGGAATACCTATAGAACGGAAGAGGCCCGGCCTCATGGCCGGACCTCTCGGCGTTGCCCCAATAGGCTGCTTATGCCCTGTAGCGGGCTTAACCGCCGCCTTCCGAGTGGCGATCCTCGTAGATTATTTCGTAAGCGCGCCGCTCGCTCGCGTCCGCGCTGACCGCAGTGGTATCCCTGCGCGGCGTGTGCATTTTGCCTATGTCTATCACGCGCTCAATAGCGCGGTCGCGGTCAATATGGTCAGCGTTAATCGGCGCGGTCATGCCGCCGCCAGAAATGCTCACGCCACCCATACCGACAATGCGGAACGTGTAGCTCCTTGTTGTGACGTACGCCGCGATGTCATCCAAGTAGTTCGCAATCACCTTGAACTCGTTGTTCTCCGCATCCCAGATTTCGGCGTAGCGGAATAGCGACGGCCCTGAAGGGGTGCGCTCAACATCGGAGAAGTTGTTCCCGTCCACCTCAACGTCATCCCTGTTGCCGTCGCCGTCGGTGTCACGCACGTTGAACGACCGCGGCTCGTTCGCAGACCCGTCATCATCCCAGTCCATCAAGTCTAAGTAGTAGTCGTCAGTAAGAGCTCCAACTACCTTGTATAGGTCGAACATCGACTGGAACGGCGGATTAGGGATAAAGGTATAGGCTATTTCCCCGCCGCTGTAGATAAGGGCTATCTCGTTGCGCGCATCCGCCCGCGTCTCCCCGATCTCCGTGTCGTAGGTGAAGTACTGCCGCGCATCAAAGCCGCGCCGCTGGTCGATATCCAGCGGATCTTCGCCATCCAGTGTCGTGCCGTTGTCGAGCGTGTCGTTCAGGTACTTGGCGTATTCCTCGTCGCTTTCGAATGTCAGTTGCGCACGAACTACGGCGATGTCGGAAGGTGCATAGAATTGCAGGTTTTCGTTATTGCGATCAAGGTTGTAGTAGATGCCTCGGAAGTTGTCCCACGCGTTTATCGCGTCGTTGTCCGTCTGGTCGGGCCACAAGTCATCGCGCGTGGTCGGGTCCGGGTAGTCCGACGCGCGCGGGTTCACCCCGTCCCACGGGCCAACGACCGGCAGGTGATCCACCCGCACGTCACCGCTGTCATAAGGATTCGCGCCGGTACCGTGCCTGTAATCGAAACCACCGCTGTTAACAGAAGGCTTATATGCATCGTAGTAAGCGTTGCGGTATTCCACTACAGCGTGCGCAAGCGCGCGAGCTTCGTCTCGAGTCAGATATTCATCGCTCTCGTAGTCCCGGTCACCCCGGCTCCAATCTGCGCCATCGGTCGCGAAGTATGCCCGCTCCTTGATAATCTTAGAGAAGAGTGACGCCAGCACTTCTTCGGGAGCCGTGTTGATGTTGATACGCCCCAGCGTATAAGTGTCGTAAAAGTCCGCCGGCGAATTCGTTTGCGGGTCTTCGAGGTAGTTGATAGCGAACTGCGGGCAATCCACCGGATCCTTGGCCGCCAGGAAGCCCGGTGAGATGAAGCTCGGATTGGGGTCCACAGTTAGCAGGTCACCAAACACCTGGATGTCCGCCTCGCGCAGGCGGTAGTCGTTCGTGTCGTGCCAGTCGCCGCTCTCGGTATTCGCATAAAGCGGGTCGACCCAAACACGGACCGCGTGCAGCGGGCGGCCGTCCCGGTCGCGCCGAACCTTCGGCACCGTGCTGCCATACATTTGAGGCGTCAGGTATCCTGACGCGTATACCTGCTGCTGCGTGACGGCAAACTCGCCGGCTCCGTCGGTTACGAATACGATGACGTAGTAGTTGCCCGGATAGGGCACGTACAGGTAAACCGGGTCGTATAGCTCGCCGGCATCACCGTTCATCATCACGCCATCAGCGCCGTACGGGTCGATTATCGTGGTGCGCGAGTCGCGGAACTCCATATCCACGAGTGAGCCATCGGCGCTTACCAGCGAGGCCACAACGAAGTATTCCGAGTCCTCACCGAACAGCCCGGACAGGCCGGTAACAGCGCCGCTTGTCACCATGTTGCCGAAGCTGCTGCCGCCAAACTTGCGCCCTCCGCCCACCGCGTAGTTCACCTGAACCTGGAAGTTGCTTACGCCGCTCGAAGGCGAAACGACCGCTGTAACATTCAGCGGCAATCGCTCGCCCACGAGGACCTTTTGCTCGGCGTTGAACGGATGCGTCGCAGGACTGACAATGTCGCCGTTAGCATCGGTAACGGTAATCTGCACGTTCACCCCGTCTTCGGGATCGTCGTAGCGGCCGTTAGCCGGTGATGTGCCGTCCAGGTGCACGGCATCGTAACGGTACTGGAAGAAAGTGTAGCGACCAGACGTAATTACATTGTCCGTGGTACCCGGATTGCTCGGGTCGTTGTAGCTGACAGTAATATCGTACGGCGGCATGCCACCGTCAACGTAGACGACGAAGTTAACCTGCTCGTCGACAGCAACGGACGGCGGTATCGCCATTATCTGGGCGTTTAGCGGCGCCTGCTCAACCACGATGAGCCGTGGCGTGCTGGCTACTATCATACCGTTCGCGTCGGAAACCATAAGGCGAACCTGGTATGTCCCCGTCACAAGGACCCCAAGCTCGTCAGACGCGTCCTCGCTAGGAACGAACAGCGGATTCGGCACGAATTGCTGGGATGGGTCGCTAAACTGAATTATCGTGCCAGTGTCCACGTGGAGGATATTCCAGTTATACGTATACGGCCACGCGCCACCGGAGACGAAGGACTCAAGGCTAAAGCCCTGGGTTGTTACACCCACCATCGGGTCGACGAAAGTGCTCACCGCTAGCGGAAGCGGGCTAGCAGAGCCACCCCCCCGGTTCCCGCCGACAAACACGACCTGAGAATCAAACGCATAGGACGGGGCGTCATTGGGATCCATCGGGTTATCACGCACGATAGCCGAGGCATCATAGATACCCTTGTCAGCCTCTACGTCGATTCCGATATTAATGAACTGGAACCATACGCCCGGCAGGATCGTCGGGAACGAGTTGATCGCACCGGCATTCATTAGATTTGCGCCATTCGTGGCCGTCACGCGTGAATGAGTCTGCGGATTCAGGAAGCCCAGCGCGCCGATCTCAAAATAACCGTCCGTGTTAAGGTCGGCCATGAAATTCATGCTTGAGCCCTGGCCATAGATGCCTGTCAGCGTGTAGGTCAAGGCGTCCGGCGCGTTCGTCAAGCTGTACGGATCCTGCGTCGCAAGATACGCGTGCACGTCAATTTGGGGGTTGTTTGCGCTAGGTATCAGAATCGTGTCGCTCGCACGCACCACGATATCCCGTCCGGCGACCATGTCGTAATCTTCATTGATCACGGTAAGCGCAATAAGGTGTTTGCTGTCGTTGCCGAGCGTAGGCAGGCTCAACGTGCTTAATACGTTGCTCACGTCAACCGTTGGCAACGGAGCGGGTTGCGGTATCGTGAACGGCTGCGAGTATCTGTTGTTCGACCTGTCAGTAATTAACAGCGAACCCGATACATTCAGCCTACCGGAATTGTAGCTGCCGACATTCATAAACGTGAATCCGGCCGATGCTCCGGCATGGCCAACATAAAGCTCTGAAGTAACATAGTCCGCAGGAGCTACGTAATCGGACATACCGTCGCCGTCAATATCCCAGTCGAACACGAGCGGGACGCTCTGGTCAATTCCGATGTCGAATATCGTGGGATCGGTCGTGGTGAAGTTGAACGCCATTTGTGCGTAGTAGTTCACCAGAACACCTGGGCTTGCAAAGCGGCCGTCCGCGCTGATTGACGAGCTTACGTTGACATTAACGGGTCCGCCACCTCCCCAGGAGCCCTGGGCGACGAATGACGGGTCGGCGTTGTAGCGCTGGTTGGCGGAATTCGCCCATATTCTCACATAGAATGTGCCCGGCGGCACAACCGCGCCTGTGCCGACGACGGTGCAAGTGTCTCCCGATGCGATAGTGCTGCTGTCGAGCACGCCCAGAGCTGAGTCAAAGAGCCGGACATACATCTCATCAGCAGGCCCCTGGTCAAACGACTGAACGAGAACATTCAGTGTTCCATCCTGGGATGTTGTGATGCTGTACCAATCCTCATCTGTAGGAGCTGCCGGCGGGATAGTACCGGTGAATGGAAAGCCGTCCCTGTCAGGGTCGTAGGCAAGCGACATAAGATCTGCGGTCGTACTGTCATTGTTAGGCTCGGACTCCCAGAACGTATTGCCGGGATTAGGCGTGAATACCGACTCTAGCTCGTATGTCTGGGTGCTGTCCGCGGTAATCCTGATGTAATACGTATCGGTGGGGAAGTTTCGTCCGGTTGTCGCCCATGTATGGTTGTCTCCGGCGGAGATTATGCCGCTGTCAATCAGCGCAAGCGACGAATCGTAAAGCTCGATATCGATGTGCTGCACTCCGACAAGGCCGAAACATTCCATCAGAACGCTAAGTGCGCCCGCTTGAGTTGTTGTAATGCTGAACCAGTCGTCATCGGATGCGTCGGCCGTGCGGCCCGTCCATGTGGCGTTATCGGTAGCGGGATCGTAATCCAGCGGCATCACGTTTGCCGTGGGGCTGGTATCGTTGGGCTCGACTTCCCAGTAGGTCGGCATAGTGGGCGGCGGAGTGGAGAGAAGAGCGTACCGAGAATTCCCATCCACGTTCCACTTGTACTTCAAGCCGGTCTGGGACGTTACTCCGCCGGTGTTCGACCGCACGTCAATACCCATTCCAGGCAGCGGGTAACGGTCGGAATACATCGGCATTATGCTCGTTGTCAGGCCGTAAGCTTCGGGTGTGTTGTTCGGGTCATCCATCACCGGGCGCAGATTCCGTATCTGCACCAGCTGGTGTGAAACAGCGCTCTTGCCCGTGCCCTGGTCGGTAACTATCAGTGTTGCGGTGTAGTTTCCAAAGCCGTCATCCGCATAGTCGTGCTGGAGCGATGTCAGCTGGCTCTGCCGGACCAAACCCGGGGTGTCGGCCATCCGCGATGTGTCCGCCCGAGCGTCAATTATGCCATCGCCCTGGAAGTCAAGCTCCATCGTGTAATTGTGCTGCGTATCCGGGATGATGGAGCCTATCAGGTCGAACGACACGACGAAGTGCGTCTGGAAGAACGCGCGCCCGCTCGTCCCGCCGTTTCCTGCGCCATCGTTAGTGGTAACGGTCAGCCAGCCTGTGCGGGCGTTGTCGGGAACTATCGCCCGAAGTATCTGCCTGAACGGCAGCGGCCCCACATAGCTCGGGTCGGGCTGGACATCGAAGGCTAGCGCCGTCGCGCCTCCGCCGAAGGTCACCCGGTTGTTCTGAGGTATGTTGTTGAAGTTGTAGCCGTAGATTTCAATAACCGAGCCATGCCCCGCGATATCGGGCACGACCGGCGGGACTCCCGCGTCGGACGATAGATAAGGCTGCGGGCCGGTTCCGCTCATTACGGCCGTAAGGTTGTTGTCTCCAAGCGCGTCTGCACTGTTGCCCGGTGGAATGGCGGCCAACGTAGCTATCGGCTCGCTATCCCACGATCCCGGGCCGCCAACAATGACCATCTCTGTATCGGTCGCCAGGACGGTATTGGTGGCGTTGTGGGGGTTGACGTTCTTCTGATCGATAACCATTACCTTCACGAAGTGCACGCCGTCCTGCGATTGGTCCGTATTGAACAGGAACGTCGGGCTGGCGTCGTTGCTCTCCTGGATCTGGTTCTGGTCGCCGCGCGCAAGGTTGCCAAACTCATCGAACACCTGCCACAGGTATCCGTACTCGCCGCGGCCGCCGCTCACTGAAACGCTTGCCTGGAAACCGTGGCTTGGCAGCTCTACTTCATGAAGGTTGATCGAAGCAGTCATATTAGGAACGTTGGTGAACGACCGTCCCGGGGATCCCTGCGCCCCCACAATCAGCGTGGTCGCGTCAAACGCGCTGGTGGGAACGGGCGTGGTCGAATCGGTAACCGTCAATACGACGTTATAAGTATCCTGAATGGGGAACGTGTCGGTCTCTACCGTGAGCGTGTTACTTTCGTAGTTCCCGTAGTTATAGCTCTGAACGAGGGCTCCAAGGCTGTCGAATACCTGTGCTGTAACGAAATACGGGCTTACTCCCCCGTACATCCCCAGATGCAGGAGCGTTGAGCTGCCTTCCTCAATCGAAGGCGGGTCACAAGCGACCTCCGCCGTAACGTTGGGCATAGTGCCGACAAGGTCAACCTGGACAACATCAGTGTCCACGCCCTCGGCCGGATAAGGCATTGCGGGGAACGGCGGCTGCACCTGGTTCGATATGATGATGCCCGGTGGCAACGCCGTGCTGGGCGGTATTGCCGGCAGTCCAGGCCAAGCTCCGGCAGCAGCAGGATTATAAAGGTCGTAAACGGTCAGTCTTATAGTGTCGCTGGAGGGCGTCACGAACACGGTTCGCGGGTCCCTGCCCCCGGCTTGCATCGGCCATGTGCCGTCAATACCCTGCGGCGAGCCGTTGAAGTTCCAGTCGTAAAGGCGGAACGTGTTGGGATCCTCAACGCCGCCGCCCGCTCTCGACAGCAGCATAAACTGGTCTGCGCTGGTGCGAACCGCCAGAATGCTAACTTTCAACGGGATGAAGGTGTCGCAGTTCTCCTGCAGATATACCTTCACCACGTTGTCCGCGAGGGTCTCCTCCGGCGTACCGGCAGCCTTCACCGCCATTACCCGCGCGGTGATGAACGGATTGCCGAAATAGTCGAAAGCGAAGTCCCCCGTAACTGAACCAGCAGCGCCCGGATCGGGATCGGGAACCTCTGCTAGGTCAAACAGGTGGCTAAACTGGATATATCTTTGGCCAGTCGCCTGGTTGAACGTTGTGATGACGCCGGGCCGCGCTTCTGTCGGCGGCGCGGACACCAAGCGCAGATCATCACCGAAGGTGAGGTTTACCACCTCCTCCCAGGTGCCATCGAAGTTGTAATCGAAGTAAATGTCGTAAGGATAAGCCACCGCATCGTCGGTCAGGTCGCCGGTCGTGCCGTTAGTGTCGTACTCGCCGACTTTCACGATATCGGACATCGACACGTAGTAGTTGACCATCACCGCGTCTTTGCCGATAGGCGCGCAAAGGTAATCCGACGGCGGATCGGCCATTATCCCCACGCTGAATTGCGAGAACTTGTAAAGCGGAACTTCAAGGATATCCGCGACCGAATCGAAGTAGTGCGGCGGGACAACCGCGTCCACGTTCTGGCCGAGCTCCTGGCTGGGCACATGAGCCGGCTGGAAGTAGAACTCGAGCAAGCCCGGAATAAGAATTATCGGGTCGATAATGGGGATGAACGAGCGGGTTCCCGGAATCGGAATGCCCTCATGAGCGACACGGGGATTACTCCCGTCGTCCTGGTAGCGGAAGGCGTCCGCCTGGGTAAGCCCGTGGCGGTAAAGCAGCATGGAAAGCGCCGAATCCCGGCTAAAAGGCGGGTCCAGTGCGGGGTAGTTCGCGCCCTGCTCGGTGGCACCGCCTCCAAGATCAATATCGTATTCGTGGCCCGATTCACTGACGTTGTACGGGTAGTTTCCGTCTCCGATGGGCCGGAAAAAATTGCCCAAAGAATCTGTAGAGTTCAGGTGATCGCTGGGACTCCTGCCGGCACGATCGATTACCGGCAAAGAGAACTTGTCATACGTGCCTTGAGGGAGGTGGTTGCGCAGGAACGCCATCAGAATATCGGCTTCCTGCTCCAGGGACGAGAGGGACGTGTCCGCCAGCGGCTTGTTGATGTCGTAACGCAGGTCGGGAACCGTGTCGTTGTCAACCAGGTAACCGGGGATCTGGCGGGGTGTCGCGCCTAGGGGAAGATCCTCCGGATTGATCGGGTCGACGGTTGAACTCACGTCGGCGATGTAGTTCTGGACGACGTTCGTGTCGTAGGAGTAAACGGTAACGTAATCTTTGAGCCGGTCAAACTTCGCCTGCGACATACCGGCAACGTTGAGCAGCTCCTTGACATCCGAGAACGGGCGTGGCGTCGGCAACGGCAGGTCGTCATCGTCGTACCAGTCGTAGTGGAACATAAAGTCCGTTATCTGCCCGCCGCCTCCTTGAATAACCTCAAGTGTCGCAAGCGCTGGCGTAAGGTTTGGCGCGTCGACACGATGATTATCCGCGTCCGGCATCGGCCAGGCGCCCTGATTGCCGCCGTTGGGAAGTGTTGAGATGTCCGGATTGAGCGCCCGCAGGATGTTCTCTGCGAGTCCCTCGGTAATGCCCGGCAGGGCCATCAGCATCTGTTTGCTCTCAACCGCCGAATAGACCCAATCCGGAGCGCTATAGTGCTGTACTGTTTCTCCCAGCGCTATCCACGATTCGCCGTCGGGGCTGTTGTCCGGCCAGCCGTCGGAACCGACGCCGCTCCAGTCAATATTGCCCGTCACGGCGCCGGTCTGGTCGCGCAGCAGCACCGTATTGCGGTCGGGGAACAGGGGATTGTCTATCCAGTGCCATCCCCACTCGCCCGGGATATTGTTATTGTTGAAGTCATCGGTGACCTGGCCGTCCCAGTATCCCGTGTCGTACAGCGACGATTCCTCGGCCCAGACGCGCACTTTTTTACAGAATATATTGAGATTTAGCCTTCCGCTCTCGTCCGCTATCGAACCGTAAGCGCGTGTAAGCGTGCTCGGTACTGGCCCCTGATCCAGGTTTTCGTAAATGCCCTCGTAAAGCTTGGTGCGGTAATCCAGCATCGCGTTGGCGATGGTCGCCCCAGTCGTAAGGTCGGTCTCGTATGGGCCGATCGGCGGGAACGCCGCCGGGTAGTATCCGGGGAAGAGAAGCTGGTCCAGCGCGTCCGGATTAAAGCCTTCATTGACGCCGTCGCCGTCCGTGTCCCCCTCTACCGCAGCGAACTGGTTATAGAACTCGATAGGGATGCGCGCGAAGTTAACCGGCTGGTAGAAATAGGGATTGCGGTAAAAGTTGTATGCCCACCGCTGGGCGAGATAAACCGGCCCGTCGCCGTTCAAATAGCGGAAGTCGTAATCGTAGTTTCGCGGGTCTGAGGTATCGTCCCCGGCGATATACGAGCGGTCCTTGCGCGGCCCAATCCAGTAATCGTCATCCGTGCCGTAGACTCCATCCAGCCCCGCGCCGCCATTCACCAGCCCGTCGCGCCTGAATCCGCGGCCGTCGTCCACGATGATTGCGTTGCGCTCCTGAGTCTTCGAAACCCAGTAGTCCGGAAGCTGCTTCTCCTGGAGAAGCACCGATACTGCGCTCTCCATCGCCTGGTCGGCCGCTCTCTCGGCTTTGGCACCTTTGACGGCTTCGCCGACGGCCATCGTCTCTGCGGAAATCGTCGAGAGAACAAGGAGGATGACCGGCAGTATGAACGCAATAAAAGCCAGGACCGCTAGCAGGACAAAACCCCGCTCTTTCTCGTTTTGCTTCATCAGATTGTAACCATCACGCATAGTGTACGCACCAGGTGGTCAGAGTCCACCGTATTATTCTACCCAGAAACAGGTGAAACGATAGGAGAATCGGCGCGCTGAACCCTAGCGGTATTCTTTCTCGTAGAACTTCCCGCCTGGTGTAATCGGCCTGATGCGGTCGTCAGGATCGATCGGGTCGATGGCGGTGTAGTCTATGCCCCGGAAATAGTTCCAGTCGGCCCGGCGCATTCCCGACAGCCTTGCGTCCGTCGGGTCCACGATCAGGTCAAGGCGGAACATCTTCTGGGGGTAGATCATCTTGGTCATCACTACGTCTTTCCCGTCCCCGATATAGATATCGCGCGCGGAGTACATCGGTTGTGTGCGCTGGGCGTCCTGGTACGGAACCGGGCTGTCCAGATTATAGTAAACGGCCATGCCGTTTTGTATCGCGCCGGACATATTGCGGCGCTCCTCGATTATCCGCGTGGGCGTCGCCACGACCGTTGCGCGTATGGCGCGGATGTACGGAAGCCAGTATGACGGCAGCGGGTCGTCGGGTATGCCGTCTCCGTCGGGTATGCCGTCAGCGTTGCCGGCATCCCATCCCGTGGGATCGGAGTTATCCTGGCCAGTAAGGTACTCCGTATCGTACCTGACAGCCCTGAACTCCCCGTCCGTCGTCCAGGCGTAGTGATCGGGCGGGGGGTTGTCAGGATCGGCCGGAGGGTCGTTCCAGAAGAAGTCGATATTCCACATGCCGTACGCAGCCGCGTCGCCAATGTCGCCTGGCAACAGATACTGGTCAGTCATTCGGTGCACTGTGACCGAGTTATCGCACACGTCGATATGGCGCAGCTCGTAGTGGTCGATTATCGGGACGCTGTCCGATATAACGCCCGCAGTTCCGCCTGAAGCTACGGTCGGGGCATTTTCGAGGGTCACTTCGCCGGTCGCGAGATTGCGATAGGCGACATTTCCCGCAGCGTCCACCTTGTACACGGGAACTTCCATAAAATACTCGATGCGTAAGCGCGTGATATTCGTCCCGATCGGCTGGTTATGGAAGCGATAAACGTAGTCGCCCAATTCTGCTGACGAGCGCTCGTAGTCAATGCCGACGTTATACTCCCCCGCGGCTTCATAAGGGCGGTAGCGTATGTCGAGGTCCTGCGTCAAAACAGCCGTTTCGTCACGGAAGCCCAGCGCAACCGACTGCGGGTAGCGGTCCGCAGGAATATAGGTTCGGTTGGCGTTTATGGTCGACATATAGTAAGGGGAATCCACGGTGGGAATCGCAACCTTGTAATACGAGTCGTAGTTCACGACCCGCATTCCCTGGATTTTCAGGTCTTTGGGCGGGGAAAGCGATTCGGAGATGATGCTTGCGTCGAATCCGATCCGGTATTCTGACGAATGGGAGAGTTTTATATGATCGGAAAACGCCTCGGACATCGCATAGTTGGTCGGCATATAGAAGCTGGAGCCTACCTCGTAGCCCAAAATCCAACGTGCAGCCTGGTCGTGCTCGCTAATATCGTCATCCGGTATTCCGGTGAGGTTGCGGTCATTCATCGGCGGGATAGAGGTTGCCGATTCGATGTCTCGGGCAAGGTAATCCAGAGTCAGCTGGGCGCTGCTGTTGAGCTGTGAGCGGCTCTCGCCCGTCCTCATAACGTCGAATGTGGACTTCGCCATCACTCCCAGCACGAGGAGAACAACGGAGGAGATGAGCAGAACCACCAGCATTTCCAACAGCGTGAATCCGCCCGTTTTCTTCTGTTCCCTGCGTATCATCTATCACCCACTAGAACGATCGCGAATAATAGGTGGCCATATTGAATAGGGCGTACACTGCCTGCTCATACGGAGTGTCGCAGGCGGGAGCTTCAAGCGGCCCACCGACATCGGCGCCGAAACCGCTAAGCCCCGTTCGCCCGAACTCCTCTTTCTCATCCTGGTACCTGGTAATCCGATTGTCGGGATGCCCGAAACCGAACAGCATATAGCCGGATACATTGGTGCCCCATCGGTAAAGGTCGTTTTCGGGAGTCATCGGATTGTCCGCAAACGGCGCTGCCGATCTGCTGAGAATGGGAACGTACGCAAAATCACCTGCCGCGCTGTGGATATCGCCGTTGTTATTAGGGTCGTAATCGAAGTAGTAATCGTAGTTGGTTGTAATCCGCACGCGGTCCGTGAATATCGGGTCAGGTGTGGTACCGCTGTTGTCAGAGGTTGTATTGGCGAGTATATAAGGACGGATGTTCGTCAGGTCGTTCGGCCCGTTAGGCCACACGGCTTCAAAACCGAATATGTTGAGTATCCGGTTCGCATCCGCTGTGCCGGACTTCTTAAACGGATTCTGCGGATATTCGCTAAGAGAATCGGCGGCAATGAGCGAATCGAACCATCTTGGAGTGTCTAAGTTGCCCGAATCAAGGACCACATCCTTCACCTGCTTAAGCTGCTGCCGAACGGGAAGCGATGACGGATTGAAACTGCCCGTGCCTCCTAAAACTCCGTACGTGAAGCCACCGGGGGGCGGCATATTGGCAGCGTACAGCGCCGGATCGCCCAAGGCGAAATCAGAATAAGGCGCCATTACGTCAATTGCGACGCCGGGGAAGTTGCCTCCGTGCACCGCGGCGTAGTTGGATAGCGACGCCTCGATTGAAGCGCAGTTCGCCTGCACAACCGCGTCCAAAGCCTTGATGCGCGCACCTTTCACCATCGGCACCATAATCGTTATCAGAATCGCGATGATGCCGACCACGACAAGCATCTCGACCAGCGTAAATCCGGTTCTTTTCTTTATAATCATTCTCCAATCGACCTCGCTCACGTTTGGATGTAAGTTAGAATTCATATTTTTCCCCAGTAGAAGACGCATCCTGGTAGAACTTCCTCCCGCCGGAGAAATAGCCCACCAGTCCGCGTTCAAACTCATCGCGGATCCCGTTTCCGTTGAAATCGCTTTTGGGATTCCGTGCCCTCGACGGCGGTGCCACGTCGCTATTCGGGTATACCGCCCACAGTACACCGTTTAATTCCAGCCGCCCATACGCCCAGAGCTGGTAATTGTCGACCAGATCAACTCGGTACTCACCACTGACAATCGGGATTCCGGGATAGCTAGTCTCGTAGGTTATCGATTCAGGAAGCACCGACGGCGGATCGAGCCTGTCAGAATCGTCGTCACTGGGATCCTCCGCGTCTCCCATATTGTACGTGTACACGAAATCGCCCGCGCACACCTGGACGTCCGGGTGGGGGATTGTCACGTCGTTGACGTCAAAAGCCCACAGTATGGCTCCCATCGGGCGCTTCATAAACGGGTTGTCCGGGTAAGCGTCAAGATAACCCAGGGCGCGCAACGGGTCAGTCAACTGGTTAAAGAGGATCATATGGTTTTGCGTCCACAGCGGCTCGATAAACGCGGTCTGGACGTATTGAACATTCAGCGATCCGTCAGGATGGGCCACCGGCGCGCCGCCCCAGATCCCGAGCGGATAGTAAGTGGTGACGTCTGTTTCCATCAGCTCTGTGCCGGAAGCATCATAAGCGTGCACCCTGTATGGGTACATCCCGTTGTAGTCAACCGCGAACTGCTCGAGCGCTTTGCGTATTGTGTCCAGGTTTTTCTGAACCTCAGTCTCGCGAGCCTTGATCCTCACGTTCCTGAAGTTCGGCATAGCTATAGCGACGAGCATCGCTATAACGCCAATGACCACTAACAGCTCCACCAGAGTGAAGCCCGTTCTTCTACTGCGCATAGTCATCACCATCTTAGTTATCCGAAGAGAGTATCACCGTGGCGCCGAAAAATCCCGAGTCGATATTCGGATGTCCCGTGATGTCCACCTGACCGAAACCGCCGTCGCCACCTTCGCTGTCAACCATATGGGGCAACACTAAGGTTGGCAGCACGGTTTCAAGCGGGTCGAGAGTCATTGAGGCGTCGATATCAAATCCACCGAGACTGCTGTCCCACCATTTGGAGCTCAGGCCGGTGCCGGCTTCCCGATTGTTCCGCGTTGCGCCCCAGCCGATGAGCAGAAAGCTGCGTGCGTACTTATAATACTCTGAGCGTTGCAGGTCAGTGAGATTGCCCCAGTTGTTCGCGAAATCGTAGCCCTGTGTGTTTACCGGATTCAACGGAATATAAGTAAAGTGCCCCCGCGCGTACTGCTGATAGTCAATCCGCATCGTGGAGCCGTTCAGGTACGACAGGTAAGCCCACTGGCAGTAGTCCGCGTCGAACAAATCCGGCCCGTCGGCCTCGCTCACGCCGAAGTAGAAAAGATTGGTCATTTGACGGTCGGCTGGCCCGCCCACCCTAAGGAACGGATTGGCCGGGTAACGCTCCATGTAACCATCGCGCACCAGCACATCGATGCGCTCAGGATCAGGAGTTATGCCGTCGGCCAGGTACCTCTCCGCAGATGAAGGAAGCGGCACGATGAAGCGCTGGTCCTCAATGCCGCCCTCCGGTGTCCCGCCGCGCACACCGGGGCCATTCGCCAGAGCGCCGGTGCTGTCGAATATCCAGTTCATGCCGGGATAGAAGCCGTTATGGTCCAGGCTCCAGGCTGCCAACGCCCGGTGTATGTCGTGCACACCCGCTTTAACTTCGGCTTCGTGAGCTTTCACTCTCGCGCTATTTACTGCTGGCACTGCAACGGATATCAATATGATGATTATGGACATCACCACGAGCAGCTCTACGAGCGTGAAGCCCCCTTTTGTGTTTTCCCGATGCGTCAAGCTTCTCTCCATAATCGCTCTCACCTCTAGGGTGCGGGATTCGAAATAAACAAAAAGTTATTGGACGTCAGCAAGTCACTCTCAACGTCTACCGCGGTTTCCGTGTTGCTGGCCGGGATAAATGTCTTAAGTTCAACCTTGTTTAATTCATCCGGGCGCAGATACCTCTCAGGCGCCTTATTCGGCAGCCAGAATACGACGACCGCAACCAGCTTGCCCTTCATTCCGTACTTACTCCGAACCTGGAACTTGTTCCAGGGGCCCTTCAAAGGAGGGTACGGATCGAGCGCGGATGCGCCCCCGTCCAACGGGCTGTCGACCGGATAGATATCGGTATCGTCGTCTGCAGGTTCCGGCAGGACATCGAGAACCACCGTACGCCTGCCGTATACGCTGTAGATATCGCGCCTGTATTCGGTACCCAGCCGGAAGTCGTCGCCGACGCCGATGGGCTCCTCGGAAATCGAATACGTGCGAGGATCCGTCGTCCGCATATCGTCGGTCCGCCTAAGGCCCGTGTAGAATCCAGGTGGCTCGTACTCGTAGGCTGCATCGCCGTCGATATTCACGAACGGTGCGACGGGTGGCCCGGCACTGCCGACGGCGTCGCCCATTCCATTGACGTTGCGGCGCCGCAGGTTGGGCGTGTTATCGTAGCCGTGGGTACTCGGGTCGTAGGGATTGAATCCCAGCGGCAGCGGGTAGAAGTACATAAAATGGTCGTGGTCGTAAACTCCCCTGGGGGAAGGCATTGCGTCAGGGTCAAGGCCGTTTAGCTCGATGTCGTCCGGACCAGGCATATTGTTGGCGCGGATCATTTCGTAAGGCATGCCCTTTATTTCGTTTATCCGCTCTTGCGCCAGCTCCAGCGCGCGGTTGCGGATACTGGCGGCTTCAACCGCTTGAAGCGCGCGGTTATAGAAGAACGCGATGGGTACCATCACAAGCGCGAGTATCGCTACCGCAACCAGCAGCTCGAGCAGCGAGAAACCTTCCCGCCTTGATGTTCCGACTCTAGAGCATACAACCATCTATTAAGGATTCCTCACAAGGAAATTTCGCCTGTACGCCGTTACCTGGATGTAATCACCGAAGCCAGATGCAGGATCATTAACGTCCAGCCGGTCATCGTTGTCATCGATGTAGCGCCCGTAGTCGTTTGGGGCGTAGTCATCCACGAAATACCGCCCGTTAATCGGCCACAGGGTCACGAGCCGGCCGGAGCCGGTATTCTGCGAGCGCCGCGTCGACTTGATGGCGAATCCGTTCTCGGGGTCCACGACCTCCTCCGTAACAAAGAAGAAGTAGTACACCAGCGGGGCGCTCTGACGCTTAGCCAGCTGGCCGTGAATCAATCCGGCCGTTGAATTGTCGGGGAAAGGCTCTGGATCGTAAGTCCATTGCCAGACCTCTATCCTGCCGTCGGGATTTATCGCATACAGGAACTGAAGAGACTGGAAGTCGGCGTACATGTCCGCGGACGAACCCACGCTGCTGTCATACGAGACCAGGAACTTATCCTGATAGGGATTGTACGCGTAAACGCTGGGGGCGAAGTCCACTTCGCGCAGCAGAACGTAGTCCACAATCTGCTCGGTAAGCTTCGGATGGTCCACGCCTACTTCGTAAGTAACCATGTTGTCCGCCGGGTCCATATCCATGACGTCGTACTGGATGATTTCCTCGGTATCCGCCGTGCAAAACAGCTTGTTATCCTGCAACCCGGCGTCCACGGGGAAGCTTAATGCCCCGGCCATATATGCATTGCCGAGAAAACTGCCGATGTAGGAGCCCCCTGTATCGAGGTCCATCGGGTAGAAAAACTTAGGCGTGGAGGTGCGATTCACGAAGCTCCCCTGGGTATTCGCACCGCTTTCGATAGTGGCATCCACGTCTACGGGATACATTGGCTCGGTTGGGTTGTAGCCCGCCCTCAGGTCGTTGAGGAAATCCAGGTACGTAAAGGGCGTGCCTTCTGGCGGGCGGCCCGATGTGATTGCCATCCCCGATAGGTCAGCGCCCCAGCTCCGGGGCTGCTCCTTAACCAGGTAATAGCCGGTAGCCACTCGCCTGACGCCCGGATTGTCGGCTACCAGCAGCGAACCGGTTCCCCACATATCATCGCCGACATCCAAACCAAGCGGGGCTTCCACCTGGTTCCGGTCGTAGCTCCACTTAAATCCAAGAAAAACGCGCTGGCCCGACTTGCGCGCCTCAGTCATAGCCCATTGCAGGTTCGTTGTGAAGTAGCTAACGGAGTTCGCCAGCTCCCTCTGGGACTGGCCGTTCTTGATGATGGGCGCGGCAATCCCGACGAGAATCGCGATGATTACCAGAACAACCATCAGCTCGACCAGCGAAAAACCGCGCCTGACCGAGCAGGCACGGTAGGCGCCGCCGCATGTCCCGTGGATTCTATCTGTCATCGTCACGATATTCTACCCAAATGAAGTATACCTGTAAACTCGAACGCTCGCCATAACAAAATGCCGCTTTTATAAAAGTCAGGCGGATTGACTCCTTCCGCACTTATATCTAGACTATCTGCGTCGGGGGAATGTTATCGTGAACATCGCAATATATGCAGGCTCTTTCGATCCGGTTACTAACGGACACCTTGACATCCTGCGTCGAGCGCTTCACGTCTTCCCTCGTGTTACAGTCGCAACCGCTGAAACCGTATCCAAGCGCTGTACGTTCTCGCTCGAGGAACGCCTTAATCTGCTTAAGCAGGTTACGCGCGATATGGAGGGCGTCGAAGTCCGCGCGTTTGAAGGACTGCTCGTTGAGTTCACCAGAAGCCTGGGTGCCAAAGTAATTGTCCGCGGGTTGCGCCAGACAACGGATTTCGATTACGAGTTCCAGATGGCCACGATGAACGCGAGACTTGACAGCGATATCCAGACGGTGTTCTTTCTCTCCAGCCTTGAATACCTGCACCTCAGCTCTTCGCTGGTCAAGGAAATCGCTACTCTGGGCGGGGATGTTTCCCAACTTGTCCCCCCTCAGGTCGAAGATGCTATAATTCAAAAGGTCAAGTAGTCCCGGAGACCAAAAGTAAAATGACGGACGAAAAAGAGCGGCTTGACACAATTGAGCGCTTGCTCGAGGAGTTGGAGGGGTTCGCGCAAAAGAGCTCATTCTGGTTGCCCCACAAGATTATCATTCCCGACCAGGAGTTCTTTCGAATCTGCATGGAGTTGCGCGAAGCTATTCCTGCTGTTCTGAAAGAAGCACGTGAGATCGTTGAGCAGCGCGACAATTACATCGAAAACGCCAAGCGCGAGCACCGGCGCATCCTTGAGACGGCGGAATCCAGAGTGCGCGACCTCGTAAGTGAAGAGGCTGTCGTTCGCGAAGCCCAATACGAGGTGGATCGTATTATCGGGAATGCGGACGAGGAAGCTGCCGAACTCAAGCGTGAGGCTTTGCTGTACACCGACGATCTTCTGGCTAAACTTTCGGAGAGCTTCGCTCAAACTCTGGATACAGTCAATAACGGGCGCAAGCTGATAAAGCACTTCCTGGAAGAGAATAGAGCCGGCGCGAGCCCTGCCGGCGAGGAGATGAAGCAGGAACTCTAGGCTTTTGGGTATAATAGAGCGATACGCGTAACTCGCGCCTTATGTGAGGAGACGGACCATGAGAAAAGTAGCATTACTGGTAACCGCATCGCTTCTGGCGATTCTGCTTGCCGCAGCGGCCTGCGGCGGAGGCGATGGTGAAACCACATCCCCAACAACTCCGACCACGGACGAGTCTGAATGGGGACAAACTTTCATACCCACCAGCGACGCACCCCCGCTGAATCCCCCCGGTTCACTGCCCGGCTACGACGGCTATGTTCCGCCAACGACTTCCGGCGAACAGCCCGGTGTGCCGGATCCCGTAACTACATGGATCCCTGAGCCGCCAATATTCTCGTTGCCGGTAGACAGCGGCGGGAACGGATTCCTGACGGTAAGCAACTTCGAGCCCGCCCAGCAGCTCGGGCTTGTCACTCTCAACATCAACCAGGCCTATCGTGACTGGAAACCGACGCAACAGGCACTTCAGTCTTTCCCTCCGTTCTCGTTCTCGCTGATGTTTTCGCTCGTCCACCGGGGCACATCGTCGGTGCAGGACATTGAGCCCGCTGAGCCTGAGAACCTCGACCTAGGACTCGAAAACTACGAGGGGCTTCCATTCGTGGAGGAGCGGCTCTCGGTTGATGATCTATTCGAGCGTGAGCGGGCATACCAGCTTGAGACAACCGGTTACGATGTGCTAGCACCGGTTAAAACCGCTTCAATACTCAGTAGAGGCGAGGTCCGCACTTTCACCGAAATTCCACGCACTATCGACCTCCCGCCGATACAGCCGGGCGATGACGACCAGCAGGACATCGACGAACTGCGCTGGCCTGACAATTACTACGGGCAGGATGCGCGCCTTGTGGCAATCGGTGCCCATTGCTATATCTTCCTTACCGTAGAGCTCAATGAAGGATTCCCTGACGGTGTGCGCTTCACTGAGCGTCGGCTTTCAAATTTCGCCTACGAGTTCGACGTCAATATCTTCCCGAAAGTCCAGGCTGCCTTCGGTGACATCCTTGGCTACCACAATGAAGGGCCGCAACCGGGCGACGGCCCGATCTGGAAGCACCTTGACCGCGACAGGATACTGACAGGCAATGACTTTGACGAGGAAGGCAACCTGATTAATCCGCTGCCCGGCGAAGCCGACTATATGATCGGGCGGGACAACCGCGTGGTTGTGGCGATTATGAACCTTCCGCCAGGCGCTGCGGGTTTATACTCAAATTGGCAGCGCGGCATTGGCAGGCCGTCGGAAGAAGAGGCTGGTCAGGAACAAGAGCAGGAATCCTACGCCTGGTCAACCTGCTTCCTGGACGTGGCCATCTTCCCCGCTGATTCCGATGACTGGAGCCAGCCGTACGCAGTGCTGGCGCACGAATTCCAGCACAAGCTGTACGCGGACCACTCGCTGCCCGATTCAGTGTGGCTAAATGAGGGGCTGGCCCAGCTGGCGGTATACATGGCGGGCTATACGCTCCAGAGCGGGCGCACCGCCCAGATACTCGTGAACCAGATCCGCACGTACCTCAATAATATGAGCACTATCCCGCTGCCCGTTGACGCGGAGCGCATCCAGGGCGTGGATGTTTTCGGTGCTTACGGTGCTCGCTTCCTGTTCTTCCTCTACATCGCCGAGCACTACGGCCCGGGCGCTATCCATAAGATCTACACCCAAAGCGGCTCCGACCCGGTCCAGATTGTAGAGAACGTAACCGGCGAGGACTTTGAGGTCGTGTATACGAAGTGGATGCTGGCAAACCTCATCGACAGCATCTACGTGGAAGAAGGCTCGCCCCTTAGTTCTACCAATAACCCCTGGCTGCACTACCTGACATTCGACATTAAGAGTACCGTCGGAATGGATGAAGAAGACCGCCTGCCGGGACCTCCCATTCTGCGGCTGCCCGGTGAGGGTGACAGCTATCCCGTAACCCGCTCACTCATCCCGCTGGCACCCTACTGTGCACAGTACACGATCATCGAGAACGGCGACGGGCGCGATCTTGACTTAACCATGTTCGCCGACCCGAACTTCCGCTTCTACCTCCTGCCGGTTTCGTTCAACACTAGCACCAACAAGGCGGAAGTGATTCCCGGGCTGTGGTTCCCGAACAGCTAAGGAGCGCTACTAAGGATTTACCAGAGAGGGGCCCTGAGGGCCCCTCTTTTTATTCAGCGAGTGCTGCCGCGTTGTTCGGGCGCTACCGTAACTAGTTTTTCCACAAGAACTTGCGAAGCCCGTAACCGACCATCTGCTTGCCCAGCGCGGCGATGGACTCCGTCAGCGGAATTTCCTTCGGGCAGACGCGCACGCAGTTTTGGGCATTTCCGCAATCGGTGACACCGCCGGGCTTGGACAGCTCCTCCAGCCGCTCGTCGGCCTGCATCGCGCCAGTTGGGTGCAAGTTGAACAGCCTTACCTGGGCCAGTACCGCCGCTCCAACAAAGGGACGTTCAAGACCGTATTGCGGGCATACTTCAAGGCAGCATCCGCAGGTCATGCAGCGAGCCAGCAGATATCTCAGCTGCTGCAACTCCTGGGAGCATCCGGGCCCCGGGCCCAGAGCGTGAGTCCCGTCCATGCCCACCCAGGTTTTGGATTTCTTCAGGTCTTCAAAGAATCTCTTGCGGTCGACCATCAGGTCCTTAATCAGCGGGAACTTGGTCAGAGGCTCCAGAACGATGGGCTGCTCCAGATCGTCTATAAGCGCTGTGCACGCCTGCCGCACCACACCATTAATAATCATTGTGCAGGCGCCACAGACTTCCTCCAGGCAGGACTGGTCCCACACCGGAGCGGAAGTAGCCTTACCCAGCCTGGTAACCGGATTCCGCTGGATGGTCTGAAGGCAAAACAGCACGTTCAGGCGTTCCTGATAGGGGATCTCGAACTCTTCCCAGTACGGCCGCTCGTCAGGCCCGGCCTGCCGTTTAATCTTAAGTACAACAGTTTTAGGCATACCTTTCGGCTCCTAGTGCTTCACGTCGTAGCGCCGCTCCCGCAGCGGCAACAACGAGATATCAACCGGTTCGTAGGAGATATTCAGCTCTCCCGCTGAATAATCCACAATCGTAGTCTTCAGCCACTCGTCGTCGTTGCGTTTAGGGAACGCGGGTTTGAAATGCGCTCCCCGGCTTTCCTCTCTGGCGCGCGCTGCCTTTACGATCACCTTTGCGTAAAGCAGCCTGTCCCGGAGTTCTCGGGTGAATATCGCCTCCGCGTTCATGCGCCTGCCCTTATCGCGCAGACCGATTCGCGCAGCTTGCGCGTCGAGATCATCAAGCCTCGCTGCCACCTTGTCCAAAACGGCGTTCTCGCGCACGATGGTGACCTCGCTGTCCATCATCTCGCCCATCTCATCCTGAACCTGATATGCGTTTTGCTCGCCTTCGGCGGCAAAAACCTCCTCGAAGGCCTGTTCCTCAAAACCGACGGCTTCGGCAAGCGCGCTGTCGGGAATGTCAGGCAGTTCCTGTCCTGCGTATTCCACAGCAGGAGCGCCAACGACCCTTCCGGCATAGATGCAGGAAAGCAGCGAGTTGGCACCCAACCGGTTAGCCCCATGGTACTGGTAATCGCATTCCCCCACCGCGTACAAGCCCGGGACACTTGTCATCTGGTTATAGTCAACCCACAGTCCGCCCATTGAGTAGTGCACCGCAGGGTACACTTTCATTGGATTATGGTAAGGGTCCTCGCCCATGAATTTTTCGTATATCTCCAGCACGCCGCCCAGCTTGCGGCGCAGCACTTCATCATCAATATGAGAGACATCCAGAAAAACGTAGCGCCCGCCGTTCGGGCCCAATCCCTGGTTAACCACAATATCGTAGATCACCTTTGAGGCGATATCGCGCGGGACGAGATTGCCGTATGCGGGATACATCTCCTCGAAGAAGTACCACTTCTTGCCGTCCTTATACGTCCAGACGCGTCCGCCTTCTCCCCGCACGCTTTCCGAGATTAATCTGCGCTTATCCACTCCCGCGATGGCGGTGGGATGCACCTGGACGAATTCAGGATTAGCGAGTCGGGCTCCGGCTTTGAAAGCGCGCACGACAGCCGAGCCCGTATTAATCATGGAGTTGGTGGTTCGTCCGAAGATCAGACCGGGACCGCCGACGGCCATTATTACCGCCGGAGCCCGGAAAGCTCTAACTTCCATCGTGGGCATATTGAGCGCGACGATGCCCCGGCAGCGGCCCTCAGAGTCCTTAAGAATGCTTTGCATGCTCCAGTACTCGAACTTCTCTACCAGTCCCTCGGCTTCATAGCGCCTGACCTGCTCGTCGAGCGCGTATACCAGCTGCTGGCCTGTCGTCGCGCCCGCAAACGCTGTCCGGTGGTAAAGAGTGCCCCCGAAGCCGCGGAAGTCGAGGTTCCCTTCGGGAGTCCGGTTGAACGGCACGCCCATTCGGTCCAGGAGGTATACGATGTTCGGCGCATCGTCGCACATGCCCTTTGCGGGCGGCTGGTTCGCCAGGAAGTCGCCGCCGACGACCGTCTCCTCGAAATGAACCTGAGGGCTGTCACCTTCCCCCTTAATATTGATGGAGGCATTGATGCCGCCCTGCGCGGTGACGCTGTGGCTGCGCTTGACCGGAACGTAAGAGAACAGCTTGACCGGATGGCCGAGTTCGCAGATGCGAATGGTCGCCATCAGGCCTCCCAGACCGCCGCCAACGACTATGATCGCACGTTCAGACATACTCTCTCCCTATTTCAAAAAACCGATAAGGGCAAACAACCCAACCGCGAAGAAGCCCAGCCCGATCAGCAGTCCCAGCACCATCGCCCAGGTCTGCGACCGTTCGCTCACTGTAATGCCCCACTTGTATACGAAATTGAATAAGCCGTTGCCCAGGTGAAATGCCACGGAACCGACGCCGACCACGTAGATGGCGAACAGGAATGGATTAGCCAGGTAGTCGTGCATTAGCGTGTATAGGTCGTGGCTTGGATAGAGCGCGTGCCACACGCGGGTCGCGAGCACATGGTAAGTTACGAACAGGAGGACGATTATGCCTGTCGCGCGCTGCAAGAGGTAAAACCAGTTCCTGGCGTACGGCACGCGGGTTTCCACCGAGCCCAGGCACACGATCCAGAAGCCGAGTATCCCGTGGATGTACAGGGGAATGATGATTACGCCGAGCTCAATGGCGATTAGGTATGGCATCTTCGACAGCGCCCCGGCTACCGCGTTGAACTCACCCGATCCTACCGTGGATAGCGAGTTCACCAGGAAGTGCTCTATCATGAAGAGCGTGAGCGGCACAATGCCGAGCAGGCTGTGCAGCCTTTTCACAAAATAGTAGTTGTTCGCAACCCAATTTGCGCTCATAGGGCCTCTACTGGATCCAGCGCGTTACGCCGGTATTGCTATAGCGATCAGCCTGGCAGCAGGTGCATCACAGCTGCCGGTATTCACTCATCCCTTTCTCGAACAGGTCGTTCCCTTCGACATCGTTGACGACCACCACGGGAAACTCCTCAACGGTCAAGCGCCGCACGGCCTCCGCCCCCAGTTCCTCAAATGCGATGACCTCAGCCGCTGTGATCTGTTGCGAAATGAGTGCGGCCGCGCCTCCGATTGCAGCGCAGTAGACCGCCTTGCCTTCCTTGAGCGCGCTGCGCACTTCCTCGCCGCGCGCTCCTTTGCCTATAGTCATCCTGACTCCAGATTCTGTCAGTAGCGGCGCGTATGGGTCCATACGGTACGAGGTCGTCGGCCCGGCGGAACCTATCGCTCGCCCCGGTTTGGCAGGCGTCGGGCCAACGTAGTAGATAACGGCGCCCTCAAGTTCGAACGGCAGCTCTTTGCCGTCCTCAATCATTTTCACAATCAACTTGTGAGCTGCGTCACGCGCCGTGTAGATTGTGCCGGTAAGCATCACAACGTCGCCGGCACGATATTCGCTGACTTCGGCGGCGGTTAAAGGTGGCGTTGCCTTGAAGGTCTTCCCCATGGCCTGTCGAATTATAGCAGACTTGCCGGCAGTTTGAAGAGGCGCACGCTCCATCTATGTTAGAATCCACATTGAGACAAGGAGCTGTCGTATGAGACGAATACTGAACTGGGCGCGGATTCTTGCTGTTTCGGCGGTTGCCGCGGTAATCCTATCCGCCTGCAGTGGTGGCGGTGAGATTCTACTCGGCTATTACCTTTATAAAGAGTTTGTTGATAAAGGCGGGAATACGAGAATATGGCACGGCGTGTTAAGCGACACAAGCGGCCAGCCTCTCGCCGGCTATATCGTGGAAGTATTCGCTGACCGCCCGGACCCGGCCGGCGACGTGCGCCGCAGCGACGAGACCAACGACCTGGGCGAATACGAGGTAATTATGCCCTGGTACGAGCTTGCCACCTATGAGATAAAGGTCCTGCACGACAACGTCACCGTATACAATGATAATATCGGAATTGTCTTCAATCAGGACCAGCCAAGAGATATCCAGATATCTCCGGTCGCCACGGTCACCGTCAGCGGAACGGTCACGGACAGCGACTCCGAGCTGCTCCCGCAGGTATTCGTTACCGTAGCCAAGCCTGCGTCAATCGGCACCGAACCGGACACGCTAATCACTCTGCCGGAAGGCGGCGCGAACTACCAGCTTACAAACAGCACTGGCGTCTACTACTTCGAGAACATCTTCGGTGAACCACTCCTTGTAGGGGCGTTCCATCCATCCCACGGTTTCGGGTATTACTATATTGAGGAGCCCTCGCCCATCAATTCCGGCGGCACTGTTATCATGCCCGGGGCGGGACAGGTCGAGATCCGCGTCAGAGTTCTCGGCTCGACCGGTGAACCGCTCGAAAACGCGATTCTCCCTGTGGACTACCGCTTCACGCTAAGGCTCGCCCCGGCGTACGACCTATCAAGCCAGATTGCCGTTGCGGTTGCGGACGAGGGGCTCTTCAGCAATATCACGGCCGAGGAAGTGATAGCGCTGCATCCCGCAAGCAGCAGCTTGCAGGTTTCCAGCACGGGCGCTGAAGGCTACGCCGATACCGCACTAGAAGCCGCCGCAGGCCTGTACCGGCTCACGCTGGAAGACACGCAGGGGGGGACCTTCGCCGGCGTTTTGGTCGGGCTGGAGACCCGCGTGCTTCACGATGCGGCTAACGGCGAAATCGTCGAGGTTCGCGTCCCGCTTAGCTAGCGCCGCTGTCCGAAACCGGAAGCCACTCGACGAGCCGCACATCATCCGATGTGAGCAGAAGCAGCCTTTCGCCGAACATCAGCGGCTCGCAAACGGCGGGATTCCCATCAACGGGGATTCTCACGTCCTTCCCTGCACTTCGGTCTATAAGATGGGGCACGCCCTGAGAGCTAAGCGCCGCCGTGCGCCCGGGGCGCTCGACAAGCAACACCAGTTCTTCTCCCGCAGCGGCCAGCTCAAGGTTCTCACCAAAATCGGGAACGGCAGGGCGAGCCCAGGTTTCGGCACCATTAATGCTCAGGGAAAGGCTATCCCTCGTCAACGCAAGCGTTTCCCCGGTACTCAATTCCTCACTCCATGCGCTGACGCTTGTTGGCGGCTCTTGGGCTTTCTTGAAAGCCCGATCTGCTTCCGCAAGCCACTCTTTGTCGTCGAGTAGCTCAATGCCACCTCGCCGCAAGTCTATCTCCGCGACATTCAGCTCCTGCACCCGCGAGTCGTACGCCGGAAACCGCAAGGTGGATTCCTGCGTTTCTACCGGTAGAAAGCCGTGGAAATTGACATACGGATGCTGAGTCTTAGAAACCGGAATGATCGTATTGCGGGTATGCCACAACACGCGGCCCGTTATCGCATCTAATAAAACGTATTCACCGCTGAAGTAGTCATGCTTGCCGTACAGCAGGTGCACGTCTTGCCCCGTGTAAAGCAACTCAAGGTTCGTTAGCAGGTTGCGCGCCCTGATTCCGCTAATCCAGGCCACTCTGCCGTCCAATTTAAGCGCCGATACTCGCAGGTCTTTTGTCCAGGGATACAGGTAATCCGCACCAAAGCCGCGCGGCGTATAAGTGACCAGCAACGGCGTTGGGTCGCCGGCGTTCTGAAGCGACCGCCAGTCGCGGCCCATTGGCGAGAGGGCGAATGTATTCTCATAGTGGACTGCCGCGCCAGGATTCTCCGTGTCAATCACCTCTACGGAATACTCCGCTGGCCTGGTTTCTAGCGCTTCACCCAGATGCACCGCCAGCACAATGTCATCTCCAAAGACGTACGCGGCGTATCCGTCTTTACGGTAGAGTGCACTGCCTTCTTGATCCAGCAGTAGAAAACCGCAGCTAAGCGATTCATCTACATAACTCACAAGCAATCTGCCGTTCGTAAGCTCAGAAGAGGTGTAAGGTATCATCTGAGTCCGGAGCTTCCGCACTCGCCATTCGCCGGTGTCCAGATCCACTAGCGCAAATGACCTGCCCCCCTGAAACCACGCGATGTTGGGATGTTCCGAAGCTATCCATTCATCCGCCCTGCCCCGCTCTATGCATGCGCCGAAAGTGGCAGCCAGCGCAAGTAGAAGAAACAGGAGATGCAAAGCACGCACGCTAGTATTCTACATCACTGAGAAGTGTCTGGACGCCTGCACGCGAAGCGGAAGGGACGCGCTATTTATAGCGAAGGATGCGCTCCGCCGAATAGAACCGCTGGCTTGCTTGCGGTGGTTTCCGGAGTCTATCCGAAGCTGACTTTCGGAGCTTCGCGCGCGGCTTCTTCGATCTCGAAGTAATCGCGCGCGACAAGGCCCATCATCCCCGCGACGATATTATCGGGGAACCGCTGCCGCTGAGTGTTAAATGCAAGAACCACGTCATTGAAATGCTGGCGCGCGTATGCGATCTTGTTCTCTATGGCGGACAGTTCCTCCTGCAGCTGGAGGAAGTTCACATTCGCTTTCAACTCCGGGTATGCCTCGGCGACCGCAAAGAGGCTCTTCAGCGCGCCGGTCAGGAGGTTCTCCGCTTCGCCCTGGTCGGCGACGTTCTGGGCGGAAATCGCCTTAGAGCGGGCTTCAGTGACCTTTTCGAAAACCTCGCGCTCGTGCTTCGCGTAACCCTTCACTGTCTCTACAAGGTTAGGTACCAGGTCGTACCGCTTCTTTAGCTGCACGTCTACTTGAGCCCAGCTGCCCTCGATACGGTTGCGCAGCACGACAAACCGGTTGTAGAGGGCGATGAACCATAATACGATGATGACGATTAAGGCGATGATTACCCAAAAGATCCACATTGACATAGCTCACCTCACAGGCGTTGTTGTGCCAACCACGATTATATCACGCCAGCACACGTCCGAAGGTAACGGCATTCCGTTGCCGGTTGAACAAAGACGGACGAGTTTCCACCTAACTCCGTGATGGTGCGGGTATAATCCGTCAGTTGACAGCCAAAAATGCTGCGCTAAAATCACTAGCCCGCATTATCTAGGAGTGTTGCTGAAATGATAGAGGTTGAGAACCTCACCAAACGTTTCGGTTCCACGGTTGCCGTGGACGCAGTGAGTTTCACCGTGAAGCCAGGGGAGGTTGTTGGCTTCCTCGGCCCGAACGGCGCTGGAAAAACCACGACCATGCGGATTATCACCGGGCTTATCTACCCGCAGTCCGGCACCGCCCGCGTGCACGGGATGGACATCTGGGACGAGCCCGTTGAAGTCCGCAAGCTTCTCGGCTACCTGCCCGAGGCTACTCCGCTATACGACGAGATGAGCGTCACGGACTTCTTAGGTTTCGTCGCAACCGTGCGAGGCATCCCTGCAAGAGAGATCCGCGCCAGAGTCGAAAAGATGATTGAGGTTTGCTCATTGCAGACAATGGCGTTCAAGGACATCTCGGAGCTTTCGCGGGGATTCCGCCAGCGCGTCGGGCTTGCCCAGGCGCTCATACACGACCCACCGGCGCTTGTGCTGGACGAGCCCACGAGCGGTCTGGACCCGACGCAAATCCTGGAGATCAGGAGGCTCGTGCGCGAACTCGGGAAGGAGAAGGCAATCCTGTTCTCCACGCACATCCTCGACGAAGCCAACAAGACCTGTGACCGCATACTGATCATCAACGACGGCCGCCTCGTGGGCGAAGGCAGCCCGCACGACCTTGCCGCGATGGCGAGCGGCGAAGCTGTATACAGCATTGAGTTCAAGGGCGACGCAAACTCTTTCACGGAGCAACTGCCCGGCCACTTCAAGGTTGCGCGCAGCCAGCCGGGCGTTGAAGGCTACACGGGGATGGAACTCACCTGTTCTGACACGGCAGACCATAGCGAGGAGCTGTTCGATCTCACTGTCGCCGTCGGCGGCAAGCTGCGGCAGCTCTCGCGCAAGGAAGCGACTTTAGAGGACGTCTTCCTGGAGCTCACCAAGGGAGGTGAAGCGTGATGCGGCATGTTCTGGCCATCTACCGGAAGGAGCTGCGGCTCTACTTCGACAGCCCCATCGCGTATATCTTCATAATCGTCTTTCTCGCGATAACGAGCTGGCTGTTCTTCCGCACCTTCTTCCTTGTGAGAGTCGCCTCAATGAGGAGCTTTTTCACAATCATCCCCTGGCTCTGTATGTTCTTTATCCCGGCCGTATCGATGCGCCTGTGGGCTGAGGAGCGGAAGACCGGCAGCAACGAGCTCCTTATGAGCTGGCCCCTCCAGGAATGGGAAGTGGTGCTCGGCAAGTACCTGGCGGCCCTGACCGTTTACGTAGTCACAATCGTTCTGACAGTCCCGCTCGCAATCGTCGTCGGGGCGCTGGGAGCGCCGGAATGGGGCGTGATTGTCGGCAGCTACCTGGGATGCATTTTCCTCGGCGCGGCCATCCTCGCAATCGGCACGTTCATAAGCTCGCTAACGAGCAACCAGATTGTGGCTTTCATCATTAGCGTCATCATTGTCGCCGGCCTGACCATCGTCGGGCAGCCGCTGGTAACGATGTTCCTGCAGGGACCGCTCGTTATCCTCGTGCCCTACGCCGAGTGGCTGGGGCTGGCGAACCATTTCAGCAGCATATCGCGCGGTGTCATCGACAGCAGGGACATCATCTACTACATCCTGCTAACGGCGCTGCCCTTATACCTTACTGTCAAATCAATCCAGGCGAGTAAGGTAGGGTAACTATGGAAGCACGAAGAACTTACTGGCAAAGGCACTCTTTCGAGATTATCCTCGTTATCGTCCTGTTTGTGCTGGCGGCATTCGTATCCGACCGCATATATTCGCGAGCCGACCTGACGGCCGAAAAGGTCTTTACGCTCACTGATGCCACCAAAAGCGTGCTGCGCGACATCGACGGCATCGTAAACGTCAAATTCTACCTTTCCAGCGATCTTCCGCCTGAGGCGCTGCCGGCGTCGGAGCGGATAAAAGACCTCCTCTACGAATACGAAGCGTACGGCGGCAACCGCTTCAGAATCCAGATCATCGACCCGACGAACAATCCGGAAGCGAAAAAGCGCGCGGAGGAACTTGGGCTTTTTGAAGGCCAGATACAGGGAGTCTCGCGAGACGAGCTGGTGGTGAAGCGAATATTCATGGGAATGGCGATGACCTACCGGGATAAAAGCGAGATCATCCCGATCGTGGCAGATCCCGCCAACCTGGAGTACGACCTGACTTCGAGGATTATCAAGCTAACACGAGAGAGCACTCCCGTTTTGGGAATTGTCGATTTCTCGCGCAGCTACGACATGCAGGATCCAGAAAACAAGTCCCGCTTCACGGTCATCAAGCAGGCGCTCCGCGACCGCTTCGACGTGCAGGACATCAAGCTGGAGGAAACGCTGGAGATACCAGACGAGGTCAAGGCTCTTATCTTCCTGCAACCGATGGGGCTGTCCGACGAAGCCAAGTACGTGCTTGACCAGTACTTGCTTCGCGGAGGCAACATATTTGCGCCCAGCGAAGGCATAATGATCGGCCAGCAGATGCAGGCGTTCCCGTCCCTTCCCGGATACGAAACCGTCTTCAGCAGCTATGGCTTGGACCTTAAGAAAATGATGGTGCTGGAGAACAGGAACAACGCCATGGCGCGCTTTTCGACCGGAATGATGGTAATCCAGATGTCTTACCCGATGTGGGTGAGGATACAGCCTGCGGGCTTCAGCCAGGATTTCGCGCCCATCGCGCCGCTGGACTCGCTCGTGCTTCCATGGTCGGGCTACCTGTCTGTGCAATCGGACCTTCCCGAAGGCGTGAAGGCGACTCCGCTTCTGCACACATCAAAGGACGCCTACGCGTTGAGTTCTCCGTTCGACCTGAATCCCCAGCAGGACTGGCAGGCGCAACGCGCTAACTCGGCAAAGCAGGGGACTTTCGTGCTGGGCTACCTCCTGTCCGGCATCTTTCCCTCGGCATTTCCTGATGGGCCGCCGGTGCCTGACGAGGAAACCAGAGACGAACGCAAGCAGCTCATTGCCGAGAAACTCGGCTCGCTTACGCATTTGAATGAAAGCTCCGAGCCGGGGAATCTCGTCGTCGTCTCTAACGGCAGATTCCTGGAAGACAACTACCTACAGGATTTCCCCGAAAACCTGCTTTTCGTCGAGAATGTCGGTGATTGGATGCTGGAAAACGAATCTCTCATTGGCATCCGGTCCCGCAGCGTGGCTGTACGGCCGTTCGAAACAGAACCGACTGAGCCGGTGAAGAACCTAATTAAGTTTGGAATCACCATCGGATTGCCGCTGCTCGTCGTGTTGTTTGGCTTACTGCGCTGGGGGATAAGGCTGAAACGCCGGAAGGCAATTAAGCAGCGCTACATGCCGGTGGAGTAACGTTATGAAGAAAAGAGACTTCGCGAAATTCGGATACTTGTTTGCCGCGATTGTCGTCCTGGTCATTTTCCTCGTCTACACGAACCTGCAGGAACGCAAAATAGAAGAACGGCGCGAAGAAGCGCTCGCGCCGCTGGTTGCCGCCTCATCCCTGGAAGGATGCGGCTATGTGCTCATCACAAAAGCGGGAGTGGACGAGGTGGAACTGCTTAAGCAGGACGGCGCGTGGTACGTTCAGCTGCCGGAAAGGCTTTTCCCCGCGCTTCCCGAAGATGTGAGCGATTTCTTCAACTACTTCGACGCGATAAAGCCGGAAAGCATCGTTAGCGAGGATGATGCGGCATTCGCCGAATTCGGAGTGGATGAAGAAAGCGGAGTTTCAGTGCGGTTTTATGCCGCCAAGGAGAACGACGCTCCTGTAGCCGAATTCGTGATGGGCAAAAGCGGCCCAGACCATTACAGCGTGTACGCACGCAAGGTGGGCGACGGCAAAACCTACCTTATCGCGGGGAACCAGTCCACGCTCTGGAACCGGAACGCGAAGCTCTGGCGGGACACTTACCCGTTCCGGGAGTCGAGGGAGGATATCCATTCCATTACAATACGCACGGCCGACGAGGAATTCACCGTAGCGCTGGGGGATGACGGCTTCTGGACGTTTACCGACGGCGACCCAAACACGGTTAACCAGGAGCAGACGGTGGGGCTCATCTCGCGGCTGACCGGCCTTGTGGGCCTGTCGCTTATAGACGACGCGGACTCCGAGCACGGCCTGGACAGTCCCGAATGGGAATTCGAAATCGGCGTCGCCGAACGAACCGTGACTCTTACAATATCTGGAGAAACCGAGCAGAAACGATACGTTCGCAACTCGGAGCTCGACCAGGTGTACGAAGTCGGCGCCGCGCCCCTGGAGGGCCTTAAAACCGCGCGAATGGATTACGTCCAGCCCAAGGATGAAACTGAAGAAGCCGAGGAGTCCGCAGTCACGGGCGAAGAAACCGTTGAGGAGTAGTCTTCTGACGCCGGCGCTGAGCAATAGTCGAACCGGCGTTTGGCGTGCTAGCATCCGCGCTACAGTATAATAAGCGCGCCGGCAGCGGCGGCTTCAAATGGGTGGCAGTTTCTTACTTAAGGTTCTTATCTTCATAGTGCTCATCATCAGCGTCGTTATGCACGAGCTTGCGCACGGCGCTGTGGCAGACGCAAACGGCGACCCGACGCCGCGACTGGCCGGACGGTTAACCTGGAATCCGCTCGCACACCTCGACCCGCTCGGCACCATATTCATCATCCTGATTATCTTTATGGGCGTCCCCTTCTTCGGCTGGGCCAAGCCGGTGCCGATTAACCCGACCTACTTCCGCGACTACCGAAAAGGGATGATAACCACATCCGTCGCCGGCCCCTTCGCCAACTTCTCATTGCTCATACTGTGCATGGGAATCCTCTACTTTATGTACATCTTCAAGGCTTCACCGAGTTCTCTAGTCGCAGGAATGCTGGGCATCGGCGTGTTGATCAACTTCGTGTTGATGTTCTTCAATTTGCTGCCGATACCCCCGCTGGACGGCAGCAAGGTGTTACTGCAGTTCCTGCCTTGGAAGCAGCAGATGAAGTTCCTGAAACTGGAGTCGTTTGGCTTTCTCATCCTTATCGCATTGCTCTTTACCGGCGTGCTGGGCACGCTTCTACTATGGGCATTCGGCGGATTAACCTGGGTAGTATTGCAGATGTTCGGCCCCGGATTCACCGGCTTCATCGCAAACGCTGATCCAACGGGAATGATGGCCCAGGTCATCAGGTACTTCTTCACCGGGTAGCCCGGGAAGCGCGGGCAGCTTGCGCACAATGCCCCAGAACTACAAAATCCAGCTTGCTAACTTCACAGGCCCCATTGACCTTCTGCTCCATCTCATCCGCGTTAACGAGATGGACATCCTCGACCTCGACCTGCATCTCATCACCCAGCAATACGTGGACGCGATTGCGGGAGAAGAAACCGCGTCGCTGGAGAACGCCTACTACTTCCTCCTGATGGCCTCAACTTTGCTGGAGATCAAGAGCAAGTCTCTCCTGCCGGACGAAAAACAGGCAATCGACACCGAGGAGCCTACAGGCGAGGAGATGAAGGCTGATCTTGTCCGCAGGCTGCAGACATACCAGAGTCTAAAGGAAGTCGTCGCCGAACTCACAGAGCGCGAACAGGAGCAGCGGCAAAGGCTTCCCGCTGACACTCATGGCCGCTTAGAACAGACGCTGGTCTACTCGCTCAAGGACGTGTCCCTCTACGATTTGATTATCGCGTTCGAGGACGCGATCGCCCGCGCACAGCCGGTTGGCGAGATGAGTTTTGAGGAAGATGACCTTTCGGTGGACGATGCGTTTAAGGATGTCACCGAGCTTTTGATAGAGCGTGACGGGGAAGCCAGTCTTCAAGACGTGCTCGACCTGCACCGGGGCCTGCCGTGGCTGATTGTCGCATTCCTCGCCGTGCTGGAGCTAATAAGCATCGAGAAAGTGCGGTTCAGGAAGAAGCGCGGCGGTATCGTCTTGAAACTGGTCGCCGGCGCTGACGCGGCAATCTAATCTGCCCGCGCCCAGTGCGCGCGGAAGAAAAACAGCGCAAGCGCGGTTGAGACTCCAAGATTGAGCGACTCCACTCCTTCCTGCATCGGTATGGTCAGCCTGAAATCGCTCTTTTCCTTCAGCACCCGGCGCACGCCGCGTTCTTCGCGGCCCACAATGAACGCGGTTCGCCGGGGAAAATCGAAACTGAATATGCTTTCTCCCTCGTGAGCGTCCAGTGACGCGACCCAGAACTCGTGCTTTTTTAGCCGGTCTACCGTTTGCGACAGGTTTTCCCCTATGACTATCGAAGTGCGGTAGGTCATGCCGGCCGATACCTTGTGCACGGTGCAGTTTACCTGCGCAGTCCCGTGCTTAGGCAAAACGACTGCCGCGCCCGCCGCGGCCGCCGAACGGATTACGGCGCCCAGGTTCTGCGGATCGCTCACGCCGTCAAGCAGCAGAATCGAGGCTACGCTTTCGAGTTCTGGCAAGACTTCACCCAAAAGTGCGCCGGTGAACGGCTCGGTGATTCCAGCCACTCCCTGATGAGAGAAGCCCTCAAGGGCAGGAAACCACGGCGCATCCGCCAGCGGCAAAACAGGCAATCCCGCGTCGGAAGCGGCGCTTTTTAACTGCGAGAGCCGCCGGGAAGTGCTCTCGAGAAGGAATACGCGGCGCAGTGCGCCAGCTCGAAGCGCCTCAAAAACAGGGTTAATCCCGTAGATGAAGTGACCGGGCAATTGAGATGTATGGAGCCTGTTGCGCTGCCGCTTGACGCCCACTCTCTCATTCTATCAGATAAAAAGAAAGGGGCTCACTTGGAAGCCCCTTATCCAACGGTGTTACCAGCAAGTTCTCGAAGGTCACTATGTTAGACTTCACAAAGCGGTTTTTGTTCCGGATGAAGAAGGGATAAACCACAGTGGCATTTAACCCGTTTAAGCTGCCCGTCCTCGGCAAGAGTCTGAGAACGTTTACAGCGATTCTCGTCGTGTTGCTCCTTCTGGCATTAGCGGCTGGAGTCTACTGGCTTTCTCGGCAGCAGGAAACTACCGTAGCCGGCGACTATTGCGCCTACCAGATCCAGCTGGAACACGGCCTGTCGCTTGGCTCCCCGTATGAGGGGGAAGCAGCCTTGGTCGCCTATCTTCAAGAGCGCGGATATTCGCTGTTGCGCAGGCTCAGCGATGACAACTTCGAATTCGAGTCGTCCGGCTCAGTATATCTTCTTCGCGTAAAGACACACCGGGGATCAGTAAGCTCCCTCTACCACTACCTGCGCCCAAACGCCAGGCGGCCCCTGTCGCGTCCCTGTTTCCTGGGATACAGTCCGGATGAGCTGCGGCAGAAGCTCGGCGCTCCATCGGCAATCGAGGATTACCCGGTTCAAAGCTACCGCTACGATCTTGCGGACGCGGTGCTCACGATAGTGTTCGGCAACGATGGATGGGCTGTGGAGACCGACCTGCAGCGGCCGATTGTGCACGGGCAATCCGCTACATTAGACTGAGAACAGCGGAGGCACGGGGAGATGAGTTTCCGCCCTACTCCGCTTCAGTCTGCATAAAGAACGTCAGGCCGACGTGGCGGCGGTCCACCGGCTCCGGCTCCGAAGGCAGGCGTTCCTCGCGCCTTGTGCGCGGCTTCTTCGTTTCCTCGCTGTAATACCGCATGTCGAGGTTCGCCAGCAGCCCGGGATATTTGAGTTCGAATAGCGGATAATTAAACTGCCCGGGGAAAAACGACATCGTCTCGAAGTCGAATATCGGAGGACGCTCCACTCCGAAAATCATCCCCTGTTCATAGTCGAAGACGTAGCGGCCGGCGATCGAGAAGTCCCCCAGCGCTTCGTACTTGAAGATGGAGGTGTCCGTTTCCTCTTCCCAGTACTGGTGGAAGTCCACTATGCCGTGCGTGTCGATGATTGCGCAGGAGCGCATGCCGATCCGCGTGAAGCCGAGAACCCGGTACACGAACTTGCACATTACCGGGTCCGGCAGGCCCGGCACGCCTACCGGAATGGTGGCAAACCACATGTCTTCCCGCCACACCGGATAGTCGGGCAGCCTCAGGCAGTGGTTCCACTCGAACAGGTGGCCTATGTCGACCCGGATTTCGCCGGGCGAAACCGATCGGCGGGAATACTCGCGCAGCTGGCTTAAGCCCTGCACGTCAAGAACGTCGCCGCCCTTGCTTTCAACGTAAACCAGGGAGCTAACCAGGATATCGTCCACATTGAATGTGGGGTCCTCATCACCAGCCTGGTCGCCATCGTCCTGCAGCGGGGTGCCGCCGATGGGGGGAGGAGACTGCGGGCTGTCAAGGGTTGGTGGTCCGTCAATCGATTGCCCTCGACCGCCTCCGCCTCCGCGGTCACCGCCGCCACCGCCCTGGAACTGGCGGTCCTCTCTAGTGCGCCTTATGGGAAACGAAAAGACGTCATAATCGTAAAAGGAGATAACGTGGCGGTTTAAGCCGTGCAGCGAAGACTCAACTCTGTCGCGGTACACGGCCTGGATGCGGAAGGTAGCGTCGAGGAACGTCACCTCTCCCGGACGGGTAATTGCTCCACCGAGGGTGATTACCGACATATAACGGTTGAACTCGTTCTCTTCCGGGTCAAACGACAGTGTCACCGGCCGGTCCACCCGCGCTAACGCCGCAGAAACGCCCAACAACAGCACCGTTGTGACGGTGAGAAGCCCGATAATCCATCTCATCCTCATAAGCCGTCCCCTGTTGAATCCTGAGAATCAGACCTGAGTATTAGACCCGCAAAATCACTGCAGGTTCGCCTACAGGCTGGTGGAGCAGAGGGGATTCGAACCCCTGACCTTATCCACGCCAAGGATACGCGCTACCAACTGCGCCACTGCCCCGTCTCAGATTTTGAGTACTTCGCCTTCCGACCACAGCTCCTCTAGCCGGTAGAACGCGCGTGCTTCAGGCAGCATAATGTGCACAACCAGCCAGCTGTAGTCCAGAACGATCCAGGCACCGTCCTGATAGCCCTGAAGGCTGTCCAGAATTATATCATACTCCTTCAGGCGCCCGGCGACGCGATCGGCTATCGCGCGGTTCTGAATCGGAGTCTCCCCCATCGTAATGCACATAACGTCGAGGTAGTCCACTACGCCTGTCATATCGAGGAATACCGTTTCCGCCGCTTTGCGGTCGGCGGCGGCGTCTTTAACTACGGCAAGAGCGGCAAGCACGTTCAGACTATCCGTCAGCTTCCGGTCGGTTATAATTCCCGCCACAGGACTCCTTCAATGCGCATTTCTCCTATTTTAACACAGTTCTAAACGAATCCTGCGCCTGATATGCGGCACCCAGCAAACTGGCCCGGCTGCGCATCTTCGAGACTACAATACGGGGACGGGGGCCGATTCCTTTCACGATTCCCTTGCTTAGAGCCTGCCGCGCGGCCGGCAGAAAGGCCGTTGCGGCCCGGCTTATGCCGCCACCCAGCACGAAAGCCTGCGGCGCAAGAAGGCTATAGACGGTTGACATTCCTGTTCCGAGATAACGCCCGAAAGCGGCAAACGCCTTCTTTGCAGCATCGTCGCCTCTTTTGAAAGCCTGATACACGTCGTACGGGCTTAGCGCATCCGCACTACCCCCGTATCTCCTGTAGGAAGCCATCAGAGCCCGCTTGCTCACGTAAGCCTCCAGGCAGCCCGATCCGCCGCAGCTGCAACGCGCGCCGCCCTCGCGCACCTTGATATGCCCGATCTCCGGCGAGACGCCGCTCATCGTGCGCACCGCCGCTTTCTCGCTAACCAGGCTCCCGCCAAGGCCGGAGCCGAGAGTAAGCGCGCAGAGGCCGGAAAACTGCCCCTTAAACTCGTAGTGAAAAACGCCCAGAGCGAACGCTTCGGCATCGTTGATGACTGACACAGGCACGTGGAACCGTGCGGTCAAAGCCTCTGCGAGCGCGAGCGACTTCCATTGCGTATTCGGTGAGTAGAGTATGCTGCCGTCCCGTATAACGCCGCAGCTTCCGGCACCGATTGCCGTAAGTTCCTCTTCTTCTTGCGATATCAGCGAGTTAAGAAGCGCGCAGGTAAGGTCGAGGAATCTCCGCGCATCCGCGTTCGGGGGAATCAGGCGGCTGCGCCTCGCTACCAGCGCGCCGTCTTCCGACACAAGGCCGGCGCGCACGTTCGTTCCCCCGATATCGAAAACGCCAATCATCAGGCACCTATGGTAGAGCGCCGTTCACCTGAACTCAAGTGGGTCGCGAGTATCATCTTCGTAATCGGTATCATCCTCAATGAGAGTATAGGTGTATTGCCCCGAAGTGAATTTCACAACTCTGTGCGGCGGCATCGTTTCAACAAAAAACTCCTGAGTCGAATCGCTGAACTCCAGGAGCAAATGCTCACAGACATGCTTCTCGGCGTCCGCACCGTAAATGCTTTCTCGCCCCAACCTGCTTATTAGCACGGCGTAGTTGCGATACCTGAACGGGGCGGTCACAAGGAGCACGCCAAGGCGCGGGAACCGCTCAACCGCAAGCTGGCTGAACAGCAGATAAAGCCCCTCCAGATCGTAAGCCTCCAGCGGGTGGCGAAATGAATAGAAGGTCCCGACATCTTTCGACTCAACGGCTACCGCGACAAGGTCGTAATAGTATTCCGCCTGCCAGGCTTCAGCAGGCCGGACACCGTCAGGAATCGGGCCCGACTGCAAGTCGTATATCGTAAGCCGGCACTCAGATGGGGCAAGGGATAAACCGTCAACCACCAGGCGCGACCGTCCGATAAAGGGGTATTCGTATTCCTTAACCAGCTCGCGGCTCAACTCACCTTCCTCATCCGTCACAGACATCGATACAACAAGCCTGCCATGCACAACTCCTTCAGCGTCCTGCACGATGTAGATCAGGCGGCGGGGGACGAAGCCCGCCGCCATATCTGCGTATTCCTCGTGAAACAGCGACGGCTCCAGTTCGAGCATCTGAACGTCGTCTGACGCCGCTATTTCGCTCAGACTTCCTGGTTGCGCGCCATCCTGGGCCCAGGCCTTAACCGCGTGCAGGCTTAGACCCAACAGCAGCGGCACGCTGAGAGCAACTACAATTCTTTTTAGCGTTGGCTGCATCAGAAGCACGCCTTCAATAAGAATAGCAGCAGCAAGATCCCGCCCCCGACTGCCGCGACCTCCTCGATTTTTTTCAGTCGCTCCTCCCCGGTCGAGAGTGTCTCCGGCGGCTCGCGCATCCCTCTAAAATCGTAGTAGCAAATCTCGCTGTCACCGGTTCTGGAAACAGACCAATCGCAGACTCTTGAAGCATCGAAATCCGGCACAGGCTCAAATTCCTTCTCCACGTCTTCCGCTTTCTCGCCGTCTGCAGCCTGTGCGCTTTCGCGCTCCGCGCGGAACACCTCATCCAGCCGCCGCATTCGCTCGTAGTCCGTTTTGGGCGGCGCGGAATATACCTTGCGCAGGCCTATCCGCTCCGGCGGAAGCACGTCAACTACGGCCTGCTCGGTTACCTTCTGGCCGGACGTCAGCCATTTAAATTCTGCCGCTTCTTGCAGCCTGTCTCCGCTCAAGCCCTGGATCACATTCTTCAGCTTCGCTTCGCGCCAGAGTATATATCTTCTAACATCCGGATTGAGCACGCGCTTTAGCCTGAGTCCGCAGGATTCCCGCAGCGCGAGCACAGGCAATCCGTCAAGCTCAAGCGCATGGCTGTAAACGAATTTTGCCAGTGTCGTCAGATACGGATTGCGGCCCTTTACGTAAACGGCATCGTTTTTTAGCGTGATAGCTGCGCCGTGGTGAGCCCCGCACTCCAGTTCGGCGAACGCGCGCAGTACATGAATCGTAACGTCCAGGTCGTCCCGGCTGGGACGGTCCTCAGCCGAAAGGACGTCGCGCGCAGCCATAAAGTCACCCGCGGCGATGTGTATTTCGCCCGCAATCACGCGCATCTCGTCGCGCCAGCTGACGAGGTTTAGCAGTTCACGTAGCACGCGCAGAGCTTCTCCGCTTTCGCCGCGCTTCCACAGCGCAATCGCCAGCATTATCGAGACGCCATAGTAGTCTGGGTAAACAGGGAATACGTGCAACCGGCTGACTCGCAGCAAGATGCGAAATGTCGGCATAAGCCGGCGCATCAGAACGCCCGTATTAGCCTCGACTTTCCGCGCGGCGCTAAAGCGCTTAGCAGCCTCGGAAAAGCGCCCCGCGCGCAGTAACAGCACTCCGGCCAGCGCAGACGCCTCGGGATGGTCTGGAGCAAGCGCCAGCGCTCCGGCGGCCTCAGCTTGCGCTCCCTCGTCATCGTACTCAGCAAGCCGCCTTAGAGCCGCTTTCAGCCGCTTTTCTTCCGCGGTTAACAGCATTTGCGCAAGGCGCGGCACACGCGGCTCAACAAGCGTGTCCACATCGTACGCCGCGTAAGCGGGCTGTATCACCGAAAGCGGAAGGCTGTTGAAGTTGACGCACTCTATCACGGGCACAAGTGAACTATAACAGAACTTGCGCGCATCGCGGAAGCAGCACCGGGATTATGCTGGCAGGACGCCGTTCGAACTACGAGTGAAAGAATGTTTAATAGCCCGCACTCAGTCGAGCACAAAGCTCAGGCTCACTGCAAACTCGCGGTCAGCCGGCCCAAGCTCGCTGGGAAATGCCGGGAACTCCGGTACAGTCCGCACGGCTTCCAACGCCGCTTCATCGAGCTCGGTGTGGCTGCTCGAATCCGAGATTGTAAGGCTGCTTATTTCGCCTTTCTCTGTCAGCGTGAACCGCACCTGGGCAATCCCCTGGTGTCGCAGCCTGCGGGCGATGTCCGGATAGCGCTTTTGCGCTTCAATAAGCGTCACCAATCTCGCGTGATACGCAGCTAACAAGTCGGTCAAGCGCTTCTCATCGATGATTGGCACAGCCCGTTCTTCACCTTCCGGTCCGAACCCCGCAGAATCTGGTCGCTCCTCATCCGGCATCGTGCGGCTTTCCGAGCCTTCCGTTAAGTCCGCGTCAGAGGCTTGCGAACTGTTATCCGCTGCTTGGACTGCAGGCGGCGCAGCGTTTTCGTCGTCATCCGTTGGTGATTCCGGGCCAGGCTCCACTAAGTGAGATGGTCTGGGCATTGAAGCGGGAGAAGAAAACGCGCGGGAAGACTGCTGCGGCACCATATTCGGCCCGGCAACAAGACCCTGCGTCTTCAGTGCCAGGATTACGGTTTGGCCGCCTGCCGACGCCGCATCCAGCGAAAAAAGCGCAACCGCCAGCCCGACTAAAGCAACCGACGCTATAAAGGCTGCAATGCGGTAATACTTCATTCCGGCCTAGCCTCCAGCGCGACGCCGGTCACGGGAGATGCCCGGATGATATCCAGAACCTCGACCACGCGCTGAAGCGCCACGTTCCTGTCAGCACGCAACCTTACTAGATCCTGCTCACCTTCCGATACGTGGCTCAGTCTTTCCGCGAGGGCAGCATCCGTCATCGGTATGTCGTTTAAATGGACGCGCCCGTCCTCGTCCAGGACGATTGTGATCTGGCTGCGCTCGGTCACGCTGGCAGTGCTGCTTCCCGGCAGTTCCACTTCCAGCGCGGGCTGGAGGAACCGCGAAACCAGCATGATGAAAATAAGCAGGATGAATACGATGTCCACGATGGGAGCGATGAGGATTGTCGGCGAGGACAGCCGGTCAGCGCGTGCTCGTGCGGGAAAAGCCATCGGCTAGATTACCTCCCAGCCGCGGCGGCGGAAGTCGTCTATCACTCGGGTGAGAAGCAGGTGGAGCTCGTGTTCGTAACGCTGCAGGCTTGACTTGAAATAGCCGAACGCGATCAGCGCCGGTATCGCAATTACCAGGCCTACAGCCGTGGTTAGCAGCGCTTCCCAGATGCCGCCCGCAAGCTCCGAAGGGTTCACCATGCTGGATAGCGCCTCAATTCGGATAAACACGCGGATCAGGCCGGTCACCGTTCCCAGCAGTCCCAGCAGCGGCGCTGCCTGTGCGATGATGCTCAGGCTGGGCAGGCCGTACTCGGCGTCCTGCAAGTCGCGTTCCACGAACTGCACCGCCAGGTCGGCCGCCAGGCGTTTTTCGAAGCGAGCTTTGATCAGCGCTTTGAGCAATCGTGATCGCCCGGGGTCATCGGGAAGCGTTTCGCCGTCCTTGATAAGAGCGAGGTGCCGCCGCAAGGGATGGAGAATAAACGTGTAGGAATATGCGCGCTCAAAGATTAAATAAAGCGCCCACACGGCTACGGCCAGGAGAGGCCAGATGAAAAAGCCACCTTTCTCTATCAGGAACATCAGCAGCGGAACCGGATGCCCCTTATTCTACCGCAAGCGCCCGTATGCAATGGAGGTTTGCTATTGCGGCGAGTTGTTATACCATTTAGAATCGTCGTGTCTGCAAGTAATCTTACTGGACGTGACCCGTGACGGTTCAGCGAAGACCGCCGAGGATTCAAACACTGCACGGCAGGGGATGGCTACTCTGGGTCGTCCTGATTATGCTCGCCCTCTTGGTGGTGCGCCTTGTCGCGCTTGCTACCGGCAACAGGCAGGCCGTTGACGGGGCGCTCGCGCTTACGGCGGGGGCGGCCGCGGAAACCGCTGATGCGGGGGTGTCGGGCGTCGTTAGTTTCTTCGAGGTTTTTCGCATCGGCCATCACCTGCGGCGCGAACGCCAGCTTGAAGGAGAGATTGCGGCGCTGAATACGACGCTGCAAATGCAGTCCTCCGCCATTGAGGAAAACGCCGAGCTGCGCCGGCTGCTGGCGCTGCCCGCCTACTCCAAATATGACTACGTCGGTGCAGAAGTCGTTACGCGAAGCATGGACTTCTGGTTCGACGCTCTCGTGCTCAACCGGGGGAGAGAATCCGGGATCGCGGTGCAGAATCTCGTTGTCAACTCCCAGGGGCTAGTGGGGGAGATAGCAGAAGTTGGCCGGGGCTACTCCAAAGTCAGGCTTCTGACCAGCCCGGATTTCGCGCTGTCGGCGGTAAGCAACACGTCAAAAATCGGCGGCGTTGTAAGGGGACAGGGGCCATCCCGCCTTAGCTTTGAATACGTCCAGGTGGATGCTTCGCTGAAGCTTCAGGAAAAACTGTTCACCGCAGGCCTCGCACCGCAGGCGGACGGGAATCCGCGCCCGCGCGGCATTCTTTTGGGGCACGTGGAGAGCATAAGGAAAACCGAGCATCTCACTACCCTCAACGTAACGGCCCGGCCCGCGATCGACGTGACTAAAATCGGGCCGGTGGTAATCATAGTAAACAAGTGAGAACAACGGGTATCAGGCTGTTTCTTATCTTCCTCGTAGCCTTTGCCGCGCAGCTCATCCTGCTTAAACACCTCCCGGCGTTCGCCCGCACCTGCGACCTTATCTTGTTGTTTCTTGCCGCACTTGCGGTTTCGCGGCATACCGGCCTGGCGGTTGTGTATGCGCTCTGCGCGGGAATGCTCATTGACTCGCTGTCCGTAAGCTATCCGCTGATGCACACGGTCTTTTACGGTGCGGCGGCGGTACTGCTCTCTGTAAGGCGCCCTTACACTTACCTCAGCCACGCTTCTCTCTTCGTCCTGACCGTTGCGGGACTTCTGGCCGGAAAAGTCGTGTTTGCCTACATCTGGACACTCCTGTTCGTTCAGCCCGTCAGCCCTGCATTCCTTTTTCGAGTGAGCCTTGGCGGGATTGTCCTCCTGCTGCTACTGGCTCATTTCGGGGGGCACAGGCTAATGCTCGCCCTGAAAGAGCCGGAGGTGCTTGATATCGATGTGGAACATTAAGGGAGTGAGCGCCCAGAACAGCCGGGAGATCAGTTTCACGCTCGTGCTGGCTGCGCTCATTGCCTTGCTTGCAGTTCAACTCTCCAGCCTTCAGGTGGTTCAGCACCGCCAGTATTTAGCCAAATCGCTGGGAAACAAGATTCAGGCAATCCCCATTTTTGCGCCGCGCGGCGAGATTTTCGACCGCGCAGGCCGTCCCCTTGCGGTCAACCGGCCCGCCTACACGCTGAAGTATTTCCCGCCGGCCGGCGACCCAGCTGACGACCCGACGCTGGCTTATCTAGCGCAGTGGCTGGGAAGCGCCCATAGCGAACTTGTGGATTCTGTCGGCAGGCAGCGAACGCTCCTGTATTCCTTTCAGCCGGTGACCGTAGCTTCCGAGATCACGCTCGAGCAGGTCGCTTATGTCGAAGAAAATCCGGGGCAATTCCCGGGCTGCTTCGTTGACACTGACAGCTCCAAACGCTACTACCCTCTAGGCTCGGCGGCGGCTCATCTCGTAGGTTACACGGCAATGATGACCAAAGACGAGTTTGATGCGAAGAAAGTTACCGGTTACCTCGCAAACGAGTTTTTAGGCAAGGAGGGCATCGAACGCCAGTACGAAGGCCTTCTGCATGGCAAGCTTGGCGAACGGGACATTGAGGTGGACCGTAACCGGTGCTTCAGGCGGATCGTTGTGGAGAAACCTCCGTCGAAGGGAGAGGACCTTTACATCACCATCGACAGCCGGGTTCAGAAAGCGGCCTACGATTCACTGGGGAACCGGCGCGGAGCAGCTATTGTTATGAAGCCTCAAACGGGCGAAGTGATTGCGCTTGCCTGCGCACCATCCTACGATCCCAACCGGTTCCGCGATAAGGACGGCAACGAGTACCTGGCCCGGATTATCTCCAATACACAATATCCGATGCTAAACCGGGCGGTCGGCAATGCATATGCGCCCGGCTCCACCATCAAGCCTGCCATAGTCTTGGGCGCGCTGGAGACCGGTATCACTTCCGGGGGCGCAACCTTCTACTGCCCGGGTTTCTTGGAAGTTGGCAACCGCAAGTTTAAGTGCTGGCAACCTGCAGGGCACGGTACCGTCGGCATTGTGGACGCTCTTGGCAAGTCATGCGATGTGGCGCTCTACAGGACAGGACTGAATATGGGCATGTTAAACCTGCGTCATTACTTGCGTGAGTTTGGCTTCGGGAAGCCGACCGGCGTTGATTTGCCGCAGGAAGCCAGCGGCCTTGTGCCATCGGCGGAATGGAAGCGCGCGCACTACTCCGGCGAACGCTACAACGAAGTCGACCGTATCTGGTACGACGGCGACACGGCCAATCTAGCCATCGGGCAGGGATACATGCTCGCTACCCCGCTCCAGGTGCTGATGATGGTAAACACTATCGTCAGCGATGGAGTTACCGCGCGGCCGACTCTGCTCAAAGGCACGAAATCAGCGTTAGGCGTTGACGCAGCCCGGCGTGAACTTCCTCAGGTGTACGGATTCGGCCAGGAGAACCTCGATCTTATCAAACGCGGGATGCGCCGCGCCGTGCTCCTCGGCGGGACAGCCGAAGAGCTGCGCACTCTGCCGGTGCCCGTCGCCGGCAAGACCGGAACGGCCGAAGTATGGATGGGCGAGCCGCACAGCTGGTTCGTGGGCTATCTCCCGTCGGACGACCCGCAGATATCGTTAGTCGTGTTTTTAGAAAACGGCGGCTCGTCCCACGACGCGGCCGTGCCAGCGGCGAAGGAACTGATTATCGACATCCTTGGCATTCTTGATTTCTAACGGTTTTCATTGGCGCTCGCGCGTATCTGGGGTATATTACTAAGCCTCGGCGGAAAGGCATGGCGCTCAAGATATACAACACGATGAGCCGGAAGAAGGAGGACTTCGTGCCTCTCAAGCACCGGCTCGTGACAATGTACACCTGCGGCCTGACGGTGTACGACCATATGCACATCGGGCACGCGCGCACTTACCTCTTCTGGGATGTCGTGCGCCGCTACCTGAAATACCGCGGCTACGAAGTCTACGCCATCATCAACAACACCGACATCGAAGACAAAATCATCACGCGCGCCCGTGAGCTCGGCGTGCCGTTCACGCTTATCGGCGACTTTTACACGCGCTCGTTCTACAACGATCTCGACGCGCTAGGTGTTGCGCCCTATGCGCTCGACTGCACGGCGAGCGATTACGTAGAGGAGATGATCGACACCGTCCGGCGCATCGTGGACAACGGCTTCGGATACGTGGTTGACGGCGACGTGTTTTTTGAAGTCGAGAAGTTTTCCGGCTACGGCAAACTCTCGGGCCAGCAGCTGGAAGACCTGCAGGCCGGCTCCCGCGTGGAAGTCGACGAGCGCAAGCGTCACCCGATGGATTTTTCGCTGTGGAAAACGGCGAAGCCCAATGAGCCCAGCTGGGAAAGCCCCTGGGGGCAGGGGCGTCCGGGATGGCACGTGGAATGCTCCACAATGGCATACCACTTCTTTGGCGGCACCTACGACATCAAGGGCGGCGCGGTGGACAATCTTTTTCCGCACCACGAGAACGAGATCGCCCAGAGCTACGCCGCCTACGGCATACCGCTGGCGAAGTACTATATGCACCCGGAGCACTTCCTCGTGGAAGGCACCAAGATGAGCAAGTCGCTGGGAAACTTTATCACCGTCCGCGATATGCTCAAGGACTGGCAGCCCGCCGAAATCCGGCTGTACTTCCTCGGGACGCACTACCGCGCGCAGATGAACCTCACGCAGGAAGGCTTGGGCAACAGCCGGGCCGGCTACAAGAAGCTGCGGCAGTATCGGTCGGTCGTGGAAAACGTGCTGGCACGCAACGAGCTGTCGGAGCCCGGCGTAAATGACCTTGCAGTAGCGAATCCCGGTTCTCCTTGGCTGAAGCTGGCGGCGAAACTCGAAGCCGGCTTTGTTGAAGCGATGGACGATGACTTCAACACGGCTAAGGCACTCGCATCCGTCTTTGAGTATATGAGCGACGCCTACAAGCAGGGACTCGATGACCCGGGAGACGCGCGCGCGCTGGCGTCGGCGCATCGGAAGTTCGAGGACATTGCCGCTACAATCGGTCTGGTTGACCAGCCCGGCTTGACAAGTAGCGAGCACTCAGGCGAGAATGATTACTTTAGAGGGCTAATCGAGCAGCTGGTCTCGCGGAGGGACGCGGCGAGGAAAGAAGGGGATTTTGCCGCCGCCGACCTCCTCAGAGATATAATGACGGCGGCGGGAATAGCCCTTGAGGACGCTACTGGCGGCACAAGATGGAAGCTGCTGTAGCGCCTGCGGGTGAGCTTATATGATCAACCATTACAAAACCAGGGGAGTCTTCATTCTGGAACTCTCCGATGAGATTACACTAACAACACTGGCGGACATCCGGAACCGCATCGACGCCCTTAACCTGCCCCAGTACCCGCAAGTCGTCATCGACCTCGCTCAAGTCTCGTTCTTCGACAGCTCCGGTATGGGCTACCTCGTCATACTCATTAAGAACGTGAAGCTGGCACAGGGACGGGTCGCGCTTGCCGCGCCCAAGCAGATGGTTCGAAAGCTGCTGACCGCCATCAAGGTCGATAAGTTCGTCGATATATTCGACAGTGTTGAAGAAGCGATCGATTCGCTGACGTCTGAAGCACAGGAAGAAAACTGAAGCACCGGGTTTTTGCACCGGGACAGGCCGCCGCTTCACTTCAGCTTAAAAAAACCACCGATGGCTGTATTCGTGTCCGCCGGAGCGCGGTTCCAAAACGACCGCGGTGACATCGATGCCAAGCTCCTGCAGGTGCTCCAGAGCGTTATCCAGTGTCGTCTTGACCTCAATGAGCAGCGCGTTCTCTAAAACCGTTTTCACGGACAGATGCTCATTCTCCTCCTGCGCCCTTGAATGCCGGTAGAAGTACTCGCCGCAGACAATCAGCACTTCATTAAGTCGTAGCGTGCCATCGGCCTTAACGACGGATTCTGGAGGCTCCGTGGATTCCCCTTCCTGATAACGCGTAAGTTCAACAAGCCGGCCTTCTGTAAGATGGTACACGCCGGCAAACGCGTCCATATATCCAAAGAAGCGTGCGCTAGTTAACACCGCTGTGCGCTCTCCCGCCTTGTGCCAAATGTGAAGATTACGCACCACGCGCTCGCACGTAGCAACGGAAAAGCGCGATAAGTAGTCGTCAACCAACAGGTATTCGGGTTCGGCGGCGAAAGCGCACAGCAGCTCAAACTCAAGCACTTCGCTCTGGGGCAGCGTGTCCAGCCGCAAGCGCCGCATTTCCTCGTCATGCCACGGCAGATGGAAACGCTGTGTTATCTCGTGGGGTTTCGCTTTCCCCTTTTGCTGCCTGACCTGGTACGCGAAGAGATTCCAGAGCGTTCCTTCTCCCTCTGCCACCGCTTCCCTATGCAGGTACTCGATGCGCGGAAGGTCAGGGCCAAACAGCCCGTAGATGGGAACCGAACCTAGCAGCGCTTTCCCCGCATTAGGCCGCCGCCGCCCGCCGATAACGTCCAGCAGCACGGTTTTCCCGGAGCCGTTGGCGCCTAATATCAAATACACACCTGGTTCCGCAAGCTCCAGCGTCAGGTTGTCCAGCACTTTCTTGGTGCCGAATGCGACCGTCACGCCCTGCAGGGAAATCACGCGTGGATTATAGCATTGGCAAGCGGTGCGCCCGCGCTACCACGGCAGCCAGAGCGGCATCTCGCCGCGCTTTATAAAGTTGAACTTGAAATCGCCCACTGAAATGCTCACGCTGCGCTTTATTTCATAGCGTTCCGGCTCGAAATACACTTCGCCCACAAAACGCCCGTCCTCGTTGAAGTACATGCCATAGCCCTGGTAGGGAAAAAGCATCGTGTAAAGCCCGCCCTTCCGGTCATAATACGTATCGTAAGGATAACGCGTTATCGACGCTATCTGGTCGATGTACGTAACGTAGTATTGCATCCGGCGCGTGGAGTACACGAATACGCGCGAGACGATTGCTGTGAGATCCAGCCCTTCGTCGCTGAACCGCCGCTTGCCCAGCCGCTTGCTCTGCCGAAACTCGATGTAGACTTCCTGGAAATCGCGCTGGCCGTCAACCCAGTCGCGCCATTCGTAGTAGAAATACCGGTTGTTCACGACTGCCTTGGGTTTGCCCCGGCGCTCCAGCATTTCCTCAAGCGTCGTTGTCCCGGGAACGATCCCGCTGAAGACCTTCACCAAATCCGGCTCGTAGTAATAGGGGAACGGATTATAAAACGCGCCGCCTTCGGGCGCGGGACGGATGCGGGCATGCGACGGCGAGGCTGCGAGCATCGCAAGCGCTATCGCCGCTAACGCTACCCAAAAACTGCAATGAGCGCGCATACATCACTATTATACCGGCGCAACCGGCTGCGTGCTAAACTTGCACTGTGCACGTCGTGCTGGACGGTCAGGCGCTCGTGGGGGGGATACCCACCGGCTTCGGTGCATACGCGAAGCTCGTGGCGGACGCGCTGGAGCTGATTTCGCGGCGCGAGAACGGCTTTGCCCACACTATCGCCTATCCCCATCCCAAAGACAAGCCGTTGGCGAGCGTATGGCAGCGCGTGCTGTGGGAGCAGTTCATCCTGCGGTCAAAATGCGGCGAAGCGCCCAGGCCCGCACTGCTTCATTCCCCTTGTCTGGGAGCACCGTTGTTTTCTCCCCTGCCGCTCGTATGCACAGTCCACGACCTTATACTGCTTGACGAAGAAATCCCCGGCGCATTCGCGCGCGAGTATTTCCAGCGGCTTATCCCCGCTGGCTGGCGGCAGGCGAAACTCGTGCTCACGGACACCGAATATGTCCGCCAAAAGGTAATCGAGCGCCTGCGCATACCGGCGCATCGCGTCGTGTCCCTGCCGCTCTACAGCAGATACGAGGATTCGCCTGAGCGATGGCAACCGCCCCCGGGCCCGCCGCGCTTTCTTATGGTCGGAACGGTGGAGTCGCGCAAGGGATTCACCACCGCCATCGCCGCGCTAGCCCAACTGCCGGAGCCTATGAAAAGCGAAGCCCGCCTGGTCATCGCGGGCAAGCGTACGCCGCACACCGTGGAGTTGATGTCATTGGCGCAGCGGCTGGGAGTTCAGCAATCTGTCGAATTGATCGAGTATCAGCAGGAGCTTACGCAGCTTTATCTTAGCGCGTCGGCGCTCGTGTTCCCCAGCCTGGACGAGGGCTTCGGGCTGCCGCCGCTGGAAGCGATGAGCCTGGGCGTGCCCGTGCTTATAAGCGGCATCGAAGTGCTGCGTGAGACTTACGGGCAAATCCGCGATGTCCCCAATCCGGGAATGTTCCCGGCAGGCGACGAATGCGCGCTGGCCCAGCTTATGCAGCGGGTCGCGGAGGATAGCAGTTTCGCCGCAAGCCTGGCGGGTTTCGGCGATGCGGTTGTGGGACAACTAACGCAGGACAGGTTCGCAGACGGCTTGCTTGCGGCGTACCAGAGCGCGCTCGATAGGGCGTGATAGACTCACTGCGAGGGAAACTATGGCGGGAGACATCTTCTGGCGAAAGCGCAGCCGCGCTGACCTGATTAACTGGCAGCTGGCGAAGCTTCGCGCGTTTCTAACGAACCGCGTCCTCCCGTTCAGCGGCTTCTACCGCGAACGCTTCAAGCAGGCTGGAGTTAGCCCCGATTCGTTCAGGGAATTAAAAGACCTAGCGCGCCTGCCGCTTATGAGCAAGACTGACATCGCGCCCGACGCCGAAAACCCCGACCGCTACCGGCGAATCGTGCTTCAGCCCACGGAAGAACAGCTCAGGGAATCGCTTACGCTCGGCGGCAAGGCGGCGATGCTGATGCGCAAGATTGGGCGCGGGCAGAGCTTCCGTGACCAGGTGTACGACGAGTTCCTTCCGGTGCACCTGACGTACACGACCGGGCGCAGCGCGATGGTAACGCCAGTTGTATACACGAAGCGCGACGTGGACATCTTGAAGCTCGCGGCAAAGCGCATCTTCGCCCTGAGCGGCATCACGCGCGAAAAAGACACCGGCGTAAGCGTCTTCCCGTTCGCGCCGCACCTGGCGTTCTGGCAGGTGGTCTTTTGCGGCCTGGAATCGGGGCTGCTCGTCGTCTCGACCGGCGGCGGCCGTTCGATGGGCAGCTACAATATTTTGCGCCTGCTCGACCGCGTCCAGCCCACGCTCATCATCGGCACTCCCGGCTATGTCTACCACCTGGTGCAGCAGGCCAAGGAGCAGGGGATGAAGCTGTCGCGTCTGCGTACCGTCGCGCTCGGCGCCGAGCGGGTCAACGAAGCCTACCGCGCCAAGCTCAAGGAGCACCTGGCGGCTATAGGCGCGCCGAAGGTCAACGTGCTCGCGACCTATGGCCTGACCGAGGCCAAGAAGGCGTGGATCCAGTGCGCGGAGGGCGGGCGCTACATAACCTACCCCGACGTGGAGCTGTTCGAGGTGGTAAATCCCGCAACCGGCGAGCAGGTTGCCGAGGGCGAGCCGGGCGAGATCGTGCTCACGATGCTCGACGGCAGCGGCTCGGTATTTGTCCGCTACCGCACGGGCGACCTGGTCACCGAAGGCATCGTCTACGGCCGCTGCGACACCATCGGGCGGATCGCGCCGATGGTAGGCGCCGACATCCGGCGCGCCAGCGAAATCCGTAAGGTTAAGGACACGCTGCTCGACCTAAACGAGCTTCACCTGATGCTTCAGGGGATGCCCGAAATCCTGGAATGGCAGGCGGAGCTGCGCAAGCGGGACGACGACCCGTTCGGCTTAGACGAGATGTGGCTCAAGCTCGCGCTCAAGGAAGGCGTGGACCCCGAGTTTATGGAGCGGCGGATAAACGACGAGATGCATAACCGACACGAGCTGCACTTCGACCGCTTCCTGTTCTACAGCCGCGAGGACATCGCCAAACTCCTCAAACTCGACGACGCCCCCAAAGAACTCCGCATCGTGGACAACCGGCCACGATAGGCAAATCCCTAATGAGTAGGCGGTGTTTACCCGCCGCGCCGTAGGTGCAGGAGGGCTGACCAGCGCCGCTCTTCGTTTTCTACACGCCGCCCCTCCAATGACTAGAAGCGCTGCGTATCCGAAAACTCCTTTTCACAGCGCTAGCAGGCTCGCGTAGAACGCCGCGCTTGGTTTATAATCGTCTACCGACGCTCACAGGCGCGTCACCGGCTGGATACGTGCTGAGACTAACTAAAATCGAGCTTACCGGCTTCAAGAGCTTCGCGCTGCCGACGGCCATCGAAACCGACAACGACATCCTGGGCCTGGTCGGCCCCAACGGCGCGGGAAAGAGCAACATCCTCGACGCCGTCCACTTCGCGTTCGGCGAGCAAAAGCCCACGGTGCTGCGTGTCGGGCGGCTGTCCGACATCATCTTCGGGGGCGCTAAGTCCCACGCCCGGCAGAACCTGGCGCGCGTGCAGCTCACGTTCGAGTATTTCGAGGCAGACGGCGAAGAGCCGCAGCCCACGGACGAGCTCCAGTTGATAACGCTCCCCGAAGAAGACGAGACGGTGGATTACGCCTCGCGCCCCTATGGAAGCGAGGTCGGCGAACTCGAACCGGGCCCGGAAGAAGAACCGGCGCTGGACGACGAGATCGGCGTCGCGGGCCTGGACAAGCTGCAGCCCGGCGACGTCATCACGCTTGCGCGCAAGGCCTACCGCGACGGGCTGTCTGAATATTCGCTTAACGGAAATCCCGTGCGCCTGAGCACGGTAGACAGGTTCTTCTCGCGCTTCCAACTGGGGCGCTACGCGGCGTTCTCCATCAACCAGGGCGAAGTGGAAAAAAAGCTGCTCGCCAGCCCGCGCGAGATCCGCGAATGGCTGGGCGAGGCGAGCGGCGTGGCGCTGCTGCTGCGAGCCAAGGAAACAGTCGCTCGCCGGTTGCTCCGCAGCAAGCGAAACCTCACGCGGGTCAGCGACATTTTATTGACGCTGCGCGACGACGTCAAAGCTCTGGGCGAACAGGCGGAAGACACGGAACGCCACAATTACTTGCAACAGCAGCGGCGCTGGCTTGCGGGGCATCTCGCGCGCGGACGCCTGCTTGCCGCCTCAGCAAAGGCGGAGAAAATCCGTAATGAGAGAACCGGCCACGCGCAGCGCCTGGCAAAGCTCGAAACCGACATCGCTGAGCGCCAATCGGAGCTGGAGCAGGCCGGGCGCGAAGCCGCCGAACTGCTCCAGAGCGAGCGGGGGATGATCGGAGAGCTCAACCGGCAGCGCGACGCCCTTTCGCGCCAGCGCATCGCCGAAAGCGTCTTGCAGGAAAAAAAGCGCAGCCTTACCGCGCGGCGCGATGAGGACGCCAGGCGGCTTGCCGAGGTTGAGCAGTGCACCGGTGAGTTAGCCGGGCGCTTCGAGAACTTGCAGGAAAAAGTGCAGCGCAGTGCCGCAGCGCTGAAGGAGACCGCCGAAACGCTGCGGGCTGCCGAGGAGCTTTTGCTGCGGGAGGAAAACTCCGTTGCCTGGCTAAAAGACGAGCTTACCTCCGCCGGCAAGAACCGCATGGAGCTTCAGCAGGAGATCGCGGTAACGCGCGAAAAACTCGCGCACGCGAACCACGAGCGCACATATACCGAAAAAAAACTCGCGGAAGCCGAAAAAAGCCGCGAAGCGCGGGCTTCTGAGCTTGCGCGCCTGAAAAGCGACAGCGACCAGCTCTCGCTCGATTTCGAGAAAAAGGAAGAGCGGCTGGCGTCCGAAGAGCGGCGGCTGGCCGAGGCCCGCAAGCGCTACGAGGAAGTCTCGGACAGCCTGCGCGCGGCAGAGAAACAGCTCGCCTCGGTTAACGAGCGGTCAGGCTATATGGCCGCGATGAAGAACACATACGAGGAACTCAAATCCGAGTTCTACGCCCGCGACGACGCAGCGCCGTCGCTCACGCTGACGCCGCTGCTCGATCTCGTCAGCTTCGACGAGGAATGGGCGGACGCTGTCGAGCTCGCGCTGGGTGATGTCGCCAGGGCGCTCGTGCTGGCGGACGACGGCGGCGAGTCCATAATCGACGAACGCTCGCTTCACGGCATCTTCATTACGCCCGCAACGGCCGGAAGCTCTGAAGCGAAAACTCCCTGGGTGAGTCTCTGGAGCCGGTTGCACGGTGGCGCCGGAGTTATCGCTGCGCTCAGGTCGTCACTGGGTGAGATTGCTGTCGTAGAACAATCCGGGGAAGCCAGCGCGCTGCTTGCCGAGCACCCCGCGCTTGCCGGCTGCATCATCCGGCCGGCCCTTACGCTGGTGACGCGTGGCGTCATCCGCAAGCCCGGCGCGCCCGAAACGTCGCTGCTCTTCCGCCGCCACGCGGAAATGCCCCGGGTGGACGAGGAAGTCGTCGAGCTTGCGGCCAGGCGCGCTAAGTTCGAAAAGCGGGTGCAGGAGCTTGAAACCGAGCGCGACCGCTGGGCAAGCGAAGCCGTGCGGTGGGACAAGGCGGTGCGCAACCTTCAGGCGATGTCGCTGGATTTACGGGGCAAACTGTCCGAAGCCGCCTCGCGCGAAGAAGGCATAGCCACCGAGCGCGAGAGAATCACCGAGGAGCTTCGCGGCCTTACCGCCCGGCGTGACGAGCTTACCGCGCAGGAACGTGAGTTGAATGCTCGCGCGGCTGAACTCACAACTAAGCTGGAGAAAATCTCCGCCGAGGCGTCGCGCTCCTCTGAGAGCCTGCAGGCAACGGAGCAGGCGCTGGAAAAGCGCCGCAGCGAAATACGCGAACTCGAAAAGGCGCGGATGAAGCTGGCGACGGAGCACGAGGTTGCCGAAACCCAGTTCGCCAGCCTTTCCCGCGAGCGGGAGAACCTTGAAACCGAGCACGGCCGCATTTCTTCCGAGCTAGAATCCGCTGACGCACAGCTTAAAGCCTTCTCCGGCGAGCAAAAGGAGCTTGCAGGAGAGCTTAGGAAGGCCGAGAAGCTCATCGGCCAAATGGAAAAGGACGCGGAGAAGCGAACCGCGGAGCAGAGCGCACTTACTGAACGGCGCGAGCGCATCGCCGCTGAAATCCAGTCGCTTGCCGAGAGCCGGCAGCGGCTTGAGACCTCCTCCGGCGACTACCAGGAGCGGCTGTGGGAGGCGGAGAGCGAAGTTTCCGAGGTCATCCGGGAGGTCCATGGAAACCTGGGCATCTCCGTAATCACTATGATGCACGAGCTGGCTCAGGACGCCGTTCGTCCCGCCGTGCAGCCCGCGGACTACTTCCCCCGGTTCACAACGGCGGAATCGCCCGCTATCGCCGAAGAACCGGCGCAGGAAAGCGCACCCCTGCTCGACTACCACAAGCTAAACGAAAAGCAGATTCGCGAGGAACTCGGGAAGATCGAGCGTGCGCTGCAAAACCTGGGCGAGGTCAATCCCCTCGCGCCGCGCGACTTCTGCGAGAAAAACGAGCGCCTGCAATTCCTGGCGCAGCAGGAGCAGGACCTCAAGCTAGCGATAGGGGATATGAAGGAAATGCTAGAAAACCTCGACCGCCAGACGCGCGACCGGTTCGCCCGGAGCCTGAAGCTCATCGAGGGCAAGTTTAACGAGCTGTTCACTCGGCTCTTCGGCGGCGGTTTCGCTCGCTTCAAGCTGACCGAGCCGGACGACCTCATCGAGTCCGGCGTGGAGATTGAAGTCCAGCTTCCCAACGCGCGCCGCCAGAACATCAAAGCGCTTTCCGGCGGCGAGCGCAGCCTGCTCTTCATCGCGCTCTTCATCGCCGTGCATATGGTGCGGACGGGGAGTTTTTGCGTGCTCGATGAAGTTGACGCGTCGTTGGACGACGTGAACATCCTCCGCCTGTGCCAGCTTCTAGAAGACCTCTCGCAGCGCGAGCAGTTCCTGGTCATCACGCACAACAAGCGCACGATGAAGGTAATGCAGCGGCTAATCGGCGTAGTAACCCAGCCGCGCGGCATCTCACGCGTGCTGGAAGTATCGCTGAAACAGGCAGAGCGTTACGCGGACAAGGGTGCGGCGTGATGCGGCTATTTGGCAGGCGCGACACTAGGAAAGACGACGCGAGTCCCTCGGAGGAATCAGAAAAGCTTTCCCGCTGGCGCAAGAGCCTGAACCGCACGCGGGCCGGTTTCGCCGGTTTCCTTCAGCTTGTTACGGCTGGCGAGGCGGAGCTTAGCGAGCCGTTTTACGCCGAACTCCACGACGCGCTGGTGCTGGCCGACCTGGGCGCGCCTTTGACGGATAAGACCGTCTCCTGGCTGCGGACCGCTGCCAGCGAACAGGGAGTCAGCAGCGCGAGTGCTGCGCGAGAACTGCTGGTGCGGTACCTTGCCGAAATGCTGGCGACGCAAGAGCCAAAGCCTCTTGTCGCAGACGGCCGCCTCAGCGTGATTTTATTCGCCGGCGTCAACGGCACGGGCAAGACGACGATGCTCGCGAAGGTCGCAAAGCTCCTGCAGGACGAAGGCTTCAGCGCCGTCGCGGCGGCGGCGGACACGTTCCGCGCGGCGGCCGTCGAGCAGCTCAGTGTCTGGGGCGAGCGCGTGGGCTTCCCCGTAATCACCGGCGCGCAGGGCGCTGATCCCGCAAGCGTCGTCTACAACACAATCGAGCACGCGTTGGCGCAGGGAAAGCGCGCTGTGCTCATCGACACCGCCGGCCGGATGCAGACCAAATCCGCGCTGATGGACGAGCTTTCAAAGATAGGCCGCGCTGCGCGCAAAGTCGTCGAGAAGCGCGGCGGCGACCCGAACGCGTTGCTGCACGAGGTTAACCTGCTCGTGCTCGACGCCACGACTGGACAGAACGCAATCTCGCAGGCGAAGCTGTTTTCCGAAGCAATCGGCCTTCATGGCCTTGTGCTCAATAAAATCGACGGCACCGCAAAGGGCGGCGTCATCTTCCCGGTGGTGGCAACCGCGCAGGTTCCGGTGATGTTTTTAGGCGTGGGCGAAGACATCGGCGACATCGTGGAGTTCGATGCAGCCGAGTTCGCCGCCGCGCTTCTGGGCGCCGAATAGTCTTGTTTCCCCCTGAGTACGCCGGGCTTACCAGCGCCGCTCTTCATTCCCACACCTTTGCCACACCCCGAATCTTCAGTTATAATCAGCAATAGTGGAGGTTATGATGACTAAGCTAACCGCACAGCTTGCGTGCTGCGCCGTGGTTTTGCTGCTGACCTGCTGCGGGATTTCGGCCGGAGAGCGGCTAAAACTCGTCGCCAACGGCGAACTCATTCCTTACGTTTACTACGACGTGGACGACCTCACCAGGGAACACCTGGAAACGGTGAGCGTCGAACTCACCTACGACCCGGCGTCCGATGAACTTACCGGCCCGTTCTGGTGCCTTGATATGACCGCGCCGCGCGATCAAGATATGGTGGCGGCGCTGGAGGGCCGGGGCGGAGCGGACGAAATTGAGCTGCACTTCGGCGCTAATAAGTACTGGGACGAGGACCAGCACGGGTTCTACTTCACGCGCGCCGAGGAGCCGCGCGTGCGCGACGAGCGCGGCAAGAAACTGGTCACCGTGCGCCTGCGGCCGCTGGTGCACATACCGATGGACGAGCTTCGCGGGCGCAACACCATCATCTACCGGGGCTGCCAGCTCGTGCAGGCGGCCGCCACGTGCCGCGAAACCGGCAGGCTCGGGCCGGGCGGCGTCTACTCGCCGCTCTAGCTCATCCGCAATCCCTCCCGCAAACGCGCGCACCTCGCGCTCATCGACGATGGCGATTCCTTGGACAAATTCCTCATCGCTGTCGGCGCGAAGGAAGATCCACGCAAGTACTAGCAACTAAGCGTCAATCGAGCAGTTAGGCTCCCTCCTACCCCAGCGCCTGCTGTAAATCGGCGATGATATCCCCCGCGTCCTCCAGGCCCACCGACAGCCTTAGCATCTCCGGGAGTATACCGATAGCGCGGCGCTCGTCGTCCGGCAGCGTCTCGAACATCGTGGAGTAAGGGTGAATCAGCAGGCTCTTGGCGTCGCCCAGGCTCACCTGGTGCGTAACGAGCCTTACCGCGTCCAGCGCCTTTACGCACGCGTCTTTCCCGCCCTTCAAGCCAAACGCAATCATCCCGCCGCAGCCGTCCGGCAGGTACTTGCGCGCAAGCTCATTTTCCGGATGGCTTGGCAATCCGGGATAGCTCACCCACTCCACCTGCGGATGCCCCTCTAAAAATCCCGCGACCGCGAGCGCGTTTTCGCAGTGGCGCCGCATGCGCACCGGCAGCGTCTCGATGGAGAGCAGCAGCAGCCAGGCGTTGAAAGGCGAAAGCACCGCGCCGAAGTTGTAAGCCGTCTCGTGGTGGATAGCGTGCATCAGCTCCGAGTCGCGGGAAAGGATTATCCCGCCGATTACATGGCCGTGCCCCGCGAAGTACTTCGTCGCCGAATGCAGCGAAACGTCCACGCCCCAATCAAGCGGCTTGAAGAGCACCGGCGTGTTGAACGTGTTGTCGAACACAACCTTTAGCTTATGTGTGTGCGCAAACCCCACGACCTTCTCCACATCGTACATCCGCAACAGCGGATTGTCCGGCGACTCGAAGTAGAGGACGCGCGTCCTGTCGTCAATGCGCGATTCGACATCGTCAAGATTGCGCAGATTGGCAAACCGGCACTCAATCCCGTAGCGCGGCAGGATGTCGCGGAACAGCCGGTAGGTGCCGGAATACAGCATGTTCGCCCCGACGAAGTTCTCACCCGCGCGCACCAGGTGCATCACCGCGCCGCTTATCGCCGCCATGCCCGATCCCACCGCGCACCCGCCCGCCGCGCTTTCAAGCTGCGCGACGCGCTTCACCCAGCGGTCGGTCGTGGGATTGCTCTGGCGCGAATACATGTAGCCTTCGCCGCTGCCTCGCGCTACACGCGCGCCTTCCTCTACGCTGGCAAAGCCAAACGAAGAACTCATGAACAGCGGAAAAACGCCCGCAAGCTCCGGCGCCTCTTCCCGCTCGTCGCCGTGTATCGCCCGCGTATCCTCGTGGAGCTTGTCGTCCATACGTGAAATCCTAGCACAGGTCTTCCCTACTCCAACAACTCGTACTGCGTCGTGCGGCGCTTGGGGGTGAAACCGGCGGCGGAAATCAACCGGCGCAGTTCTTTTTCCGACATCGAATATGACGTCCCGGCGGCGGCAACCACGTTTTCTTCGAGCATCGTGCCGCCCATGTCGTTGGCGCCGAACATAAGCGCGAGCTGCCCCACCTTCGGCCCCATCGTCACCCACGACGCCTGCAAATTGGCGAAGTTGCTAAGATACAGCCGCGCCACCGCGAGCGTCCGCAGATACTCCAGGCCGCCCACGGCCGTTCCGCCCAGCGGCGTGTTCTCCGGCTGGTAGGTCCAGCAGATAAACGCGGTGAAGCCGCCAGTTTCGTCCTGCTGCGCGCGGATGCGCTCCAGGTGCTCGATGCGCTCGGAATAAGTCTCCACGTGCCCGAACATCATCGTCGCCGTGGTGAGCATCCCCAAAGCGTGCGCCTCCCGCATCACACCTATCCACTCGTCGGCGGTGCACTTTCGCGGCGACACTTCGTTACGCACCCGGTCGGAAAGTATCTCCGCGCCGCCGCCGGGCAGGCTGTCAAGCCCGGCATCGCTTAAGCTCATCAGTACTTCGCGCACCGGTATCCCGAAGAGCTTGCTGAAATGGACTACTTCCGGCGGCGAGAACGAGTGCAGCGTTGCTTTAGGGAAGTCGCGCTTGATGCTGCGCAAGAGTTCCAGATACCACTCGAACGGAAGCGACGGATGGTGCCCGCCCTGCATCAGTATCTGTGTCGCGCCAAGCTCTGCCGCTTCGGCTATCTTCGCCTTTATCACCAGCTCGTATTCGTTAATGTAAGCATCCTCATCGCTGATACCGCGCGAAAAGGCGCAGAAGCGGCACCGGCATACGCAGATGTTCGTGTAGTTGATATTCCGGTCAACGACGTAGGTTACAGCCGCCGGCTCGGCGGCCTCAAGCCGCAACGCGTGCGCTGCGCGCCCTAGCTCGTGGATGTCGCCCGCACGCAGCAAAAGCTCACCCTCTTCCCGGCTCAGGCGTCCGCCCGCGAGCGGCTTCGCGCATAGCTCTCTTGTTTCGTCGGGTGATAGGCTGCTCGGCTTGTCGGACATGCCGGCTACTTCGCGAGCTTGGCGAGCTTCAGTTCATGCACCTTCTGGCGGAAGAACTCCAGGAAGTCCAGGTCGCGCGGCGACAACCTGAAATGCAGCGCCTTGCCGAAGTAGTCCACCAGCGCCTTGTGGCTCACCTGCCATTCGCGCTCCGCGAACTTGCACAGCCCGTCCCAGTCCTCCTCGACTTCCGCGTAAGCCCGCTCCAGGATTTCTACGAGCTGGTCCGAGACCGGCTCGCTGCCCTGCCACATCGCAAACACGACCGGCAGCTTGAACAGCTCGTCGATCAGCGCCGCGATATCGTATGCGTGATGGTACGTAAACTGCGGATGGAAGTTCTGGTCGCCGATGATGACGCGTCCGGTCTTGGGCGGCAGCTTCGCGCGCACATCCCTGGCAGGCGTGAACTTCACACGCTGACGCCGCTCGTTGAAGATGATGCGGGTAAGCGCGTTGCTGGTCAGGCTGGCCGGGTCTTCCTCAACCACGGCGACATCGTCGAGCGGGTCCTGCGCGTAAATCATCACCGTGATAACGCGACCTTCGGCGGCCACGCCCAGGTCGGTAATCCTGGTGCGCAGCTTCGCGGCGTAAACGAACGAGGAAGTCAGCGCGGCGTCGAGCTTCCCGTCCTGCATCAAGTGGAACAGCTCGGCCGGCATTCCCCACGTGGGATTCACGTGCGGGTGGTCCTGCAGCCCGTGAACGAGGGGCAGCGCATTCAGAAACGGCAATAGTCCAACTCTAAACTTCTTGGGCATCTTCATCCACCGGTTCAAATTCGCGCATATCCCGATATAGCGCGTCGCGCATAATCGGTTTCAATCCGGCGTCTCTAATAATACCAGCAAGCTCGCTAATGGTCACCCCTTTGGGTGCACTGGCTCCAGCGGCGTGATAAATCAGCTCATGCCCCACCGTGCCGTCCATATCGTCCGCGCCCCACAGCAGCATCACCTGCGCTAGCTTCAATCCGTATTCCACCCAGTAGGCTTTGATATGCGGGAAGTTATTGAGCGCGACGCGCGACGCGGCCACGTGGCGCAAGTCCTCTATGCCGGTTGTTAACTCGCCGCCCAGCCGATTGCCCGCCGGATGGTAAGCCAGCGGGATAAACGCCTGGAATCCCCTCGTCTCCGCTTGCAAATCATAAAGCTTTAGCAGGTGCTCCGCTTTCTGCTTAGGCGTCTCCACGTGCCCGTAAAGCATCGTCGCGTTGGTGGGAATCTTAAGCTCATGCGCCGTGCAGTGCACCGCGAGCCATTCGTCGCCCGAAATCTTGTCCGGGCATATTTTCGCGCGCACTTCCGGGGCGAAAACTTCGGCTCCTCCGCCGGGCATCGCATTTAGCCCCGCTTCCTTCAAGTCAATGAGCGTATCGCGCACGCTCATCCCCGATAGCTCGGCCATCCACGCAATTTCCACCGCCGTAAACGCCTTAAGCTGCACTTCAGGAAAAGCAGTGCGCAGCTCCGTGAGAATCCGCCTGAAGTACCCGTAATCCGCCAGCTCGCGCGGCGGGACTGCCCCGACGATGTGAAACTCGCGTGCATCGTCAACGCCGTCGCTTTTCAGGCTCTTCACAATCTCATCGGGTTTAAGGAAGTAAGCGCCATCATCCCCGGCATCCGCGCCGAAAGAGCAGAACAAACAGCGGTTCTGGCAAATGTTTGTGTAATTTATATGCCGGTTCGCCACTACATATGTGCGGTCGCCGTGGCGCTCCGTGCGGATTTCGTGCGCCAGAGCGCCCAGCCAGTGAATGTCGGCCTCGGTAAGCAGAAACGCTGCTTCCTCCAGCGTCACACGCCCGCCTGACAGGGCTTTGCGCTCGATGGATGCTTCAATAATTCCCACGGTGTTAATTGTACTCCAGTAGGCGTTGGCGCATATTGAAAACATTACCGCAAAGAGGTTGCATCCCCCCCGAAATCTGGTAAGCTATCAATAGCACAAAACTTGAGAACTAGGGTTACTGATGATGACGCTAACGACAAATCTAGGAGTACTGTTAGTTACAGTGGTGCTTCTTGCGGGGACGCTTTCCGCAAACGCTGTGTGCACTGGCTGCTATGAATGGGACACCCGTGTGAGTGGCTTCGACTATTGCTATCTAACCTGCGTGGACCTCGATCCTACCGAACCGGATGGTGAGTATTGTAAGTATTATGGTCCCACATATGAGCTCTATGCACACTATTACCCCAATGCAGATCAAGCAGGAAGCACCGTTATCAAGTGGCACTGCGTCTTTAAGTGCGAGTACCTTGAGGCAGATACTTGCGAAGATTTCGACTGTCCTTTGCGGCTGATACCACCTTTCAGGCAGTATGTGTCTCGAGAGGTGGACCCGTGCACTCAGCTCTGCCCTTAGGCAAGACCGAATTTTATTAAAAAGGAAGCACTTATTATGAGGTTTGGATTACTTGAAACAGCGGCGCTTGTTTTCGCCGTGACAATCCTGTACGTAGGTTTTTCGGTTGCGGCTGGAACAGATATTATTGAAACAACCGAAGTAGCGATACCTGCTCAGGCTGCTACAAACCTGGATAAGATATACGAACTAGTTGAAATCCCCTCAATCGTCGAATATGTCGCCACAGAGCAGTATTTCGATTGGCCGTTCCAGGGCCTTCCCTTAGACGGGCAGTACTCGCGGCAATTCAAGAAAGTTACAGGAAGGCTGACGGAGCACGAAAAGATGCTCGCGTTCGGCTGGGTGCACCCCAGCGCGGAGGATTACTGGCAGCTTGATTTCTTTGGGAAGCGTGAGTACGAAAAGAAGCACCCCACTCCGGAAGGTCGGGGATGGGTGAATCCAAAGTATAATCCGGTCTGGGGCACCGTATTCCGGTACAGGGGCTTTTACGAGAAGAATGGAAGGCCTCCCGCAAACACCTGGGAGTTGATTCGCGACGGGTGGTACGGGCAGGCGCTTATTAGCGGCGAAGCGCTTGAGAAGCCCGAGGCTTACCTGTCAACTATCAGCCCTGTCACCGGGAAACTGATCGAGTTCACTCACGAAGAACACTCGCCGGGCAATATGTGGATAACCGTGGTTGACCAGAACACGCTCGACAAGGTTGCAGAAGGCTGGTATACACGCGGCCCCAATAACGAAGAACTGCCAATGACCGAGTTTGAGGGAACAGTGTACTACTACCGCGTATACGGCCACGAGGGGATTATCAGAACCGGCATGCTCGAAATTACCGATTATGCAGTCGGAATCCTGTAGGCTAATACTTATCCATCCCTTCTTTCTCGTTAACCTCTGTGGAGCCTATTGTCTGTTGATGAATGGTCCCGCGGTCGTTATTTCTCCTGATAGTCCGTGTGTAAAGCCCACCGTTTGAAATCCGTAATGCCGCTAAGGCATCGCCCTGAAGAGGTTCATAGATAGTGACAGGCAGGGGGAAGCGTCCGGGGATTGTGCAGGTGGTTCGTAAGATACTCGATGGGAGTGAGATAAGCAGTCCTGCTGTGCCGGCGCTGATTGTTATTGTAGCCGAGGAAGGATTGTGCCTCCTCGGTGAGGTCCTTCGTCGGGGTTTCCGGTTCAGCCGCGTCCAACAGCGATTCCTCCCGTACCGTCTGCACCAGCCTCTCCACCATGCCGTTGACCTCGGGGCATTTAGTCCAGGCGAAGAAGTGAGGGAGTGAAAGCTTTTGCGCCAGCTTCTTGAAGGAGCCGTAGAACTCCTTCCTCATCCTGCGCGAGAGTATCCGGTAGATGGTTCTCTCTCCCAGATTGAAGTGGCGCGCTGCTTGCGCCCGGCTCATACCGCCATCCACCGCCGCCACCACATCCCGCCAATGACGCCTACGGCGCATAAAAGCCGCGTCCTGGCCTCTAATACCGAGATAGCTGCCATTACCCATAAGGGGAGGCTCCTTTTGTGCTCTCTACACAATCTTACAGGAG
>Ga0180434_10000128_pt1 | contig 109464 bp, 100 predicted proteins | sample SS_ome_7_FD_132453 | JGI IMG/M metagenome (GOLD analysis project Ga0180434, IMG submission 132453) | Hypersaline lake sediment archaeal communities from the Salton Sea, California, USA - SS_1_D_2 metaG | ecosystem: Environmental > Aquatic > Non-marine Saline and Alkaline > Hypersaline >... | reverse complement strand
GAGGCAAGGGCGCGACGACCCATGCTACGAAACGGTCTACCGACACCGGGGCGGGTACGGTCTGTCGCGCCCTCTGATGCATTATCCATACTAACTACCTCTCGTAAAGATACAAGGGCGGGTACAGCGAAGCGAAACCCGCCACCAAAGAGCAGGTTGACGCAGCAGCGTTCTCCGTTGATTGCTATCGGGCGTTGGGTGGTCCCACCCGCCCACCCACGGGAGCTGCGCTCCCGAGCCCTCGCCCTTGGTGTGGCGCGGAGGTGCAGGATACATCCTGACGGGGGTCTGGGGGTGTCCCTCAGGTCTCAAAGTCCCCCAAGATCGGGGGATTAGGGGGTTGACTGCCGGTAGGATAGGGTAGATGGAGCGGAGCAGAACCCGCCACCTCCCCCGTGCCGCCATCAGGCGTTGGGTGGTACCCACCCGCCCACCCACGGGAGCTGCGCTCCCGGACCCTCGCTCTGTCCGGGTAAGGCTAGGGATGGGGAGTAATCGCCAGAATCGTTATCTGGTTGCGTTGCGGGCCGTAGTACCAGAAGACCCTGTAAGCGGCTGGGGTCTTCTGCTCGGCGTAGGCCTCGAACACCTTCTCTCCCTTCGACCCCGAGAGACTTGAGTATTCATGGGCCTGCAGACTCGGGTGTCTGGGGTCTGAGGCCAGCAGCCTGATACATTTGGCGACTGCTTTGTATCTCTTGTTGAGAGACCTGTCTGCCTTCAGCCTCTGCAAGGTCTCTCTGGCGGGATCGGTTATGAGTATATCAAACAAGCCTTTACCTAGAGTTCATCGACATTGAGCTTCGAGACCTTGCCTTCGGAGGCGGCTCGGAGGCCGGCCTTGACAGCTTCGATGGCCTCGGGGTTCTCGAACAGCCATGCCTCAGAGGCAGGGACTTCCACCAGTGGTTGTATCAGTATCTCGCCGCGCGCGTTCTGTAGTAAGCGGACTCTGGTGATCCCTGACGCGAGTTTGCCCAGCGTGATACGGCTTCGCTCGTCGATAGTGCGGGTGCCGATCTCGACGAACTCGTCATTGTTGTGATTCATAATCTTCTTCATTGAGGCTGGCTCCCTTCGGTCCCTATCATACCACGGTGCCCATAATGGGTCAAGAGGAAAATGGGTAAATAGGAAGGTCGCTGTTGGAGGGTGTGCCTTATTCAGACGGAGAACGTGAGGCGCGGCACCAACCGCTGGACCTGGTGAGACCAGGGACGACACCGAGCGACCTTCACGCTGCACGACCTTGGCGGAGTTGCTCTGCCGAAGGCCTGTCAGACATGTGTTGTCTCGCGCAGCATCGCTTCCAGGTCATCTCGTGCGAACCTGCGGTCGCCTCGCGTGCCGATGCGGTGTGCCTTGAGCAGGCCCTGACTGCACCATCGCCGCAGCGTGTTGGGGTGAACGTTCAGCAGCCGTGATGCATCCGCGATTGTGACCATAGTGTTGGACGAGAAGCCTTCCTTCGTCTGTGTCTGTCTCACGCCTCTACACCCAGAGCAGGTCTGGTGAAGCGACTCCCGGTCGCACCGAGGTCTCCCCGTTGAACCGGGGAGAGCAAGCGCTGAAGCTATGCTCCCAGGAATTTCGTGGGGGAACTGTTTATACAACAGTGTTGGGGGCTTGTCAAGCCCAGCCCGGCGATTGCTTGCCTTCGCGGTCTGTGAGGCTGGTCTCGTAGTGTCGGGCCCATGCGGCCGCAGTTGGCCTGTTCACGTAATGAGGCAGGAGCCCATGTGCTGCGATCATTGCTGCATTAGGGCTTCCAGGTCCAGCGGCTCGCCTTTCGCAGGGTCTGGTGTGAGGCTGATGGCCTGGACCGGGCAGATGTCCTCGCACACGCCGCAGCCCATACACTTCTGAACGTCCACAACTGCCATTTGAGAATCATCGAGACTGAGGGCCTTGAAGTTGCAGGAGTCAATACACTCGCCGCAGCCGTTGCAGTGATCCTCAATAGTCGCCACGAGGCCGGAGGGAGCCAGGATCGGGATCGTCCCTCCCAGCAGGTTCCACATCTGCACTCCCACGCAGCAACAGCTGCAGCAGTTGCATATTGCGAAGAACTTGTTCCCCATCTCCCTCTTGAAGTAGGCGCAGTGCACGTGGCCCCTCTGGTGCTCAGCTTCCAGTATGGTCACTGCCTCTTCCTGGCTGATCTTGTGGTACTTGGGGTTGTGCTCCGCAATGAAGGAAGCGCCGGGATCGCCGACGAACATGCAGACGTCCATTGGCAGGCATGGATTCGGGGAAACGGCGCGACAGGGGCATTCGCCCACGGCGATGGACTCGGGGTTCTTGAGGACGATGTCCTTGGCTATCTTGAAAGGAATCACGCGCTCGGGCGTAATCATGGTGAGGTCGTGCTTCTGCGTTACCAGCTGTATCGCATCCTTGAGGCTCACCACCTTGCCGTGGTAGATGTTCGTTTCATAGCTCGGCGCAGCCTCACCAATCTCCTGGATGGCCATCTTGAGCAACTCATCAATGGCTTCGTCTTTGGGGAACTCCGTCCGCTCTTTCGTGGGAAGGCCGGATGCCTCGAATGCGTGGTGTATGAAGTGGTCGATGTACTTCAGATAGAGGTACGCATGGAAGAAGGCGTTCTTGTCCTCAGGGGGATACATCTCCCAGAGCTGCTGTGTGGAGTCACTCATGATAACCTCCGGTAGCGCAGGTAGCACTAGCCTGACGCCGGATGCCGGCGCTGACCAACCATGATAGGGTAGGCTGGTTGGCACCCGTTGGCAATAGAGGGGTCTACAGGTCTGCTCGTACAGCTACCACTGACCGATAGCGGAGGGCAGCATGATGCGTGGTGGTGTCCACATGGTATCGGAGGGAGGATGAACACTGTACCGGCTTCCGCCCCCGTCCGGGACTCGTCTTTCGCGAGGACCCTAGTCTATCGAGTGTCGCGGATGGAGATCTCAGATGGCGAAGAGCGGAGCGGGGGTAGTCGAAGGCGACCACATACTGGTTGAATGTTGCCAAATACGGTCTTACCAAGGACTGTGGTGAGTTCTGGAGCTCTGAACGTCTGGTGGGCCTTAGTGGACTCGAACCACTGACCTCAGTCTTATCAGGACTGCGCTCTAACCTGCTGAGCTAAAGGCCCACGCCTGTGGATTCTAGGTCGAAACGATGTGGAAGTCAATATGTTGTACTCGTTGGTTCAGTACAGCTGAGTTCATGGAGGATGTCCCGGTCGAGGCGATCGAATGCTCCTGGTAGACCGACTATGTGCAAGGGGCTCCTTCCGATTCCTGATACTCACCCGGAAGGATAGCCCGCCTTCTGGCCTCTATGCTACTGTCTCACATCTTTCTGAACGAGCTCACCCCTGACTCCCTTATACACACTACACAAGTCCACGTGTTACAGCACGTGTACGAGGCGCTGCCACATAATGAGAAGGCCCGAACGATGGCGAGCTCCGAGAGAAGATCAGTGAAGGTGAAGGACGATACCATCCGGCAACCGCGATGATCAGTCACCAGCCTCGCTGGTGCCCTCTTTGCTAGGAGCCGGGACTTTCACGTCGCGCGCGAATCTGGCCACTCCTCCACGCAGCAGTTCCTTCATCGCCTTGAGAATCAGCGCTGTGAATACGCCCAGCAATCCCGTGATCACGAGCAGGGTTGTAGACATGGCAGTCCCAACCGCGAACTTGTCGGTCTCGGCATAAATGGAAAGCACGCGCAAACCCATGACCAGCCCACCGATAAGCAGGGCGATACCCGGCAGGCCGAACAGCAGCATCGGGCTTCGCAGGCTGAATAGGACCATCACCCTGCTCAGCACATTCAGGCCGTGCAGGACAGGGTTCCTTCTTGCCTTGCCATAATACGTGACGTTTATTGGCACCTCCGCCACCCTCATGCCGCTCTGCTTGATAGCGAACTGCATCTCCGAAGCGACGGACATCCCACCTTCGGAGAGCGAGATAGCGTCGAGGGCCTTCGCCGACAAGGCCCTGAAGCCGCTCTGGGAATCGCTGATCTTGGAACCGGCCCCAACATTCGTGGCCACTGTGAGGACTCGCTGGCCGATGCGGCGGTAGCGTGGCGTCCCTTGCCTTTTTCCCAGGAACCGCGATCCAACGACGACCTCCGCCTCTCCGTCAATCACTGGCTTGATCACGGCGGGTATATCCCTCGGGTCATGTTGACCGTCGCCGTCCAGGATAACCGTAACGCCGGCATGAAGCTCCCGCCCTTTGTCCAACGCGCTGCGAATCGCAGCCCCGTAGCCCCTGTTTCTGTCGTGCTGATGAACGATGGCCCCGGCGGCACGCGCCACCTCAGCGCTATCGTCGCTCGAACCGTCATCGATGACCACCACATCGTCAACGTACTTTTTCGTCCTGATCACCACGCTGCCTATGTGCCGCTCCTCGTTGTAGCAGGGTATGGCGGCGATTACCCTCAACGGGCGCTGGTGAGTACCGGCTCCTTCAAGCTTCTCTTGCACGGTCAATTCACTTGCTCCAGCGAGGATGTCCCACAGGCTTCACGGCACCGATCCCGCAACAAAGCGGGCCGAGCATGTTATTCTTAGCATCTCTGCTCCAAGCTTGTCAAGCATCCAGGTGCAGCGCCAGAAGGGCGGCGAGTGGAGCCGAAGACGGGAGAGAACACGTTAGTATGGCACTTGCATTCACCTGCTCAAACCCGTAAAATCGTGCCGAACTCGGACCCCTTCGGAATGCCTGTGAGCCGTCGGGGCTCCGTGAATTGAAACGAGCAATTGCCACACATGACGCAGGAGTCTCGCCTCTCCATTAGAACATCGCCTCTTCTGCTATATGGCACGGCGCTCCTGCTTATCTTCGTAGCGGCCCTGTTTCTCCGCATCTACTTCGCCTATGACAACGTCTTCCCCGACGATTGGGTGAGGTTCCAGATAAACGACCCCTGGTTCCACATGCGGCAGATTGAGAGCATGGTCCATCATTTCCCGGACCGCAATCTGTTCGACCCGTACGGCCACTTCAGCGACGGACAGAGTGCAGCCGTTGCGCCTTTCTTCGACTTCATCGTTGCGCTATCCGCTTGGGTGATCGGGCTGGGCTCACCATCGAAACACGTTGTCGAGACGGTGGGTGCCTATTTCCCGCCAATCCTCGGGGCACTCACCACCATCGTCATGTTCTTCCTGGGCAGTGCGCTCTTCAACAAACGCGTGGGGCTGCTCGCAGCAGCCCTCATGGCTGTGCTGCCTGGACAGTACCTGTTGAGAACCCTCCTCGGCTTCAGCGACCAGCACTGCGCGGAGATACTGCTGAGCCTGCTGTTCATACTCATGTTCGTGCTGGCCATCAAGAGCGCCAGGTCGAGAGAGCTGACGTTCGACCACATCAAGCGCAGGGACTGGAGCGTGATCAGGAGGCCTCTGCTGCTTTCAGTCCTGACCGGGATTGTCCTGGGCTGCTACCTGATCACCTGGCTGGGCGGCACCATATTCATCTTCATCATCTTCGCGTTCCTGATAGTGCAGTCCGTCGTCGACAATATCAGGGGAAGACCGGTTGACTATCTATGCTCTGTTGGCGTTGTCGCCTTCGTCGTGGCCCTGATTATCGTCGCCGGTGTGTCGTCGCTGTACCTGAGGTCGAATGAGCAGATCGGCTCCTTGCTGGTGGGTCTGCTGGCATTCGCGGCGATCTGGGCTGGTTCAGCGTTCATATCGGGAAAGGGATGGCCGCGATGGGCCTTCCCCGCAGCTCTTGCCGGCGGGCTGGGCCTCGGCTATCTGCTGTTCTGGCTCATCGACCCGTCGCTGCTATCGGCCATCCTCGACAGGTTCGGCATGTTCTCGCCGACCGCCGCGAAGGGCACGATCTCCGAGGTCCAGTCGCTGAGTTGGGGCGACGCAAATTCCTACTTCACCACCGGCCGCATCGTGGCACCCATCGGGCTCGTGGCACTTGCATGGCTTGTTGTCAGAAAGCCCGAGCCGGACAAAATCTTCATCCTGGTCTGGTCCATAATACTCCTCCTGGCTACCTGGAAACTCACTCGTTTCGGGTACTACTCCGCCGCGAACGTGGCTATCCTGACAGCGTACCTGGCATGGCTCGTCCTGCGAGTGGCAAGCTTCGGGAAGGCCGAGGAGGAGCCCCAGAGGGTACAAGCGCCCACCGTGGCACCCAAGAAGGAGGAGACCAAACAGAGGCTAACCAGGAAGGAGACCAGGAAGGAAAGGCGGGAGGCCAGAAAGAAGGCGAGAAAGGCCCAGCGGCGCAATCCCCTTGCCGGGAGCCCGCTCTGGAGATACGTCTACATAGCCGTAGCCCTGGTAGTCATATTCTTCTTCTTTGGCTACTACTACAACATCAATATGTCGATAACGTGGGCTGAGGGGCTCAGGGGGCCCACAGACGACTGGCGCAGTGCGCTTGTCTGGATGCGTGACAATACTCCCCCACCCTTCGGGAACGCCACCAACTTCTATGACGAGTATGAGACACCAGCCCTCGGAGAGAAGTACCCGTATCCCGAAACAGCGTACGGCGTGATGAGCTGGTGGGACTACGGGTACCACATCACCTACATAGCTCAGCGAATCCCGAATACCAACCCCTCCGGCCAGAAGGATGCCTCAAACGCCGCGGTGTTCTTCACAGCGCAAGATGAGGCGAGCGCCAGCCTAATGCTGGATTCCACAGGCACCAAGTACGTCATCATAGACATTGACATGTATCTCCCCAAGTTCTACGCAATGGCCATAATCGCGGAGAAGAGCGAGTCTGACTTCTTCGAGATTGTGTACACACAGCAAGGACAGGCCTTCAGAGTCTACTACCCGGAATACTACCAGTCGATGGTCTCCAGGCTTTATAGCTTTGGAGGCGAGGCATGGGACCCGGATGCGTGGGTCAGTCAGCACCCCGACGACAAGATCACTGCCATGCGCTTTCAGTTGGTCAAGGATGCGAAGGGAAATCAGGGTAAGCAGGTTGCTGATTACCAGGAGTTTGATACCTACGCCGAAGCCAAGGAGTTTGTCGAAGAGAACACTGCCTTCAGGATTGTCGGAACCTCACTGGCGGTCAGCCCCGTCCCTCTGGAGAAGCTGGAGCACTATAATGTGGTATACGAGTCGCCCACCACATCCTTCAAGCGGGGCGACGATACTATATCCGAGGTCATGATCTTCGAGTACATACCCTAGGCACGCCGCTGGCGTCCGCTGCCCCGAGGCTGTGCTGCTCGAGCCCTGGATTCCAGAAGAACCTCGATCTCATCCCGACTGAGTTCCCGCACTTTTCCTTCCGGCAGGTCACCGAGTGACAGACCACCCACTCTCACTCGCATCAGGTCGTCGACACGGTGTCCCAGCGCAGCGAACATACGCCGCACCTGCCTCTTCTTCCCCTCGTGGATGACTACCCGGTACGTCGGTGGATCACGCCTCATCTCTTCGACGGCAGCCGGGCTGGTGAGACCATCTTCGAGCTCCAATCCGGTCCGCAGACTGCCGACGTCCTTTGGCCGTAGCCTGCTTCGCACTACGACCTGGTACTCCTTGTCGTAACCGAACTTGGGATGAGTGAGCCTGTACGTCAAGTCACCGTCATTGGTGAGCAGCAGCAGGCCCCTGCTGTCCATGTCGAGTCGCCCCACCGGGTGCAACCCCGGTTCCCTGAACTTGCCAGGCAGGATATCCAGGACGGTGGTGCGCGCACGCTCGTCTTTTGTGGTACAGACTACACCTCGGGGCTTGTTGAGCATCAGGCACAAAGTACGTGTAGAACCAAAGGAAACAGGCCTGCCAGCCACGCTCACCATGTCCGCACCGGTATCTATCGGGTGCTGGAAATCCTCGATCACGGCACTGTTCACCAGCACCTGTCCCGCCTTGATCGCATCGGCGACACGCCTTCTCGAACCGACGCCGGCTGCCACAAGGGCCTTCAGCAGTGTTGTCTCACGCATGACGCGCTCACCGGAGGCTCCTCCTTCGGCCGGGCCGTGCGGGACCGCGAACACCCTGGCCTGCGATGTGACGGTGCCTCCCGGCAATGGTTATAATAGCCTATCAAGCGGCGCAGTGACACAGGCCGCGGGCGGCGTTCCAGCACACCGGCGGCAACGCAGCGAGAGAGAGGCGATTGAGTGGGAATGGCTGGTGAGGAGTTTTCACGTCACGACCGCCAACACATCGTCGACCAGCTCTCTGCAATAGCGGGAGCAGAGTGGGTCTCGGTCGATTCGGAGCGGATCGTTGACTACCTGACCGACGAAACGGGACCACCCGTCACGCCCGAGCCGTCCCCGGCCCAAATACTCGTGAAACCGGCCAACGCCGGTCAGTTAGCCAGCGTTCTCAGACTGGCAAACGAGTCCGGCACCCCCGTCTTCCCGCGTGGAGGCGGTACAGGTCTATGTGGAGGCGCTGTTCCCACGGCCCCAGGTATCATACTCTCTTTGGAGAGACTCAGGAGCTTCACCATCGACCGGGATAACCTGATGGCTACAGCGGGCGCCGGTGTCACACTCAGGGAGCTGATCGAACGCGTTGAGGCTGCGGGCCTGTTCTTCCCTCCACACCCAGGTGACGAGAGCGCTCAGGTCGGCGGGCTTGTCGCCTGCAACGCCGGAGGCGCCCGGGCGGTGAAGTACGGGGTAATGAGGAGCTACGTGAAGGGCATGGAGGTAGTCCTGGCCTCAGGTGACGTTCTTCGCCTTGGGGGGCACCTGATCAAGAACAACACGGGATTCGACCTCATGCACTTGATAATCGGTAGCGAGGGCGCTCTCGGCGTCATTACCGAGGTCACTCTCCGCCTGTACTCGCCACCACACAGCTCTTGCACCATGATCATTCCGTTCGACGATCGGCACGCCGCAATCAACGCGGTACCGGAGATACTCCGCAGCGGGATCACACCGTTGGCCATAGAGTATATGGAGCGTGATCTGGTCGAAATGTCGGCCGAGCAACTTGGCTTGGAGTGGCCCTGCAAGACGGGGACGGCCTACCTCATGTTCATCGTCGATGGAGAATCGGATAGCAACATTCACTCACAGTGCACGCTCATTCACGATATTTCGCGCCGACATAGCTGTCTCGAACCCCTGATCGGGCAGTCAAGAAGGGAACAAGATAGAATACTGAGGATTAGAAGCAACATCTATACGTCACTCAAGCGAGACCTGGCGGATGCGCTGGATGTGGCCGTCCCTCCGGCAAGCATGGGAGACCTCATGGACTCGATAGACAGGATCGCCGAGCGCTTCGGCACGCGTATTCCTACCTGCGGCCACGCTGGCGACGGCAATCTCCACCCGACCTTGATGAAAGACCTGCTCGACGGCGGCGGACAGAGGCTCAAGGAAGCCAAGCGAGCGATCTACGAAGAAGCCCTCAGACTGGGCGGCACCATGACCGGGGAGCACGGGGTCGGCAAGATCAGGACAACCGAACTCGATATCTTCCTGGGCCCGGTACAACGCGGGTTGACTCAGGCCATCAAGAAGGTCTTCGACCCGAGGGGCATACTCAACCCCGGCTGTGCAGTCCCGCCAGAGTGATTCCTCCCGAGTCTCTCACTGCTGGCCGGTCTCCAGCGCCCGGCGAAGCATGTCGAGCATCTTTTCCTCCGTGTCGGCATGCTCTTCGATCAGCCGGCTCAGGGCGGCAATCGCCTGCTGTACACGCATTTCCTCGATCAGCTGATGCTCCCGGTCGATCCCTTCCGCCCGGATACCCTGAGTCAATGCCCTCGCCTGGGATATCTCCCCGGCGATTTCGGCGTGCTGGAGTTTCAACGCGCGCATGAGTAACTCACCCAGTAGCGGTGGCAGTGCCTCCTCCTCAAATGCGAAGTGCTTTCTGAGACCGTCATCGAGTGCATCCAGAGCATCGAGGAGTCCGGCCTTCAGCTCCGGCAGATTGCGCGTCTGTCCTGGAATCCACTCGGCATGTGCCTTCTCCAGAGTTGCGCGTGCCTGCTCATCCGGTATCGACTCGCCCAGGGCCCTCAAGTGCGCGCCAACCTGCTTGTGCTCCTGAATCACCCTCTCAATAATCTCCAATTCGCCCGACACAGGACCTCCCCCCTATACGATTCTCAGCTTCTGCAGTCTCCACGACCATAGACCGAACCACCAGCGATGGCAACCACAGTTATCCGCATATGCACGGCTGCGTTTCCATGAGGCTACAGAAGCATTGGGAGTACTTCTGCTAATCGAACATCGCAGACGTAGGCATTGCTCAGGACGACTATAGCAGAACTTGACTCTCCTAGCAACAAAGTACCATTCACTCCAGTACAAAAGAGCGATTGCTTATACAACGCTGGCCGGACACAATGTCGACGTGTAGATCGAACGTTGCTTCACCGTGATTGGAGGGGTATAGATGGGAGAGGACACGCGGACCCTGACGTCGAAAGCAAGACAGCAGCAAGCGCAGTGTGAGGCTCTCAACCCGAGACTGCCCGCATGTATCAGCAAGCTGGACGACATCGCCATGAATCTCTGGTGGAGCTGGCGTCCGCGGGCCAGGGACCTGTTCCGCGCGCTGGACTACCAGCTCTGGGTTCTCAGTGGCCACAACCCGGTGAAGCAGCTACGAGACATAAGTCCCTACAAGCTGCAGGCTGCGGCTGCCGATCCGGCCTTCCTCGCGCTCTACGATTCGGTCGTTGCTGAGTTTGAGGACGCAATGGGCAACCCCAGGACTTGGCTGGAGACACACTACCCGAACAGCCTGGATGGGCCCGTCGCGTTCTTCTCGATGGAGTTCGCTATTCACAGCTCGCTCCCCATATACGCCGGGGGCCTCGGCATACTGGCCGGTGACATCTGCAAAGAGGCTAGTGACCTTGGCCTTCCAATGGTGGGCATTGGCTTCATGTATCCTCAGGGCTATTTCCATCAGACCATATCTCTGGAAGGCTGGCAGGGGGAAATCAGCAGAAATATCGACTTCTATGAAGCACCCATCATGCCGATTCTCTCCCCGGATGGCCGGAAACCGATCGTAACCGTTAAACTTGCCGACAGGAATGTCCACATCGGACTCTGGAAACTCCAGGTTGGCCGCACGACGATCTATCTGCTCGACACAGACGTCGAGGAGAACACTGGAGAAGACCGGCGACTGTCATCCCACCTTTACATCGCCGACCCCGAGGTGCGCATCCAGCAGGAGATAATCCTGGGTATTGGAGGCGTGAGGGTCCTGCGGGCACTGGGCGTCAGCCCTTCCGTCTGGCATGCCAATGAAGGTCACATAGCCTTCATGAACCTCGAGCGCATCAGGGAACTCATGGAACGCAGGGTTCCATATGAAGAGGCCAAGCGATATGTGGAGACCACAACCGTCTTCACGACTCACACGCCGGTACCGGCAGGTCACGACGTATTCCCGAACGAACTCATCGAGAAGTACTTCAGGAACTTCTGGGCGTCGATGGGGCTGGACAAGGAGAAGTTCCTGGGCCTCGGCAGGCAGGACGGCCACAACGACGGCAAGTTCAACATGACGGTGCTATCGCTGAAGACGGCACAACACAGGAACGGTGTCAGCGAACTGCACGGCGCGGTATCGCGCAGGATGTGGCAAGGGCTTTGGCCCAAGCTGCCCGAGGACGAGGTGCCTATTACACACATCACGAACGGTGTCCATGCACCAACTTGGATAGCGCCTGACATGGACAACCTGTTCCAGAAGTACCTCGACTCGGACTGGTGGAAGAGGCAAGAAGATGCCGAGATGTGGAAACGCGTTCTCGACATTCCCAACGAGGAACTCTGGGAAGCGCGACAGCTGATGAAGCGCAAGCTGTTGAGCATAATCTACGACCAGGTCCAGAAGGGATGGGAGAATGGATCACTGGCCCCGGAGCAGGTGCCCGCGATGGGAGCCCTTCTGAATCAGGGTGTCTTGACAATAGGATTCGTGCGCCGCTTCGCGTCCTACAAGCGCCCGGCGCTCATCTTCCGTGACATCGAGCGCCTCAAGAAGATAATCAATGATCCATGGCGGCCCGTACAGATCGTCTTCGCCGGCAAGTCCCATCCGGCTGACCTTCCCGGCAAGGAGCTGCTGCACCACGTTTACTCGCTGGGGACAGACAGGGAGTTCGGCGGCCGCATAGCGTTCGTCGAAGACTTCAACATGTTCACATCCAGATACCTGGTTCACGGGATAGATGTCTGGCTCAACGTCCCGCGCCGCCTGCAGGAAGCCAGTGGCACTAGCGGCATGAAGGCCGCCCTCAACGGTGTCCCCCATCTCAGCGTCCTGGACGGCTGGTGGAGCGAGGCCTACAACGGAGCCAATGGCTGGGCAATCGGCCGGGAGGAGCCCTTCGACGATACGGAGACCGAGGACTGTTCTGACGCCGAGTCCCTGTACAGCCTGCTGGAGCAAGAGATAATCCCTCTGTTCTACAACCGTACGCGCGACAATGTGCCCCACGGCTGGCTTCACGTGGTCAAAGAGGCGATCAGCACGGTCGGCCCGATGTTCTCCGCTAAGCGTATGATGACGGAGTACGTCGAGCGCATGTACATGCCTGCCGCAGAGGCAGCACGCAGCCACCGGCCGCGCCCCGCATCGAGCAGACAGAGCCGGTCACACAAGCGAGAGCCTTCGGTAGTCGGCTAGCCGCCACATCCTTGGGACCACTCCTGAGAAAGTAGCGCTTCGCCCGGTATTCTCATCGATAGCTGTCGTCTGAGAAGCAGAACGGAGCATTCCCGCATCGAAGCGCAGACTACCTGACCAAGGAAAGAAGAACGCCCCCTGCCACAGCAGCGCCGATGGCCCCCGCCACGTTGGGACCCATGGCATGCATCAGGATGAAGTTGCTGGGGTCCTCTTCCGTAGCCAGGTTCTGAACCACACGTGCCGCCATGGGCACCGCAGACACGCCCGCCGCACCAATCATCGGATTGACCTTGCCCCCCGACAGCCTGCACATCACTTTGCCGAGGAGAACGCCTGCGGCAGTTGCCGAGGCGAAGGCGACGATGCCGAGGGCGAAGACGGCGATCGTGCTCCAGGTGAAGAACTGCGACGCAATCATTGTGGACCCGACTGTGATGCCGAGCATGATGGTCACGATGTTCATCAGCTCGTTCTGTGCCGCACCCGCAAGCCGCTCGACCACCCCGCATTCTCTGAGCAGGTTGCCAAACATGAACATTCCGATCAATGGCGCCGCCCTCGGTATGCACAGGCCACAGACCACAATGGACACTACGGGGAAGATAATCTTGGTCTTGCGGGAGACCGGACGCTCAGCGTAAGGCATCTTGATCATGCGCTCTTTCTTGGAGGTCAGCGCCTTGATAATGGGAGGCTGGATTATGGGCACAAGGGCCATGTATGAATAGCAGGCGACTACCACAGCGGCGAAGGTACTCGGGTGAGCGCCGATCTGCTGCATCTTGGCAGCTACGTAGATGGTCGTGGGGCCCTCTGCTCCCCCGATTATCGCCACGGACGCGGCATCCTTAAGATTGAACGGAAGTGCATCCCATCCCAGCATCCCGAGAAGCACGGTGCCAATCAGTGCGACGAAGACACCGAACTGGGCCGCAGCGCCCAGAAGGAACGTGGATGGCCTGGCGAGAAGGGGCTCGAAATCGGTCAGCGCTCCCAGCCCCAGGAATATCAGAAGCGGTATTATCCCATTGAACAGAGCATACTCGTAGAAGTAGTAGAGGAATCCACTGGTTTCCTCACCGGTTGCCCGGAGTACCGCCTCGCCCAACGGGAGATTGGCCAGGATCACACCTATGCCAATGGGAACCAGCAAGAGGGGCTCCATCTTCTTGGCGATGCCAAGGAAGATGAGAACCAGGCCTATAACGATCATGCCCAGGATCTGGGGTTGATCCCAGAGATCGGTAAAGCCCGCGAATATCTCCCAGAAGTTGCTCAGATCCATGTGACCCTATTCAGTCGGCACCCAAGCACCGTCATGTTCTCCTTGTCCACCCACGCCGGTCCCAGGGCGTGCCTATCGGCATGGGGTAGGCCGATCGCCACTGCCGACCGCGCTGTGCGTCGCCGATGCGGGTAACGCGCAACGGTGTGCTGCCCCCCCCAACCGGCAGCCCCCTTCCATCGAGGCTCGCCCAGTATTTCTCCCCGTCAACCACGATCGGTACGGGGTAGTCCCAGGGGGGCCCCACCGAAACATGATACTCTATGTCATTTATCGTCAGGTGACCATGTAAGTCCCTGCCCCGCTCCTTCATATGCGAAGCGATGGCAAGGGCTATGGCAGCTACCTCAGCGCCGTCCTCCGGCCTGTGCTCTACCTCAACGCCGATGGACATCAGCATCGAGTCCAGATCAGCCACACCAGTACCACCGGCTGCACCTGCTCCATGCGAACGCCCGCCTGCCCGCCTGTCCTCTACATCAGGGGCGAACAGCGCTCCGGGATCCGCGCCAATCGGCTTCGCGCGAAAGGAAAGCTCGATCCAGACCATCAGGAGCATGATGAATATCAGGACCACGAACACCGCAGCCATCCCGACGACGCTGATAAACAGGCCATCGACCGCCGACGGGATATCATCGGTGAGGAAGCGATGGTAAAATCCACCACTATCGTCCGTGGCAACCTGGCTGCGGTCCTGGCTGGTCGATTGCACCTCGTAGTAGTACCATCTGCCGGGCTCCAGTCCGCTCAACACCAGCGAATGATCGAGGCCAAACGTACCGCTGGACACGGATGCGCCGAGGGCGGTCGAGTTCCCATAGGCGACGGCACTATCAGCGGGCACGCTCGTATTCCATGTCACGGTCACGGATGTCTCCTCGACCCTCGTCACCGAGACGTCGCTGATCTCCAGGTCTTCAGCGTAGACGGAGCTGCCCGCGACAGCGAAGAGCAATATCCCCGCAACCGCTATAGCCCTGTAAAGCAAGAGCCGATCACGCCAGTTCATCTCAACTCAACTCGCCCGCGCGGTTCCCCAGCCGCGCATAAAAAAAGTACCAAATCAGAGCATCCGGGTCTAGTATACCTTCCCGTTGGGAGCGGCGGTCACTTTATCTTAAATCGTTCCCGTCGCATGTACATTCAGATGCCTCTGAATCGGTACTAGTGAGATGTCTCATTTTACATGTTCCCCCGGCCGTTTTCAACACCTGGTCATTGCCTGCGATAACCTGCTAATACATGCCCAAAAGCACTCGCAGCGCCATCGGCCCGCTGCTATAATACCTCTGGCCCATGTTCACTCATCTGCATGTCCACACGGAATACAGCCTCCTCGATGGCATGTGTCGCATTCCCGCGCTCATTGCCAGAGCAAGAGAGCTGGGTATGCACTCTCTCGCCGTCACCGATCACGGCGTGCTGTACGGCGTGATCACGTTCTTTCGCGAAGCGAAGGAGGCCGGCATCAAACCTATCATCGGCTGCGAGGTCTATGTGGCTCCCAACGGAAGGGCCAGCCGCCTCCCCACGGACAAGAACAACCACCACCTCGTTCTCCTGGCAAAGGATCATACAGGATATCGCAACCTACTCCAACTAGCCTCAGCTGCACAGCTGGAAGGGTTCTACTACAAGCCCCGCGTCGACAAGGAACTCCTTCGCGAGCACAGCGCAGGCCTCGTCGCCCTCTCCGCATGTCCCAGCGGGGAGATCCCACGCCTGATACTCGAAAACCGCATCGAAGACGCCGAGAAGGCTGCCCTCTGGCACAAGGAGGTATTCGGCGACTTCTACCTCGAGCTGCAGAGACACAACATACCTGAGCTTGACCGGATCAATGCAGGGTTGATCGACATGAGCCGCAGGCTGAAGCTGCCACTGGTGGCAACCAATGACTGCCATTACGTCAATCAAACGGACTCCTATGCACACGACATACTGCTCTGCATCCAGACTAACAACACAATATACAACGACAACCGGCCCAAGATGGCAGACGACTCGTTCTATCTCAAGAGCCACGAGGAGATGGCCGAGCTGTTCGCCGACATCCCCGAAGCGGTAGCGAACACCGAAGAGATAGCCAGCCTCTGCAACATCGATATGGACTTCGGAAGGCTTCATCTTCCGGAGATCGAGTTGCCGCCAGGCAAGACCGCCGACGAGTACCTCGCCGAACTCGCCTTCCAGGGGCTCCAGATGCGCTACGACGGTTCTCCGCCTGACGAGGCTATCCGACGCCTCGAGTACGAACTCAGCGTGATCAAGGAGACTGAGTTCGCAAATTACTTCCTCGTTGTCTGGGACCTCATCTCCTTCGTACGAGAGAGGAGAATCCTCTTCGGAGTGCGTGGCAGTGCCGCCGCGAGCATGGTCCTGTACTGTCTGGGCATCACCGACATCGACCCGCTCGGTCACAGGCTCGTCTTCGAGCGGTTCCTGAATGTAGAGCGGAAGGAGATGCCGGACATCGACCTCGATTTCCAGGATGACCGACGCAACGAGGCCATCAAATACGTTGGCGGGAAATACGGATACGATCACGTGGCCCAAATAATAACCTTCGGCACTATGGGGGCCCGAGGCGTGCTCAGAGACGTGGGCAGAGCCCTCGGCATGCCATATGGCGATGTCGATAGAGTGGCCAAGCAGATACCCCCGCTCGCGACATCGATCGAGGAAGCACTGGAGGCCAATCCCGAGCTGAGCAACGCATACAAGAGCAATCAGAGTACAGCGCATCTGGTTGACACGTCAACGAGACTGGAAGGTGTGGCCCGTCACGCATCTACGCACGCCGCAGGAGTCGTCATATCAAGGGACTCGCTTCTCGATCACGTGCCGCTTCAGCGACCCGGCAAGTCCGATGAGCAAGGCATCAACATGACTCAGTTCGCGATGGACGACATCGCACGCATCGGCCTTCTCAAGATGGACTTCCTCGGTCTGATCAATCTGACCATTCTCGAGAGGGCGCGGCAGGCGATCGCACAGAACCGAAACATCGACATCGATATCCACAGCCTGCCCCTGGACGACAGCAAGACCTTTGAACTGCTGTCCGCCGGTGAGACGACAGGGGTCTTCCAGCTCGAGGGCGCAGCCATGCGCCGATTCATCAAGGAGCTCAAGCCGACCTGCTTCGGCGACATCGCGGCGATGGTGGCCCTGTACCGTCCCGGCCCGAAGGAACACATCCCCACGTTCATCCGGGCCAAGCATGGTATCGAGCCTATACGCTTCCCCCACCCAACTCTCGAGGAGATACTGAGGGAGACCTACGGGGTCATTGTCTACCAGGACCAGGTCTTGCTCATCGTACAAGCGTTCGCAGGATACAGCCTGGGCGAAGCCGATATAGTACGTAAGGCCATGGGGAAGAAGATCCCCGAGGTGATGAAGAAGGAGAAGCAGCGCTTCCTGTCCGGTGCCAAGAAGAAAGGCTTCTCCAAGCAGCTGGCTGAGCAGGTATGGAGCCTGATAGAGCCGTTCGCCGGGTATGCCTTCAACAAGGCGCACAGCGTGAGCTACGCGATGATCGCCTATCAGACTGCTTATCTGAAGGCCAACTACCCCGTCGAGTTCATGTGCGCCCTGCTGGCCAATCACATGGGTCAGCCGGAGAAGGTGGCAGCGGCCGTAGCAGAGTGCGAGCGGTTGGGAATACAGGTCCTGCCTCCAGACGTTAACAGCAGCCGCGAGACATTCGCCATCGAGCAGTCTGAGGACGGCCAGGCGATTCGTTTCGGGCTGGCAGCCATCAAGAACGTGGGAGAGTCTGCCATCCAGCCAATCATCGCCTCACGCGACGCTGACGGCCCGTTCAACAGCATCGACGAGTTCTGCCGGAAGGCCGATCTCAGGAGCCTGAACAAGAGGGCATTGGAGAGCATGATCAAGGCTGGCGCGCTGGACTCGCTGGGTGATCGGGGTGGGCTGCTGAGCGGTGTTGACCGCATCCTCTCCCTGGCCCAGGCAGAGCAACGGCTCCGCGAAGCTGGGCAGTCTACGATGTTCGACCTATGGGGACAGAGCGTCGACACGCCGCTGCCCGGACTCGAACTGCCGCAGTCCGAAGCCTCACCGAACGAAAGGCTGGCGTGGGAAAGGGAACTGCTGGGCGTACACTTCTCGGAGCACCCTTTCGCCCAGGTGTACCACAAGCTGGCTAACGAAATCGACGCCTTCTGCGGCCAGGTCACAGAGGACATGGTGGGCCAAGTGATAGTTACAGCCGGTACCATCACCTCGCTGAGACAGTCACTTACCAGAGACAGGCGACCTTTCGTCAGCGCGATGATCGAGGACTTCGCGGGAAGCGTGGAGGTCACCGCCTGGCCGGATGTCTACGAGCAGACGAAGGATGTCTGGCAACAGGGCAACACCCTTGTCATCAAGGCCAAGGTGAAGACAAGGAACGACTCGGTGCAATTGACATGCCTGAGAGCCTCGCTTTACGCTCCCAGCCAGGCTGAGACTATGGCCGACGAGCCCGAGCAGCTGCGGTCTGTGACGCACCGGCACCAGTTGAGCCTCACGTTCACCACCTCGGACGATGCCGCTACCGACGTAGACCGGTTGGAGCTACTGTTTGACACGCTCAGGCAGTACCCCGGACAGGACGAAGTACGCCTTTCCGTAGTCAATGGGGAGGAGGTGACGAGGCTGGAGATACCGGACATGACTACGGGTTACACCGAGGAGTTGCACCAGCAGTTGTCTTCGATCCTCGGGGAGGGATCGCTCACGGTGCAGGAACTCATGAGCGGCCAGGCTCAGCCCTGAACGCGCGGCGCACGTTTGCTACCACGCGACTCCAACAGGAGAAGCTTCGACTTCGTGTCCAGGCCGCCGGTGAATCCCCCCAGTTCCCCGTCTCTGGCGATGACCCGGTGACAGGGTATCACTATCGGGACCGGGTTTCGTGCGAGGGCGTTACCCACTGCCCGACACGCACGGGGCTTCCCGACTTGCTCGGCCACCCAGGAGTAGCTTCTCGTCTGTCCATACGGAATCAAGCGCGTGGCATCCCAGACGGCCCGCTGGAACTCAGTAGCATCCCCCACGCCAACAGGGTCCCGAAACTCAACCGGCTCTCCCTGGAAATACAGTCGCAGTCGCAGAGGCAGATCGCCGAACGAGTCCGGGCTCTCGATGACGTCAACGGCATATGCTCTCGCCGCCCGGATTGCCAACTCCCTCGCAGGCTGTGGGAGTGATACGAAGTCCAACCGGCCCCCGCTACCTGCCACAGCCAGCCATCCGAGTTCGGTCTCCACTATGGTGTACACCAAGGACACGTAGATACCTCCACCTTACAAGGCTCAATCCTGCCTTCACTCTAACAGGGCTTCGCGCGTCGCGGCAAGAGGGGTTGTGGGAGTGCTAGCACACAACAGCATCAGAGCCTGACGGAACTGGATGATCCTGCACGCAGGTTGTGTTTGCCGTCCAAATATGATATCATCACGTGAAATCGGCTGAAGGGAGGTCGCACGAGAGTTACCGCTGGGTTGGAGGTCTGGAGAACCTAGGAGATGGTTACGGAGAGGGAGAAGGCGCTCGAACTAGCGATCAGCCAGATTGAGAAGCAGTTCGGCAGAGGCTCGATAATGCGCTTAGGGGAAGCCTCGGCCAGAGTACCCGTTGAGGCTATTCCTACGGGGTCGCTTGCGCTCGACTTGGCGCTAGGTATTGGCGGAATTCCCAGGGGTCGAGTGACGGAGGTCTTTGGCCCCGAGGCTGCGGGCAAGTCGACCCTATGCCAACACATCATAGCTCAAGTCCAGCGGACCGGGGGCATGGCCGCGTACATCGATGTTGAGCACGCTCTTGATCCCGTCTACGCCGGCGCTTGTGGCGTCAGGTTGGAAGATCTGCTGGTGTCCCAGCCTGACACGGGTGAGCAGGCCCTTGAGATTGCCGAAGCGTTGGTGCGCAGCGGTGCGGTCGATGTCGTCGCCGTCGACAGTGTAGCAGCACTGGTACCCCGGGCTGAGATCGAAGGCGAGATGGGCGAGGCCCATGTCGGACTGCAGGCGAGACTAATGTCCCAAGCACTGCGGAAGCTCACATCGTCGATCAGCAAGACGCGTACCGCAGTTGTGTTCGTCAATCAACTCAGGGAGAAGGTAGGCGTGTTCTTCGGCAATCCCGAGGTTACGCCAGGTGGCAGGGCACTCAAGTTCTACAGCTCGGTTAGGATCGACCTCAGGAAGGTAGAGAACTTAAAGGTGGGCAACAGGGTTGTAGGCAGCCGCATCAGGGCCAAGGTGGTCAAGAATAAGGTTGCCTCGCCGTTCCGAGTGGCCGAGTTCGATATCATGTTCGATCACGGCATCAGCAAGGAAGGCGACCTTGTAGACCTTGGAGTGGAGATGGGAATCGTGAAGAAGAGCGGAGCCTTCTTCTCCTTTGGCGACACGCGTCTGGGCCAGGGACGCGAGAACGTCAAGGACTTTCTCAGGGAACACACGGACATCGGTCTTGAGATTGAGGGTCTGGTTCGGGAAGCTGCTACAACGGAAAGGGAACCGTTCAAGGCGGGCGCTGAGCCCGTCGCTCCAGAGTAGCCCGTATATCTCCTCCACAGCCTGCCTAGGACTTCTTCGGCACTGCCCCATGCTGTCCTGTAGAGCGATCCCCGTGAGGACTCTATGAGCCTGGTTACGGGCATCGAGTCCCGGAAGGGGCGCGGTGGCGCGGTAAACGTATTCGTTGATGGCCAGTTTGCCTTTGCCGCCAGCCCGGATCTGATGGTAGAGGCCGGGGTCCACACAGGACAGGAGCTGAAGCCGGGGGAAGTCGAGGAACTCAAGCGCAGAGCGGCTGTGTGCCGCGCCGTGGATGTCTCACTGGCGTACCTGGGTGCACGTCCTCGCAGCGAGTCCGAGGTCAGGCAACGGCTTCACAGGGGCAAGTTCGATCGAGCTACCGTTGAGGAGGCAGTCGGAAGGCTTAGGGCCAAAGGGCTCATAGACGACGTGGCCTTCGCCCGCTTCTGGAGAGAGAGTCGCGATCGTTTCAGACCACGGAGTCGCCGACTCCTGGGAATTGAGCTGAGACAACGGGGCCTGAGGGCAGAAGAGATCGCCCAGGCGCTGGGCGATGTGGATGACGAGGCCAACGCGCGTGCTGCCGCCGTGACAAAGGCTCGCTCCTGCACCGGGCTCGACTACCAGGCATTCCGCAAACGTCTGGCGGGGTTCCTCAGAAGGCGCGGCTTCACATTCGAGCTGGTGGACAAAACCATCGACCAGGTTTGGCGAGAGACCGCAGGGTCTCCGCCGGATCTGTAACGATAGAGGAAGGGTTTGGAAATGGAATACTGGATGTTGATCCCCATCATCATCATTGCACTGGCGATCGGTGGCAGTATGGGTTACCTCATCCGCAACTTGATGATGGCCAGAAGCATACAAATCGCTGAGAAAAACGCCGCAACCATCCTGACAGAGGCTCAAACGAAACATAAGGAAATCCTGCTGGAGGCGAAGGAAGAGGGGATACGAATCAAGGCAGACGCCGAGTCCGAGATCAAGTCGCGCCGCGCTGAGATCAACCGACAGGAAAGGCGGCTGTCGCAAAAAGAGGAAAACCTCGACCGCAAGACAGAGAACCTGGAGCGCCGTGAACGCAACCTGTCAACCAAGGAAAAGGATATCGAGAAGTCGCGGACCCAGTTGGACGAGCTCAAACAGAAAGAGGTGCAGCAGCTCGAACTGATCTCCGGCATGTCCACCGCGGAGGCCAAGGAGTTCCTGCTGACGGCAATCGAGGACCAGACCCGCGCGGATATGGCGCAACGCATTAGAGATGTAGAGGCACAGCTCAAGGAAGAAGCAGACCAGAAGGCGAGGGAGATCATCTCATCCGCCATCCAGAGGTGCGCCGCCGATGTGGCGTCCGAGACAACTGTATCCGTAGTACCTCTCCCATCAGACGACATGAAGGGCCGGCTGATCGGCCGGGAGGGACGCAACATCAGGGCCCTGGAGAACGCCACAGGCGTCGATTTGATCGTGGACGATACACCGGAGTCGGTAACGATCTCGTGCTTCGACCCTATCAGGCGTGAGGTGGCTCGTGTGGCATTGGAGAGGCTCATCCTGGACGGGCGTATCCATCCCGCCCGCATCGAGGAGGTCGTCAACAAGGCGAGGGAGGAGGTGGATGCCACGATACAGTCCGAGGGCGACCAGGCAGCCTACAAGGCCGGCGTCGTCGGACTGCACCCCGAGATCGTGAAGCTCATCGGCCGCTTGAAGTTCCGATTCAGCTACGGGCAGAACGTCCTCGCCCACAGCCTCGAGGTATCCTACCTGGCGGGTATGATAGCCGCCGAGTTGGGCGCGGATGTCAACATAGCGAAAACCGCTGGCCTGCTGCACGACATCGGCAAGGCCGTGGACCAGGAGATGGAAGGCCCACATGCTGCCGTCGGTGCCGACATAGTCAGACGGCTTGGGAAGTCCTCGGAGGTTGCCCAGGCAGTCGCGGAGCACCACGGAGAGACCGACACCACGAGTGTCTACGGGTTCATCGCCGCCGCGGCCGACGCGATATCGAGCTCGCGCCCCGGAGCAAGGCGTGAGTCCGTAGAGCAGCACCTCAAGCGCCTCGAGGCCCTGGAAGGAGTAGCTTCCAGCTTCCCAGGTGTCGAGAAGTCCTTTGCCATACAGGCAGGTCGTGAGGTCCGCATCATGGTCAAGCCTCAAGAGGTCGACGACCTGACCGCTGTCAGGCTGGCCAAGGACATCGTGAAGAGGATTGAAGAGAGTCTGGAGTATCCCGGACAGATCAAGGTTACCGTCATCAGGGAGACGAGGGCGGTAGACTACGCCAAGTAGAACGCTGCAGCCAACGGAGGTGCATTGCGCATTCTGATGGTGGGAGATGTGGTTGGTAAGCCGGGCAGAAAGGCGCTGGCCGAGCTCCTTCCAGACGTGCGCAAGACACATAGCATTGACCTGGTTGTGGCTAACGGGGAGAACGCCGCAGGTGGAATAGGACTCACTCCCACGACCGCACACGAGCTGTTCAGGTCGGGTGTCGATATCATAACCTCGGGCAATCACATCTGGCATCACAGGGAGATAATGCCCTACCTCGACAACGAGCCAAGGGTCCTCCGGCCCCTGAACATGCCCCCGGGTGTGCCGGGCAGTGGTTACGTCATCGCCAAGCGCGCTATGGTCGTCAGTCTCCTGGGGCGCGTATTCGTCGGGCACTACGACTGTCCCTTTCGCGGCATGGACCAGCTCCTCGAGGATGTTGTGGAAAGGCCACCTGTAATACTGGTGGACTTCCACGGAGAGGCGACCGCTGAGAAAGAGGCGCTGGGCTGGTACCTCGACGGCCGTGTCACGGCTGTGGTCGGAACACATACGCACGTAGGCACCATAGACACCCGGGTGCTGCCAGGGGGCACCGCCTACGTCAGCGACATCGGCATGGTCGGGGCTGCCGATTCGGTGATCGGAGACGAAATAGACGGTGTCCTGCACAGGTTCCTCACCATGATGCCTCACAGGCTTTCCGTAGGTCGTGGAAACGCCATATTCAACTCTGTGCTCATCGAGGCAGAGGAAGATACAGGTAGGGCACTCAGTATTAGCCGCATCGACCTAGAGCTGCACACCAATGAAGGCTGACCTCCACCTCCATACGACGGCATCGGACGGCAGGCTCAGCCCCGAGGAGCTCGTCCGGCGGGCATCCGGCTTGGGTATCGAGGTCATCTCCCTTACTGACCACGATTCCGTGGAGGGTGTTCCGGCAGCGCTCGCTGAGGCCGCCAACCACAGCGGGCTGACCGTCATACCAGGCGTGGAGATCAGCACCGACGTTCAGAGCGGCGAGGTCCACATGCTGGGGTATTTCGTAGACTGCCTCGACCCCCATCTGAAGCAGAGCCTCGGGGAGCTTCGCAATTCTCGCTACGAACGGGGTCGCAAGATGGTCGCCAAGCTGGCGAACCTCGGTGTTCAGATCGACTTCGATCGCGTACTGGAGCTTGCCGACGGCGGTGCAGTGGGGCGTCCCCACGTTGCCCAGGCCATGTTGGAGCGCGGGTACATCTCGTCGTTCAAGGAGGCCTTCATTCGCTACATTGGCCGCAACGGCCCCGCCTACGTGCAGCGCAAGAAGCTCACGCCAGTTGAAGCAATGATGCTGGTGCTCAAGGCCAAGGGCCTGCCGGTGCTGGCGCACCCGGCCGAGGTACCGGGCGTCGAGCCGCTGGTCCTCAATCTGAAGAAGGCGGGGATGGTGGGGCTGGAAGTCTACTACAATGGCTATGCTCCTAACGTTGTCGCGTGGCTCGAGGGCCTGGCCCGCCAACATGACCTCATCGCCACCGGGGGCAGTGACTACCACGGCATAGACAATGGTGTCGGCTCACCGATCGGCTCCATTGACGTGCCAAGGGAGAACGTAGAGCGTTTGATGGCAATGGCCAACAGGTCGCTGGAGGTAGGACGATGACACTGGATTCGAGACAGATACAGGAGATAATACCGCACCGCTGGCCCTTTCTTCTGGTGGACAAGATCATCGAGCTCCGTGAGGGTGCGGGGGCTGTGGGCGTGAAGAACGTCTCTGCCGGGGAGCCGGTGTTCGTCGGACACTTCCCGGGCTTCCCGATATTCCCGGGCGTGCTCATTGTGGAAGCCTTGGCGCAGGTTGGCGCCGTGGCCATCTTGAGCCTCGATGAATACAGAGGGAAGGTGGTACTGTTCGCCGGTGTTGACGGGTTCCGGTTCCGCGAGCCGGTCTATCCCGGTGACACCATCCGCCTCGAGGTCGAGCTTACCAAGCGAAAAGGCCCGATCGGCAAGGGCACCGCAAAGGCAAGCGTCGACGGTAAGATCGTGGCCGAAGGAGAGCTTACCTTTGCCGTGACGGAGGGGAGCGGTTCGGGGGGCCAGGCGTGAGGTGCGCCCGCCACCCGGACGTCGAGACCAACTTGGCCTGCGGGAAATGCGTGACACCCATCTGCCCCAAGTGTCTGGTGCAGACGCCGGTGGGGGCGCGGTGCCCGGCATGTGCCAACGTGCGCAGGCTCCCCGTCTACGAGGTGTCGACCACCTACTACTCTCGGGCGGTCATCGCGGCGCTGGGGGGCGGCGCAGCGCTCGGTGCTGCCTGGTACTTCATCGAGCACTACGTACCCTTCGGCGGCTGGTTCCTGTTTCTCATAGCAGCCGGTATCGGCTACGCGGTCGGCGAGATCACCAGCAGGGCTGTGAACCGCAAGCGCGGGCGCGGTCTGCAGTTCGCAGCGGCGGGCGGCGTAATCGCCAGCTATGTGGTGAGGAGCGTCATCCTCCAACCGAACGCAGGGTTTGTCGACGCCTTCGTGGACCTGTGGGGGCTGCTCGCCCTGCTGATCGGCGTGGTCATCGCGGTGGGACACTTCCGCGGCTAGGCGCACAGCTTCGCCGAAGCCTCCATCCCCACCAGCCCCTCGACAGCAAGATCCCCGAGGAATATCTTAGAGATCGCCATCCGGAACTCGTGCCCCAACCCCAGTTGTCTTATGTGTACTGAACGAGTACACAGGGTTGTCAGATTGTGATGCAGGTTGTAGAATTGCCGCGTGAACGTGATCGGATTGCTTGTGTAAGCTGGCTGTGGGTCAGGATTCGGGTCGTCTAGTAATTATAGGCCTCGACGGAATGCCGTTCCGCCTCATCGAGGATCTGGCGGTGAGAGGCGTGATGCCGGAGACCGCTGCGGTGATCGGGAGGGGGGCGTTCAGAGCCATGGAATCCTCGATCCCGGAGGTCTCTTCCGTAGCATGGAGCTCGATAATCACGGGCTCGAATCCAGGGGAGCACGGGATTTTCGGGTTCACTGATGTTGCCGCTGGTACCTACCGCCTGTCCTTTCCCAACTTCGCTGACCTCAAGGCGAAGCCGTTCTGGGATGTTGAGGAGTTCGGGAGGTGCGTGGTTGTCAATGTGCCCTCAACATACCCGGTACGGCCCATGAACGGAGTGCTCATCTCGGGCTTCGTGGCTCTCGACTTGAAGAAAGCGGTGCATCCTCCTGCACTGTTGCCTGCGCTGAGCGAGATCGGCTACAAGATAGACGTTGACTCGGACAAGGCCCACAAGTCGATGGACTTGTTCCTCAAAGACCTGAGTGATACTCTGGAGGCCAGGATACGTGCGTTTCGGCACCTCTGGGAGTCCGAGGAGTGGCAGACGTTCATGCTCGTCTTCACCGGCACAGACAGGCTGGCGCATTTCTTGTGGGATGCATACGAAGACGAATCACACAAGTACAACGGTGCATTCCGGGAGCACCTTCACAGAATCGACGAAGTCGTGGGTGAAATCGTGTCGAGGATGAATGACGGCGACTCGCTCGTAATGCTGTCCGATCATGGCTTCGAACTCGCCAGGTGCGAGGTGAATGTCAATCGGGTGTTGGTGGAAGAGGGCTATCTCAGATTCAGGAACCAACCGCCCCAGAGCCTCGCCGATGTCGATGAAGGCACAAAGGCCTTCGCCCTCGACCCGGCAAGGATATACGTGAACCTCGAAGGGAGATACCCTCGGGGAAGCGTGAAGGCCAAGGATCGTGAGTCCGTTGTGGATCAGCTGAGTGACCTGTTCACGGCGCTTGAGGTCGACGGTGAGAGGGTCGTGGAGCGCGTTTGTCGTAGAGAGGACATCTATGAGGGGCCTTACACTGCTCAAGGGCCGGACCTCGTACTCGTGGGAAACTCGGGATTCGATATGAAGGCTAGCCTGAGGGCCACGGAGGTTCACAAGTCGAGTTCATTCGCGGGGAAGCATACACAGAAGGACGCGTTTCTTCTGGTGAACAGTAGCAGGGAAGGAGTCCTACCCGAGTCGCCGGGGGTGCACCAGGTTGTTGATATCATCAGAGAGCTAACTGGGAGGAAGGTCCATGACTAGTGCCGGCCAATCGGCAGATAAACACAATGCGAGCTGCACCTGCTGGAACTGCCCTGCGGTCGACCTGACGGGTAAGGTTGACTTCCGTGCTTGTGGACAGACCAGGGAGGTCTTCCAGAGTGGCGAGGAGGACAGCGGGGAAGCGTACATTCTTGCCGAGTGCAAGCGCCGTCCCGAGATAGGCCTCTTCGATCCGATGTCCGTGACCTTTGAGGACTGTCCCGAATGGCAGATGGGGCCCTATGGCCATATGCTCAAGGACATGAGGGTGATGATACTTGGCCTGGATGGCTACCTCGGGTGGACACTGGCGCTATGGCTGGGTAGGCAGGGCTGCAGGGTATCGGGGGTGGACAACTTCGCCCGGCGTGACTGGGTGAGGGAACGCGGGGCCCACACAATTGTGCCGATATCGAGAATGACTGACAGGCTCCGGGCCGCGCGAGATGTTCTCGGTCTGAACATCGAGTTCAGACAGATGGATATACTAAACCAGCGGACCCTGCTGAGGGAGTTCATCGAGGAGGTCAAGCCGGAGGCCATTGTGCACTATGCCGAATGTCCCAGCGCACCGTTCAGCATGATCGACCTCGAGCACGCCACCATGGTTCAGCAGAACAATGTGTTGGGTACGCTCGGCGTCCTGTTCATGATGCGCGACCTGGTGCCGGAGACGTGCTTGGTCAAGCTGGGCACGATGGGTGAGTACGGCACGCCTCTCACCGGGCGGCCGTTGTTCGAAGGGGTATTTCCGGCCGATGCTGTCCTGACTTGGGGTGACAGAGAGTGGAGCCTGGGCGGAGAGATGACGCCGCGCGATCCTGTCAGCTTCTACCATGTCAGCAAGGTACAGGATACGTTCAATGTGTATGAAGCCTGCAAGTACTGGTGGCTGAGGTCATACGATGTGATGCAGGGCGTGATCTATGGCGTTGAGACTCCCGAGGTTTCGGCTGCGCCGCAGCTCCGGACGCGTTTGGACATGGACGAGTGGTTTGGCACGGTGATCAACCGGTTCGTTGCGCAGGCCGTCGTGGGTTTCCCACTGACAATGTACGGGTCTGGTGAGCAGGTCAGGGGCTTCATCTCCCTGCCGGATGCGATGCAGTGCATGACCCGGCTCATTATGCACCCGCCTGAGCCTGGACAGTACGATGTGGTCAATCAGATGTCGGGCTACTACAGCATCCGTCAGCTGGCTGAAACGGTAGCCAGGATAAGCAGTCGGGAGTTCAAGATCCCTGTAACTATACAACGGGTGGAGAACCCGCGTGTCGAGGCGGATGTACACCCATTCGAGCCTGTCTACGACAAGCTTGCGGATCGCTTTGGTTTTGAGTCTCAGGTCAGCCTGGAAGACACGATATACAGCATGCTGGAGCTCCTGACCCAGGATCATGTGAAAGCGAGGATCGAGGAGAAGAAACACCTGATACTGCCCCGCACTTGGTGGTCCGGCGTGAAAAAGCAAGTGGAGACCCTCGAAGTGCTTGAGGAGATCCGCTATGAGCCCAGCATTACGGCTTAACGATCGCACCTTTGAGAGAGAGGTGCTCAGCTCGGAGGTCCCCGTCCTGGTGGAATTTGGGGCTTCCTGGTGCTTGGCCTGCAAGGCGATGGAGTCTGTCCTCGACGAGGTCGCGGGTGAGTTGTCCGGCACGGCCAAGATAGCCAGGATCAACGTGGACCAAAACCCGGGTTGGGCCGGCAAGTTCAGGATCTCTGGAGTGCCGACCCTCATGGTGTTCAGTTCAGCCGACATAGTCGTACGCAAGGTAGGCGCTATGTCGAAGAAGCAGATACGCGAGTTGATCGAGTTGGCACTGGACTCCGGCTAGATGAGGTCCGTGCGGTTGGCCAGGGATATGCAACGAAAGGATTGTCCGTAGGTGACACACCCCGCAGGGTCATCCCGGACCGAGGAAGGTTCCACTTCGGTTCTCATCACGGGCGGCTGTGGCTTCATCGGCACCAACCTGACGCATTTCCTCGGCGTGCGCGGCTACTCTGTGACCATACTCGATGACTTGAGTAACCCCTCCGAAGCATGGGCTGCTGGCCGTATGCCCGAGGACAATGTACGCTTGGTCGAGGGCGACATCAGCGACAGCGCTGCGCTCTCCGAGGCGCTGGTAGGCGTGTCCTCCGTGGTCCATCTGGCGGCTTGCACCGATGTGATCGGGTCGTTGCAGGACCCCTGGGAAGCCTGGCGCGTCAACGTCGGCGGTGCACTGAACTTGATGGAGTGTTGCAGGAAGGCGTCAGTTGGAAGGCTGGTGTTCGCCTCATCCAACGCCGTTCCGGGCAATCACGTCCTGCCTGCACGAGAAAGCGCGGTAGCTGCACCTCTTTCGGTGTACGGCGCGTCCAAACTGGCGGGGGAGGCTCTTTGCAGCGCCTACTACCACTCCTTCGGCCTGGACACGTTCTGCCTGCGCTTCTCCAACTGCTACGGTCCGCACTCCGAGCGAAAGACAAGCGTGGTGAACAGGTTCATGGTGGCGCTGATGAATGGGAGCTCTTTGATCGTCTACGGGGATGGCACTCAGACCCGCGACTTTGTTCATGTGGACGATGTCTGCCAGGCGATACATCTGGCCATGAGTTCGGACATGAAGGGCGGACAGGTCTTCCACATCGGGAGTGGGGTGGAGACAAGCGTTGGCGATCTGGCATCCATGCTATCGGAGCTGTTCGGTCGAGCACCCGAGATCGAGTATCGCCCCAAGCGGAGGGGCGAGATCGAAAGGATCTACTCCGACATAACGTTGGCCCGAGAGCTTCTCGGCTTCGTGCCGAAGGTCACGCTTGAGGATGGTCTCAGGCAGCTGTGCAACTGGCACAAGACGAAGTCACCCTGATGAGCAGTCGTTATCCGGCGTTCGTCTCGCAGGTCTCTCGACCGGATCGCCGTATGGCAAGTGACCTCAAGCCCGCAGGTGCAAATGGCGCCTAAGAAGCCGAACAAGGTGTGCCTCCTGGCCTGTGTCTTCTGGCCCGTATACCCTGGCTTCGGCGGTCGTCATGCCTATGTGCTCGCTCAGAACCTCCTGAGGGCTGGGTATGATGTAGACGTAGTGGCAGCCTTCCCGGTGGACCTGCGCCGCAGGGGCAACTTTTTCAGACAAAGGCCCTTGGCTATCGAGATGGTCGATGGCCTGCGTGTGATCCGTGTCTTCACGCTTCTTCCCACCGGGCCAGGCCTTTGGCGCAAGCTGCTTTTCTATCTCTCGTTCGCACTCACATCGCTACTCGCAATCCCCATAGTGAGGGGCTCACGTTTCGTATTGGGTCTGCACCCTCCGCCGGCATTCCAGGTCTTCCCGGGTTTCGTCTTCTCGAAGCTTCTGAGGGCCAAGTACGTGATCAGAATCACCGATCTGTGGCCTGATGTCGTCTTCGATTTCGAGCTTTCCAATTCAAGCGTCTTCGCGCGATTCGTGACCCTGTTGACGAAGGTCATGTATCGTTTCGCTGACCATATAATGGCATTCACTCCGCAGATCAAGGACCGGCTGATACAACAAGGGGTGCCGGAGTCCAAGATGTCGATGATAGAGATGGCCGTAGACGCCGACGTATTCCGCCCGATGCCCGGTGTGAGAGAGCGTTGTGTCGAGCTGGGGCTTCCTGACCCTGCCGGGCGCTTCGTCGTCCTGTATGCGGGGGCTTTTGCCCTGACATATGATTTCTCCGTGTTCCTGGAGGCTGCCAGGGGACTCAGAGAAGAGGACGTGACCTTCGTAATACTCGGTGACGGCGACGCCAAGGCGGGGATATGCGCCAAGATCGAGGAACACGGGCTGAAGAACGTATTCATGCCGAGGCCTGTCTCCGGTGCCGATTCCGTTGCGAAGTATGTGAACTATAGCGACGTTTGCGTGATCCCGTTGAAGCCCGAGATGGTGGCGAGCACACTCACGCGCCCGTCGAAGCTCTTCGAGTTCTGGGCCTGCGGCAAGCCCGTGATTTGCTGTGCGAAGGGGGAGCTCGAGAACCTGATGCAGGAGTCCGACGCTGGCATAGCTGTTGAGCCCGGCAACACAGGGGCCCTCGTTCAGGCCATCAAGCGGCTTCGTGATGACAGGGAGCTGGCCCGAACGATGGGGCAGAACGGCAGGGACTTCACTCTACGGCGCTTCTCCTATGACGCGCTCGGGGCGAACTTGAAGGGCATGTTTGAGAGGGATATACTATGACCAATTTGCTGGAGGTGCGCACGTGAGCTATCTGGAGGCGTATGCTCGTGAGAAGGTGCTGGTGACGGGGGGCGCCGGTCTCATCGGGAGCAACCTCGTCCGCAGGCTGACTGACATCGATGTCGATAGAGTGTTCGTCTTGGACAATCTGTCGTCGTCCTTTCGATGGAACATACCGGAGAGCCCTAAGGTGGTTTTCGTGGAGGGTGATGTCTGCGACGAGGGATTGCTCAAACGGATATTCCTACAGAGACCCAGGTACGTGTTCCATTTGGCGGCCCACTTCGCCAACCAGAAGGCGGTTGAAAACCCCGAGGAGAACCTCAGGGTGAACGGTCTCGGTACCCTCAAGATGCTGGAGTGGTCACAAGCGATTCAAGTCGATCGATTCGTCCTGGCATCGGCGGGCTGTTCCGCCTACGGCAGCAGGGCACCCGTGCCCCTCAAAGAGGACTTCATCACGCTCAATCTGGACACTCCCTATCAGATACACAAGCTGCTCGGGGAGCTCTACTGCAACTGGTTCCACGACTACTGGGGTTTGCCGACTGTGAGGTTGCGACTCTTCAACGTGTTCGGCCCTGGTGGGCTGCCCGGCAGGTACAAGAATGTCATCCCCAACTTCATGTACCGTGCTCTTCAGGGCGAGCCGCTGCCTGTCATGGGGAGCGGAAAAGAGACGAGGGATTTCACCTTCATCTCTGACATCGTGGACGGCCTGCTCCGCGCGGGTATCGTGCCCGAAGCCGTCGGGGAAGCGATGAACATCGGATCGGGGAGAGAAACAGCGTCTGCAGACCTGGCCGATGCGATCAACAGGGTCACCGGCAATAAGGGAGGGATCGAGGCAATCGGGAAGCGGGACTGGGACAAGAGCAATCGCAGGGTGGCTTCGATAGACAAGGCCAGGAGCGTGCTTGGCTACGACCCGACGATGGGCCTGGAGGAGGGGCTGGAGAAGACCCGGGACTGGTTCGTGGAGAACAAGCAGAGAATAGTCTTTCTTGAGAGTTAATGGTGAGGCGGCAGGGGTGATTCGGTGGCCGCGCGCGGTGCCCCAACAGTTATGCCCTGAATCGCTGTGTACGCCGGGTAGCTATAGAGATGCGTGAGCTCAAGGTCCTGACCGGTGACGAGTTGAGGAACAGTGTCGGCCTCTTCGTCGGCACCAGGCCTGGGATCATCAAGTTCTCGCCTCTGATGCGGGAGCTGCAGGCGAGGGGCCGCGACTTCTTCGTGATACACACCGGGCAGCACTATTCGTACGACATGGACAGGGTATTCTTCGACGAGCTCGAGCTGCCCGAGCCGAAGTACAAGTTCCAGCACGTGTCGCGGAGCAAGTTTCACGGAGGACAGACGGCGAGGATGCTGTCAAGTGCCGAGAGGGCCCTGCTCAAGGAGAAACCGAAGATCGTGCTGGTGTGCGGCGACGCCAACACCAACCTGGCAGGCGCTCTCGCCGCCAGAAAGCTCCATATCGCAGTCGGGCACGTCGAATCGGGGCTGCGCAGCCACGACTGGAGAATGCCTGAAGAGCATAACAGGGTGATGATCGATCACATATCGGACTACCTGTTCGCACCGACGGAAGAGGCGAAGCGCAACCTTGTTCAGGACAGTGTGAAGGGCAGGGTTTTCGTCACCGGCAATACCATCGTCGATGCGGTGAGACAGAACCTCGACCTCGCCAGGGCGAAAAGCGATGTACTTCGTCGTCTCGGGCTGCAGCGTGAAGAGTACTTCCTTCTCACGCTGCATCGTGAGGAGAGCGTCGACTTCAGGGGCAACCTGGAGAGCATATTAGAGGGAATAAAGGCGGTGGCGGATAAGCATGACCGCGAAATCGTATTCCCGGCCCACCCCAGGACTGTGAAGAGGATTGAGTATTTCGGCCTCGATTCAGCTGTCCGGGAGATCGGAAGGTTGCGCATGATAGACCCGCTCGGCTATCTCGACTTCCTGATGCTTCTCAGCAATTGCAGACTGGTGTTGACGGACAGTGGTGGCATTCAGGAGGAGAGCTGCATTCTGGGTGTGCCGTGTGTGACACTTCGAGAGAGCACTGAGAGGCCCGAGACCGTCGAGGTGGGAGCCAACTGTGTGAGTGGAGTCAGCCCATCGGTTACCCTGGACTGTGTCAGTACCATGCTCGCCGCGAAGCGCGGTTGGCCTAACCCGTTCGGGGAGGAGCCCAGCAGAAAGATCATCGATGTCGTCGAGGAGTGCCTGGCTGGAAGATGAAGCAGCTGGTCCAGAACTACAAGACCGGTGAACTGAAGGTCATTGATTCACCAGCCCCCGCGCTGAGGCCGGGCGGGCTGCTGGTACGCAACGTCAGGTCTACCATCAGCGTCGGCACAGAGAGACTCGGCATGGAGTTTGCCCGCAAGAGCCTGTTGGGCAAAGCACGTGCCAGACCCGATCTGGCCAGGCAGGTCATAGATATTGCCAGAAACGAGGGGTTGACCGGGGCGTACAAGCTGGCGGTCAGCCGCCTCGACACGCTGATACCGCTGGGATACAGCTCGGCTGGCATTGTGCTGGAGGTTGGGGAGGGTGTCGAGGATTTCCGGGTGGGGGACAGGGTGGCGTGCGGGCGAAGTGGTTTCGCCTCACACGCGGAGATCATCTTCGTGCCCGCGAACCTCTGCGCCAGAGTTCCCGAAGACGTCGATTTCGATAGTGCGGCGTTCTGTACGGTGGCGGCTGTTGCCCTGCACTCCGTTAGGCTCTGCGGAACGGGACTGGGAGAGTGCCTGGCCATCATCGGCGTCGGGCTGTTGGGCCAGATGGCTACACAGATCGCCAAGGCGGCGGGGAACAGGGTATTCGTAATGGATACGAACGCGGAGAAGGTATCGTTGGCCAGGGAGCTCGGTGCGGACGGCGGTGCACTTGTCGGCGACGATGGCTGTGTGGAGAGCGCCCTCGCGTTCTCGAAGGGAGTGGGTTGCGACGCTGTTCTGATACTCGCGAGCACGGCCAGCAATGTGCCTCTGGAGGTAGCCGCTCAGGTCAGCCGTGACAGAGGGACCGTGGTAGCTCCGGGGCTTGTGGAACTCGATATCCCCAGGGAGCTGTTCTATGAGAAGGAGCTGAGCCTGACGGTGCCACGGGCCTGGGGGCCGGGTTTCGATGACGAATCATGCGATCCGGTCGGCGGGGACTATCCGCACGGATATGTTCGCTGGACCGGGCAGCGGAACATGGCCGAAGTGCTCGACTTGATGGCGGATGGGAAGCTGAGTATAGCCCCGCTGATAACCGACCGGTTTGGCATCGGCGAAGCCGAGGCAGCCTACCAACGTATTCTGGACGACAGGACCGGTAACCATATCGGGTCGCTCATCAGCTACGATGAGAGCGAGGGGGGTGCAGCCCCAGTCCGTTCGGTTCAGTTGAGGCCTGCAAGCGCTGGCAAACCCGAGGACAGGGTTAACGTAGGGCTCATAGGGGCAGGGGCCTTCGCTCTGGGCACAATGCTGCCGATACTGAAGAAGCTTCCGTCAGTGAATCTGAGGGCGGTAGCGACGACCAGCGGTCACAGCGCCAGGCACGCAGGCGAGAAGTTCGGCTTCGAGCGTTGCGTTACTGACTACAGGGATGTGCTTGATGATCCAGACGTCCAATGTGTGATCATCGCTACCAGGCATGATCAGCACGCACGAATGGCGGCTGAGGCTCTCAATCAGGGCAAGGACGTATTCGTGGAGAAGCCGCTGGCGCTGTCGCTCGACGAGCTGTCTGCGGTTATCGACGCCTATCGCGGTAGTGCTGCGAAGGTCATGGTGGGATTCAACAGGCGTTTCTCCCCTCTTGCGGTCAGAGCCAAAGAGCTTCTGGGCTCCATAGATGAGCCTTTGGCCCTCGTGATTCGGGCTAACGTTGGGTATATTCCCCCGGACAGCTGGGTGCACGATCCGGAACAGGGCGGGGGGAGGATTCTCGGCGAAGTATGTCATTTTGTCGATCTGGCTCAGTTCCTCGCGGGGTCGCCCCCGGTGAGGGTGGGAGCCGAGTCGATTCGCGGTGGGTCCCGCTACCGGCCCAATGAGAATGTTGCGGTCACAATCGGCTTCGAGGATGGAGCCATGGCATCCATAGCTTATCTGGCTAGCGGTGACACGTCGTTCCCCAGGGAGAGGGTGGAGGTGTTCGGGGGTGGGGCGGTCTGCATGATCGACAACTTCAGGTCGCTCACGTTCTCAAGAGGCGGCAAGAAGACGCGAATGCGGAGGCTGAACAAGGACAGCGGTCACCACGCGGAGTTCGCTGCCTTCTTCTCGGCTGTGCTGTCCGGGGGCGAGATGCCGGTGCCTTTTGAAGAGTACGTGCGTTCGACAGCTGCCACGATCTCCGTTGAGCAGTCCCTTTCCGAAGGAATCCCAGTAGCTGTTCCTACGTTGTTGTAGGGTCGGTCAAGCCTCATGACTAGTCTCAGAAACGAGATTGAGCATTTCGATGGGCTCAACGTGTCGCCCGTCTCAGGGGACACCGAAACCTGGGATCAAGTCGTATTCCCGCGAGTCATCCGGAAGCGCGAGATCGGGTTGATAATGGGCCTCGTCAGCCAGCAGAAGCCGGGACTTGTTCTCGATCTCGGCTGTGGCGCTGGGTGGCTGACCCGAGCACTCACTTCCCTGGGGCAACCAGTGGTGGGAATAGATATCAGCTCTGCGCTGGTAGGAAGTGCCGTGGGTTTCGGTCCGCGGACATGCGACTACGTTGTCGGTGACTGTATGAGGCTGCCGTTCGGCGACGCGACTTTCGATATGGTGGCAAGCGTCGGGGTTCTGCATCACCTGCGACTGGACGATAGCCTGGCCGAATGCTGCAGAGTAACCTCTGATGGCGGCACACTGGTCCTGATGGAACCCAACAGCATGAGCCTGCTGGCGGCCCTGGGCAGGAGGCTGGTGTCACGTGAGATCCATACTGAGGGCGAGGTAACACTCCACCCGGGTGAGTTGACGCGGTCTCTCGAACGCAGCGGATGGACGTTGCTTCAAATGAGGTACATGTTTCCCTACAGCTTCGCACTCGCGTATGCGCTGGGCCGGAGCAAGCTCCGTGGTCAGCAGATGCTGGGATTTGTATGTCCCTTGGTTGAGACCGCTGACCGGCTATGTGAGAGAGTGCCCGGCCTCAACCGGCTCTCGTGGGTGGTCTTGGCGGTGGCCCGCAAGAACTAGTCGACCCGTGCTTTACATGGACTCGTGAGGAGAGACGGCAAGGTGACAGATAGGACTACCGTGGTAAACTTCGTGCCGGACGAGAGACTGGGAGGGCCTCAACGTCAGGTGCTCGAGGTAGCCAAGCGTCTGAAGCAGAGAGGGATAGACACAGTCGTGGTACTGCCGAAGGGCGACCCAACGTACGCTGTGCTTCTGAACGAGGTCGGCATTGACTGCCACCAGACCAGGGTGTTCAGGCGGCTTCCACGCCCTACTAGTCCAGTCTCGGTCGCCATCTGGTTGATGCTCTTTGTTCCGGCCATTGTCCTGCTCTCCCGCGTGATTCGGAAATACGGCGCAGACGTAGTGCATGTGAATGGTATCCTGAATCTCCAAGTCGCTCTGGCAGCCAAGGTCGCCGGCGCGAGACTCGTCCTGCACATCCAAGAGGTGCGCGACTTTGGGTTGCTCAGGGCACCATTGCGCCTCATGCTTCTAATGTCTGACTGGATCATCATGGTGTCGGCCGCCGCCTGGAATAACTTGCTCGGGGATGGTGGTAAGGACCCGTCCAATGTCAGCGTTCTCTACCCTCCGGTAGACACACAGGTGTTCCATCCCGACCAGGTCGATGCGGAGGTTCGGCGGGAACTGGGGATCGCCCCTGACGACAAAGTGGTGGGAATCGTAGCCAACATCAATCCCGTCAAGGGTTATGAGGTGTTCCTGGCGGCTGCCAAGATGATAAAGGATACGATGCCCGGTGTGCGATTCCTGATCGTCGGCCAGACTTTGGACACGCAGGTCGGCTACTGGCATATTGTGCAAAGCCTTATGGATTCGTTCGGTCTGGAGAAGGATGTAGTGTTGGCGGGACGGCGGACCGATGTCGCCCGGATGATGAGCGTTATGGACGTCTTTGTACTGACCTCTAAGTTCGAGGCGGCTCCGATCGTGCTGCTGGAGGCAGCGGCGTGCGGTAAGCCCATAGTCGCCACTCGGGTCGGTGGAATACCCGAGTTGGTCAATGAGGGAGAGACGGCCATACTCGTGCCCCCGGGCGACCCGGGAGCCGTTGCCGAGGCAGTCGTTCGCCTGTTGAACGACGCCGAGGGGGCACGGCGGATGGGGGCCAGCGGGAGGCAGTGGGTTGTGAGCCGATTCGACGCGGCGATCTGCGCGGACAAGCATGAGGAGGTCTACAGGCGGCTTGTCGGGTCGGACCGGGGGGCCGCCCCTACCGAGTAGATGACAAAGGTTTTCGTTCTAGGTGTAGATGGCGGTACTCTCGACGTCATTCTCCCACTCGTGGAGAGGGGGAAGCTTCCTAACTTCGCGCGTCTCATCAGAGAGGGAGCGTGGGGTGAGTTACAGTCGACGGTACCACCGTCCTCCGGACCGGCATGGGCGTCCTTCCAAACGGGGAAGGAGCCAAGCAGTCACGGCATATTCGACTTCCTGAACAAGAAACCTCGATCCTATGACACGTACTACATAAACTCGACTCATATTGCGGGGCGGCGACTCTGGGATCTGCTGGGCGACTGCGGACTGAAGGTGGGCATCATCAACGTAATGGTTACCTACCCGCCACGCCCCGTCAATGGCTTCGTGCTCACAGGGGGACTGACTCCCACGGGTGTGAATTTCGCCTATCCGGAGGCGTTGGCGGAGGAGATCCGTGGCCGGTTCGGTGAGTACCGTCTATGGGGTGTCGGGGGGATCAACCTGACCGAGGGTGGGGAGAGGAGGTTCATCGATGCGTACTCTGACAACGCCAAGCGCCGCATGGAGATCGCGAAGTACTTGATGTCGACGCGGGAGTGGGACTTCTTCATGGTCATGTTCGAGGAGACGGATCCGCTCCAGCATGAGCTGTGGAAGTACATGGATCGTGAGCACCCGCGTTATCTGGACGACGCCCCGGCCTTCGTCAAAGACGCAATACCGAACATATATGGGCTGGTCGATGGTTTCCTGGGCGAGGTGATGGGCTCGCTTCCCGACGATGCTACCGTGTTCGTGATGTCGGACCACGGCTTCGGGCCCATGGACCGATACATCCTCGTCAACAACTTCCTGGTCGATGCTGGCCTGCTGAAACTACGTGGGGGTGCAGGCGGAGCACTCAAGCGGGCCGCCTTCAGCCGTGGTCTGACGCTGGAGCGGGCATACAACATCGGCCGCAGACTCGGTCTTCGCAGAGCAGCCAAGGCTTTCAGGGGCGGGCTTGGCGAGGCGATGCTCAGTAGCATAGCTCCTTCGATGAAAGACATCGACTGGAGGCGCACTAGGGCGTTCTCAGTGGGAACAGGCGGGCACATATACCTCAATGTCAAGGGGAGAGAGCCGGAGGGCGTGGTCGATCCGGGCAACGAATACCGGCAGGTGCGCGAGTCGGTGGTGAGAGAGCTATCCGCTCTGGTCGACCCGAAGACCAGCAACAAGGCCATAGAGCGTGCTTTCGTCAGGGAGGAGCTGCACAGCGGCAGATTCGCGGAGCATGCTCCTGACGTCTCGTTCCTGCCTGCCAGGGGCTTTGGCACCCTACAGAAGCAGCAATTCGTAGCGCCGGGTGTCTTCATCGATTCCCCATCGTGCGGTACCCACAGGATGGACGGGGTAGTTATGGCCTGGGGCCCTGACATCGATGTGGGGAGGAACATTACCCCCGCGAGGATATGGGATCTCGCTCCGACGATCCTGCATCTGTCCCGTCTATCCATACCAGCGGACATGGACGGCAGGGTGCTGACCGAGGTCTTCAGAGAAGGCAGCGAGCCGGCCAGGATGACACCAAAGTCGTCGGAGCGCACGGAGGCTGAGCACGTCAGGGCGCGAGTCGGGCGCTTGCGTGCGCGGGGCAGGCTGTAGTGACGAGTTGTGGCGGCAATGCCGGAGTACGGTTAGGGCTGGTCTATTGGATACGAGGCGGTTGCGAATAGCATATCTGGGGCACAGCATCACCGAAGACGTGAACCGGACACGCTATCAGCGGCCGAAGTACTTGGCCACTACGGCTGATCTCTACCTGTTCGTCAAGAAAGGCACTCATGTGCCGGAGGAGATTGGGTCCAAGTCGAGTGTGGTCTATTGCAGGTTTGGCGCGATGCCGTTGCATGTCTTGTGGAGTGTCTACGAGGTGTGGAAGCTGGACAGGCGCGTTCACTTCGACCTGGTGTATGCCATGTACCCGGTGCATTCCATAGTGCAGGGCATCATCCTGAAGTCGCTTGGCTTCAAATGGGTGGCCGATATCTGGGATCATCCCGAGCAGACACGGAGAGGGATCGCGGGTCGAATCGCCCAGCGGTTGGGGGCGTTCGTCTCCAGGAGAGGTCTGAGGCACGCCGATCTAGTCGTGTGCGGAATCATGCCTGAAGCCCTGGAAGGGTACAAGATCGATCAGAGGAAGATGCTTACCGTCACGAATGGCACTGATCTCAGCCTCGCAAGGCCTGCGGTCACCAAGCGCGATGGCAGTAGTCGCTTCACGGTTTTCTATGTGGGGCCCCTGCACGAGAACAGGGACATTGAGACGCTCATGGAGGCGATAGTAGCTGTTCAAGAACGCGTGCCTGACCTGAGAGTAGTGCTTGTGGGCAGGGTATTTCGAGATGCTGTCGCTGCCGTCAACCATCGGGTTCTGCAACATGGACTCCAAAGGGCGGTAGAGGTCCTGGGGCCGATGGATCATCAGAGAGTGCTGGAGCTGATTGCCGAAGCGGACGTGTGCGTTTGCCCCCTGTCAGATGCCGTGGCCAGGAGGTATGCGTATCCTATCAAGCTCTTCGAGTACTTGGCCATGGGCAAATCAGTAGTCGCTACCAGGACGCCGGGCGTGTCGCGGGTCGTGACTAACGAAGTCAACGGCCTTCTTGTCGACCCTGGTAGTGCCAGTCAGATGGCGGAGGCCATCCTCAGAGTACACGATGATTCGGGGCTGAGGGAGAAACTCGAGAGCAACGCTAGGCAAAGTGTGGTCGAATACGACTGGAGCCGGATCAACGCGCGAATAGGAAATGCACTCCATGAACTCGTCGGCAAAGCCAGCGTTGAGTTCGCGAACTGAGGCATGGTGCAGGGAGAGCGGTCCAGGTGAATGGGCTTGAGGCCATGCGTGGCCTTTGTGCTTGCAGCCCACGAATAGAGAACGTGGTCATGTTTGTATCAGATTCTCTTCGTTGGGATTACCTACCACGCTCCGTAGCCGACCGTGGCGTCGTCTTCAAGACCGTAGCGTCGTCGCTGTTCACCGGCAGTTCATTCCCCAGCATGGTGACGGGCCTGCATCCGCCCAAGCATGGGGTGCTGAACTTCTTCGATAGACTTGGCAAGAGTACGACGTCCTTGTTGAACCTGGACGGCTACAACACGTCGCTTTGGAACGAGAATACGTGGTTGAATTGTGACCCGCCCCACGCCACGCCTCTTCACAGGCTGCTACGTCAAGACCGGCGCGTGCCTCTCGAGGACCTGCCCTCACCGTTCATCTACCTGGAGGATGAGAAGGGCGGTCATTGTCCCTACGGCTGGCCTTTTGAAGAGGAGGGATACAAATACGAAGAGTGGGAATGCGTTAGATTCATTCGAGAGCACGCGTGTGATGGTAGGGAAGTGCTCAGGAGATACTACGCGAGAAGCATCGAACGCAGCGTTCAGGTGTTCGAGAGACGTCTGCAGACCCTTGAGCGGAGGGGCTTGACGGATCGGACGCTGGTCGTTTTCACCTCGGACCATGGTGAGCTGCTTGGTGAGTACGGCGGGCACTTCGGACATGGTGAGATCGCATGCCCGGAAGTCGTGTATGTTCCCACAGTGTTCATACATCCGGCCTTGCCAGGGGGCGTGTACTGCGATGGCGGGGGCGTGCTGCGACACGTTGATTTCTTTCCCACGATCATGGGGCTGTTGGGCAGAGAGGCACCAAGTTCAGTTGATGGCGTTGACACGGTCGAGTCAGGATCTGCACGGGTTGGCTACAACCACAAGGAGACGACTGTACGGACAGCGCTTATGGGGGTGCGACTCCATCATACTGGCAGGGAAATCAGCGTGTGGGACGAAAACGGAGGCTATGTGTGCCGCACCGGTAGCTCGCTGAAAAGGCTGCTGTTGGCAATTGGGAAAGCCTTTCGCGGTAATGGGATTACCGAGGTCTACTTACGTCAGAACTCGAAGGGCCCCGGCGTTCTGCCACTGCTGAAAGATTACTTCAAGGTCTGGTGGTACTACTGGAACCCCCGCTTGAGGTTTGGGAGGCCTGGCTTCACCATCGAGGACGCCGCGGCGGTGATCCGAAAGGTGGACCTGGATGCAAGGACAGCGACTTTGAGGAGACTGAGAAGGCTGAAGACGGGGGGCAGTGTGTAAGCCTGGTTGCACTGGTCTCGTGTTGCCCAGCGGGTTCCCTGGAGCGGTATGAGACTTTGTTAGCTGCTCCTTGCCTGGGAGGAATGAAGCGGATCATGGGACGTTCGATTACGGCACTTGTCCCGATGAAGGGTCACAGTGAACGTATGCCCGGGAAGAACACAAGGCTGCTCTGCGGGGCTCCACTCTTCCACTGGATACTGGACAGCCTTTGTCAGAGCGAGTACGTTGTTGACATTGTCGTTGACACAGACGACGATGCGATAGCCGATGATGTACAGAAGAGGTTCAGTCGTGTGACGCTCCTTAGCCGCCCCGAGGACATCAGAGGTGATTACGTTCCAATGAACGCGATCATCAAGTATGATCTTACGCAATGTCGAGGTGATCATTTCATCCAGACACACAGCACGAACCCCCTGCTCACCGGCGGTACCATCGATGCAGCCATCGCGCGCTATTTCGACGGTCTTGGTACGTACGATAGCCTTTTCTCGGTTACGCGTCACCAGGCCCGGATGTATTGGCAGGATGGTCGACCCATCAATCATGATCCCGAAGAGTTGCTGCCTACGCAACTGCTGGACCCCATCTATGAAGAGAACTCCAACTTCTACGTATTCTCGAAGGCCTCTTTCGCTCAAAGCGGCGATAGAAGGATTGGACTGCGACCGCAGATGTTTGACGTGAATCCACTTGAGGCTGTAGACATCGACGAGGAGCAGGATTTCGTATTGGCAACGATCCTGATGAAGCAGCGGCTCAGTGAGCGGGGGGGCGATCAGTGAGTCTGGCGACCAAGCCGAGGGACGAGTTCAGGATCAGATTGCGCAGGGGAGCTCATCTGGTCTTTCTGGCCTCGCGGGCTATCCTGAGAGCGCTGCGCGGCCAGAAGCCGCGCGCAATTCGACACGCTGTCTGTTACCCGATTGTCGCAGATGCTGAGAGACTCGCGGACTTGGCGAACAGGGTCTCTTGGTACCTGCCATCTGCGGACTTCTGCAAAGTCGATGTCAGGATTCCAGGACAACGGGCATTGCTTGAGGTTGACATTGCCTCGCTGCGTGCACCTGGCTCGCAGGGAAGCTATCTTGAGAAGTCGGAGAACGTACAACTTGTCGATCGTAGCCGGGTGGACCTGGCGGGTGCTGAGAGGGTCCTGGTCTGGAGCAAGTGGAGTCTACTCAACCCACGGGTCCTTCTGCGCTTGGGCAAGGTAGAGATGGTGGACCCGACGTTCTACTCGGGAATAGAGGCTGCGACGTTCAGACGGCTCTGCATGCAGGCCGTCGATCGTGGGGATAGGGAGCGGTTCGCGAGCTTGTCCAGGGACAACTTCGAGCGCATGTTGAGCGGAGTGCGCGGATACGAGACAGGTTATGTGTTTGGCACCGGACCATCGTTGGAGGACGCCTTTGCCTTCGACTACGACGGCGGTCTGCGTGTGGTGTGCAATAGTATCGTGAAGAACAAGGCCCTTCTGGAGCATATCAGACCTCACCTGCTGGTGTTTGGGGATGCCGTATTCCACTACAGCCCTTGTCGATACGCGGCGGAGTTCCGGAAGATGATGCTAGATGTGGTAGATGAGTTCCAGTGTTACGTCCTGATACAGGACTTCGGGGTGCCGCTCTTCCTTGCGCACTATCCCCAGCTCAAGGACAGGATCATCGGGTTGCCGGTGCGGGGGGAAGAGTACAACTTCCCGACCCTGGATAGGTTCCATGTCCGACCATCACAGAACGTCATGACGCGATGTATGCTGCCTGTGGCGTCGTCCGTTGCGGAGGAGATATTCATAATCGGAGCAGATGGGCGCCGGCCCGACGAGAAGTACTTCTGGACCCACAGTTCTGCTGCCCAATTCGATGACTTGATGCAGACGGCGGTTGACACTCACCCGTCGTTTTTCAGGGATACGGTGTATACTGACTACTACGAGAGACACTGCCGGATACTGGAGGAGTTGTTCCGGTATGGCGAGGCCATGGGCAAGAGCTATTACGCACTTACGCCGTCTTATGTCCCGGCGTTGGCCCGGCGGCCCGCACCAGGGAGGTCCTGATGACGACATTGAAGCGCCGGTTGGCTGATGGGGAGACCACCATCGGTTCATGGATCACGATAGGGCACACCGTCATTGCTGAGATCATGGCGAAAGCCGGTTTCGACTGGCTCACCGTGGATATGGAGCACAGTGCGATCACGCTCGCTGAGGCGCAGCAACTCATGCAGGTAATTGAGCTGTCCGGGTGTGTCCCTCTGGTGCGCGTGGGGTCCAACGACGCTAACCTTATCAAGAGGGCAATGGACTGCGGTGCTCACGGTGTCATAGCCCCGATGGTCAATAGCAAAGAGGACGCGGAGAGGGCTGTCGGCTCCGTTAAGTACCCGCCGCGTGGCTTTCGCGGTGTTGGGCTGGCCAGAGCGCAGCAATACGGGGCCGATTTTGAAGGATACCGGGCATGGAACGAGCGCGAGAGCATAGTGATCGTTCAGGTCGAGCATGTGGATGCTGTTAAGAATCTCGAAGCAATCGTGAACGTCGAAGGCGTCGACGGGTTCATTGTGGGGCCCTACGATCTCTCCGGCTCGATCGGCTTCCCCGGGCAGTTCGATCATCCCGAGGTGGCAGAGGCGCTCGCCGAAGTGCGCAGGGTGGCCGAGCAATGCGGCACCGTCGCCGGATACCATGTTATCCCCCCGGAGCCCGAGCGGGTCGTGGAGCGAGCAGGGCAGGGTTTCCGTCTCATAGCTTACAGCCTGGACATCCTGCTTCTGGGGGAGTCGTGCCGAGGCGGGGTCCGGACGATTCGGACCAGTCTCTCGAAGTAATATGGACAGGATACTCATTACGACTGCCTCTTTTGGAGTGGACGACTCGTCGGCGCTGGCTTGCCTGCGCGATGAGGGATACGACGTGGTCCTCAACCCGCACGGGCGGAAGCTCACCGAGGAGGAGGTGCGGGGTCTCCTGCTCGAGGTTGGGCCGGTAGGGATAGTCGCTGGTTTGGAGCCTCTCACCGCCAAGGTGTTGCAGGGTGCGGGGCGACTGAGGGTGATATCCCGGTGTGGTGTAGGGATGGATAACGTTGACCTCGGGACGGCGAGGCGTGGCGGTATCACCGTGCTGTGCACACCGGATGGGCCGGTGCAAGCTGTCGCTGAGCTGACCGTCGGACTCATGCTTGCCGGGCTGCGCCACATCGCTCGGGTAGACCGATCCATTAGAGCAGGAAAGTGGGAGCGACCGATGGGCCGTCTTCTCGGTGAGCAGACCGTGGGTGTAGTCGGGTGCGGCCGGATCGGCAGCGCTGTTGCCCGGCTGCTGGCATCCTTCGGATCGAGGCTGATTGGCTCTGACCCCAGTTTGCAGGAGCATCCAGATATCACCCTGACTCCTCTGGACGGGCTCTTGCGGGAGTCCGATGTCGTGACACTGCATGTCCCCTATGATGAGAACACGCACCATATGATCAATGATCAGTCCATCGGCAAGATGAAGCCTACTGCGTTGCTGGTCAACACAGCACGTGCCGGCATTATCGACGAACAGGCACTTCTGGAGACGATCCAGTCCGGGCGTCTGGCGGGGGCGTGCATCGACACGTTCTCCGAGGAGCCGTACTCAGGCCCGTTGGCGGGACTCCCGCAGGTTGTGTTGACCTCTCACATCGGGTCGTACGCGCGTGAGGCAAGAGTCAAGATGGAGAGCCAGGCTGTGCAGAACCTGCTCGCGGCATTGAAGGAGTGAGTGAGCTATGCGTGTCGTTGTTCTTGGCGGATCGGGTTTCCTCGGAAGCCACGTGGCAGACGCCTTGTCGGCGGGGGGCCACGAAGTCGTGGTGTATGACACCAGAGAGTCGCCGTATCTGCTCCCGGAGCAGACTATGGTCGTCGGGGACATACTGGATGAGAAGCTGCTCGACCGCACCGTCGAGGGCAGCGAAGTAGTGTACAACTACGCCGGCATAGCCGATATCGATGAGTGCGTCGAGCGCCCTGTGGACACCGCGCGACTCAACGTTGTGGGCAACTGCGTGGCCCTGGAGGCGGCGCGCAAGGCTGGTGTGAGAAGGTTCGTTTTCGCCAGCTCGGTCTACGTCTACAGCGAGTCCGGGGCGGTGTATCGGAGCAGCAAGCAAGCCTCTGAGCTATTCACCGAGGACTATCAGACGCTGTTCGGCCTGCCCTACACTATCGTGCGCTACGGATCGCTCTATGGTGAACGGGCGGGCGAGTGGAACAGCATTCGTCGGTTCATCAAGCAGGGGCTGGAGACGGGCGCGATCGTCTACCATGGTACGGGGGATGAGATACGTGAGTGGATACACGTACGTGACGCCGCGAAACTGAGTGTCGACATCCTGGGGCCCGAGTATGAGAACCAGCGGGTAATCATTACCGGGACTCAGTCTATGAGATATAGGGACTTCCTTGAGATGATCAGGGAGATCCTGGGCAACGCAGTGACTGTCAGCTACGAGCCGAGCACAAGGGGCGCCCACTATAAGATCACACCCTACCTTTTCAGCCCGAAGCTGGGCTACAAGCTGGTGAGCAACCCTCATATAGACTTGGGTCAGGGGCTTCTCGCGTGCATCGCCGATGTCCACAAGGAGCTGCATCGGGAGCAGCATGAAGAGATGGGCCTGCTCGTGGACAGTGACGATGCCGCCTCATGATGTATGGAGCGAGGGTAGATCGTCATGATGAGGATATCCTCTCCGGGTTCATGGCGGATGCTTCCCGTCGGGGTTTCCTTGTGATGCTCGAAGCAGTCATTTTCGATTTCGATGGTGTCCTGGTCGAATCTGTGGATGTGAAGACCAAGGCCTTCGCCAAGCTGTTCGAGGGCTACGGTACCGACGTTGTGCGTAAAGTCGTCGACTTCCACCTCGCGAACGGGGGCATGACCAGGTATGACAAGTTCAGGTACTACTACAGCGAGGTGCTGCGCGAGCCTTTGAGCGAAGCCAAGATGCAGGAGTTGTCTGATCACTTCAGCCAACTGGTCGTCGAACAGGTGATTGCGGCTCCTTATGTTGCGGGAGCAAGAGAGTTCCTCGATCGTCACAGTGGCACTCTTGACCTGTTCGTAGTCTCGGCAACGCCCGAGGAAGAGATCAGATACATCGTCGCGCGCCGGGGTATGCAGGGCTACTTCAAGGGCGTCTATGGTGCTCCTAGAACAAAGTTAGGCCTCACGCGTGGTGTTCTGGAGGAGAACGGGTATCGGCCCGAGGGGGTCCTCTTCGTCGGGGATGCCACGAGTGACTTCGAGGCGGCTCGCGATACGGGATGTGCTTTTGTGGGTCGGGTCGCACGTGACCAGAGCAGCCCGTTTCCCGGTGGTACGTTGGTCACGCAGGACTTGACTGGTCTTGGGGAGATGGTTGCCGACCTCATGCAGAGAAGCGGTAGACCCTCGGGAAAGGGTGACTCTCGGCGATAGTGATCGCGGCCGTGAGGGGGGCAACCGGGGGTTTAGCCTCGTGGAGCAGCCTGCTAGGCTGGTGGTTTCCGCTTGACAACGCCGACCGGCTGGTACTTGGGGTCCCATATGCCCCATGGCATGCCGTTGTCGCCGGACCGGAAGTAGCTCCGAGACAAGTTGTCACTAAGTTCGGTGCAGGCCCGGAGCATTCCAAACAGCTCGTCGTATTCCGCGTAGTTTGAAGGACAATCTCGGGACAGATGAAACAGACGCCTGAGGGTTTCGTCTGTCAGGCACCAACCTCTCGAGGGTTCATGGTACCAATCGCGTTCCTTGGCTGCCGGGAGTGTTGCCACAAGCAAGCCGCCGGGCTTGAGGACCCGGAGCAATTCGGTGACGACCTTGCTCAATCCGTCCAGTGAGTTGTGCTCCAGTGCCGAGATAGATACGATTGCATCCAACGACCCATCAGGTATCTCGATCAGATTGTCCAGTTCCTGGTTGTAGATCGTGACCGTGCCGCGATCCTGTGGAGGATGTGGGTTGGGGTGCCTGGCCCTTCTCAGTGTGGTTCGCATTTTGGCGGGCCAACGGTGCCAATCCTCGATGGAACGGCCGGGAGGCAGGAAGTCGGTAAGACCGAGGCGTCTCACCGGCCCCAGGTCGTTAGGCCGTAGCCCTGTCAACGGGCACCATGAGCGATAGCGCCAGTCGAGATTGGCACGGCCGCGACGGTCGACGCTCAGGACGTGCACGCCCTGCGCCGCCAACCACCACTGCATCATTCCCCTGCCGGCACCCGCGTCCAGAGTATGCTGGCCGCGAACCGGCTTCAGCATCCGGGCTGCCCATGTCAGGTCGAGCAGGTAGTGCCAGCCGAAACCGGCTTGCAGTTGGTTGGCGATCCGGTGGAACTCCTCGACCAATTGACGGTGCTCCTGTAGTAGGGAGACCGGCAACAGTTCGATTCGGTCCCTGACATCATTCGTGTCCATTCAACTAGACCTTGCTCCTTGAAAGGCGCTTCGCCTTGTTGGCTGCCCGTTGGCAAACACGTCCGTCAGCCCCAGAACAGTATCCTTCATGGGACTCGTGGCAACAAAGCCTGAGCGGTTTCGTGTCAGGTTGCCACACATCGGCAACTCCTATCTGTCGACGTAATCCTCAACTCTGCAAATCTGGCGCGACGCCCAGGTGACGTCCCCCAAGCCGGTGTGGTTCCAGTCACCTTGGGGAATTGTGCCTTGCCTAGACTGCATCGCCGAGTCAACAAGATAGTCCACTAGTCTGAGGGACGCCTTACCATCAAGTGGCTCGATTTGCTCCTTGAGTATCCTTCGTCTCCCTTCGGAGTGGAGTGAGCGGTCGTCGAGGTAACCTCTTATGGCGCGTTCCAGAGCATCATACGAACCAACCATCCACGTTCCCTGTGCAGCGACAATGGGCTTGTAGTGCTCGAAAGCGTACTCCAGGAGGAATGAATCGTTCGGAGGCCTGTTCAGATCACCATCAAAGGCGAGCGAGATGACAGGGGTATCAAGCGCAATCGCGTCCAGAGCAAGGGAACCGCGGCTCTGAATCACTATGTCCGAATGCTTCATCAAGTTCGCCAAGACGGATTGGTCATCGGCCGCGTTTGTCAGGGCCTCGGCTGGCCGAAGGCCGAACGACGCCGCGCTGAGGCAGATCACGTGTGGCGGCTTCGCCAGCGACAGGAAGTCACGCTCCCAGTCGCGATCCTGAGGGTGCGTACGTAAGAGCAGGGTGGCTCGGCCATAACGGCCATCGATGAAGTCACCGGCGAGCCTATGCGCGATTGAGACCTCGTGTTCTTTCAAGCCTCTGGCATTGGTCCCGAAGGTAACGAGTTTATGCGTGACCGGAACCCCGAGTCTAGCCAGGAAGTCCTCGCGGTTCGCGAACGTGCCGAGGTTTGCATGCTGATCCATTTGCACTTTGCCCACTTGGTGGACCTTCGCCTTCTCGATGCCATGAAGCCCGACCATCTCCTCGACCATACGCTCGCTCGCCACTACGTAGCCGCTCATCCCCTTGGGCGTTGCCCCCTTCGTGGTGGGATGGTCCCAACTCGACACAATGCCGATCATTGGAACTCTCAGTCGGCGAAGCGCTCGCGCCCAGTAAGCCGTGCTGAGGAGATGCAGTCTCCCGAACACAAACAGGTCGGCATGAAGATGCCGCAGGAAGTCCGCATCACTCCTGAGAACATAGTTCAGAGGACCATGCCTTATCTCGTATAGAGAGCGGAACATCGCTATACTCTCCGGAAGCGGGCGACTGATCGTCGCACCCCGGCGATAGTCGGAAAGGATTTGCTGGCGACTTCTCTCTTGTGGGCTACGCTGAGCACGAATGGAGTAGTGGGAGAGGCCGTTCACCGCCGCGAAGCGCTGCACAAGGGAGTCAAAGATGTACACCCTGTCCAGATGACGGAGAAACTGCCTACCGCGCTCATATGCAGAGAGAGGCAGTCTGCGCGAAGCCGCTGCTCCGGTTTGCGATCTAGGTGGAGCCTGGGGCGGGAACTTCACGAACTCAATGTTCTGGCAGCCGCGCCTGGAGATCTCGTCGCCAACGGCGGGATCGCCGTTGAGCAAGAGGAATGTGACGTGTTCCCTTCTCGCCATCTCATCCCAGACTGGCGTGAAGAGGAAGTCGCGGACACTGTATAGATAGGGGAGAGTTATGGCTACTCTAAGCACGTCGTCCGCGTCCCGAACCATACCGCTCATAGCGAAGCAGAGCTACCGAGGGCATTGCCCAGTGCCTGCAGGAGTCAGCTTCTTCGCAGCTTCTTCAGAACTGCTACTTCGCTGTCGTAGACTGTCTTGATGCCGTCACCAAGTGCTGCCTCAGTGGCCCTGATGTCTTTGACCAACCTGGCGAAGCCTTGCGGTTCCACTGAGGCAGCCTGGTCGCTACCCCACATTGCGCGGTCCAGAGTGATGTGACGTTCGATTACACATGCGCCCAGCCCCGCCGCAGCGACGGAAGGAGCCAAGCCCACTTCGTGCCCGGAGTAGCCCACCGGCACATCGTAGCGCTCTCTCAGTGTCCTTATGCACTTGAGATTCAACTCATGCGGCTTCGCGGGGTATGTGCTTGTGCAATGCATAAGAATGAGATTGTCCTTTCCAAGGACTTCCACAGCATGATCAATCTGTTCGATCGTGCTCATGCCAGTTGAAAGCATGATAGGCCGTCCTGTTCTACGATGACGAGCAAGTAGGCTGTCGTCGGTCAGGCACGCGGAGGCGATCTTCCAGCAGGGCGGGTCGAATCGCTCTATGAAATCGACTGACGATTCGTCCCATGCAGAGGCCAGCCACCGGACGTTGTGCATCTTGCAGTAGCCGTCGATTTCCGCATACTCTTCCAGACCTAATTCGAGGCCTCGCTTCAAGTCTCCGTTGGTGGAACCGAACGGGTTTTCTCGTGGCTGGGCTAATTCTGCGGGCGTATAGACAACTTCGACCGTCCTCTTCTGGAACTTGACGGCATCGCACCCTGCGAGCACTGCCGCAGATATGAGCTTCTTCGCGATTTCCACATCGCCGTTGTGGTTGATGCCGATCTCGGCTATGATGAAAGCTGGCTCGCCCTCACCTGCCGGTCTGTCACCGATCATTATCTTGTCCGCCATGCTCACCCTCGTTTCTTCAGTGCCTGGCACCCGGTGCGTCACGGGATTCCCGCACGGCAATAAGCCAGTCCGCGATCTCCCGGACAACCCCGTGGCCTCCCTTGCTGGCTGTTACCAGTCTCGCAGCGTCCTTCGCGGCGGTCTCCGCGTCGGCCGGAGCAATCGATACGCCTGCCCAGTCAAGGGCTGCTCGATCATTGATGTCGTTGCCGACGAATGCCACTTCGTGGGGCTTGAGCCCGCGTTGCTCGGCCAGGCGGCGCAGACAGGTGAGCTTGTCGTTGCAGCCCTGTACGCACTGAATCTGGAGCTTCGTGCATCGTGCGGAAACGACAGGGTTCTCTTCGGTAGATAGCACGATCGCTTCAATTCCGGCTTCTTTCAGCATCTTAATCCCAAGGCCATCACCCCGATGACACATGACCGCTTCAGTCCCGTCTTGACCTACAAGCACGCGATTGTCTGTCATAACCCCATCGAAATCCAGTACCAGTAACCTGATATCTGCTAGAGCGGTATCCTTTGGGTCAATCCTCATCTATGGCACCTGCAGTCGGCACAATGCCGGGAGTTCGGCCGCGAGCGTGGGATCCCTACCACGAGGTTCTGCCGCCATCAATAATGAGATTGGCACCAGTCATGTAGGAGGAAGCGTCGGAACAAAGGAATACCACAGCTCCCTTATACTCATCCTTATTGGCCATTCGGCCCAGCGGCACCAGCTTTGCAAGGCGGTTCACGAATTCCTGATCCTGACCATCGTATACACCCCCTGGGCAAAGGGCGTTCACGCGGACACCACGGTCAGCCCAGTAGGTGGCTAGGTAGCGCGTCAAGCCAATAAGACCGTGCTTCACCACCGAGTAGCTGACCGGTTTCACTGGCTGCTCGTCTTCGTTCAAAGAAGGCTCTCTATAGACTCGTTGGTCAGGAGCGATCAAGCCCAGGTCGGAAGCGATGTTGAGGATCACGCCCTTTCCCCTCTTAGCCATTTCGGAACCGAGAATCCTGCTGCATATCAGTGCCCCCGTCAGCCCTACCGCGATGTCCCTCTCCCACACCTCCAACGGGAGATTCTCCAGTCTCGAGAACCTTGCCCCGGCGTCAGCAGACCCCATCGTGGGATTGTGCGCCGCATTGTTAACAAGGATGTCGATCCTTCCGTACTTGTCAATCGCCTGATCCAGCAATCCCGTGATTGCGGTAGGGCTGGTGACATCGGCCTGGACGCCGATTGCGTCGACTCCGTAGCGTCGCACTATACTCATTGCCACGGCTTCTGCTTGTTCGCCGTTGACGTCCGCGAGCACAGGAATCCCACCGAACTCGGCGATGGCCTCCGCGTGCATGGGGCCGAGCAATCCAGCTCCTCCGGTGATAACCGCAACACGGCCACTAAGATCAAGCGCTTGGTGGACGGCGCCCGTTTGATACTCCCTATTGCTCATGGACCTACACCGGATAACGTTCAGTGCCCTGTGCAGTATGACCGATGCTCTCGCCCATTTCAAACCGCTGAAGTGCGTCTTCAACTTCGGGGATATCATCAGGGCTGTCGAGTTCGAAGATAGGGTCTGTTATGATGAACGGCAATACAATGTCGCCGGTCATTGAACCCTTCTCCAGCACGGTGGACGGTCTGACGACATCGACATATCCGTTCTGCCAGTACACCCTGGGCAACAACTGGCGTGGCATGGAACAGGAACCCGTAACACCCTCAATCGTCAGCAGTGGCTTCAGGTAGCCTTCCTCGATTCGCCACATCTTGTAGGGCGACTGCTGGGCCACGGAGACACTTCGGAGTGAGTCAGCTTCACTGTGCGAAAGCATGAGATCGATTGCTTGGTCGATGAGCTCGACTCGGCGAACAGGGCCCGTCGGACGCAAGTGTACTACGACGTGTGGTACGTAGCCTTCCTTGTCCTGCAGCCATTGCAGCGCATGGCGGAATGCGTCGATGTCGGGAGATGAATCTCCTGCGAATTCAATCGGTCTCATGAATGGGACTTCGGCGCCGTTTGCACGAGCGACTTGGGCAATCTCCTCATCATCTGTACTCACAACCACTCGCGTTATCCGATGCGATTGCAAAGCGTGTAGTATAGTATACCTTATCAAAGGCTGTCCCCGTATCAACATGACGTTCTTTCGGGGGATTCCCTTAGAGCCGCCACGAGCAGGTATCAGTGCGAGGACATCTGGTCTGCTCTGACGCATCGTCAAAGTTCGATCACCTTTCCCCAATTCATTGACTGCCGTGCTGAGGCTGCTATCTCGACAGATTTGCTGGCTTCCCGCAACGATACCAGGGGTTCTTCTTGGCCCCGCAGACACGCGAGGAAGTGAAGCATTTCCGCCATGAACGCCTCATTCCTCGTATACTCCATGTTCTCCCAGACATCTTGATCCTCGGTTATTCGACTGGTAAGTGTGCCCCTATTCGCAATGAAGTCCCAGATGATCTTCCCCTGATCACCGACCACGACAAGGCTGTTCTTGCCTGGCCATTGCAAGTAGTCCAAGCTTACGACAACCGGCAGTGTTCCCCCGTCAATCACATATGCCATCAGTATAGTGGAGACATCCTCGACATCCAGGGCAAGGTGACTCAGATGACCCCCAGCGGCGAATAGGCGTCCTGGCTTGCCAAACAGCCATACTGCGCAATCGATTGAGTGGATCAAAGTAAGGAGTGCCCCTCCCCCGAGATCCGCTCTCGCGCCGTAGGTATTCCGATAGTCCTCATATGGGTGCCAGTATGGCAGGTACTCACCATACTCGAATCGAGCAGAGACAGGCCTGCCGAGCCGCGGGTCTGCAAGCCATTCTCGGACCTTGCTCATCCCTGGGTGAAAACGTTGCTGATGACCCACGAAAGCAACAAGCCCTTTCGAATCCACGAGGTCTATGAGTTGCTCGAGGCCCTCCGTCCCGACGGACAAGGGCTTCTCGATGAAGAGGTTGCAGCCAGCCGTCGCGGCTTCAATGGCGAACGGCAGATGTAGTGAGCTGGGATTGGTGATGAAGACGGCATCGGGCCGTTCGGCAAGAGCTTCCTGGTAGTCAGTGAATTCCCTGATCCCATAGAAATCGGCGATGGTAGACCCTCGAACCACCTGCATCTGGTCATTGATGACCACGTCTCGCCGAAGCGCTCTATACGCAATAATCTCGCAATCATTCCCCAAGAGCGCGCGAAGATTCCTCAGATGCCGCTGCCCAATCGAGCCCAGACCTACGAAGAGGAATCTCATTCAGAAGGGTCCTCTTCGATGGCATCTGTTGCATCGTCAGCGATCGCAGCTTCAACGATCTCACAGATGGCATGATACACGATCATATGTACTTCCTGGACTCTGGGCGTATTGTCCGAGGGAACATCAAGCAAGATGTCAGCAAACTCTGCGCATCTGCCTCCTCCCCTGCCCGTCAGCGCGATGGTCTTCATGCCAATCTCGCGCGCCTTTGCCAGGGCACATACAACGTTCGGGGAATTGCCTGAAGTGCTAAGACCCATAGCAACATCGTTCATGGAGGCATTTGCCTCCAATTGCCTTGCGAAGACCAATTCGAAATCGTAGTCGTTCGAAATGGCAGTTAAGATCGAGGTATTCGCCGTCAATGCTTGAGCTTTGAGACCCCTGCGTTCCCTGACGCATCGGCCTACCATCTCTGCAGCGAAGTGCTGGGCGTCAGCGGCCGAACCACCGTTGCCAAAAACGAAGACGCCGCCATTGCAGCTGTAGGCCTCGAGAATCATGCTTGCGGCCTGTTCTATCCGCTCAGCTAAGTGCTCCTGGGCCATTCGCGCTGTCTCGATAGAATCACTGAACAGCTGACTGATCCTCTCGTTCATCATGTCATCCCGCTCGCGTTGCCCATCAGCTTGCCGTCTTCATCTCTCGGCCTTCACGCATAGACTGTCTTGCCGCCTCGATGATGGTCAACGTCGCCTCTGCCGAATTCAGGTACTCCATACTGTCCGTAGCTGAAAAACCCTCTATGAAGTGTGTGGCCTGGGCGATGAACATGGTGTCGTTTTGATACTCAGGGTCGGCCAGGCCCTTCTCCTCCTGGGTCTCATAGTAGTACTCAGTCAGTCTATTGCCTTCAGCATCCCAGCTAACGTACCCTTTCGTTCCCGCAATGTAGAAGTCCCTTCTTACGTATTCTTGCATGAACGACAGATTCAGTTGCACGTCGTGCTCCGGGTATCGGAGGGTCAGGTGCACCGTGTCCTCTACATCGAGCCTAACATCCGAGTAGTTTCCTCCGCTGCAGTACACACTGTGAGGCAAGCCGAAGTACCAATAGGCGAGGTCGAGCTCGTGGCACTCTGTCAGCAGTACTCCTCCACCGAGTTCTCGCCTGCAGGCATAGAGCTCCCTGAAATCCTCGTACTTGTGCCACGCCGGGACATAGGTGCCGACGTTGAAGACGGCGGTCACCATCTTCCCGAGTTGACCGCTCGCGATGATTTCTCTTGTTCGTCTAAGGTAGGGATGGAATCGTCTCTGAAGCGAGAGGAGGAAGTGCAGTTCATTGGCTAGGACGGTGTCTCTGAACCGATCGAATCCCTCCAGCGTATTCGAGAACGGCTTCTCGACAATAAGGTTCGACCCGCGTTTAGCGGCCTCGAGAGCAACATCGTAGTGAAGAGATGTGGGGGTTGACACCACTACGACGTCGGGCCTATCGCCAAGCCCTTCCTCGATGGAATCAAACAGTCTCAAGTTGTATCTGCTCTCAACAGTGGAATCGGTATTGACCGAAAAGTCACTGTTGAGCAGGGGGGTCTTCCCCACTGCGCGGAACGCAGAGAACTCGGTTCCTGCGGGCAGAAGCTCCTTGAATACTCGTAGATGCCGTTGTCCGGCACCGCCAAGTCCAACGAAGAACATCTTGCTAATGCTCATTCCCGCTCACTTCACGAACAAAGAACTTCACAAACGAGAGGTTGTATTGGGCAGTCCGGGCAGGGTCTGTTCCTCGAAACGTCTCGAATGTACACCCTCCACGAAATCCAATGTCCGACAACGCCCTGAAAGCCTCGAGGAAGTCCACTCTACCTGTTCCCAGGATGACGTTCTCGTTCTTTTCGTTCTTGTCCTTGATGTGGACGTGCCCTATTCTCTCGCCAAGCAGCCGGATGTCTGAGTAGATGTCGTGCCCCAGGGCAATCCGATTGCCGGTATCGAAGACGCACTTGATGTTGGGGCAAGCCAGTGTCTCCAGGGCCTGCAACAGGTCTCGTCCATCGAGGTTGGTCTCGATGCATACGAGCATATCGCTCTTCTCAGCGACTCGAGCGATGTCCCGGAGTGGTTCCTGGTACTCGAACAGACTGTCCGTTGTCAGCTCGCTCTTCTCAAAGAGTGGCAGAACAAACACGCGAATCCCGAGCAGACTTGACTGTGACAGCAGCCGGAGTGTCTGCCTGAAGGCTTCTTCATCCGCCGTGATTGGGTGGTCAATGATGTAGTCATTGCATACCGCTAGCAGTGACAGATGGTTCATGCGGGTCAAGGATGCTATCTCCTCTACTCCATTGGAGGACCAGATAGGATTGCCTTCGTTGTGTTGTCTTTCGGCTATCAGCTCAATGTAATCGTATCCCAGTGCAGACGACACGAAGAACTCGCTCTGCCAGTACTCCTGGGGAAACCACTGCAGGTGGCCTTCGGGAGGCGGGATGAGCCGACCCTGCACTATGCCAAAACGGATGTTCTCAAGCATTGGCTTGCCAACCTGCAGTGGGTGTCAGTGCTTCGCTCGACATGCTGCTAGAGCCCGCATTTCTGAACATAGGCTCGTTCCGAATATGGACATTGGTACATCCTAATGGAGTCCTGCTTGAGCGCGAAGTACTCATCGACTGCTTTTCGTTCTCCGGGCCAGGTTGCCGGAGTGTTGTATTCGTCTAGTACGAGGAATCCCCCGACAGACACCCGTGGCCAGAGATGCTCGAGTGCCAGTCGCGTAGATTCATACAGATCGGCGTCGAGAGACAGAAGCGCTATCTGCCCGTTGTACTTCGGCAGAGTGTCCTTGAACCATCCTTCAACCAGCTGAACTTCTGCGCTGCAGCCTGCATTGCGCAATCTCCTTAGACAGGTCTCTGTGCTCGCTGCAAACCTTCCCTCCTTTGCCCGTGGTTCGGGGGCGTCAAGGTCTTCTCTCGTAGGAGGGGGAAGCCCTGAGAACGAATCGAAGCCCACAATAGTGCGCTGCTGGGAGGTGTTCTCGATCGCGAGTGCTAACATGACGAGACCCTTGCCGTCTGCTACGCCACACTCCACGATGTCTCCCGGGACCTCTTCCATCCTGTCGAGTAGTCTGCTGAATAGGATCAGCCGTTTGACCCTTCTGTTGTTCATGAGTACTTGGGGCTCTTTGCAGGCCTTCCAGGCTTCGTAGGGGCAAACGGTGTACCCGAGTCGATTCAGTACTCTTCGATTGAACTGTCCGCCCAACTTTCGCAGTACGTTTGACATCATCTGTCCTTTCAGCCAGCCCTCGTGTGGCAACGTCAGTCACCCGATTGCGCTCTCCACCATTCCCTTTCCCTCTCGCCTCCCGACTCCATTGACTGACTCTTCGACATGAAGCTGGATCACACCTTTTCGCTAGTCTCGTACACAGAATAAGCGCTAGCGAAGCCAGTGGCCAAGGTCTCTCTTCAGTACCCGTTCAAGCTTCTCCACATCACACCGAAAGGCTTCCGCAAGCTCCTGCCTGAATTCCGGTCTCGGCTCTTGTCCGTAGCCCGGGGTTTCGTTCCAGGCTCGGATTGTCTGCTTCGTCCCTGTTTCGAGTCGCAAGAGGCGCAGTGCCTTGAACAGCACTTTGACCGGCAACGAAGGACGCATCATGCCCCCTGCGATCTTGAGACTTCGGTACTGCTTTGTCTCATGGACTATTGGGAAATCGGTTCTTCCATTGTAAGGCAGATTCAAGAACGACAATGCGTTTTCGTATACTTGGCGGGTGTCAGCCGCAAAATCATCATAGACAATTATCATAAGCTGGTCGGCAGGAACGAAGTGAAGAGCGCGTTCAATCTGGTCACCAAACAGTGCGGCCTCGCGGTACTGGAGCAGTTCGGGCTCCTTACAGTGTTGTGGTATATCACGACCATTTGACCTGGCTTCTTGCTTCCGCCAGGCAAGCTCCAAATCGGGTTCGTCTTCCTGCAACCTGTTGAACCTATGTGCGTGCCACGAACGGTACCAGTCAATAGGATTGCGTACTATGGCGATGATCTTAGCCCGTGGGTTGAATCGCATTATCTCCGGAATCGCAACCTTCGAATAAAGGTACCACACCGACGCTTCGCCGACAACAGCCTCGCTAGCGCCCTCGAATAGTCTGAGGTACTCCTCCTCGCTGTTTGCCGCTCTGGGCCTGTTCATATCGAACGAGAAGTAGTTGGGTTCCTTGATAGGACACATGAATATGTCAGGATGGTCACGCAGATACTCGAATAGGGCAGTGGTGCCGCTCCTTGGAGCACCGACAATGAACAGATCCGGCTTGCGCCGGCTATGGTCCTGAGGCGCTCCGGGATCCTCACTTGAATCCGGGGAGTAGGTGAGCTCTCGCTTGCCCATAGAGAGCCCCGAATCAGGGGAACGACTATCAACGTCCATGTCGCAGTTTCAACAGTCTGCGGATCGCCTTGACGGCCCCTACCTGTGCTGCTCTGCCTTTGGCCCTTGTCGGTGATAGCGTGCCTCGGCCCCCGCTGGCTCCTGGAGACCCGGCAATAGGGAGGCTCCGCCGTAGCTGGGAGCCTGCGTCTGCGTCATCCAGCATACTTGACAGACCGCAGGCCTCGATCATCTCGGTGAAGTGTTCGTCCAACTGGTTGCCCATGTGTTCGGTGGTCTTCTCGGATGTGCATAGCCAGAGGTAGCCCGCGTCCTTGATTGCATTGGCCATCTGCCGATCGGTGCTGTCCCCGGCCAGATAACCCGTCTCGAATGGGAAGCATGGTACTGATCTCAAGATGTCCTTCGGGAATACGTGGGCGTATCCCGTCTTGCCGACATACGCCTTGCAGCCGTCTTTCTCCAGTACGTACGTATTGCGGTTTCGCTGAGCCCATGGCCTTGCCAGATACTGTTCCAGCGGCATACCCACGCTCGCAGCGAACTGCTGGATCCAGTCGTCGGGTATCACAAATTCCTCGAAAGGTATGTTGTGCTCGCGGGCTACCTGAACGACCTCGTCCTGCCTGTCCGGTCCCGGCGCGAGTTGACCGCTGACCAGTCCCACCCTCGGGAACGTTTGCAGTATCTGGAGGTGGGCCGAAAGCCAGTTCGGATGGAAGAAAACATCATCGTTGGAGAAGGCGATGTATTTGCCCGGTGCCGCCGAATAGGCGATATTGAGAGCACCGCTCAATCCAAGGTTTCGCTTGTTCAGAATGAGATGGTCGATGTATCCCTGCTGCTCCATCCGAACCAGCCAGTCGGTTACGTGTCGCAGGCTGCCGTTGTCAACAACCATCAGGTCGAAGTCAGCATCGGTGTGTTTCAGAATGGAACTCAGACATGCCCTTACGACCTGGAATCGTTGCCGATAGTAGCCGCTCTCGTGCGGCAGGCATGTGAGGAGCACAATGGTGGTCTCTGCCCGGGCATATTCGTTTCTCACCCCTTTGAGGGGAGCCTTCTTGGTTCGCATGCCATTCCTCGGGTCAGGTTGGCTCGCCCGTTCGTCGCATCATGCGCTCTTTGAGTCCATGCAGTAGGTCTAACGCTCTGTCTTGCTCCTGAACCATGTTCACTGTGAATAGCTCCCTGAGGTCTCCCAATTGCTCGACTGTCAGGTCCCACCACCGCAATTCGAGAAGAAGCTCGATGATCCTGTCATCGAATCGCTTCCGAATGATTCGCGCGGGGTTGCCCGCAACGATCGCATATTCGGGCACATCATCTGTCACAACGGAGTTGGCGCCAACAACAGCCCCATTTCTTACGGTAACGCCTTTCGTGACTACCGCCCCGCAGCCTATCCAGACGTCATTCTCCACCGCTATCGGGACCTGTACCTGGAGGCTCTTCATCAGCCCATCCAGTAGCGCCATGTTGACGTATGTCGTGACATAATCGAAGGGATGGTTCCGTGAGAATAGCGAGACTCTCGGCCCAAACTGACAGTAGTTTCCCACAGTGACGCTACCACGGAGTATGCAGCCTGTACCCAGCGTGGATGCATATCCTATGGTGATATCTCCCGAGAGCTCAGAGTGGTCGCCAATGCTATTGCGGCCCCTGAGTATGGCAGAGCCCAACTTCACACCTCTACCGATACGCACACTTCCGTGTCTGGCATCACGATGCGAGTGTCCCCCAACCAGTGGCGAGTGACTTCTCAGGAAGCGGACAACTCCCATTGTGGCAAGCTCCTCGATTCCTTTCTTGGTGGGCTCAACGTATCAGAACCAGTCTGCTCAATGGACTTGGCGATTCGCCTGACAATGGCGTTGACCGGTGCCCGGCCGTTCGACGACAGCCGCGACCCCGCGGCCCTCACGATCTCTCCCACATTATACTACTCGGAACACTGTGGCAGAGGCACAGCAGCTACGATCGACTTGAAGCTATCTCCTTCGGACCATCCACGCGTATCGCCCGAATCCATCCATTGTGTACTCCGATATATCATATCTCCGCAGTGAGCGCGAGCGCCGTCCCAGCATTCCCTGGATGGGTTCCCGGAAATGGCGCTTGTGCATATCGTCCAGGATGATGGTTCCTCTCTCTGCCAACAACTCAACGACGGTGCTGAAGGATGCAACTCTTCCGACAACGTGGCCAATGTCGTGCAAGATGAAGTCGAAGGGGCCTTTCTCCGCATCCCGGAACTCCGTCCAAGGCATCAATCCCTCGGTTGACATGTTCTCGCCCGCGAGGAAGTCGGCCGTTTTCTGTAGCCAACTCGGGTCGTCGTCAACCGAACAGACGATGCAGTCGGGATCAACATCGCGACGATAGCATCTCAGTACGTACGAGCTGAAACCAGAACCGAGGTCCAGAATCGACGTGGGTCTAAGGTTGTAGCAAAGGAACAGAAGTAGACATGAAAGCTGAAGCGATATTGCGGAGCGGGGAATCGAGACGTTTGAGACGAAGCGACTGTACTTCTCCTCGAGGTCTGTACTGCCCAGGATTTGGTCATATCGATACTCTTTGAGGAAGGGGTAGTCTCGATCGAGACGGCGCTTGTTGAGGATGCCCTCAACCAACCGCTTCGGTCTGCCGCCCGTGGCCTTGAGGCGTGCCAGTATCCTTCTCTTGCGCAATGCTCTGGGTACTGGAAGCTTCTGCATATGCTGTCACCACCACGATAGGATGGGGCCACATAGTTAGCCAGGTAGGTTTCGATGCGGGTCAGCTGTATAGCATCGAAGATGGTACGACGCCATCCCCTCCATTACGTGTTTCTCCACTGGCTGCGCTGGTTCCATCTCCCTCTAGTCCGTGAACCATAAGGCCCTCAACGACTCTTCATGCGAGTCCGGCACGATGCAGTATAGATTAACTGCGCCGCCCCTCCTGAAGACATCAAACTTGAAGTCCTCGGGGGAGTGGATGGGCACTACCTGGAGTGACTTCCTTGTTGTAGCGTATACCCGATAGTTGAACCTCGTTAGGAAGTCATGTATGTCTGCATAGCTGTATCCCCAATCTTGAGTGTATCTGGACACCTCGACGATGAGCATTGGCGGAGTGCTTGAGCCCAGGAGCCTCTGTGCGCCCGATAGGACCATCAACTCTGGGCCGTCTACGTCTATCTTCACCACATCCACATGGGCAATGCCTTGTTCGGCAAGGAAGGAATCCACGGTTCTCATACCTATCTCGTAGCCATCCATATTCTTCAGCATCTCCTTCTCTCCGTGAACGGTCTCGGTAGTCTGGAGAGAGCCGTAGAAACTGTCGGATCTGTAGAACGTTACCTTGTCCATGTCCCGGTCACCCAATGCAAGCTGCACCGGCGAGACATTGGCGAGGTTGTTGACGAGTATGGATCGCTTGAGTCCCTCGTAGTTGTGGGGGTCAGGCTCGAAGCTGTACACATGTCCTACGCCCTTGGTTAGTTTAGCCGCAATAACCGTGTAGATACCGACATGCGCTCCAATATCCAGGATCACGTTACCTGGCTTCACGACTGATAGCAGAAACTCCTCGAGATCTCTCTCGTGGGAACCCTGGGCAGCAATCTGACGCCAGAACCTCTCTCTCAGATCAACAGTGAATGAAATGCCGCAAGCCAAACGGATATCGACCACATTTGGCGTTAGCCGTCCTACTACCGTTCTTCCCAGTCCGCTCAGCCTAGACGATGGGAGTCTCTCAAGTGCCCGAAGCAGAGTCCTTGCCAGAACTACCCTTCGGCTTACTACGTATCTCATGGTGCAGGTATCAGGACCTCATGGTCGGCAATGCATCAACAGCTCACGATGGGGTAGTGGACGAAACGACCCGTATCGACATGAGATGCTACCCCTTTTCGGTTGAAGCGTCTTGAGTCCTATAAAGCTCCCAGTACTTACCACGCTTCTCGATGAGGGCATCGTGTGTTCCGCTCTCCACAACCCGACCCTCGTCCAGGACATATATGGTATCTGCTTTCCTGATGGTGGACAACCTGTGAGCGATGACGATGGTTGTGCATCTCTCCGATACCCTGTCTACTGCTTCCTGGACAATGGACTCGGAGACCGTATCGAGAGAGCTCGTGGCCTCATCGAGGATCAATATCTCGGGATTCCTTATCATCGCCCTGGCGATGGCGATGCGTTGTCTCTCGCCAACCGACAACCGCACTCCCCTGTCGCCGACAACTGTATCATACCCTTGGGGGAGCTGTTCAATGAACTCGTGCGCGTTTGCCAATCTGGCCGCCTCTACCGTCTGCTCCAGACCGTATTCGTCGCCGAACCCTATGTTGTCCTTCACGGAGGCGTTGTATAGGAAGGTATCCTGACCGACGAAACCGACGCGTGTCAGGAACGTCGATATGTCGTACTCTCCCAGGTCGACTCCGTCCAGGCACACGCTGCCACTGTCAACCTCGTAGAGCCGCAGCAGGAGGTCGACAAGGGTAGACTTGCCCGAACCCGAGGGGCCGACAAGAGCGGTCACTCGGTCCTTCTCAAACCTCAGCGATACGTCGCGTAGGGTTGCCTCTCTTCCTTTGTGGGCGAAAGAGACCCCGTGGAACTCGATAGCGTGCGTCAGGCCGGGGAATGGCCGCTCGCCGTTGCGCAGTTGATTATACTCCTGGTCCTTCAGCAAACCCGCTATCAGTTCGAGGTCCGGCAGATTGGACATGGCGTGCAGGATGAAGGTGCTGAAACTGCCAATGCGCGGCAAGAGCCTGAGGAGGGCATAGGCAAAAGTGCCGAACATGGGGATCATTGAGGCGAACGAGTCCGGGTAGAGAAGGCGAATCCCTATCACAACAATGCCGATGGAGGTGTAGATGACCAGGGATATCGCGAGTGCAGGTACCTGAGACCAGAAGGCATCTCTCTGCCAGTACCTCCATCTTGACGACGTCGCCGTGTTGAACTCCCTCTTCCAGCGTGGAGATGCAAGCGAGGCCCGTATCTGTTTGACCCCTCCGATATACTCGTTCAGGAGAACGTTCTGTTGCTCTGCCGTGCGCACCATGGCCTTCCCCGCCGTATAGGACACCCTTCTGCCCAGGTAGCGTGACAACAAGAAATAGCCCAGTGATGCCGCGGCTACGGCGAGCGTTGCCTTCCACGAGATCGAAATCAGAAGGGAGAGCACCGACAACGCGATGATTGAGTCTGCAAGCATCTTGGCAAGCGCATTGAAGACCTTGGTTATCGCGCGAATAGCAATATTTGCCTTGTAGAGCAACTCCCCTTGCTTGAGGTCGACGAAGAACTGGTAGTCGGATTCGAGGTACTTGGAGAAAATCCTGCGTTGGGTTTCGATCTGAATGTCAGCGGTCGTTTTGACCGAGAATCGATTGTAGGTAAGTCTCAGCAAGAAGACCATAATCGAGACTATCACGAAGAGGATTCCATAGGATACGAGGAGGTCGGTTGGAAAGACCTCTGCGGCAGCGCGTACTGCACTCAGGAACGGATTGCCGCTGAGCCCCGTGGCTTGGTCCAGACTGGCCTCTAGAATGGGATAGAGGAGAGCCACGTTTGTCGCCTCGACGTAGCCCGCCAGCATGGATAGTACAACGAGCACGACCAGACGTCTCTTGTACGGTCTGAGGAAGAACCAGATGGTGCGGAGGCCTGCGCCTCCCGGCTTGGGCTTCCTGGCGGCCACATCTTCGCTGCGGAGGGATTTCGCTAGCTTGACAGGCCGTGATTGCGAGCCTCTGTCGATGTGTTCTACTCCCGGAGAGCTGACCTAGACCTGATCGAACTCTCGCCCCAAAGCATAAAACACATCTTGCGGCTTCTCAATAGGGTAGTCAAGATTGACCGTTATCAGGAGGGCGTTTTCGTGATGATCGCCCTTGAGGTCACCCCATTCGGACTTGGCAGGGAGTGTTTGTACCTTGGCTTCGCCGAACGAGCAGAACCCGTGGTCTGAGATCACGATCAGCTTGTTTGAATCGCTGTCGAGGAAATCCGAATCGATCAAGAGTTCTCCAACCCTGGCATCGAGTCTCTCGTACCATTCGAGTACGCAGTCCTCTCCCCAATGGAAATGTTGCACGCGGTCCAGGAAGGTGTAGACGGATATCAACACGTCAGGCTGCTGTGCCATCAGCTCCTTCGTCGTCTGGGTAACAGTATCCAACTCCTCTTGCCACTCTTCATCGTTGGTAGGAAGGCCAAAGCCTACAGGCTCGAAGTCGACCCCGAAGGAATACGGCGGGACGACGAAGGGCACATTCACGGCCTTCACTATCTTGCCTTCCCGGCTCAGCACATCCCATATGAAGTCGACCTTGATGTCCTCTCGCTTCACGATCCTGTCGCCGACGGCAAAGCTGTCGTGCCCGTGCTCGGCGAAGGTCTTGCCGCAGAACATGCCGCACCATATCGATGGAGAGATGGGTTTCTCGGTGAGAACGAGATCCCTGGCAGAACCGACCTCACACAGTCTCCGGAAGGTTGACAGTCTATCGAGGTTCGGGCGTATCATGGTCCAAGTGGCCGCGTCTACTCCCAGTACCAGTATCACAGTCTTCTCTCCACGTGGATCGAGGCACTTACTGTGCCCCGTATGATTGCTGCTACTGAGTGTAACCCAGATGGGGGGCGGACGCTACACGCTTGCCCCTGAGACGATGTGGATCGACTGATGCTTGAGGGCATTCGGGTCGGGCGCAAGTCGCCTGCCTTCACCAGAGGAATGTATTCACTAATGTCAACGCGCCGAGCGCCACCATCGCCAGGCCTATCACAAGCTTCAGCCTGTCGGCATTCACCTTCTTGACCGTCGCGGCCGCGACAGGTGCGGCCACCACGGACCCGAGAGTCGCAGCCCCAGCCAAGTGCCAGTACACATCACCTTCGAAGAGCAGGTAGCTGAGGAAACCCACCGCACATACGATAGCTATCGATACTGTGGTAACCCCTACCGAACTCCGGGAATCCCGGCCGCTGACGATCTGGCCGCCGGTTACCAGGGGGACGTAGCCGCCGCCGCTTATGCCTTTGTTGAAGGAGCCGAGGACTCCCATGGCTATGATTCCTCGCCACGAAAACGAGCCCTTGGCCTTTCGCCTCACGAAAACAAACAGCCCCATGAGAAGCACGATCGATCCGATATATGCCTCCAACGCCAATGTCGAAATGCTGACAGCTGTGAAGACCCCGACCAGCACGCCCACGATGCCGCACGCAACCAGCAGAAGGATGAGCTTGGAATCCGTGGACTTGGGCAGATAGCCGAGACCGCGTAGCCGGCGCTTGATGAGTTCTTCATCCCGCCTGAAGTCCAGGTGTATGTTGCCGAGGCGATGGTGAGCCAGTCCCCCGATCACCCCACCCGCGAGTTGGCTCAACAACACCGCCGGCACTACTTGCAGGGGCGAGAACCCGATTATAAGCAAGATGGGAGTCATAGGCGTGCCATAGCCCACTCCGAAGGCAACAGCCAGATACTGACATAGGACCGCGATTGCGGCCACCGAAACAAATAGTCCTGCTGTAAACTCAGTAGTATCCATGATTCATGAGTTGGAGGGCCGGCCCTAATGATTGAGGCACTGTGGAGTCCCAGTCACATAGTCTAGCTCAGAAGGCGTATGTCCGCACGAGCGTGGACAGGCCAAGCAGCAGTGTCGTTGCTCCGATGATGTACACCAGAGTGCCGGAACTGATCCTCTTCACAGTCAAGGCAGCGAACGGAGCCGCAACAACGGAGCCGACAGTCACAGCTGCGGCCAGCGACCAGAGTACGCTGCCCCTCATGGCAATGTAGCCAATGAAACCGACCAGGCAGACGATGACCTCCGCCACTGTTGTGCTCCCAACGGACCTTCTGGTACCCCGGCCACTTACGATCTGACCCCCTGTGACGAGCGGGCCATACCCACCACCACTCACCCCTTTGTTGAATGCACTCACAATACCTACGCCTACCAGTCCCTTCCACGAGAAGCTGCCCCTGCGATTACCCCGTATCAAGACGAACAGTCCGATAGCGAGGACGAGCACGCCGATGTATGTCTCGAGCACGAGTTCGGATATGTTCACTGCTGTGAATACGCCTATCAATGCACCGGCAACGCCACAGGTCGCGAGGACGAAGATGACCTTCGAATCGAAAGACTTGGGAAGATAGCCCAGCCCTCGCAGCCTCTCCTTCACAAGTCTATCATCTCTGCGGAAGTCCAGATGTATGTTGCCGAGCTTGTGATGCGCTATGCTGCCCACCAGGCCACCAGCGAGTTGACCGATTAGCACTGCCGGTACTATGTCTATTGCTGCGAGGCCCATCACTAGCAGGAGCGGCGTGAGCGCGGTGCCGTAGCCCATTCCGACGGATGCATCCACATACTCGCAGACAAGCGCGACCACTGCGACTGCGATGAGCAGGGCTGGCGTTGGCTCCATGCTGGCGACTCTCACATGGTTCGCTCAGTCCAGGTACCCCAGAGCCTTCAGCCTCTTCTTGACCTCCTCCTCTTCCTCCTTGGTAAAGGCCACCTGTTCCTCGTCGTCGTCCTTGAGAACCTCCTCCATCACGAACTTGACGTATTCCTCGACTGTGCCGAACTCGGTTGCTTTGGCCCTCTCTTCAATTCTGTCGTAGAGATCTCCCGGTAGGTAGACGGACTTGCGCTCACTCTCACTGCTCATTCTTCCTCCTTAAGATAGCCCAGTCGTCTGAGTCTCTCCCTTATCGCGCGCACCTCGTCGGCTGTCAGTGAGTCAGTTCCCTTGATGTTGCCAGTCGAGGCCAGCGATCGCATGACGAACACTATGAACTCGTTGACGCTGGAAAAGCCGGTGCCCTCGATCATCATTCTCAGCCGGGCATACAGCTCTCGGGGTATCTTGATTGTTACCTTGCTGTCCATGACGCTACAATTGTAGTGCGATTATAGTGTGACCCTCCTGGCCAGTCAAGAGGTGGGGCGGAATTCGAGAGGATAGGGAGGCTTCGCTGACCTAGCGGAGTGGGATGACTCTGATCTCGAACAGCCTGGGCCATAGCTTACCGGTAACGAACAGCTTGCCAGCCTCGGGATCGTAGGCTATGCCATTCAGCACGTTGGCACCCTCTCGCAGTTCGGGGTTGAGGAGACCGGACAGGTCTATCCATCCTGTAACAGTGCCGGTCTGAGGGTCGATTCTGGCGATACGGTCGGTCTTCCAGACGTTGGCGTATACCTCGCCGTCGATGTACTCGAGTTCGTTGAGCTCCATGACGGGTACGCCGGCATCGAGCACATCGACTGTGCGTATCTCCTCATACGTCTCGGGGTCGAGGAAGTGCAGCAGCGACGTGCCATCGCTCATGATCAGTGTATCCCCATCGTGAGTCAGACCCCAGCCCTCGGTGTCGTAAGTGAACTCGTCTGTCAGCTCGAATGAATCCCTGTCGTAGACGAACGCGATGTTTGAGCGCCATGTCAACTGGATGATTCTATCGTCGAGAACGGTGATGCCCTCCCCGAAGTAGGCTTCTGGAAGCGTAGCGGTCTGCGTGATCTCTCCGGTATTGAGTACCACTCTTCTCAAAGAGGATTCGCCGTGCAGTCCGGTCCCTTCATAGAGGACACCGTTGTCGATGACGAGGCCCTGGGTGAAGGCCGTGTTGTCGTGAGGATACTCCTCCAAGACCTCGTATGTGTAATAGATAGCGTTGGTTGAGGTCGTGGGCTCCGGAGGAGGAGAGCATGCCGAGCCCAGCACGGTGACCGCGATAGCGGCTGAAGCTGCCAGAACCATGATGCTGTTGCGGATGAAGGGCGGCAGCGCATCCGGTCGGCGATGCTGTGATATTGTGTGGCGTATTGATGTGGTTGGGAGCGTCATGCGGTATCTTCTCTGTACGCGAGGCTGAACAAGTACCAGAACGGTAAGCAGGTCCGCACGAGGGCGTTGGTGACGAGGGTCATGGCCTGGGCGAGAGGCGAAGCGACAATGCGCAGCAGCCGGAATCGAGAGGACTTCAGCCAGCCGATTCCTAGGGCAGTAGCGAGAATCCAGACCGACATGAGTTGATTCACAGACCGACTCGGGCGGAGGCTGAGGTTGATTGGCTTGCCATGCCGTCTGACGGAGATCACTCTGCCAACTACGCTGCTGGCACTCACCGGCGACAGGTCCATGCCGGTGTCGCCTTTCTCCAGTAGCATAGTGTCCTCGCCACGACGGCGCGTGCCGAGAGCGCGGTGAACAATGAGGTCGTTATTCCGTCTGAACACGACTATGTCGCCGAAGCAGACATCCCGGGGCGTGGATCGTGAGACCAGAACCTCATCACCGGGCCTGATCAGGGGGGCCATGCTGGACGTCAGAACGGGCAACCAGCCTTTGCCGTTTCTCTCCAGGAGTTCCAGCCACAGGTCATTGGCTACCGCTCGACTGACGTAGCCTGAGGTTCTGCCCTGTTGAGTCATGCGCTTTGTGCTGAGCTGCGGTACTAGCGATCCCGGCCGGTGAAGCTACGGTCATGCAGTTTGTGTTGAACGTCGGAGCTGGGTCTCAGCTCCGGCAGTGACACGTTGGCTGCAGCCTAATCGTCGTCGCAACAATAGCCGCACGACGGGTTGGCGAAGAACTGGAGCCACCCGAATGAGTCGCTGCCCGATCCGGTTCCCCCCGACCCGGCATGGGCCAGGGCGCCTGGCTCCAGTATCTCTGATCTGACTTCTGGCTTGACGTACGTCTCTTTGGTCATGATCGCACCCCCTCGGCCTGAGTCAATCGCCTGCGCACCCGCGCCTGACGGCACGCACTCGTGCTCGGGCCATTCAGTTGACCCGACTCGATGTACGCGATGCCGGTGCACCTTTCGCAATAGGCGCTCAGCCCGCAATCGGTGCAGGCATGCAGATCGGCGCGCCTCATCGACCTGAGGTACCGCAACTCAGCGCATGGCGCATAACTCCATATCCTATCAAAGCTTGTGTCGCCCAGCTTGCCCAGCGCAAGCGGAAGCATGACGCACGGGAAGACCGTTCCATCCGGCGAGATGGAACAGATGCTCTTGCCAGCCTTACAGAGGAGCGGCCTGGGGTTCTTCGTGGGCTGCGGAACCCGCGGCCGCCAGCCGCACGTCAGCAGGTCTTGGGCCGTCACCTCGCAACTCAATGGGGATGGATCACCGCTCTTGGATGGCGCCATCGCGAAGTTGACTCGTGGCCTTGCCCCCAGCCGCTCAATCAAGTCAACGGCCTGGAGCAACTCAGTGACGTTGTTGCCCATTGCCAGCACTTGTACCGTTGGTGGTGATCCTGCCTTTACGAAGTGACCTATTCCCTCGAGTGTCCTGTCGAAAGACCCTTCTACCTTCGTGACGGCGTCATGCGTCTCGGGTGTGGCCCCGTAGAGCGAAGTAGTGAGCGAGAAGGGCTTCATTGACGCCATCTCCCGCGCGACCTCGGCATCCACCATCGTGCAGTTGGTGAAGAAGCCAACCAGGAAGCCGCTGCGCCGCCCATGGGCGGCGATCTCCAGGAAATCCTCTCTTACCATTATCTCACCGCCGGTAAACAGAAGGAAGGCGGTGCCAGCTCTCTTCAATTGCGCGAAGGCATTCTTCCATTGCTCCGACGACAGTTCGTCGTTCCGGCTGACTTCAATATCGATGTAGCAGTGGGTGCACTGGAGGTTGCATCGGTAGGTGAGCTCAACAACCGCCTGGAGCGGGACGTTCAACTCGGCACATCTTGTTGTCACCTCACGCAGCAGCGGTCGTTCGATTGCGTCAGGCAGCACGCTCATTGCCCCGCCTCCTCCGCTCTCGAAGCCAGGAGGCCTAACTGATCGAGGTTGTCGACCAATTCAGCGGCGTCTCTCGTTGCCTCCTCGACTGTGATGTCAAACCGTTCGCAGACGCTCTCAGCGATATCGGACAGGCCGTGCTCGCCGTTACATAGCTCCCATATGTGAGCCGCAGTCTTGTTCAGAACGTGGACTGAGAAACCATCGTCCGTAATCAGGACGGCTTCGTCCTCTATCCGACGCCAGATGACATTGCTAGCCCAAATTGGTCGTCTTCCATCCATTCGGCTTTGCGCCTTTCCCAAGCGTTTCCTCGATTTCGGCTATGGTGTTCCAGAGCTTCGCGTCGATGGGGAATTCGAGTTCGTAGAACGGCACTGCAGTGGTGATCTCGTCACTGAACTGGGCTATCTGGGCATACACGTGTCGCCCGCCCCGCTGTCCGATGTAAGCCGGGTTCAGGACCTGGCGCATGAATTTCACGTATGCTTCCACTCGATCCAGGCGGCGGGCCGCGGCCTGGTCGCTCTTCTTGAGAAGCAGTACACACGAGATCGGCAACCTCTGTGAGCTGCTGGACGGATGCCCTCCGATCATGGGTGTTCCCTGCGCCCACAGCTTGGCCCCGTCGGTGCCGGGCCTGGCTACCAGCATGGCTTCGTCATTGAGCACCTGTCCGTGCTCCTCACTGCACAACCCGGCGATCGTCGTCTTCCCCGCATCGCTCGGGCCGGAGAACAGCAGTGCGGACCCGTTGCGGGCGATACCGCACGAATGAACGAGGTAGGCGGGGGGATTTCCGTCGTACTTGATCTTGCACGCGGTATAGTAGGCCATGCATAGCAGCCTGTTCATTGAGTTGAATTGCAGGTCGGGGTTGAGCAGGGCCTTGTCACCCCTCATGACGACGACACGCCGATCGAGATCGTGATGGCCCTGTATCAGGCCTGTTACCTCGGCGAATCCATCTCCTCTGTGAATGAATCGCAATTCGGCGATAGCCGAATCGACTTCGTCTGGCTTCAGCTGTTGTACGGGCTCCAGGCGGATGGTGAGATCCGCGTAGTCGTCGGTCAGGTGTGCCGAGTATCGATTCCGCCATTCACCGATCAGGCCGTCGTCGTCACATTCGAGGCGGCAGCATACCGTACCGATACGGATGGCAACTGAGTTGGCCGTGTGCGATGGGAGGATGTCCTTCGCCTCGCCTCGCCTAGGGCTTTCCTTCACCGTGTGTGGCTCCTATCGTCTGCTGTGAGTCGACCGCTGGCAATGCTTCCCTGGCCCCCGGTGTCAAGGGAAGCAGCCGGAGTGTCATCGCCAGTAGCGTTGTCAAAAGCCGGTTGTATACTCCTGCGTAGCGACGTCTGGTCGGGTCCTGACGCATTATCCTGAGTGTGAATGCAATTGGTCTCCATAACTGCAGCGCCAGATATGATTCCAGGCCAAGCACCAGTTGGACTATTCGTCCAGGGCCGGACAGGATATCTGCGTTCCCTCCCCTGACTTCCACGTAGTGGATTCTTCCCAGGAGGTCTTCCCCACGCACCGCGCTGGACCAGAGTACCGAGTCCCCTTTCTCCAACAGATAAGGCCTGCCGCCGGTTCGGGACTTCGTGAGAGCACGGTGCACAGTGAACCGGTCTCCCGATCTGAACACAATCACGTCGGCGAATCGGATATCGTGCCAGGACGCCCTCTCGACGAGCACGCGGCTGCCTCTCGTAATCAGCGGCGACATGCTGTCGGAAACGACTTGGGCATAGTTAGCACCGCGCTCTACCAGCACATCCGCCCAGAGCTCGGAGAGCAAATGCCGTGACAGAGCAGGTGAGCTTGGAGGTACGCCTGGTTGATCCGCCTTGTCCGGCGTCCTTGCTGCGTCGGGCTTTTCCATCAGAGGTTTGATACACAGCACCTACGTGCGCGATTGTACTTCGCATAGTCCCGTGGTGCAAGCGTGTACGTGGTGCCTATTGTCTGAATTCTATAGGAACGTGGTTAGAAAATGGTTGGAAGGCTGTTGGAATCCAGTCTTATTGGCCGCAGCCGAGACTCAGCTCACCCATGATGGCTGGGATCGTGAGACAGGTGCTTCGGCAGGGGGCCGAGCGCACACAGCGACTCCTACGCCGAAGGGAAAGGAAGTGGTATACTTCAGCTGTTGTGTGACTGGTATTGAGAGGGGAGGCCGTTGCCTGACGCGAGGAGGGCGAGGGCACCCCTCTGTGTGAGTGCTATGGAGGTGATCGATGGACTGGTTCATGGATCATATGATAAGGCCGCTGGCGATAGCGGGAGCGGCCCTCGTGCTTTACTTCGCCCTGGGTTGGGTGATTGGCCCTCTGCTGCGGCGGCTGGTGGCACAGTCTATGCAGGGCGAAGACGAAGTCGAAATCAAGAAGAGGGCGGACACGCTCGTCAGCGTGATGTTGATCACACTGAGGATAACGCTCGTAGCAGTCGCGGTGTTCATGATCATCGCGGAGGCGGGGGTCAATATAGGACCGGCCATTGCTGGATTTGGGGTCGCTGGCGTTGCAATCGGATTCGGGGCACAGAGTCTGGTAAAGGACGTGATCGGTGGACTTTTCGTCATCATAGAGAATCAGTACCGGGTGGGTGACGTCGTGCAGCTGGCGGGGATAGCAGGCATTGTCGAGCAGGTAAGCCTGCGCCGGACGGTTCTGCGTGATCTCGACGGTATCCAGCACATCATTCCAAACGGGGAGACGGGTGTGGCCAGCAACTATACCAAGGGATGGTCAAGGGTGAACCTCGACATCAGCGTGGCTTACGGGGAGGACCTGGATCGGGTCATTGAAGTGATGAACAGGGTAGGGAAGGAATTAGCCGAGGACGAGTTCTGGGGGTCCAAGATCGTTACGCCGCCGCAAGTGCTTCGTGTGAACAAGCTTGGCGACTCGGGTATCGACATCAAGATGCTGGGCGACACGAAACCGATTGAGCAGTGGGCCGTGATGGGTGAGCTGCGCCTGCGAATCAAGAGGACCTTCGACGCGGAAGGCATCGAGATTCCGTGGCCCCATACCAAGTTGTACTTCGGGAACTGGCCCGCGGCGGAGATATCCAGGGGGCCCGATGAGGTCGCGGCGGCAAAGGCTCAGGAGCCGGAACTCCGTGAGGTGTCCCCGCATCAAGAGACCAAGGAAGTATTGCCGCCGGAAGCTGAGGAGTAGCCTCGTCACGCTGGCGGCGCTGCCTTAGTGGGCGGTGCGCACTGATCTGCGTGAAACAGGCACGCGTGAGGTATATCAGACTGGCGTGCCTGTTTCACGTCGTTTGGAAGCACACTTACTGCTTTTGCTGATGGTGCCTAGACCAGCTTCGCGTCAAGGAAGGCTATGCGTGCGGACACACTCTTCGCCGCCATTGGAGCATTCGTTGACTTGCTGAGGTCTCTGGCCAGCTTCTCATCGCCGATCACGTCGTTGACCCAGGCGCTGAAGTCGCACTTGTCGCCGTTGCAGTGATAGGAGAATGTCTCCTCTGCCATCTCGACCAGAGCCTCCTGCAGGTCGCGCATACTCTTGAGACTGCGCCCGTCGCAGACCCAGAAGGTGTTCTCCTCGGGCACCTCGCCCAGAAGCTTCTCCGCATCCTGCCTCAGAATCCTCGCCATCTTTCTCCTCCCTCCGTGAGGTTGTTGATTTGCCTAAAGAAATGCATCCAGAGCCCTAATGAAGTTGACATAAACCTGCTGTATCTCCCAGACGATGCCGTATGGCCCGAGCTGCCACCACTCCAGGGGGGTGAAATACGCCGAGACCTCGGCTTCCGAGCCGCTGCGGCCAAACCACTGGATTAGATGTAGGTTGTCGGACTGGGCGAGCCAGAGGGCAATGTCCACCAGTTGCTCATTGCCGGTCAGCAGCGCCTTGTTATACGCGTGAAGCATCAGCTGGAATACGGCCCGCTGAATGTCGTTGCCGAGGAAGAACTCCATGCCGCCTTCACCGGCCCACGTGCAGGGGTAAGGTGGCAGAGGGAGATGGTGGCTGTCATCCTTGTACTGGGCGATCACTTCGCTGGGATTCAGGAAAGACATACCCCTGCTCTCCAACTGCTTGGGGAGATGCCTCATGAAGTCGAAGATGCCCGTGTCCTTGGAGTGGTGTTCTCCAAAGGTCTCGTAGTCCCAGGCGAGGAAGACGAAGTCCCCCTGTGCCTCTCTGAGCCAATGGGCATAGGCATCTGTGACCAGTGGGTAACCCCACCAGTCGCGGTTGGAGAACCTGTACCCGACATCGTCACTGAGCTGGTAGTGCCGCGCGAGGAGCATGGTATCTTTGCCCTTGTGATACAGGTGGGTGGCATCGCGCCAGCCCATCACCCACTCGCGACCATCCAGCAGCGCGCCCGTGAAGCCGCAGCCGTTGATGGCGTGATAGATGCCGTCCGACATGACCATCTCCGTGGTGTCGGTGACGGCGGGGGTCTTGCCGAAGGCTGTTGCCAGGTTCTGCTTGCCCCACTCCATCCGTTTCTGGAATCGCTGCAGGTCCATCAGTGGTATGAAGCTATGGTAGGGTTCGACACAGACGAGTTCGACATTCGGTTGGTCGACGAGCTTACTGAACAGACCATATAGCTCCTGGTCCCAGAGGCGGGCCTGTCTGAGGAAGGACTCCGAGAAGCCAATGGAGAGCTTGAACCCGTTGCCGAGAAGGTCCAGGAACATCTCGGTTGCGGGATAGTAGCACCATGTCGCGACCTTCTCGAAGTAGCGCTTGTTCAGCACTTCGTCGAAGAGACAGTGCTCGATGTCTTCGATCTTGGCACCATGCGGTATGGGCTGCGCGGGCAGCTTCAACCGCCTTGGCTGGTGTACAACCGTGTAAGTTGAGATGCTATTCGCCAATTTATGCACTCCCTGCCAGTATCGGGGTGAGTTTGGGAACGTGCCTTCGGCGTTCTGCAAGACGGCTGCGGACCGTTGGCTCCGGTTCCGCTTCCGGGATCGTGTCCACGGGCGCTGCGGCTGGGGTAGTGAGAATCCCCTGGACCCTCGCCTGGAACTCCAGCTTCTGCAGCATGTTCTGGATCACTTTGTCCCAGGTGAAGAGACCTGCCGTCTCTTTGCCGGAATTGCGTATTCGCTCGGCCTCATGACGGTGGTGATGCAGGTACATGATGTACCCCTCGATCTCGGCCGGGTTCGCTGTCTCGAGCACAATGGCGTTGTAGAACGGCACGGCGTAGTCCTCACCGGTGCCTCCGGTCACGGCGACTCCACGTGCTGCCATTGTCTCCAGCCCCACGAGCCCGAACGGCTCGTGTCCGCTGTTGGCCAATACCGCGTCGGATGCATTGTAGACTATGCGCAGGAAGTCCTGTGGGCAGTGGAATCTGATATTCAGAACGTCGGCAGCAGCGTGGGTGATTATGGCTTCCATGTAATCCGCTATACTCTCACCATTGGTGGTGATATCCGCCACACGGAGACCCAGCGAGCGGGCGTTGTGAGCGACTTCCTCACCATGTGGTTCAATCCCACCTCTTGCGATAAGCAAGGCGCGCATTCCACGCGACTTCAAGCGGGCCACCGATTCGACGGCCATGTTCCATCGCTTGTCGGGGTCCCAGCGTGCCACCTTCGAGAGAACCAGGTCGGCGTCTAGGCCCTTCCTGAGCTTCGACACCAGCCCGGAGTCCACGTTGCTGAGAAGGGAAGATGGAATGCCGTTAGGAATGACGAGGGGGTTCTGTCCCATGCCCCACATGATCTGCTTCATGTATCTGCTGACCGTGGTGATGGTAGTGGTGAACGCCAGTCTACCCCAGTTGATGCGATGGAAAGAGAACGTGTTGTTCGCGTTCCAGAACATTATCACTTTGTCCCGTATTCCCATCGCGTAGAGCGCATCGCTTATGCGACACATCGTCTCAGCGGTGTGCCACTCCTCTCCGAGTATGACCACAGTCTTGTCCTGGGCGACGGCGGGTTTCGCGATGCATTCAGCGACGAACCACGGTACTGATTCATTGAAGTCGTACAGCTTTTCATTCTCGCCCTGATACAGGCCCTCCGGGTAGTAGGCGCTTATCCATTGGCACCAGCGGTGCAGAGTCAGCCTGTGGTTCTTGGAGACCTCTTCGCCCATTTCCTTGGGGTCACCTACGAACATGTGATGCACTTCATAGCCTGAATCGGCAAGCGCTCGTGAAAGGTTGGTAATGCGTACGCCGAGGCCTCCCGCGAGCGAATAGCGATCGGGCCCCTCGAATGACACTATCACGAATACCGTGTTGTCCGTGTCGAGGTTCTGGCGCCCAACTCGGTATGATTGCGTCTCGAGCCCCACCGGCTTCTGGGCCTCTGTCTCCTCACCGGTAGCGCCATCGTCGTAGCTTATGATCACATCGACTGATGATTCCAGGGTGGTTCGCGGATCCTCTTCGAGTTCGTCTACAAGTTCGATAGCCATTGTTGGTGCCTCTTCGCGTAGTGACTTGATTCTGGCTGCCACCGGCGCCTCCTCTCTAACTCGTCGCGCGAGACTGTCGCTTGAGGATCGGGTACACGTCGCAAATTGTCTCGGAACACTGTTCCATTTGGATGCTCGTTAAGTACCAAGTAAAGGCTCTGCCAAGGATTACGCGACCTAAGTCTACAACCATCGAGCTTTCCCTCACGAAACTTATCATATGTCCATGGACGTCCACAATGGTTCTTTTAGGTAAACAGAACTAGGAAAATCGTACTAAGTGCCCGCGCCTCGCGGCCTTCTACCATTGAACCCGTGCCCCACCGGGGTAAGCTGGGAGCGGAGCGAGACACAGTCCACCAAGCACTGTCCCACAGCCGGATCGCCGGTGCGGTTGCAGCGGAAGTGTGTCGCTAGTGTGCGACCCAGACGATCGGCGACGGATCGCCGCTGACCTTCGGCGCAGAGGGGTAAGACATCGTGGGTTGCGTTGCAGAGGCTGATGTGCGAATGCAGGGCTGGCTTGCCCACGGAGAGGCTACGACGATGATTATACAACTCGTCAGGGGTGGGAGAATAGCAAAAGATTGAAAACTTGTGACATTTTCCCGCTATGTTCTTGGCGGTTGTGATTCACGGACACGGGCCGTCTGACAGTTGTGGTTGATGCGCAATGCTCCAATGCCATACAATACGCGCAGTCTTCATGACAGCGCTGGAGGTCGATGAGGGTACTGATGCTGGGATGGGAGTTGCCTCCCATCTTCAGTGGGGGACTGGGGATTGCCTGTCAGGGTCTGATGCGGGGGCTCCAACGGGAAGGAATCGACGTCCTGTTCGTTGCACCCTGGCTGACGTATGGCTGCGAGGATGAGTCTGGTCGGCTTCTACCGGTGTTCGGGTATGCTCATCCGAGCGCTGCGCACTCTCCGGCTCATCCATACTTGAGACTGGCTTATTCCTCCAGCTACGCCACTGGCTCAAACGCCATTGAGATCAGTGATTTGGTGAGGCGTTTCGCGGAGGGCGTGGTCAGGATCGCCGAGGTACAGCCGTTCGACGTCATACATGCGCATGATTGGGCTACCATGCCGGCTGCGATAGCAGTGCGGGCCGCGTCGGGCAAGCCCTCTGTCATCCATTTCCATTCCACTGAGCGAGACCGGTCGCCGGGGTTCGCCTCGTCTGAGGTCTGCGCCATAGAACAGGAGGCCGTTTCCGCTGCCGATTGGATTATCGCGGTGAGCGAGTATGAGAGACAGCGGATCGCTGACAGCTACGTCGTGGACTTGAGCAGGCTCTCGGTGATCCACAACGGCGTCGAGGAGGCGCACGTGACAACGGCACCACCCTCGATGCGAGAGGACCCGCGACGCAGGGTCCTGTTCGTCGGGAGGCTCACGGCTCAGAAGGGGCCGCAGTACTTCCTGATGGCCGCCGCGAAGGTTCTCGAGGTCTTGCCCGAAGCACGATTTCTGGTGGTCGGTGAAGGTGATATGCATGACCGCCTGCGTGACATGGCGTTTGAGTTGGGGATCGGGGACAAGCTGCTGCTAATGGGGTTCCTGTCGAGGTTCGACTTGGACCGAGTCTACGCGGTCTCCGATGTCTGCGTCATGACCTCGGTATCGGAGCCGTTTGGCATGGTTGCCCTGGAGGCGATGAGTCGGGGCATACCCACTGTGGTGCCACGTGAGGCGGGCGTTGCGGAAGCCATACAGAACTGCGTTCGCATTGACTACTGGGACGCAGAGTCTGTAGCCGGAGTTATCCTGGAGATACTGGAGAACCGGGACGGGATTGCTGATCGGCTGGCCCGGGATGGGGCTGCTGAGGCAGGGCGACTTACCTGGGACCTGGCGGCACGCAGGGTGAGGCGAATCTACGAAACACTGATGGCCTACTCCGGGGATGTACGCGCCGTCCCGGAGTAGGCCATGGGGAATGTGTGAACCCGCCCTGGGCTTGGACCCCTTGGCCTAGCCTGGAGCGGGATTCTCGCCTTAGGTCGTAACCTTCGAGGAAGTTCTGGGGAAAGCTGTCAGTTCCAGGTGTAGGTCATCGATGACCTTCTGACGTATCGTCTTCAGAGGGTTCTGCAGTTGCTCAAGCTCCTTGTCGCCTATCGATGACATCACCTCGCTGATCACGCTCTTGAGCACGTCCACCCCTACCTTGCAGGCGTCTTCGCCCTTCTGTGTTAGCTTGATCTCGGTGAACGGGCGACCCTTCCGCTTCGGTATCCTCTTCACGAGGCCCTCACGCTCCATCCTGTTCAGAAGGCCTGTTACGCTCTGACTCTCGCGCGACACCATGCGGGCGATCTCAGCCGGGATCAGCGGGCCTTCACTGTCCATGCAGGCCCAGAGCACGGCGACCTTCTCCGGTGTTAGCTTGACTTTAGCCAACCGCGTCTCAGCGAGCTTCTCCATCAGGGACCACGTCTGGCGAAGAAGTGCCCAACTGGTCAGTCTAGCGTCCGGGAATTTGAGGTCATACATGCTGCCACCTCCTTGAATATCTACAAACATTGTAGCTCGTATACATTACTATACAAGAGTAAGATTAAGAAATCGCTTAAGAACATAAAGAAGGAATAAGGAACGGATTACAAGTGCATTACAACCGCACGTGAACGAAAGATATGATGGTAGCACCCGTCAAGAAAGGCCGGGACTCTGTCCGGGTTTCTGGCTCGGCGATGGGGCACAGTATGCACCGAGCGGCATCGAAGGGCGACACTACAGGGACCACAAGAGCGGGAATCGCGGGTGTATCTGGTTCTAGACCGGTATTCAGGGCACATCTCTCCTGACGACGCGCGGGCCGATGAGACGCCACAAGAACGCCGAAAACACAAGACAAACAATGGCAGCCCCGCCAATATAGGCGGCCGCCCGTGCCGCAGCTTCCCAGCCGGGCTTGCTGCTGAATACCACATATGATAGCGCCGCCCAACAGCCGAATCCAAGCGCTACGAAAGCGGCTATGACGCCTAACGCCGTGATTGCTACTGTGACTAATCTCGGGCCGGTCACCCTGCCTCCGTTGATGCAGGTTCACGGGACTCGCTAGCCGATCCTATATGAAGCCGACACACACTCCCACATGCGGAAGAAGCAGCCAGGATGTGCCGTATCCGCCTGCGTGCCAACAAGACTGTAGTACGAGAGGAGAAGCTTATTGCGGGCAGCATAGCTTAGCGAGATGCTGTTGTCAATCCACGGGTGATGTGCCGATCACTTGTCCAACTCAACTCACTTGGGCCTTGGCCGCTGCTCACGAAGTTGATTTGTACAACGCGGTTGACAATCGGTGATATGTCTGTTTATCTGGGTACACCATTTGTACAAGGGATATCCATGATAGGAGGACTGCTTGATGAAGGACCTGACAGGGAAAGTTGCTGTGGTGACTGGCGCAGCGAGCGGCATAGGGCTTGCCCTCTCGGAGCGATTCGCCGCCGAGGGAATGAAAGTTGTGCTCGCGGATATTGAGCAGAGGGCTCTGGACAAGGCGATAGGCGGACTGCGTGATACGGGGAAGGATGCGCTTGGGGTCGTAACCGACGTCTCCAGGGCCGAGGACGTCGACGCACTGGCCAAGAAGACACTTGAGGCCTTTGGTGCTGTTCACGTTGTCTGCAACAATGCAGGTGTTATGAAGGGCGGCATCTCCTGGGAAGCCCCGCTCGAGGACTACGCGTGGCATCTTGCCGTCAATCTGTGGGGTGTGATACATGGGATCCGGAGCTTCGTCCCTCTCATGCTCGAGCAGGGGGTCGAGGGTCACGTAGTGAATACGTCTTCGCAGTGTGGTCTGATGTGCGGGCCTTATTCGGCTGCCTACACCGCAAGTAAACACGCCGTGGTGGCATTGAGTGAGTGCCTGCACCACGAGCTCTTGCTCGGCGGTTCCAAGGTCAGAGTCTCAGTTCTCCTGCCGACGGGGGTCAACACAGACATCATGGCTTCGGAGCGTAATCGCCCGGACCGATTCAGACCCAGCGATGCCGCCAACTCCGAGATAGCAGATATCGTAGCAGCGGCCGCTGCCGACCAGTTCAAGCGGGGTATGACACCTGGGATGGTGGCTGAGCAGGTTATTGACGCGATCCGTGAGGGACGGTTCTACATATACACCGAAGGAGGTGAGTCCGACGTTTGGAAGGCGATCATAGACAGGCGATTTGACGAGATACGGGATTTCCGGAATCCCTCGTTGCCCGTTCCCGATGACATGACTGCCATGCTGCCGCCAGACCAGTTGGAGAACGCGTGAAGCCAGTTGATCCTCGCTCGATTGCAGGGGCGACCGCAACTGAAAACAGGCGCGAGGATAGCTGGCCGAGCGGTTCCGGTTGGAGCTGTGGTCTGCACACCGCAGGCTTGACACCGTTACCCCCCATGGTGTATCCTCCGCCAACACGATAGGAGGTGTGGACATGCAAGCCTATTGCATGAAGTGCCGGAAAAAGGTGGAGATCAAAGACCCGAGATCCGTCACCCTGAAGAACAAGAAGCCGGCTACTCAGGGCGTATGTCCGACGTGCGGGACGAAGGTATTCAGGATCGGCAAGGGCTAAGGCGACGGATCCCACGCACCTGCAGTAGGCATCTTGAGGTGCGCTAGGCGGGCAGAGACTGCTCGCAAAGCGCGCGGCTGGATTGTGCAAGTCGGTTGGGCTTGTGTTTCTTGATTGCACCCAGCCGCCAATACCTCGGTTATACGCGAATCCCTATGACACCACCACCCACCTGCCTCATTGATACATATACTCACGCGGAAACCCCACCACAGTGCCGTAGCCAGGCTATGGGCAGGCGCTCAGAACATCAAGGCAAACGACGACGGAACTTGTTGCTGCGCGGTTGACGAGTCACCATGCAGTCTGGAGCCTCTTTTGGCTCTTGGGACGCTGTGAACGGTTAGACCTGTGCTCAAGCGCGAGTCACTCATAACGTTAGGCGGGACGGTAGTCCGCCGGTGAGGTTCACTCTCGCGGGCAAGGATGTGAAGGGACTCGAAACAGAAGTAGTGATAGCAGATGCCGGGCCTGGTGAGGCCACCATTGTCAACTAGAGTTTGGTCTATCGGACGGGTTACGGTGGAACGAAGATGAGGAGAAGGAGCTATGCCCTCACAGAGGATGAGCGGAGCGTATTGCTGCTGGTGACGCGGGGAGTAACCAACCAGGAGATTGCTGACCACCTGGATATGTCATTGACCAAGGTCAAGACTTTGCTTCACAGTGTATGCGGCAAGACCAATGCCCGAAACAGGATAGAAGCGGCTTTCTTCGCCATAAAGCAACGTGCCATCAGCGTCGACGAGGCCTTCTCCATGGATGAGCTAGCCGAGATGACGGCCAGTCTGGGTCCTGACAAGGTCGAAAGCCTAGCCGAGCTCGTGCGGCAGAAGCTAGAGCAGGAGCGAATGATTCCGCCTGGAGAGGAGCACCCTGGGACGGCGGGTGGCAAGATCGAACTGACGGCAAGCGAGAAGAACGTCTTGATCCTGGTCTCCAAAGGCATGACCAATCAAGAAATAGCGGAGCGGCTCTGCATATCAAGAGGCGCAGCGAAGTCGTTGCTGCACCAGGCATGCCTGAAGTTGAAGGCATCGCGCAGGGGCGCGGCCTTCATGAAGGCTGTCAGAATTGGTGCGATTTCGATAAACGAGGCTTTCACAATGGACGAACTCGTTGAGCTTCTCGGAGCGCTGGGCCCTGACACGCTACAGAGGATGGCGGAGACCATGAGGAAAGTATCGCGGACAGAACAGCGATGAGCAGAATTGGCCGAAAGTTGCTAATCCGAGCTTGACACCATATCACGACAGTTGCACCATTGTTGTACCATTAGGCGCACTCCTCAGGTTGGTCTACATATCCGAAGTCAACCAAGCAAAGGTAGGTGACCAATGGCACCCGAAGTCAAGAAGCTCGAAGCAGATGTAGTGATAGCAGGTGCTGGGCCCGGTGGGGCAACTATAGCCAGAGAGCTGTCCAAGAGGGGTAATAGCGTGGTCCTCGTGGAGAAGGGTCCCCACAGGCACAAGGCCACTGGCCACTTGGCCTTGTTCCGCAGCATGGAAAGGTTAGGCATGACATACACCCAGGAAGGGGTCATGTATCTGCAGGGCTTCGGCGTTGGCGGGTCGAGTTTGCTGTCCGCCGGGACATCCGTCGATCCCGACCCCGAGGACTGGAAGAAATACGGGATAGACATCACCGAGGAGATCCCGGAAGCCAGAGAGGACTGCTGGGTCCACCAAGCTCCAGAATCGTATGTTGGCCCTGCGACGAGACTGATGATGTCGGCGGCTGAGGAGATTGGCCAGAAGTGGGAGAGGATCGACAAGTTCATCGATTTAAAGAACTGCAAGCGTTGCTACGAGTGTCTGATGGGCTGCAGTGATGGTGCCAAGTGGAGTGGTGTCGTGTTTGCTGATGAGGCGGTGGAGAATGGCGCTACACTGCTTACCGAGGTGAAGGTGAAGGATGTCATCGTGGAAGGAGGAACCGCTGGTGGTCTCCGTGCCGAGGGGAAAGGTGGTCAGCAATACGAAATAAAGGGCCAGGTGACAGTGTGCAGTGGCGGTGCCCTTGGCTCCGCCCGAATCCTGCAGAGGTCGGGGGTAGAGGAGGCTGGAAAGACGTTCATCGGCGACCCATCGATTATGGCCTACGGGTTCCTGAAGGATGGGACAGGCAGTATGGAGGAACTCGTGTTCTCGGTAGGGTATCACGAGAAGGAAAACGGCGTCTTCTTCGGGAACATCAGCGGACCCAAATGGGAATGGCGGATGCAGGTACTTAAGGACCAGAAGCTCAGAGGTCTTGGCAACACGCTTCGCTACGGGAAGGCGTTGGGAGCTTGGGCGAAGATAGCGGATGAGGCGGAGGGCGAGGTTTTCCCCCGAGAGGGCAAGGTGAGTAAGCGCTTCACCAAGCGGGACCTGGAGAGGGCAGAGTACAGCCGGGACAAACTGAAGAAGATCCTGGTCAAGGCAGGCTGTGACGGTGGTAACATCTACCTCTCACCTCTCTTCCTGCCCCATCCAGCGGGATCAGCCCCGGTTGGGAAGGTAGTAGACACCAACCTCGAGACGAGGGTTAAGAACCTGTATTGCTGCGACAGTAGTGTGTTTCCAGAGGGCTTTGGGGCACCGCCCATCCTGGCGATAGTTGCGTTGGCGAAGCGCCTGTCCAAGCGGCTGGACCAGCTTATCTCGACAGGCGGGTCCGCTTCGGCCACGGCTGGTTGATCCCTCGTGAGCCGGGCACTTCGCTTGCCGGGCTGGCAGCATGTGTCGATGGATAGGTGCTGGAGAGAGTGAATGACGAAAACCGAAGAGTTGCTCGGAATTGGTGAGACACTCGGTAATCCTCTGATTGACAGCTGGAGGCAAGGCGGCGGAAAGGTAATCGGCTATTCATGCACGTACATGCCTGAGGAGATCATCCATGCGGCCGGCATGATGCCCTACAGGCTCAGGGGCACCGGCTGTCGTGGCATTAGCATCGCTGACTCATATCTCTCCCGGACTTCCCACTGCAGCTTCGCTCGCACCGTTCTGGAACTGGCGCTGACCGGCGGGTACGGTTTCCTCGATGGAGTCGTGTACACGAATGGTTGCGACCATATGCGCCGAGGGTATGACAACTGGAAAGCCCAACGCGACAGACCTGCATTTATGCATATGCTTCCCGTGCCCCACACGATTACTGATCACGGGCTCAAGTGGTACGAGGAGGAGTTGGTCACGTTCAGGGGGCAATTGGAGGACCACTTCGGCGCGAAGATCGAAGATGCCAGCTTGAGGCAGTCGATCGGCCTGTATAACGAGACGCGTAGACTGCTGAAGGAGCTATACCAGCTTCGGACCGAGAAAGCGCCCCGGGTCACAGGTGCAGAGATCCTCAGGATAATCGTCGCGAGCACATCTATGCCCAGGGAGAAGTACAACAAGCTCTTGGCGGAAGCACTCGAGGAGATCAAATCCAGAGAGGGAACGTCTGACTACAAGTCCAGGCTGATGCTGGTGGGAAGCGCGAGCGACGACCCGGCCTTTGTGGACCTCGTCGAGAACACCGGAGGCCTCGTTGTCGCGGACTCTCTGTGCTTCGGTGCCAGGTACTTCTGGGATCTGGAAGAGGATACAGGCGATCCTATGCACGACATTGCTGTGCGCTATTACCACCACATACCCTGTCCCCGGATGTACGGCGAGTATCCCGCCCGACTCGATTTCGTCAGAAGCGTGGCGAAGGCATCAGATGCCGATGGGGTGGTCGTCCAGACAATCAAGTACTGCGATCTACATGGCGTGGAGAACGCCATGCTGGACAAGTCCCTGGAGAAGGAAGGCATCCCGGTTCTCAGGTTGGAGAGGGAGTACGGGCCATCAGCAGATATGGGTAGGATTCGCACCAGGGTTCAGGCTTTCCTGGAGAGAATAGGACGGTGACAGGATGACCAGAGCACCGACGGTTTGGGAGGAAACAGCCGCTCTGCTGGAGGGCGTGAGCGTGCTGCCCGAGGACTACGGGGCGGTCCTCGATCTAGCGAGATCGCTGCCTCCGGACACGGGGGCAATGCTCGAGGCGTTCATCGACCCGAAGTTCATGAAGATGTCATTGGCGGCCGTCAAGATCTTTGGCCGGTCCCTTACCGACATATTGCAGAAACGGAGCGAAGGCAAGAAGGTAGTGTTCCGCGCCTTCAACTTCCCGCCCGAAATCCTGTTTGCCATGGATATAGCGCCAATGTGTACCGAGGCGGCTGGGATTATCCCGATGATGGCGCTGGGGGGTGAGCGGTTCTTCGATGCGGCGATAGAGGCTGGCCTGCCTGAGACTCTGTGTTCAGGGCATCGGCCGACCGTTGGCATGATCTATGATGGCAGGGAGTTCAAGCCGGACATCATAATCAATGCCGGGGCGGGCTCGTGTGACCCGAACGCCAAGCTGCATGAGTATATGGCGCACGAATGGGGTATTCCGCTTCTGAACCTGGATGCCCCTTACTACCACGATGAGCGTGCACTCGACTACTACAGGATAGAGTTTCGAAACATGGTCTCCCAGGTCGAGGAGATAGCTGGTGTGAAGCTGGACTACGACAGGCTTCGAGAGGTGGTTGAGTGCTCGAACCAGGCGAGCGAGCTCTATCTGGAGATCCATGAGCTCAAGAGGGCGGTGCCGTTTCCCCTGCCCAACATCTACAGCGTGCTGGTGCAGTTGGCGAAGCTTGTTTGGGCGGGGCGTGAGGAGACGGTACCATTCTTCCAGATAGCACGGGATACCGCGAAGGACCTCGTGGCGAAAGGCCAGGGTGCTTTCGAGAACCAGCGGGTCAGGAGCCTGTGGCTGTACAGCGGCATATATTACGACATGGAGATCTGGAGGTGGATGGAGAAGGTAGGCATGGTCTACCTCCAGGATTGCTTCTCCTGGTTCCCCGACAAGATCATAGACACCTCGACCATCGACACCATGATCGACGGTCTAGCCGAGCGCACTTTCAACATGCCGATGACCAAGCAGCACAAGGGCTCCTGGGACTCACCCGAAGGCTGGGCAGAGGACATGTTGTTCCTGGCGAAGGAGCTGAAGGCCGACTGCACCGTGTTCTCGGGTCATTTGGCCTGCAAGCAGGCCTGGGGGGCCTACAGGCTGATGAGGGACATGTTCAAGAGCGAACTTGGAATCCCTTCACTCCGACTGGAGTCTGACATCCTCGACAGGCGGATTACTCCGGTATCGGTGCTGAAGGAGAGAATCGAAGAGTTCGTATCGACGATAGCATAAGAGGGAATCATGATTGTTGCGGGTTGTGATGTCGGCTCACTGAGCGCGGAGGCAGTCATAATGCGGGATGGGTCGATTCTGTCCTCGCAGATCATAAAGGTCAGGCCGAGACCCGAGCAGTCGGCGAGCGAGGTGATGGATAAGGCTCTATCGGAGGCTGGTCTCGCCTATGGTGATATTGACTGTTGTGTCAGCACTGGCTACGGCAGGGAGAAGATACCTTTCGCGAATAACAACGTTTCGGAGATATCATGCCATGGCAGGGGTGCCCAGTGGCTGTGTCCGACGGTCAGGACTGTAATAGATGTGGGTGGTCAGGACTGCAAGGTGGTGAGGGTCGACGAGAATGGGAAGCTGATGAACTTCGCCATGAACGACAAATGTGCTGCGGGCACGGGTCGGTTCCTCGAATTCATGGCGGAGGTTCTCGGCCTGGAGCTTGAAGAGTTGGGACCCAGATCTCTGAGCTCCCAGCAGCCGATAGCCATAACCAATATGTGTAGCATATTCGCTGAGTCCGAGGTACTGTACTACCGGTGGTACGAAGCCAGGGACCCCGTGGACCTGGCGGCGGGCATTAGCCGGGCCATGGCGGAAAGGGTGAATGCGCTTGTTCAGCGGGTCGGTGTCGAGCAGGATGTCTGCGTTACGGGCGGGGTGGCCAAGAATGCTGGAGTAGTGCGTGCCCTGGAGGAGATGCTTCAGGTCACCTCGCAGGCGCTGGCCGTAGACCCGCAACTCGTTGGGGCTGTGGGAGCATGCCTGTTCGCGCAAGACCACCTGTCCAAGTCGGGTAGTTAACTTCGCGAGGGAACTAATGATCGCTGCAGGTTTTGATTTCGGAGCACTGGCTGCCAAGGCCGTTCTGATGAAGGACGGAGAGTTGGTATCGTACGGGATTGGCGATGTCAGGGCGAATCCCGAGCGCGTGGTCGAAAGCGTAATGGAGAAGGTGCTCTCCGAAGCCGGTTTGTCTGCGGACCAGATAAACTGTGCTGCCTGTACCGGCTGGGGGCGGCGGAGGGTGAGCTATACGGACAAAGAAGTGGGGGAACTCCCGTGTCTGGCCAAGGGTGCGCAATGGCTCCTGCCTTCGGTCAGGACTGTGATTGACGTTGGGGGTCAGAACAGTAGGGCCCTCAGCGTGAACGACAAAGGTAAGGTCATTGATTACAACTTGAACGACAAGTGCGCGGCAGGGACCGGCAGGTTCTTCGAACTCGTAGCCAAAGCGCTGGAAGTGGATTTGGGCGAGCTTGCTGCCCTGGCCTATCAGGCGAAGAGCCCTGCCGAGATAACCTCCCAGTGCTGCGTCTTCGCCGAGTCCGAGGTCGTAGCGTTGCTGAACGAAGGGTTAGATCTGGCTGATATCGCTGCCGGTGTTCACGATTCCACGGTCAAGCGCCTGGTAGCTATAGCGGGTGGCATCTCCATCGAAGAGGACGTCGTGATGACAGGTGGATGCGCCAAGAACGAGAGGCTGATCGATGGCCTGGAGCGTCTCTTGAAGACTCAAGTGGTCCGCCTGTCACATGACCCGCAACTGGTCGGAGCCGTAGGCGCGGCCCTCATAGCTGAGGAGAGACTGCGCCAGTCCTGAGCCTGCCCGGCCCTCCCGACGTGCTGTTGCACAAATGTCTTCATATATTCCGCGTAAGGGTAGGGCTTCTCTATTGTTGGAATCGCCCTGGAACTGAACGGGACGGGGCCTGTTCGATTCCTCCGCACCGGCAATAGCTTTACCCCGGCTTCGTCTCCGAGATTAAGCAGGCTCAGTGTCAAGTCGAGTGGGAGGGTCACAGGTATGAAACTGAGGAGACTGTTCGAACCGGCAAGCATCGGCAACATGACCCTGAGGAATCGCATAGTCATGCCGGCCATGGACACGAATCTGGCGTCCAAGGATGGCTTCGTGACCCAGAGAACGATTGACTACTACGGCGAGAGGGCAAAGGGGGGAGTGGGACTGATAATCGTCGAATGTACCTCGATAGACTACCCGCGTGGTCAGGTCACCGTCGGGCAGATCAGCATCGACGATGACAAGTACATCGATGGCTTGAGCGAGCTAGCCGGGGCCATGAAGCGGGCGGGCGCCCGGGCGGCGATCCAGCTCGAGCATGGCGGCGGAGTCACACACTCGTCGATCAGTGGAACGCAGCCGGTGGGTCCGTCGGAGGCAATCTCGCCCCTGGGTGAGCCCGTCAGGGAGCTTACGGCGAGCGAGATACGGGAACTGGTCGAGCTCCATGCGAAAGCAGCGGCGCGGGCGAAGAAGGCCGGATTCGACGGCGTCGAGATCCATGGGGCTCACGAACATATGCTGGCCCAGTTTATGTCGCCGTCCATCAACCAACGCACCGACGACTACGGCGGGCCTCTGGAGAATCGAGCGCGTTTCCTTCTCGACGTGATCCGGGCATGCAGGGCGGAGGTGGGGCCTGACTATCCCCTTTGGTGCCGCATAGACGGTGCTGAGTACGGCATCGATCCTGCCTTGGGGGTCGCGGAGGCGGTGAGGGTGGCGAGGTGGGTCGAGGACGCGGGCGTGGATGCGGTCCATGTGTCCGGCCATGGATATGGAGCGAGGTTCTCGGCTTTGTGCCCCGGAATGCCCGGATTTCACCTTGTAGGCGCATCCGAGGTCAAGCGGAACGTGAGTATACCGGTGATTGCCGTAGGCCGGATGACACCGGAGGTTGGCGAGTGGGCCCTCCGTGAAGGAATGACTGATCTCGTCGCCATGGGCAGGGCGCTGATTGCCGATCCCTACGTGCCCAGGAAGGCCCAAGAGGGTAGGCTCGATGATATTGTCCCATGTATCACCTGCTGGGAGTGCATAGAGGGCAGCATACAGGCCGTTGTCCAGAGGATGATGGACCCGAACAGCACGAACAAGGGCGATCTGAGATGCTCCGTCAACCCAAGCGCGGGCAGGGAGGCTGATTGTGACATAGGGCGGGCAGAGAAGCCGAAACGCGTGCTGGTCGTGGGTGGCGGACCGGCGGGAATGGAGGCTGCACGCGTCGCCAGGCTGAGGGGCCACGACGTGACGCTCATGGAGAAGGAAGGCCAACTGGGCGGTCAGCTGCTCGCTGGTGGCACTCCGCCGCACAAAGAGGGCATTGAACTGCTTGTCGACTACCTGGCCACACAGGTGGACAAGGCCGGAGTATCGGTTCAACTGAACAAGCAGGCTACGTTGGATAACATCGCTGGTGCCAATCCCGAAACGATAGTGTGGGCTGCCGGCACATCACCCGTTTCAGTCGAGATCCCGGGGGTCGACCCGTCCAGGGCCGTGTATGCGGTTGACGTCCTGTCCGGGAAGGCTAATGTCGGAGAGACCGTTGTCGTAGTCGGAGGTGACGGCACCGGTTGCGAGACGGCCAATCTGCTGTCGGAGCAGGGCAAGAGCGTCACGGTGATCGAGATACTGCCTCAGGTGCTCGCCAAGGAAGGCACTATCGTCCAAATGGCACTTCTCGACGAACTCGCCGGGAAGAATGTGGAGCTTCTGACGGGGATCAGCTACGAGGGTGCCGGCAGCGAAGGCCCTATCGTGAAGACCCAATCGGGAGAATCCAGGGAGTTGAAGGCCGACACCTATGTTCTCGCAGTCGGCGCTCGCCCCAATATTGAGCTGGTTCCGGCCTTGAAGGACAGATACCACGACGTTTTTGTCATAGGTGACGCAGCCGAGCCTCGACGCATCAAGGATGCGATGGCTGAGGGCTTCGAGACTGGCCGTTCCCTCTAGACTCTTGCAGACGGGGACGGTGGTCTTATCGCCCCTTCTCAGCTCCTCGGTCTCAGAAGCAGTCGTGCCAGGGTGCCACCCAGGAGCGGACCGATGGCATATTGCATTATGGTGGGGACGGGTGTCGGCAACTGCCTCCGGAGGTCCCGTGCGTAATCATCCAGAGTCTTGTGCTGGTAGCTGAGCAGACTTTGAGACTCCGTCGTGTCGTACCAGTCCAGCTCGTACGGTTCCGTTGTGAATCTGCCTGCCGGCGGAAGCGGGAGACCAAACGTACTCAATATGGTGCCTATCATATCCCTGTAGAGCATTCGCTGAGTTGGCCCCCCTGCTATGACCAGCGTTCGGTTCCTGGCGCTGTCGAACAGGCTGATTGATTTGACCATGGCGGCGGCGGCGTCGTCGATGTGGCAGAACTCGAGCCGGTTGTCCAGAGGTATCGTGAACATCAAGTCCCTCATCTGCCCGATACTCAGCGATAAGTAGGGTATGGACGTGCAGCGCAGAATGACATGGTCGATCCCCGAATCCCTGATGCGGTTCTCGGACTCCCACTTTGTCTTCGAGTAGGTCATTCTCGGATTCGGTGGGTTCGATTCCAAGCTCAAGGGTGCTTTGGCCTCGGGCGTTGGCCCGAACACCAGGGTTGACGAGGCGAAAACCAGGGGGATCGTCTTTCCTGATTGCTTGATGCCGGTGATGAGGTTCTCCGTCCCACCAACGTTCACTCTGTGGGCCATTTCCGGTTGTTCCTCGGTAGTAGGCGGAAGCAGGCCCGCAAGGTGGATAACCGCGTCGATACCGCTGAGCGCGTTCTCCACGGATATGGGATCGGTAACGTCTCCCCATTGGACTTCGGAGCGTCCGGCGAGTACTCTGACCCGCTTACGATTCGCCGGATTGTTCAGGTCCAGCACACGCACTTCGAAGCCCGCTTCATGCAAGACATGGCAGATGGTAATGCCCAGGCCTCCGGCTCCACCGGTCACGAGAACCCGCATTGCTCCTCCTTCCGAGACGCAGGTTGCACGAGGGACCAGAAGTGTGGGCGCGTTTGCCGAAGTCCCGCGTCCAGAGTCCCATGCGCGTGCGGGCATTCTATCACAGGTATGGGACTTGGGTCACACACGAAGGCCCTGCGGATTGGCAGAAGCAGGACACCGAACTAAGATGCGCAGACTGGCGGTTGCCTTGGCAAAAGCTGATCAAGATCGCGTCTTGGGCACGGGGATGTCCAAGAAGTCGCGACGCTTCACCAGTTTACACCTGTACCCGGATCTTCCTCTTCAGCGTTCTGTCGGCTGCCCCTTCAGCCTTCAAATCCTCTTGACTTCCCAGTATGAGCTGCACCGCTTCCTTCAGATTCCCCTCGATTTCTCGGATGGTCTTACCTTGGCTGAAGGCGCCTGGAACTGCGTCGACCCATCCGATGTACCATTTGCCGCGCTTCTCAATAGTAGCTTCGAATGTCCGCTCCATGGCATGCCCCCCTGTGCAGCGAAATTATAGGATAGCCGGCGCTGCTCAGCCTACTCGTTCTCAGCTCCGTCGGACCTTAACTTATTCGCCGGCCCAGGTCTATGTCTTGACAAAGCGCCGGGTATTGTGTAATACGTTACAAACTAGTGATACGGGCCGTTGCGAGGGTCGGAGACCCTTACCGTATTGTGACAGAAGTCTGGGGGGCGATTGGGGGACTGCTGGTAGGAGACCGGAGACAAGCTGGCCAATGGCTTGAGGCCCGGTCCTACGCGAAAGGGGGTGAGGTTGCTGTCTTCCGGCCTCAGTTGCTCGTGAGGCTATCTGCCGAAAGGAGGACAATATGGGTAGGTTGCTACGGATAGCTGCGATCCTGTTGCTCGTCTGCATCTCCTTGGCTGTCGTGGCTTGTGATGGTGAAGAAGAAGCAACACCCACGCCCACGGTAGAGGCTCAGGAGATCAAGATCGGTGTGATCGGCCCCATGGAGTTCCTGATGGGTGAGCACCACTGGTATGGGGCACAGTTGGCGGCTCAGGAGATCAACGATGCGGGCGGCATAGTGATAGGCGACGACACATACGTCATTACGCCGGTCCAGGTGGACTCGAACGAGTTGCTCGACCCGACCGGGGCGGCCAACGCCATGGAGAGGGCGATCACGGTGGACAATGTCGACTTTGTCATGGGCGGCATAAGAAGCGAGGCTGTCCATGCAATGCAGGAAGTCGCGATGAACTATGACACGATCTTCTTCGGTTGCGGGGCGAGCGACGTTGGGCTGTGTACGAAGGTGACCGAAGACTACGATCGATACAAGTACTGGTTCAGGGTTACCCCGATCAACTCCGGCTACCTGGGCCAGGTCGGATTCCAGCTTCTCGGAATGGTTGCGCAGGAGGTCGTTGCCGAGCTGCAGACCGCTCCCAAAGTGGCCATACTGGCTGAGAAGGCGGTCTGGGGGGATGCCATAGTCAGCGCCGCTGAGGCCAATCTGCCTGCGCTGGGCATGGAGATCGCGGGCGTCTGGCGCCCGTCCGACACGGCCACTGACCTTACAGCAGAGCTGACCGGCATCGAATCCTCCGGGGCCAACATAATCTTCACAGCACTCTCCGGCCCTGTTGGTGTGCCGTATGCGACACAATGGGGTGACCTGGAGATTCCAGCAGCCTCAGTGGGCATAAACGTGGAGGCTCAGTCTGCCGATTTCTGGGATGAGACCGACGGAAAGGGCGACTACGAATGCACGATGAACATCTACGCTAGCGGTGTCGCCATCACCGAGAAGACTGTGCCATTCATCGAGGCCTTTGTCGATGAGATGAGCGTGATTCCCACGTACAACGCCGGGACGTATGATGCCATCTACATCCTGAAGGAGGCGATCGAGACGGCCGGCACCTTGGACGCTGATGACCTGGTGGTGGCACTTGAGGCGACCGATTATGTGGGTACAGCCGGTAGGTTCGTCTTCACGGACAGTCATGACGTAACCTGGGGGCCGGGCTATGTCACGGCACTTGGCGTGCAGTGGCAGGATGGGGAACTCAATGCGGTTTGGCCGCCTCCGGATGGCTCGTGGAACAACGTGATCTACGAAGGTACCGTAGACTACGTCTTGCCACCGTGGGTCGTAGAATACTGGACGCAGGGATCATAAGACAACGCGGTCTGGTTCACGTCAAGCGGGACTACCTGAACACGCAGGACTTGTCGTGAATGGTTGAGAGTGCCCCCTCGGCTGGCAAAGAGGTCTAACCGAGGGGGCACAGGCTGTGCTATGGACTCCTCAGTGTGGGACCATGATTGAACTCAAGCAGATAATCATCTTCGGCCTGATCAGTGGTGGCATCTATGCGCTTCTGGCGGTCGGTTTCTCTCTGATATTCGGCGTGGCTCGCATCATAAACCTGTCCCACACAGCATTCTACATGCTCGCTGGCTATCTGATATATATCTTCGCAACCACCCTCGGCCTCAATCTCTACGCAGCAATCGTACTCTCGATACTGGTAGCCAGTCTCATTGGAGTACTCGGCTACCGGTTCCTGATCGATCCGATCCGCAGGCACGAGACAGCCATATTGATCGTGACCCTTGCGCTGGCTATCATCGTCCAGGAGGCGCTCTCTCAGGGGTTCGGTGACGACAGGCTGACCGTTCCAAGGATGATCGACGGATATGTTCAGATATTCGGGATCAAAGTGTTCAACCAGCGAATACTGGCGTTGGGTGTGGCCATACTCATGCTGGCGGGGACCTGGCTGCTGCTGATGAGAACGAAGCTCGGAACGGCGATCCGGGCAACGGCGCAGGACAGGGAAGTGGCCAATCTGATGGGCATGAACGTCGGAAGGATGGAGACAATCGCGATGGGGGCGTCGATAGCGTTGGCGGCAATCGCCGGAGCGCTCGTTGCCCCCACATTCAGCCTTGTGCCGCACATGTGGATGAGTCCGCTGGTCATGGTCTTGGCCGTCGTCGTGCTGGGTGGTTTGGGCAGCATAAAGGGCAGCCTGCTGGGGGCTTTCATCCTCGGGTTCACCGAGAGCGCGGTTGTCTTCCTGGCACCTTCGGGGTCGTTCCTCAAGGAGGCTGCAGCGCTGACCATCATGTTGATTGTGATACTCGTGAGGCCCGAAGGGCTATTCGGTGTGTCCTTCGAAGAGGAGAGATGATCGGTACCCTGACGACTTACCCCAACCGCGCATACACGGCGCTCCGGGAGGGCGTACTGATTCTGCCGGGTAGAACGATAGCTCTGGCGTTCTTCCTGATTCTGTTGTTGCTTCCGCTGTTCACCCAGGACTTGTACAGCCTTCGCATTGTGATAATGGCGAGCATATTCGCGGTCTTCGCTGCCAGCTGGGACCTGCTTTCCGGGTTCACGGGCCAAATGAATCTGGGGCATGCCCTCTTCTTCGGAGTGGCCGCTTACACTTCGGGCCTCTTGAATCTGAATCTCGGCCTGCCAGCCGGGCTGACTCTGCCGATCGGGGCTGTCGCGGCTGTGCTGGCGGGCCTCCTCATCGGTATCCCGTGCCTCAGGCTGAGGGGGCCATACCTTTCCCTGGCGACCCTGGCATTCCCGCTCATTCTCATCGGGGTGATCTCTGTGATTCCCGAAGTCACGGGCGGCAACCAGGGGATCTCCGGCATTGACCGTCTCAACGAGTCGCGACTTGTCGAGTACTACATAGTCATCCCTATCATGATCGCCCTGGTGACCATAATGTGGAAAATCACCAACTCGAACACCGGCCTAATTTTTCATGCCATCCGCGAGGACGAGGTCACTGCGCGGGCCTCGGGGATCAACACGACGAAGTACAAGCTGATAGCTTTCTGCCTGAGCGGGCTGTTCGCGGGGGTGGCAGGGGGTCTCTGGGTGCACATGATAATGAGCGTCGGCCCTTCGTCGCTTGGCCTGATGAAGTCGTTCGAACCGGTGATCTGGTCGGTGTTCGGGGGAGTTGCCACGATCTATGGGCCTGTCGCGGGCGTCTTCATACTGTATCCGCTCATGGAATCGCTTACCCCCATCTATGAGATAAGGATGCTCCTGTTTGCCGTTGTAGTCCTGGTGGTGCTGCTGGCCATGCCGGACGGACTAACGACGTGGTTCCGCGACAAGACGGAGAAGGTCTGTCCCAGGTGCAAGCTGAGAAACGTGGCGACGCGCAGCAGTTGCAGGGTCTGTACCGCCGACCTTGACCAGTAGCAGTCAGCTGGCGGCTAGAGTCCGAGGTAGGTCTTCCTGATCGTCTCGTCCTGCAGCAGGTCGTCCTTCGTCCCCTCGGCGATGGCCTTCCCGTGCGACAACAGGTAGTTCCAGCTCGCCAGACGAAACGCCGCCTCGACGTCCTGTTCTACCAGCAGCACGCCCATGCCAGCGTCTCTGATAGCTTCAATTGTGCCGAACAGCTCTTGCTTGACATTGGAGGAGAGGCCGGTCGACGGCTCGTCGATACAGAGCAGCCTTGGTTGGACCATCAGGGCCCTTGCGATGGCGAGCATCTGGCGCTCTCCGCCGGACAGTGTTCCCGAGACCTGATTGCCCCTCTGCTTGAGTACCGGGAAGAGTTCATATACGGTCTCCAGGCTCTTCTTCATCTCGGCCCTGCTCTTGCAGAGGTACCCGCCGGCCCTGAGATTGTCGGTAACGGTCATTTCGGAAAAGACCCGGGCCCTCTCGGGGCAGTGAGCGAGACCCCTCTTCGCGATCTCGTGTGCCGGCAGGGTGTCGATCCTTTCGCCCGCCAATCGAACTTCCCCCTGTATGGTGATGTCGCTTGCCCGGGTGGACCTCGAGGTCTGCTTCTCCCATTTCACGAGTCCCGTTGTCGCTCTAAGTAGTGTTGATTTCCCGGCACCGTTCGGGCCGATGAGACTGACCAACTGCCCGTCACCGACTGCCATGCTGACATCGTTGAGCAGCATCGCAGTCCCGTAGCACACCGTCAGGTTGCTCACTTCGAGCAGCAACTCAACCAACCCCCTTGCCTATGCAGGCCTCGATCACTCTGGGGTCCTTGACGATTTCTTCGGGCGTGCCATCGGCAATCAGCTCGCCGAAGTCCAGAACGATGACTCTATCGACTATCTTCATGAGCTCGGCAAGCTTGTGCTCGATAATGATCATGGCTGGGCCTTCGCTGTGCAGCCTACCGAATCTGCCGCCCTGATGCAGTCGCCTTATCGATTTCGCCAGCAGGTCTGTTTCGGCGGGATTCAGCCCACTGAATGGTTCGTCCAGGAGCAGCAGCTCCGGGTCCGTGGCGATGGCGCGGGCTATCTCCAGTCGCCTCAGATCACCATGGGACAGGCACGAGGCGGGCTCGAGCGCCAGGTCTGATATTCCGGCGAACTCAAGGGCGTCCATTGCCCGCGCCTCGATTGTCTTGACCCATTCGCCTCTCTTCATCGCCCGTGGAGACAGGCAGGCCACCATGACGTTGGCGATGATGGGCAGACGCCGGAACGGCCTCGTTACCTGAAATGTCCCTGCTATTCCCCTATTCACTATGTCCCATGGTTTGGCTCTTGTGATGTTCTCGCCCTTGAACGTGACCTTGCCGGAGTCGGGTCTCAGTATGCCGGTGATCAGGCGCAGCAGGGTCGTCTTGCCTGCTCCGTTCGGGCCTATCAGGCCGACCATCTCGTCCCTGCCGACCTCGAAGCTGACGGCATTGACCGCGGTCAGCCCACCGAAGCGCCTGGTAAGGTCGGTGACTGCGAAGTACGATGGCGTCAACCTAGGTCTCCTCGTGTTCCTCCCGAAGCTCCCTGCGCGATACCTTCCCCACGTCGGTTTTCGGGAGTTCACCTCTGAACTCTACAATTCTGGGCACTTTGTAGTGTGCAAGGTTCTGTTTGCAGTACTCCCGTATCTCATCCTCGGTTACTTTGCCCCGCGCGTCGGTCTCCAGAACGACAATCGCCTTTATGACCTCTCCGACATCGGGATCGGGCACCCCGAGCACACCAGCTGCCTTGATCTTCGGGTGCTGGTGCAAAACCTCCTCGACCTCGCGGGCGAAGACGGAGTAGCCCTTGTACTTGATCATATCCTTCTTTCTGTCGTAGAAGTAGAAATAGCCCTCCTCATCCATCCTGACCAGGTCGCCGGTCATCAACCACGTTCTGCCATCCATCTCGACCAAGCTCTCCTTCGTGTCCTCGGGGCGTTTCCAGTATCCCTTCATTACGTTGGGCCCGGACACTATCAGCTCGCCGATATCGCCGGGCGGGACGAACTCACGGGTGTCATGGTCCACAACGGCTGCCATGATGTTGGGCAACGGGACACCAAAGGAGCCGACCTTTGCCCTGCCCATCGGGTTCAGATGGGACACAGCGCTGCATTCGGTCAGCCCGTAGCCCTCTTGTATCTTGGCGCTTGTCCGCCTCTCCCAATCGTTCACGGTTGACTCGTGCAGCGTGTCCGCTCCGCTGGTGATTATCTTGAGGGCCTGCCAGTTGAACCTGGTGGTCTTATCGTAGTCCTTGAGGAATTGGTAGGCCGTCGGCACTCCGAAGAATATTGTAGCCTTGTACTTGTCCATTTCCGACAGGACCTCTTCGAGGTCGGGCGTAGTGAACAGGATCAACGTGGAACCCAGCAGCAAACCGTTCAGCATCGCCACTACCTGCCCGTAGATGTGATAGAACGGAAGAAGGGCGGGTACGACCTCCTTCCCCTCCTCGAATGTTGGCCAGAAGGCCCTGACCTGCATCTGGCAGGCCAGCAGGTTGTGGTGAGTCAACTCGGCTCCCTTGGGCAGTCCCGTCGTGCCGCCGGTATACGGAAGCGCGGCGATGTCTTCTCTCGCGTTGATCTCCACCTTTGGCGGATTCGGCGGGTATTGCTTGAGCAGCTTCTGAAACTGGTGGTGGCCACTCTGTTCAGCGCCGTGGGCAGCAGGCCCCGCCAGCTTCCCGTAGCGACCCAATACGCTTCTGCCCGCGAGCTTCTTGGATAGGGGCAGGTACTCGCCTATGTTGGTCAGTATCACGTTCTTCAGTCGCAGTCCCGTCCTGGCGACGTTCTCATACAGGAAGTCATGTGACACGATCGAGCTGGCTTCACTGTCCTCGAGTTGATGTTTCACCTCGATACTGGTGTACACCGGGCTTATCGGCGTCACGGTGGCTCCGGCCTTGAGTGCGCCAAGGTATGCGATTACGTACTGGGGACTGTTCAGCAGGTAGATCGCCAGCTTGTCACCTTTGGCTACGCCCAGGTCGCTGAGGGCGGAGGCGAACCTGTCGATGTCCTCCCTTAGCTTCCCATAAGTTAGCTTGTTGCCGTAGAAGATGAGCGCAATTCTGCTCGAGTATCGACTTGCCACAGAGTCGAAAGCATCGGGTATCGAGGTGCCCGGTATCTCGACGTCTTGCGGTACGCCCTGCGGGTAGAACTTGAGCCAGGGTCTCTCGAAGTAGGCCGACTTCACCGACATAGCTCTCCCCTCCGGCTGAAGGCTCCCAGAAGTAGCCCAAACAATAATCAACGTGCGCTGCTCTGTCAAGACAGCGTAATGGAAGACCGACTGCCCCCGATATGGTGGAATCGAGCCCGGGCTTCCATTTCGTTCTTGACAACAGCAGGGCGCTCTCGCAATACTGTCCTTCGACGAGAGGAGGCCGGATGATGGCTAGGAAAGCGGTGAGACTCGATGCGGATGTTGTAGTAGCCGGAGGCGGCCCGGGCGGGTGCACAGTAGCGAGAGAACTGTCCAAGAAAGGGAAGAGGGTTGTAATCGTAGAGAAGGGCGTATACAGCAAGGCCTTCTATGGTTCCCTCCTGGCGCCGATCCGATACATGGAGAAGTTCGGTTTCCTGAACAGGACTATCGAGGGCGACTGGGTGGTTCAGGGGAAGGGGGTGGGTGGCGGGACTCTGATATACGCGGGCTCAGCGTTTGAGCCGAATCTCGCGCGGTGGCGGCAATACGGCATAGACCTTTCCGAGTATTTGGCTGAAGCAAGAAGGGACTGCCGTGTCAACAGAGTGCCTGATCATTTGATTGGCGAAGGGGCCAAGCGGCTCGTGCAGGCAGCGCAGGAGCTTGGCCAACCCTGGGAACCGATGGACAAGTTCGTTGACATGGAGAGGTGCGAGGCCTCGTGCCCCATGTGCCCGTATGGCTGTCCGAAGGGCGCCAAATGGACGGGCATGGAGTTCGCGGAGGAAGCGGAGAGGAACGGGGCCGTCGTGCTTCCCAGGGTGGAGGTCAGGGATATCATGGTCGAACAGGGTGTGGCGGTTGGGGTACGAGCCAGGGGCAGCAATGGTCAGGAGTACGAGATCGGCGGTACGGCAGTCGTGTGTGCTGCGGGGGCGATAGGTACCGCCCGGATCATCAAGAGGTCAGGGCTGGATGATGCAGGGAGCTGGCTCACGGGGGACCCGGCGATCATGGTGTTCGGCTATCTAAAGGAAGGCAAAGGCGGCATGAGTGATATGCTGTTTGCTGCCGGTTGGCACGACGAAGAAAACGGGATCGTCTACAACAACCTGAGTGGCCCTCGGCTATACTGGTCTCTCCAGAGGCTTCAGGAGAAGCCTCAGAGACCGGTCAACGCCCTGTTCCGGTGGGGCAAGGCCATTGGGGTGGACATCAAGATAGCTGATGAACTTGACGGTCAGGTCTTCCTGGATGGCAGGGTGAGCAAGCCTCGGACCAGCGCGGACCTCTCCAAGCTGGAGCGGGGTGCGGCGATTGCTGAGAAGATCCTCGCCAGGGCGGGATGTGATCCCCACAACATCGACCAGTCCGGCGTGATCATCGGCCATCAGGCCGCGACCATGAGGATCGGCAAGCTTTTGGACTCCAACCTGGAGACATTGATCAGGAACCTGTATTGCTGCGACACCAGCGTCACCCCTGACGCATTCGGAGTGCCGCCTACTCTGACCATTGTAGCGTTGGGCAAGCGCCTGTCGAGGCATTTGGAGACCGTTCTGCAAAGCTGACGGAGTGTTCGCTAGCAGGAGGCCTGGTCGGCGGGCGATAGGTCCACGAGCGAAGCTGGGGGCTTGGAGATTCAGCTCCTACGATGTGATCTTCAACTTCGTGAGTAAGCGGGCGAGTTCATCCTGCTCCTGCGCCGAGAGCGCGGACACGACCCGGTCCATGCCGTTGCTGCTCTTGATCCGGCGCAGAGCTTCGCGCACCTGTTGGAGCTTCATCCACAACCGTAGATCTAGATCGGCTGCAGGTGTCTGCATTCCCCCCCGCTTGACAGAGAGTCGCGAACATCTATATAGCTCGGGGGCATAAAAACAGTATGAAAAGGATGTTAAAGAGGTATGAATACGCGCCTCTACTACGCTTGTCCGCACAGGCTATGTCAAGTGGCAGCTAACCCTGTGAGAAGGCGGTCTTACGATGGTCTCCAGGTGCATTTGAAGCGACCTTTCGAGACTCGGGGGGTAGAGCGATTCCCACCCAACTGCTGTTCTTGGTCGCTACACGGACTTGGCCAGGTAGTAGCCCACACCCGGCTTTGTCATGATAAGCCGTGGATGCTTGGGGTCAGTCTCTATCTTCTCCCTCAATCGCCTGATGTAGACACGCAGGCTGTCGAGCGCTCCCGGGTAGTCCTCATCCCAGGCGGACTCCGCCAGGTGGGTACGGGGCACGGAACTCCTTTAAGTGCGCCTCTTGCGGGGCCCAGGGCATGGTGGCCACCGTCTACAGATGCACCAGGTGCGGCAAGGACAAGTGGCTCGGCTTCTGGCCAAGGAAATAGCGAGCCCCCTGCCTCGGGAGAAAGACCATGTTGTATCTCTATTATCGCCAATCCTATCGAGACACAGTCTGTCCCGCGTCCGGGACGCCAGCAGGGCCAAACGGCGTTGGGGGAAGCGCAATCCGATGAAAGATCCCAAGGGTACCGTACTTGTTGTTGACGATGAACCGGCAATCCGGGCCCTAGCATCGCGGTATCTCCAGGATATGGGCTTCCAATGCATCGCCGCGGCTGGCGCTCAGGAGGCCCTGAGGGTACTATCTGGGAGCGAAATCGACCTGGTGCTTACTGACATCAAGATGCCTGGCATGTCTGGCATGGACCTGCTTGCTAGGGTGGTATCTGAGCATCCGGACACGTGTGTTGTGATGGCAACAGCGGTTGCCGACTTCCGCACTGCGGTCGAAGCTATGAAAACGGGGGCCGCCGACTATGTCGTCAAGCCCATTGATCTGGAAGACTTGGGGATAAGGGTCGAGAGGGCGATCGAGCGTCAGCGGCTGGCTGCTGAGAATCGTGAGTACAGGCTGCGTCTCGCCGAACAGGCGCTCAACGAGAGCGAAGAGCGGTTCAGGGACCTTTTCGAGAATGCCAATGATCTGATTCAGAGCGTAGATGCGGACGGTCGATTCATCTATGTGAACAGGAAATGGAAGGAGACACTGGGCTACTCGGATGGTGACATCGATGGAATCGGATTGGCGGATGTACTGAGAAGTGACCAGATTCCCCATTGTATGGGCCTTCTGCATGAGCTATTGAAGAGCAGTTCCGTTGACCGGGTCAAGACTGTCTTCGTAGGCAAGGATGGTCGGGAGGTCTACGTTGAAGGCAATGTCAATGCGAGAATTGAGGATGGAGCGCTTGTCACTACCAGGGGCATCTTCCGCGACGTGACGGAACGGAAGCAGGCGGAGAATGCGCTGAGGGACAGCGAGGAGCGGTTCCGTGCGCTGGCACGCAGCACACCGGACGGCATAGTCACGACTGATGGTACAGGCATCATTGTGTTCTGGAATCCGGCTGCCGAACGAATCTTCGGGTATAGCGGTGAGGAGGCGTTAGGAAGACCCCTCAGCGCGGTGATGCCGGGACGACATGCTGATCGTCATGAGGAGGGCTTAGCAAGTGCGAAATTGGCAGGGAACGGATCCTCTGTTGGCAATACCGTGGAATTGACCGGCATGCGGCGGGATGGCACGGAAGTGCCAATAGAGGTCTCGATCGCCACTTGGTCGACTGCGGGTGATGTCTTCTTCTCCGCCATTGTAAGAGACATAACCGACCGGAAGCTAATGGATGAGCAGCAACGCGGGCTGCTGGCTGCCCAAGAAGAACAGAACAGGATACTGGTAAAAGCACACCTGGACCTCGAGAAGGCGCTTGATGACATACGGCGCTCAGAAGAGGAACTTCGCAAGTACCAGGAGCAGCTTGAGGAGGTCGTGACTCAGCGGACTTCGCAGTTGAGACAGACTAACGAGAGGTTGGAGCGAGAGGTTGACAAGCGCAGGAGGGCGCAGCGGCGAACAATGGGCACCAACCAGAAGCTCAGAGCCGCCATGCAGGACCTGAGAACCAGCCAGGAGCAGTTGCTGCAGTCGGCGAAGCTGGCCGCAGTTGGAGAGCTTGTCTCGGGTGTGGCTCATGAGATCAACAACCCTCTCGCGGCAATCTCCCTCTACTCCGAGTTGCTATTGGATGAGACCATGGAGGAGTCGGTCCTGCAGCGCATCGAGGCAATTCACGGCCAGGCAGACCGCACGGTCGGCATTGTGGAGAACTTGCTATCGTTTGCCCGGAAGCACGAGCCGAAGAAGACACGGGTGTCCGTGAACGATGTCCTGGATAGCGTATTGAAGCTGCGAGAGTATGAATTGAACCTAGACAACATAATCGTGTCCAAGGACTTGGATGCTGACTTGCCTGTGACAATGGCCGATTTCCGGCAGTTGCAGCAAGTTTTCCTGAATCTCGTAACCAATGCCGAGCAGGCCATGGGGGAAGCGCACGGAAGGGGCAAGCTTCTGGTTCGGACTGAAGTAGTTGGCGGGAACATACGGATTACGATAAGTGACGATGGCCCTGGCATGCCTGAGGAACATAGGAGTAGGGTTTTCGAACCGTTTTTCACGACGAAGGACGTTGGCAAAGGCACTGGACTGGGTCTGAGTATCTGCCACGGGATTATACAAGAGCATGATGGGCGCATAAGTGTCGAGACTGCGCTGGGTGTAGGTACTACATTCATCATCGACCTGCCGATAGTGGTTGTATCGGAAGGCGGCGACACGCCGTCTGACTGTGTCGGTGATCCCAGGGCTGCGGCAAAAGCTCGATGAGTTGAGACATCGGAATCGAGACACACAAGAGGTCAGTCGGATGAGCGACAGGATGAGAGGGAAGTCGGTACTCGTGGTCGACGATGAGGATGCAGTAAGGGGCGCTGTTGGCTGGGCACTGACGAAGTACGGCTATGATGTGGTCGAGGCGGCAACCGGGCAGGACGCGCTAGCGAAGGCGACTCAACAGAGGTTCGATGCTGCCATCCTCGACATCAGGATGCCGGAGATGACCGGGTTCGATGTCATGCACGCCCTCAGGCGAATGAGCCCTGAGACGGTACTGTTGATCCTGACGGCCATGCCTGATCCGGATTCCCGTTTCGGAGAACTGACCAAGACGGCGGGGGTGTACGCTTATCTGCGGAAGCCTTGCAAGGCTGAGGAGTTGAGAACCGCTCTGGAGGATGCTCTGGCCGGGTCGGAGCCGGTTGGAGGTCTGGCTATGGCTCAGGAACAAGGGTCTGGCACCGACTACAGCACAGGCTTGTCTGGACATCATCTATCAGAGGGCAGCTCTGCCAGTAGGCGCAGCCTGAAGCATTGATGAGAATGACGATCTCTTACACCACTTGACGGGACGTGACCCGACAAGCCCAGACCAACGGCCTATGTTCGTTGAGTTGCCCCTGATCTCCCTCTCCGCCTCCTCAACAGCTTTCCGTAGCGAAGCTGGAGCGCCATCATGAACTCAATTCCCCGCTTGCCAAAGAGTCTGGATAAGACGAAGCTCATAGTCCTCAAAGGGGGCCTGAGGAACACGGGAAAGGCATGGGCCTCTCTCTCTATTGCGAACCGGTAGAACTCTGTCCATAACCGTTCCAGTTCCTTTCGGGTGATGGTCGGCAGATCGATAGTAGACTGCCTCACATGGTCGGTTGCACTTCTTACAGTGAGGAACCCCTCGTTCTTGCAGACGTCCCACAGCCTCGTCTGTGGATACGGATAGAAGAAGCTGACCGTAACATGATCCGGCTTTAAGCGCTTGTTCAGATCGATTGTCCGCTGTACACTTTCGCGGGTTTCATAGGGTAAGCCTATCATGTTGAACGCATTTGTCTTGATCCCATAGGAGTGCACAAGGTCAAATGCGTTCACGATCTGCTGATCTGACATCTTCCTGTTAAGCACCTCTTTCCTTATTCGCTCGTCCCCCGATTCCACCCCGAGGCTTATCAAGGTGCAATTGGCCGCCTTCAGGTTCTTGACCAGCTCCTCATCCACCAAATCCGCTCGGGCATTACACTCGAATTCCATACTGAACCTGTCACGGTATCTCTCGCAGAACTCCAGTGCCCACTCCTTGGACAGGCCAAACGTGTCGTCGGCAAAGGTTATCCGCCCGATATCGTACTTGCTCGTGAGTAGCTCAATCTGCGCCAGCACATTGTCTACGCTACGGAGCCGGAAGTAACGCGCCCCTAACACCTCCTTGAGGGCGTGATTGCAGCAATGGGCGCAGTTGAACGGGCATCCCCTGCTTGCCAGGAGAGCGAAGTCACCCCTCTCACTCAGGATGCGTTCGCAGTTGAAGAGATCATAGTCAGGCCAAGGCAAGTCATCGAGCGGGTCAATCAAAGGTCTCAACTCATTTCTGACGATTACGCCATCCCGCTTGGTCCAGAGGTTCCTGATGCCGAAGGGCCCACTATCCTCCGCCAACTCAAGCATCGGGTACTCGCCCTCTCCCCTGCAGATCATGTCGATGCCTTCGAAAGCAAGCACTTCCTCTGGCATCAGGGTAGCGTGAACGCCACCACATATGGTAGGAGTATTGGATTCCTCTTTGATCCACCTCGACCACAAGTCGACAAACTGAATTTGGTTCGTCGTGGAAGAGAAGCCTATCAAGTCGGGTGCTTCTCTTTCGATTACGCCGAGGATATCACGCTTTGACGGTCTCTTTACGACGTAGTGCAGGGAGACGGCATGCCCGCCGGCCCCAAGGACGCTGGAAATGGACGCCAACCCGTGATGAACGCCCGGATATCGAAAGCAGTCCACATTCGGATAGATGAAGTGAACCTTCATTATCGAGACCTCCCGGCACCAATCGATGGTGGCTGAGCAAGGGACGTTCTGCTTTCAGAAGTCGGACAGACGTCCTCGAGACCAGGTGCTGGAGGGATCAGCCTTACTGAGCGTTCTACTGAAGCTACAGAAATCATCTCAGTTGCTTCTCCATATCACGGCAGACATGTCCGCACTTACGGCAATTGGTTCGAATCCAATTCTCGCTACCATGAAATCAATAGGGATTAACCACGGTTGACAGGTGTTCCAGGAAGTCTTGACGATCGCGGAGATAGCGGTTAGATGAACCGTGGTAGACGTCAATCTGCTCTGGCTTATGATGGTAGGCTTCCTTTCTTGATAGGGGAAATGCGGGATAACTAATCTTCTCACTTGATCTCCGTTGCCCACCTTCCTCCAATGCTCACCAAATCATGCCCGTAAACTAGGAGCGGTGTCAAGACAGACCTGGGGACCCAGTTGACTTGTCCAGAGTGCCGGTGCTGGACAGGTCCTTGGGCGACACAGTCACAGCTGTTCTGTGCTTGTCCTCGATCTTGCGTCTGAGTGTGCCGACATGGACGTCGACGGTGCGCGTGTCGCTGACGTAGTCGTATCCTCAGACCTTCTCAAGGAGTTGATCGCGAGTGAAGGCAATACCACGGCAGGGCGACGCTGCTACAGGTGTGCACCCCAAGGCCGTCTCCGAGCAGCTGGGGCACACCGGTGTCGGCATCACGCTCGACACCTATTCCCATGTGCTCCCTGGTTTGCAGGAGGCCGCAGCCGAGAGATTTGACGGGATGCTTGGACGGGGACGATGTTAGCAGCCGGATCGGGGGCTGATCATGGGCCGTCCGGGGCTCGAAGCCGGGACACCCTGATCCGCTTGCCGTATCACTTGACTCCGAGAACTTGGCGGGCAATCGTCCATCGCTGCATCTCGGAGGTGCCTTCGTATATCTCCGTTATCCGCTGGTCTCTCGCGTAGCGCTCCACCGGGAACTCCTTCACATAGCCGTACCCGCCGAAGATCTGCTGCGCCTTGTGACAAATCCGGTGCGACGTCTCAGAGGCAAACAGCTTCGCCATGGCCGATTCCTTGATGCAATCGTGGCCGTTGTCCGCCAGCCACGCCGCCCTGTACGTCACCAGCCTCGCTGCATCCAGCTCGGTCGCCATATCAGCTATCATCCACTGGATAGCCTGCATCCGGGCGAGTTCCTTTCCGAACTGTACCCTCTCCTTGGAGTAGCCGACTGCGGCATCGAAGGCCGCCTGCGCTATCCCCACCGCCTGCGCTGCCACCGACACCCGGCTCGCGTCTATCGAGCTCATCGCGACCTTGAAACCATCACCCTCTTTCCCTACCAGGTTACTCTCGGGGATCTCGCACTCTTCGAATACGAGCTCGGTCGCTGAAGCTGGGTGTATACCCATTTTCTTCTCGTGCTTGCCTACCTCGAACCCTGGAGTCCCTCTGTCTACCACGAACGCACTTATGCCACGGTGCCCTTGTGACTTATCCCTTGTAGCGAACACGAGGGCGAAATCCGCCTCCGCACCGTTGGTTATGAAGATCTTGGTCCCGTTCAGCACGTAGTGCCCATCCTTCTTCTTGTAGCCGGTGGTCAGAACAGCGACGTCACTGCCCGCCGATGCCTCGGTCAGGCCGAAACACGCGACCCCGCCGTTCACGATCTTCGGGATGTACTCGCCCTTTTGTGCCGCATTGCCAAACATGGTAATCGGGTGCATGGCGAGGCCCAGATTGACGAAATAGATCGCCCCTAGGCCGGCTGATCCACGCGAGATGCCCTCGACAGCGATCACAAAGGACAGCTCGCCACCATCACTGCCCCCGTACTCCTCGGGGAAACGCACACCGCATATCCCGACTTCCGCCATCTTACGCAGTGTCTCATATGGGAACTCGTTGGTCTCATCCCATTCCTGCGCGTACGGCTCGATCTCCTTGGAGACGAAGCCCCGCAGCATATCGCGGAACATCTCTTGATCCTGTGTCAGACTGAAATCCATAGTTTGCCTCCTTACGGCAGTGATTACCTGTGAAAGGCGACGAGGAGCGGTTATGTACTAGCTTGATCAAGTCACTGGGGGGCCAGCGTCTGTCCTTGTAGATGCCCTGCGCCGGGATCTCCGCAGTTGCGATTAGGCAACTCCTTTGCCTGCGATTGGGTCCATGAACTGCTTCACCATTATAGTGCCAGGGAGGTGGTTCGACCAAGCAGAACGCTCAAATGTCGTGGAGTCTCCCCCAAGGAATTGTCGTGAATCGTCGGGTACTTCTCCGAGCAAACGTCTAGATGTGTATGTCCGGCCTATACTCACCGAATTCTCTCCTGAGAACGCCACAGACCTCGCCCAGCGTTGCGTAAGACCTTACCGCGTCCAGGATAAACGGCATGAGGTTGCTGTGCTCTTTGGTCTCGTCGCTCAAACGGTCGAGCTTCTCTGACACTGCCTGGCTGTCTCTCTCTCGCCTGACTCTGTTAAGCCGTTCTATGTGCCTCTGCTTCCCGTCAGCGTCTATTCTGAGCAATGGCATCGTCAATGGCTCTTCCGCACAGTACCCGTTCACACCGACTATGATACGCTCTCTGCTGTCGATCTCTTGCTGGTAGCGATAGGAAGCATCCGCTATTTCACGATGGAAGAAACCTTTATTTATGGCGGCAATCACACCACCGAGGGCATCTATTCTGGCGAAGTACTCATACACTCCCTGCTCCATCTTATCGGTCAGCGCTTCAACGAAGTAGCTGCCTCCCAGAGGGTCTATCGTACTCGTCACCCCTGTTTCGTGCGCCACGATTGCCTGGGTGAGCAGAGCCACGACGGCAGCCTCCTCGGTGGGTGTGGCAAAGGCTTCATCCATCGAGTTGGTGTGCAATGACTGTGTACCGCCGAGAACTGCTGCCAGGGCCTGAATAGCCACTCTAGAGATATTGAGCAGAGGACGTTGCGCTGTCAATGCGCATCCGGCTGTCTGGGTATGAAACCGCATCCACAACGAGCGTTCCTCCTGCGCTGCAAAGCGTTCCTTCATCTCGCGCGCCCAGATGCGCCGGGCAGCCCGAAACTTGGCGATCTCCTCGAAGAAATCGTTATGAACGTTGAAGAAGAAGCTGAGCCGGGGTGCAAACTCGTCTACTCTCATCCCCCGTTCGATGCCGGCCTGAACGTAGGTAAGTCCGTTGGCGAGAGTAAATGCGAGTTCCTGAACGGCAGTTGAACCTGCTTCCCGAATGTGATACCCACTTATGCTTATGACATTCCACAAGGGCACATGTTTCGCGCCAAACTCGAACGTATCGACGATAAGCCTCAGTGAAGGCTCTGGAGGGAAGATATAGGAATTCTGTGCCTGATACTCCTTGAGTATGTCATTCTGTATCGTTCCCCCGAGCTTCTCCATCGGAATACCGCGCTTCTCAGCGGCCGCGATGTACATTGCCCAGATAACTGCAGCCGGCCCGTTGATGGTCATGGACGTTGTGACTTCGTCGACGGGAATCCCCTCGAACAGTATCTCCATGTCGGCGAGTGACGAAACCGCCACACCGCACTTCCCGAACTCTCCGAGAGCCTGAGGCATATCCGTGTCGTAGCCCATCAAAGTGGCATAGTCGAAGGCAACACTGAGCCCTGTTTCGCCGTGATCCAGCAGGTACTTGTAGCGTCTGTTCGACTCCTCTGCGGTTCCCATGCCGGCGAACATCCGCATCGTCCAGAGCTTCCCCCTGTAGCCTGAGTGGTGAACACCCCGGACGAAGGGATACTCGCCAGGCAGACCAAGGTCTCTCCTGTAGTCGAAGTCCTCCAGGTCCGCGGGTGTGTACACCGCGTCGACAGGAATGCCGGACAACGTCCTGAATTCATCCTGTCTTGGGGGCCATTTCTTTGCCTTGTCGTGCCATTGCCTCTTACCCTTGCCGATTTCTTTGAGTTCCTGTTTATCAAACATATCCGTCTCCATTAGGTTAACGCAGCCCGTCTCTGAGCCGCTTATACTATTGACCTCATCACATGAGACCTGCCAACCAGGTACTCAGGATGGGAGAAGCAAGCGCCCCCCTCCGTATTGCGTCAATAGAAACTGTTACCGAACGGGTGTTGTTGCCTCAAAAGCGCGGGTTACCGAAGCATCCTCCTTTGGGGTAGCGGAGCCTCCTGCACGATTAGCAAGCTTCCATAGGTGG
>Ga0180434_10000127_pt1 | contig 109615 bp, 118 predicted proteins | sample SS_ome_7_FD_132453 | JGI IMG/M metagenome (GOLD analysis project Ga0180434, IMG submission 132453) | Hypersaline lake sediment archaeal communities from the Salton Sea, California, USA - SS_1_D_2 metaG | ecosystem: Environmental > Aquatic > Non-marine Saline and Alkaline > Hypersaline >... | reverse complement strand
CTTAGGCGCTTGCAGACATTAAAGGGGAGGTGAGAAATGGCAAATGCAGACTACAGTCAGGCCGCGATGGTCTTAGCACTCATCGGCGCATTATCATTCATCGTAGCCGCAGTGTTGGGTTTCATCGCACTAGCAAGCATCGAGTCTATTGGTGCAGTCAGCGGCATCCCGGCATCGCTGATGGGTGGCGCTTTGATGATGGTCGCGATAATCTCGGTAGTATGTGGGATAGTAGTCCTAGTCGGTGCTTTGATGATCAAGAACCCGGCCAAGCGGCAGACAGCGAGCATCCTTGTCCTGGTCTTCGGCGTGATCGGTTTCCTGGGCGGCGGAGGTATAATCCTGACAGGGACTATCCTCTCGGTCATCGCAGGCATACTAGGGCTTATCAGCAAGTCCTAGGTTCTTTTCCTTTTTGCCTATTTTTTTCTATTTTTCTAGCCAAGCCTAGCTGTGGGATGATAGAACCATTACTCGAGCCTGCTTACTTCTTAGCTTCCCTGACGAAGTTCTTCAGGATTCGCAAGCCCTTCTCGCCGCTGCGCTCCGGGTGAAACTGGCAGGCGAAGACATTGTCTTCGGCGACCACCGCGGGGAATCTGACACCGTAATCGCAGGAGGCAGCCACGCAGCCCCTATCGCTAGCGTCTGCGTAATACGAATGGACGAAGTAGAACTGGTCGCCGGTCTTGATGCCGCTCAAGAGGGGCGTATCCTTCTCGACCTCAAGTGAATCCCAACCCATATGGGGAATCTTTCCCGCCGATTTCGGGAATCGCCTGCACTTGCCCCGCAGGAGGCCAAGTCCCTCCAGCCCGGGCGCCTCGTCACTTCCCCCGAAAAGGACCTGCAGACCCAAACAGAGACCCAAGAAGGGCTTCCCTGAGCCGACCTGCTCCCGGATGGGCTGTTTCATGGCATCGAGCCTCTGCATCGCATCACCGAAGTTACCGACGCCGGGCAGGACTATCGCATCCGCCACAGAGAGGGAATCGGCATCGGAGGCTATCGATACCTCTGCGCATACCTTTTTGAAGCCATTGGATATGCTCTTCAGGTTCCCGGCTCCGTAATCGATTATCGCTATCATCTTGCTTATTGACGCATATTCCATCTTAATTTACGTTTTTTACTAAATAAACCATAATATCTCGCAATGGATGTAGCGAAAGAACTTTCTTCGTATATACTTCCGGTAGAAGAAGAGATTTTCAAGTACGTCGGCAAGGAATTGGAGCCCAAAGAGCTTTACAAGCCGCTGTATGACCTATTCAAGAGGGGCGGGAAGAGGATAAGGCCCGCGATATGCATGGTAGCCTGCGAGGCTGTCGGGGGTAAGCTCGAGGACGCCCTCAAAATAGCGGGAGCGATAGAGATGGTCCACAACTTCACCCTGATACACGACGATATCGCCGACAAGAGCGAGCTCAGGAGGGGCAAGCCCTGCCTTCACCACATATACGGCTACGCTCTCGCCATCAACGCGGGAGATGGGCTGTTCTCAAGGGCATACGAGGTCGTAAGCGACAGTCTGAAAGAGCTCAAGTCTGAGAGGTTTGGGTGTGTCTTTGCTGTATTGTCAAAAGCCATAACCGAGGTATGCGAGGGTCAAGCTATGGACATCTCATGGGCTAAGCAGAATCGCTGGGACATAACGCGAGAAGACTACTTAGGCATGCTGAGGCGAAAGACCGGAGCCCTGATATCCGCAGCCTGCGAATGCGGCGCCATAATCGGCGGCGGGAGCGACGAACAAGTCAAGGCCCTGAAGGACTTCGGCATGCATATAGGGGTCGCATTCCAGATACACGACGACGTCCTGAACATATCCGGGGATGTCGAGAAATACGGCAAAGAGATAGGCGGCGACATCAACGAAGGCAAGAGGACGCTCATGGTCATCGAGACGCTCCAAGAGTGCAGCGCGGATGAGAAGAAGCGGCTCATCGAGATCCTGGACGAAGAGGGCAACTCTCAAAAAGAGATCAGGGAGGCGCTGGATATCATTCACAAATACGGCTCTATCGAGCGGGCCTCCAAGCTGGCGCTCCAGAGAGCGGAAGAAGCCAAGAACGGCTTGGATGTGCTGCGGGAGACCAGATACAAGGAGATCCTTTTAGGACTAGCTGATTATTTCGTAAATCGCGAGAAGTAATCCCAGCGCTGACTCTGCTTCGGCGTTGTTTTCGGTTTCTGTGGCCCCGTCAGGTTCGTTGCCGCATTCGCCATGGCAGCAGTTGCCCATGCAGCCCAAGTTGAAATCCATGCGTGTGACCGCTCCCGCTTCCACCTCTGCGGTCCCCAGCTCGCCGGAGACCTTGATAGTGACCTTCTTGCCCTCATACCCCCCGGGGGGGATGGCTATATTGAAATCACCCGAAGCATCGATGGTCTGGACAGCCACCAACTCGCCCTCCACATAGGCGGAGACCACCGTCGCCGCGGGCCTCAGCTCGCCACCCCATATGGTGCCCCTTATGACGAAGGGGAGGGGCTCTGGGGCCGGGGCCATGAAGATATGTCCCAGCATAGCGAATATGAAGAGTCCTGTGACGGCCGTGGCGATCCGATAGTCCACTGTAGTGTAACTGGATGATATTTGGGTATTAAGATTAGGACCTATGAGCAGAAAAACGGCTAAACAGATTTAAATCCTGCCTCTGTCTAAATTCGTGTGGAAAAATTCATAGCGAAAACCCCCATAGGGGTCTTCATCCTGGACATCGGGGGCAGGATAATAGACCATAAGAAGTTCCCGAAGGATGCTGAGGCAGTAGCGAAGAGGCTCGCAGGAGTATGCGAGGAGGAGAAGGCGCTGCAGGCCAAGCACAAGGCAAAAAAGTACCCATACAGGCCCGAACTGGAAGAATTGGCTATTTCCAGCGGGTTCTGCAGACCCGATGAGCTGAGATCCTGGCTCCTCGAGGTCAACAGGGATGTAGCAAAGCTGAAGGTCGGGGAGGAGCTGGCTGGGAAGGATAAAATAGTTATCCAGGCGGTGCGGGCCCAGCAGATGGCTGAAGACGCCTCAAATAAGTTCTCGGAGCTTCTGCATGAGTGGTATTCGATACACTTCCCGGAGTTGACCGGGATATTGCAGGAGAATGAGGATTACGCACGCTTCGTGGAGAAGATAGGGGACAAGGCCGAGGCCGGCGAGAGCCAGCTCAAGAAGATCTTCAAAGAGGGACGCTTCGTCAAGGGCATACCCAAGATAGCCCCATCTTCGATAGGTGCGGACTTCGACAAGGAAGACCTCAAGGCCGTCAGGTCCTGGGCCAGCGCGATGAACGCGCTTGCAAGTGAGAACGAGCAGCTCAAGGCATATATAGAAAAATTGATGGAAGAGCTGGCGCCGAACGTCGCCATCGTAGCGACACCCATAATAGGTGCGAAGCTCATAGACGAAGCTGGGTCATTGAGGGCCTTGGCACTGCTCCCGGCATCGACGATCCAAGTCTTAGGGGCCCAGAAGGCCATGTTCCGGTTCCTCAAGACCAAGAAGAAACCGCCGAAATACGGTGTCCTTTACTCGCATCCCCTAGTCGCAGGGGCGTCGAGGGACAACAAAGGCAGGATAGCGAGGAGTGTGGCGAACAAAATATCCATCGCCGCGCGAGTGGATTTCGCAGGGGCGGATGCCAAGGGCAAGATAGGCGGGAAGCTTTTCAGAGAACTTGAGGAGCGCGCCAAGTCGCTCAAAAAGTAGGGCAATCCGAGTGGTGGTTCGATAAATGGTAGTTCAAGGGGTGGTTTGAAAAACATACCGACAACTCCTAAAACCGGCCGCCCAATAGCCGTGTAATAGCCACATAATAGCCACATATAGCCGTCTCAGGCAGGTTTCAAGCACGTTACCCGCATGTTATTTTTATATGTTAATCCATAGAATTACTCGTAAACCCAACTGAAGGTGGAAGACAAAATCTGAAGGTTTTGTTTGCTGTAACATGAAGATACAAAAAGTAGAGATACAAGGATTCAAATCTTTCGGGCGTAAGACCGTGATGGAATTCCCTGAAGGACTGAGCTGTATCGTCGGGCCGAACGGAAGCGGTAAATCCAACGTCATCGACGCTATCTGCTTCGCCTTGGGATATCCTTCACGGAACCTGCGTGCCGGAAAGGCAAGCGAACTCATCCACAACGGCGCCGTGTCGACCGGGAGCGCCAGGGTCGGCATAACCCTCGGGGTGGGGGAGACGCTAATGGACGTAAGGCGCAAGGTCGACCGCAAGGGCCGCAGCGTCTATAAGATCAATTCTGTCATCGCGAAGCGTGAGGACCTGCATGAGATGCTGACGAAGTACAGCATCCCAAAAGACGGCTACAACATAGTCATGCAGAACGACATCAACCGTTTCATAGAGGTTAAGCCTACTGAAAGGCGAAAAATCCTCGACGCCCTCTCGGGGATAGCGGCCTATGAAGAGAAAAAGGAGAAGGCCGTCAAAGAACTTGAGGTCGTGGAGCGGCGCATATCCGATACCAACCTCATCCTCTCCGAGAAGAAATCATACCTGGACGAGATAGGCAAGGACCGCGAGGTCGCGCTCAAATACCAGGACATGCAGGACGAGTACAAGAAAAAGAAGGCCCTGGTCGTCTATTGCACTCTTAGGACGCTCGAGGAAGAGTCGACAGATATCGAGAAGAAGATAGCAGAGCTCTCGAAGGAAAAGGACGGCAAGATAGTCGAGCTCGCTCGCATAGAAGAGCAGCTGGACGAGATAACCTCCACGCTCGAGGGGATAACCTCCAAGATACTCAACTCGACCGCGGGAGAACAGGGCAAGCTGAAGGGAGAGATGGGCGGTCTGCGCTCCGGCATAGAGAAAAAGCAGGAGGAGATACAGTTCCTGAAAGAGGAGATAGACGGCCTAGAGAAGAAACGCAACGAGATAGAGGAGAACAAGACCCTACTCCTGGAGGCGGCCAAGGGCAAGAAGACCGACCTAGCCGCGCTGCGCGCGGAGGTCAAGTCGATGGAGCAGCGGCTCGCAGGGAAGGAGCAGGAGCGCGATAGGTTGATGGAACAGTACAACAATTCCAAATTCGTAGAGCTCGAGAACGAGCGGCGGAAGATATCCGCGGAAGCGTTCGAGATAAAGAACTCGATATCGCTCATGGGCAAGGAGCTCGATGTCATCGGCAAGAGGGAGGCCGAGATCAAGGATATAATCGAGTCCAAAGAGAAGGACCTAAAGGCCCTGAACGCATCCCTCGCAGAGCTCGAGAAGAACCAGGGCAAGCTCGACGTCACGGTGGGCAAGGAGCTGGCAAAGAGGGACAATGCACTGGAGAGGAAAGAGAAGCTGGCGGCCGAACTGGCTGAAGTGGAATCCAGATTATCCGAGCTGTTCCAGAACTTCGCCAAGGCCGAAGGCGAGATGAAGGCCATACAGCGGATGGAAGAAAAACTGGGCGAGAGCCAAGCGCTCACATTCGTGAAGAACAGCAATGTAGGCGGGTTCCTCGGGCGCGTGATAGAGCTCGGGAGTGCTGATGATAAATACAAGACAGCCCTGGAAGTCGCAGCAGGGAACAAGGGCAATTGTCTCGTGGTAAAAGACGACAAGGTCGCACAAAAGTACATCGAGGGCCTGCGGGACAAGAAGATAGGTAGGGCCACATTCCTGCCGCTCAACAAGATAAGCGGGCCGAAACTGCCCGAGCTGCCCAAATCGAAGGGGATCATAGGCTGGGCCAAGGACCTGATCAAATGCGATAAGAAGTTCCAGGCAGTGTTCGACATGGTGTTCGGGGATGCGCTGGTCGTCGAGGATCTGGAAACGGCCAGGCGGATCGGCATCGGGAAGCAGAAGATGGTCACGCTCGAGGGGGATTTCGTGAACCGGGGCGGGGCCATGACAGGCGGCTTCTACCAGAAGTCAGCGATATCATTCTCAAGCACTGAAGAGACGAAGAAGAAACTGGACGCGATACGCAAGGAGATCGCGGGGCTGCAGGATAAGAAGTCCGGGATCCAGAGCGAACTGTCAAAGCTCGAAAAGGACCTCCAAGCATCGGGCGCGGGCGATAAGGGCGGCAGGATCGAGCTGGAGGTATTAAAGGAGAGGGCGAACAACACAAGGGAGCGGATAAATGCCTTGACAGCCAGCGTGGAGGAACGCAAGCAAGAGCTAAAAGAGCTAGCTGGTGAGAAGAGCGAGTTCGCAAAGAAGAAAGGGGATGCAGAGGGAAAGATCAAGGTGCTGGAGGCACAGGAGAAGAAGATAGCCAAGGAGCTGGACGTCGAAGCGTTCAGGGAGCTGAATTCCTCCCTGCAGGACATGGACGAGGAGCTCAAACAGCTCAAGGAGCAGAAGTTCGAGGTCCAGACGAGAGAGAACAGCCTCAAGAGCGAGATAGAAGGCAGCAAGCTCAAGGCCGCAGACCTGGACGTCAGTATTGAGGAGATATCAGCATCCATCAAGAAGTTCCAGAAGAAGATAGAGGGCAATATCGACGACATCACGAAGGCCGGCGAGAACCTGAAGGCCCTCGAGGAAAAGCACATGTCAGTATCAGAGGAATCAAGCAAGTTGTTCAAAGAGCAGGAGCTGCTCAACCAGCGCGTCAAGGAACTGGGTTCGAACAAAGGCCTCCTTGAGGCGGTAGTCGAGAAGACCAAGAATGCTATAAACGACCTCAACATCAGGGCCGCAAAGATAGAGACTAAGCTCGAGGAGGTCAAGGAAACCGCTGCAGAATTCGAGGAGCCCAAGAAGAAGGAGATGGAAGCGGCTGAACCCGAACTGAAGGAGATGGGCGACCGCGTCAAGAAGCTCGAGAGGGGGCTGGAAGCCGTAGGCGCGGTGAACCTGCGGGCAGTAGAGCTCTTCGACGAGCTGGAGAAGCAGTACCACGACATCAAGGAGAAGAACGAGAAGCTCCATATCGAGAAGGAAAAGATATACGACCTCATCAATACCATCGAAGAGAAGAAGAAGACGGTCTTCTTCGACTCGTTCTATAAGGTAAAGGACGAATTCGAAGAGATAATCTCGGAGATATACCCGACTACAGAGGGGAGGCTCCTGCTCGAGAACGAATCCGACCCGTTCAACTCAGGCCTCATCCTCGAGGTCAAGCCCCGCGGGAGGGAGGGAATGAACCTCGATTCGCTATCGGGGGGTGAGAAGGTCCTAACGACCATAGCGTTCATGATGGCGACACAGATAGTCAACAAGAGCCCGTTCTACATCCTTGACGAGATCGACGCACCATTAGACCAGGAGAATGTCGTGCGGCTGGTCCAGTTCCTGCGCGCGCGCAAGGATTCCCAGTTCATAATGATCAGCCACAATCCCGAGACCGTGAAGCACATGGATGCCGTCATAGGCGTCCACATGCAGAAAGGAGTGTCGAAGATAGTCGGCGTGGACATGCTGATGGTCGAGAATTGACGATAACGCTCACTTTATCAATCAACCAAAGGAATCAAGTAAAGAATTGAACAACGGATAGATGGATCTGATGCAACGACTGGAAAGCGGGAGTTTTTGGAAGGATGTCATGGTAGAGGTAATCAACCAGGAGGGGTTCGACCCATGGGACATCGATGTAGGCGGCCTTGCCGACGGATACATGGATAAGATAAAGGAGATAGAACTAGTCAACTTCGAGGTGCCGGGGACAGTAGTGCTAGTCGGCGCAGTCCTCGTCAAGTTAAAGAGCGACATGGTCACCAGCGACACATTCATGTTCGAGGAGGGCTTCAACTTCGAGCCGCAGGACGGGGATGGGGGTGGCGTCGACATGGATGTAGCAGATTTCGAGGACACCCTAACTGGGCACAATCTCCCGCCGTCGCTCATCGAGCCAACGCTGCACGTGCGCCGCGTGCCCAAGAGGAAGATAACACTCCCGGAGCTGATGATATTCCTCAAGAAGGTCATCAACCAAAGCGAGAACAGACAGACCGAGCGAGTCAAGCGGGCGAAGACACGTGTGGAGCTGGAAGTCAGGGAAAAGAACCTGGAGATGATAATGAAGCGCGTATACAGCGACATACGGCGGCGCGCGATAAACGGGAAGACCACGTTCAGGGAGGTCGTGGCGGAATGGACGAAGGAAAGCGTAGTCGACCATCTCATCCCTGTCTTGCACCTTGCGAATAAGGGACAGATAATGGTGGAACAGCCCGAGATATTCGGGGAGATATTCCTGAAACCTGGTGAGGGCAAAGAAGATGAGGGGGGAGAACCGGAAGGAGGTGATGCTGAGGCCGACCCGGCGGATAAAGAGGACACCGGAGTGAAAGCAGTAAACGCGGTCAAGGCGAAAAGGACTAAATCTAAAGCGAATGCGAAGAAGAGCAGACCTAACACGAAGAAGGCATCAAGATCAGCAAAAGCAAAGAGCAAATTGAAGAACGCTAAAGGTGGATGAACTGAAAAAGACCATAGAGGCCGCTTTGTTCATGTCGGGAAGGTGGCTTACGGTGGAAGACCTCAAAAGAATAACTGGCAGCGGGAGCATCGGCGATATCAAGGAGCGCCTTTCAGCCCTGCAGCACGAATACGAGAAACACTCCGGCGGGGTCATGGTCTTCGAGGAATCAGGCAAATATAGGATGGAGGTAGCACGAGACATACGCGATCGGGTCTACTACCTCGCCCCGGAGCCGGAATTGAGCCCTGCTCTGATCAAGACACTCGCATTCATAGCCTACAAACAGCCGGTGAACCAGAGCCAGGTGGTAAGGGTGATCGGCAATCGTGCTTACGAGTACATCAAGGAGCTTCGGCGCAAGGAGTTCATCAGCATCAAGAGGAAGGGGCGTACAAAGGAGATGACGACGACTGGCAGGTTCAGGAAATATTTCGGCCTGAAAGAGGGCGAGATGCCCTGGGCTGATATGAAAGAAGCCGAAGAGCTGCTGACCGCCGGAGAGGAAAAGCTGGAAGGTGTCCAGACAGATCTTAGTGGAGTCCCAGTCACGGATAATGAAGATGATAGGGAAGACCTACTAGAACGCAAGACACCGGAAACGGGAGGACCCCAGACCGATGGGGGGCCCGATGACGACCTGGGGGAGCCAGAAGAAGAACCCGAAGACCCATCCTTATCCGAGCCGGAAGAAGAGAAAGGGGAAGAGCTAGAGGACGATACAGATTCAGACTTGACAAAAAAAGATGGGCCTATGGGGGCGGAAACTCTCTAAAGGACAAAGGCAGAAGCTCGTTGAAGAGTTAGACCGCATCAACAAGGCAGTGCGCGCCACGTTGCCCAGGGAATCGCAAGCCCTGTTCGATTTCTATAGCAAGAGGGTTCGTTTCGTGCCGCTTTCCAGAGAGAAGAGGCTCTACAAGGCGGGCAATAACGTCTGGGAGCGGAAGGCCGAGAACACCACTTCTGGGTTCGTAGTGGGTGGGAGGTTCGTCCCGACGCGGATCTATATCAGCATGCCGGAAGAAGAGTATATGAAACTGCTGGATGAGCGGAAGAAGGCTGAGCCCACGTTCAAGATCGCGCATGAGCTGGCCCACAACATCACCAGGGCATTCGCACAGGAAGCCGTGGAGGCCTCAAAGCTCTACATGAACGAAGCGGCGCTTCGGGAGAGGATGGTAGAGTTCTATGCCACGAGGATGAGCCAAGAAAGGGCCAGGGAAAAAGCGGCTGAAGCGGTCAGGAAACACCCAAAGGTATGCGCCGCGTATGTCGCCCATACAGACAACGAAGGCTTTGCGGATGGTACTGCGACGGTCGTATCGAGGGCCCTGCTCGGCAAAGAGAAGATGACGCCCAGTAAGATAAGCCGGTTCATGCAGAACAGACCCTACCCAGTCAGGGTGGCTTTCAACCGGATGTTGGGGGGGAGGGTCGGGCCCAGGAAGAAGGGCTGGGCTGAAGCGATAGACGAGTTCTCGCGCGGCACTGTCGAAGGCATCGGCGGAAGGGCCTACCGCACACTAGGCGGTAGGACAAGAGAGCGCATGCTGCTCGAGAAGCGTATGCGCAGGCGAGCTGTGTGATAGTAAGCAACCAAATTCTTTTTTAACTTAGAAAGGTTTAGATACTACGTACATCAATAATAGACCTCATAGAGATATCTATCAGGACTATCGTGCTATGGACAAGGATATACATCTGACACAAAAGGACCTCGATTTCGTGCAGGCGAACGGCAGAGCCAAGATAGAGGAGGCGGCCTATCATTTCGTCAGGATGCGCCTGGCACCCTCGGAGCCAGAGCATGATGGTGAACAGACACCTATGGAAGGGCATCCAGTATTCAAGGCCCAACATGCGACAGGGACTGACAGCCGGCTCAGCCTAAACGAGTCTATGGGAATCGAGACTGGCAGGCCACTCACAGAAGCAGAGATCGACCGCATCGTCGATACTATAATGGCTTGGATAACCAATGAGCTCAAGGACAGCGGGACAAAGCAGGCCAAGATCAAGGAATTCTGAGCGAGATATCATGGCGCCCATAGCAAAGACGCGGTTCAAGGGGGTCTACAAGCTAGGAAAGCGTCTGCTGACTAAAAACAATAGTCCCGGCTTCTCTGTATACGGAGAAGAACTGATCAAGTCAGGAGGGCATGAATACCGGGTCTGGAACCCTAACCGAAGCAAACTCGCCGCAGCTATCCTCAACGGGCTCAAGAGGTTCCCATTCGGGGAAGAGAACAGCGTCCTTTATCTGGGGGCATCCAGCGGCACCACGCCAAGCCACCTCGCCGATATCTCGACTAAAGGGACCGTCTACTGTATCGAATTCTCAGAGAATTCCATGAGAAAGCTCATGAAGGTCTGCGAGAAGAAGGGCAATATGGCCCCAATACTGGGGGATGCTAGAAAACCGGACGACTACGCGATGCTCGTGGGTAAGGTGGATGTCATTTACCAGGACGTAGCGCAGCCTGACCAAAGCGACATCCTGATAAAGAACGCGAAGGAGTTCCTCAAGAGCGGCAACCTTGCCCTTATAGCGATAAAGGCCCGGAGCGTCGATGTCGTAGCTGAACCGAAAGAGGTGTTCGAAAGCGAGAAGGAGAGATTGAAGGGAGCATTCGACATCCTGGAAGAAGTGCGCCTAGAACCATACCACAAGGACCACATGTTCTTCGTGTGCAGACTTATCTGACTACGTATCCAAAACTAGTCATAAGTCACTTGACCCTCAACCCGGTGCCGATGCGCTGATATACGAACGACAGGAGTATTCCCAGTCCTATGATGACCATCGCCATCGTCATAGCCGAAAGACCGAATAGGCCGCCAGGCAGGAATATCAAGGCTATAGCCGCAGATGCGAGGGTCAATGCGATTATGGATAAGCTACCAAGTGCTTTCCTTTGGGCCAACATATGCGAGAGTGTACTGGGGATTGCGTCTTTGTATAGGTCATCCAAACCATCGAAAAGCTCCACAGTCCGCTCATACTGCCCAACAGCCAGGGAATAGAGAGTCTTGAAAGGGGTCTTATCCTTGATGAATGAAGATTCTTGCTCTACCACAAGAATCAAGTCTTTGGTATGTGAGACTACCATATTGAGATGCTTGACGCCATTGTAAAGTGCCACCACCTTATTCAGATCGCCACCCCCTTCCTTTATCTGGTATGTCAGGTTCCTGACGGTGTCTTCGGCAAGGAGGATCTCATCGTTGATTGATGACTGGACTCCCGTGATGAGCTCGAACAGTATGCCCCCAGAGGATAGCTTGCCCGACACCATAAGTTCATTAAGAGCAGCGACTGCCTCGTCACACACCTTGCAAGGTCCTGTATGCACAGTAAGTATAAAGAAATCCGAGTAGTAGATTAAGAGCTCCTTCCTGACTAATCGCTCGTAGTAATCCAAGATCAACATATCATAGCCTTGTTCAAATACAACCCTGGGAAACCCACTTTCTTGGAGATCTTTTATGCCAAAAAGATCTCTAGCGAGCTTGGTATTTGGCTGATTGGCTGAGTCCATATCAAGCCATAGGAAATCCAGAGAACCCTTCAGGTCAATCAACTTGGACGGGTCGACATCATCCACTACCTTAAATGCTCCTCCCGCGATTCCGATCAGCTTCATAATGGGTTGTCTGATTGAGATTAGACCGAATACTTGCCAGTCATTCGACTGAAGTATGCTTCTTGATCATGTGCTCTTCGCTGACTTCCAGACGGCACATCAGTTCCGCGATGAGACCATCGAAAAATACCATGACGACATCCTCGAAAAGCGTTCCCATGGGGGTCAGCGAGGTGTGCTCACCCTTCACCTGACGGGCCTCGTAATCCTTCTCCTTGACGTCCTTCTTTGTCTTACCTTTCACACGCAGCACAAGGTCGCTGAGTTTGGCGAGACTTGAGTTGGAATATGAGGTGATGCATGCTACCTTGACACCAATCTTCTTGGCTGAACGAGCATAATCCAAAACCGAGCTGGTCTCCCCGCTGCCGGAAATAGCGATGAAAAGGTCATCCGCCTGGGTCGAAGGCGTTATTGTCTCGCCTATGACATAGGTGTTCATGCCCAGATGTACAAGACGCATGGCAAAAGCTCTGGCTGCAAGACCGCTCCTGCCTGCCCCATAGATGAATACCCTGTGGGCGCTCAACACAGCCTCTAGGAACTCATCCACCGCATTCCCGTCTACATGGTCCACCGAAGAGCTGATATAATCAGCTATGGTGTGCACTGTCTTTTTCCAAGCTTCTTCCATTGCAGTTAATTATCATGACTCGCTTAATAAGCGTGAACAGAAGAAAGTATTTCACTAAGCAAAATTTACTACCTTGAGGCTCATGTTCCTCAGGTCCATGATAGGCACCTTACACGGGGTCGGCATATGTCCCTGCATCTGCTGGAAGTCGGTCTGTGACTGCCAGGTGCCTGAATTGATGACCTTGACGCCCCTATAATTGGCATAGCCGTTCTTGTGGACGTGACCGCAATGGAAGATGTCTGGGACTGTATCTATGACCATATAATCCTTCTCCTCCGGCGCTATCTGCTCTTTCGTCCCGTAGACTGGAGAAAGATGCCTCTTGCGAAGATACTCTATCTGGGCCGTCTCGGGGTTGTTGTATGAAAGCTTGGGTAGGACGGATATGAGTGCGTCCATCGAGGTCCCATGGTACATCAGTACTTCATATCCGTGGGCTTTGACTTTGGCTGGGTTGCCGACTAAGTGTATGTTCGGCGCGTCAAGCGCCTCTCCCAGACCGTCCAATGCCAGGGAAGGCTGGGGTTCGCATCGCCTCACAGCATCGTGATTCCCGGTCGAGATAACGACCTCGATATACTCTGGGATGGTCTGGAGCATCTTACCCAGATAATCATATTGCTTGTATATGTCGGGGATTGCAAGCTCGCTTTCCTGCCCGGGGTATATACCCACCCCGTCGACCAGGTCACCAGCTATCATGATGTACTTCACGCTCTCGGCGATCTCGCGCTGGTTGCCATTGCCCTGGAGGTTCAACCAATCAAGGAACCTTCTGAACTCCTTCTCCATGAAAAGCAATGAACCTACGTGGATGTCAGACAAGAACGCCATTGATACGTTATCCTCACAGGTGGGCTTCGGCTTCGTAGTCGGGATATCTGGCTCTATGAGCTCTTTGGCCATGATGAAATTCCCGCGTGCATTGCCTATCACGCCGACGACCTCATCATTGACAATAAAAGCACCCTTCGCCTTGAGTTCACCAGTAACGACGACTAGGGCAGTGCCTGTTGGGTCTTCCACCTCCAGTATCAAGTTGCCTTTTTTGGACTCGCGGCGGTCCCTTATCATCCCTATGATCTTGACCTCGTTGCCGTCATAGCGCTTGAGGTTCTCCAAGTCGATAACGTCCCTCAATACAGCCCGATTACCCAAAACTGTCTTCAACCTCTTGTATCGATCCCGGAAAAGTTCGACGAAATTCTCTACTGTGCCCTCAGATGTTGAATTGCCTGTAACATCCTTTGACTTATCGATAATGAGATCGGGCTCAATCTTAGATGCAACCGGCTGTACACCTTTGCGGATGACGAATGAGAATTCTTGCTCCGGCTTCTTCGCGGGCGAGAACTCCTCTATGAATTCCTTGGTCACCATAAAGGTACCCTTCTCCTGCGCCAGGTTTATCACATCTGAATAGTCCAAGGCCCGCTTGATTATCTGTTCAATCGCAAGGTCTGTAAGTAGGAGGCCAGCCGCTATGAAAGCCTTGTTTATCTTAGCCTTCATCCCCTTATCCATGGGCTTCTCAGCTCCGAGAGACCCTTCAGAGTTGGCCTTATCTGGATCGGATACCGAAGTTATGTCCCCCTGGGTGCTCTGGTCACCACACACTAAAGAAACAAGAGAGTCCTGCATAGCTGATTTTGAAGCTCTTAAGAGATAAATGATTTTGCTTACGAATGATTTGATATTACCTGCCCGACTGGTTTTAATATTTTTCATCTTCGAATAATCCATGGATATCTTACCATTTATCGCGATGGTACTCGGAATCTACATAGTCTTCAAGGCAGACAAGATGAAGGATTCCGGGATGAAGGCCCTTTATGCGATAGTGGGTCTGATAATCGCATTTTTGGCGCTGATGATAACTATGAACGGCGGCATATCGGCACAGATAGGCGCACCCGTCTTCTTCTTCGGTCTTTTCGGGCTCGGGACGCTCTACCTCGACGGTTCGAAAAAAGCGATAGCAGGCGCCATCGCTGTCTTGATATTCCTAAGCATCTTGTTCTAGATATGTCAGCAAAGCCAATATGAGGATGCTACGGTGCCCCGCCTTAAAGCATGCAAGATTGATGCACGAATGTTATGGTTTTTATTGATGTAACCACTAGATAGTTGTAACAAGATTATACTACTGCAGTAACCAAAACACTAATGAGCGGAGAGATCTTTTCTGGACAATTGGGCGCTATGTTCATCGGTTTCATCTTCATCTTAGTGGCCAGTGTGTCGGATAAAGAGAAGACGCAGAGCGCACTTGGGCTCATGGGCCTCTTATTCATATTCTGGGGTTTAGGTTTCTTCGGGCTTGGGCGTGTTGTGAAAAACATGGTCCCTGCCTTGACCCTGATGTTCGGTTTGTTCAGCTTCTACACACGCGATAGCGCGCAGATGCTATGCATCTTAGTAACGATAGTCTTGGCCGCACAGATAGCATTCATATAAGACAATACGATGATAGACTGGTCCATCTTGATACTCGGATTCTTTCTTCTGGCAGTAACCATATATACTGAGAAAAAGCGTAAAGATACAGCCGACGAGAAGGATGAGGAATATGAAACATTCGGCAACAACGATTATGTCTTCTTCATTGCGCTTTTTGGGATATTGGCGGTGCTCCCAGGGCTTGGGTTGGCATTCAGCCCGATAATGCGCACAGTACCAACATGGAGTTTCCTCATACCAGTCTTCGTCGGGCTGCAAGCAGTCAGATCTGCTAAGAGTGACTCAGGCCGCGGAACGACATTCGCTCTTATTGGCGCAGTAGCGATCCTCTTTTATGTCCTTCTCGGTTCATATTACTGATGAGTTCGTCACACATAATTGATTTTATATCCCGCCCAGTTAATATAATATGGCTGTGTTAGTCTTAGGCGGGATAGTAATAGATTATATAAGCAAGGCTGCGACCATAGACAAGAATGCCAACCTCGTCGACGATTTCTGCCAGAGCCTGGGCGGGATGGGTTACAATACGGCCGCTGCATGCGCGCAGCTGGGTGTGGACACGGAAATCATAGCCACTGTAGGAGACGACTTCCCGGAGGTCGAGACCCCGAAGGGACTCACATTGAACTTGCAGGTAGACAAGAAGCTCGGCTCGACGCGGTGCTTCCTTTTCTACGGGGACAAGGGCGAGCGTCAATATTTCTACAGGGGGGCATACAATCACCTAGATCCAAACGCTTGCGCTCCGAGCGTGAAGCGCGCCGACATCGTCCACTTCGCCGGGGTAGTGCCAGCGTATCTCGATGTCATGGCTCAAGCAAAGAAGGCAGGGAAGACCATCTCCTTCAACCCAGGATATGATATCCATCACTATAACCCTGGCGGTAAGCTGATGCAAGGCATGATAAACGGCGCAGATTACCTGATAGTCAACGAGGACGAGCTGGAACAGCTGGGGACTCCACCAGCAGAGATAGCAAAGAAGAAGACAGTCATCGTAACAAAGGGCACGCGAGGCTCGGAGGTGTTCATGGAGGGGGGCAAGAACGATATAGGCGTCTATCTCGTCAAAACGAGATCACCGTATGGGGCCGGAGACACATTCATAGGGGCATTCCTCGCATCGATATCGAAGGGTAAAGGCCCCCTAGATGCGACCAAAATAGGGAGCGCCGCAGCTTCCTTCGCAGTAGAACAAAGCTCGACCGCGCCTGAATTGAACTGGGAAAAGGTGCTCCAGCGAGCGAAGAAAATATAATATTAGGGTGATCAGGCATATCAGAGTTCAGCCAATATCTCCTTGGCCCGGTCCATGCGGATATTGCCTTCCTCAAGCATCCTCTTGACGACTTCGTCCACCTGACCGCCGCTGGCACCCGCCATGACCGCGATATTTCTCGCATGCAGGGACATATGGCCCTTCTGGATACCCTCGTTAGCCAATGCCCTCAAGGCCGCGAAATTCTGGGCTAGGCCCACGGCAGCGACGACCTCGGCCATCTCTTTTGCAGTCTTGGTGCCGATTATCTTCTGGCATATCTTGAACTCAGGGTGTACCTTAGTAGCTCCGCCGACAGTGCCCAGCGCCATCGGGAGCTCTATCTCACCGACCAAATCTCCGTTTTCGTCTTTGTAATACTTCGTCAGAGGCTTGTAGCCGCCCTTGAATGCAGCGTATGCATGTGCCCCCGCTTCTACAGCCCTATGATCGTTGCCTGTCGCCAATACCACCGCGATTATGCCGTTCATGATGCCTTTATTGTGCGTGGCCGCACGGTAGACGTCGGCGACAGCGAACTCGTATGCCTGTATTATGCGGTCTACCGATTCCGGCCCGCCGACCGCTTCCTTTGGGAAGACCGCCTTGGCCCTGGCCATCCGGTATATGGATAGATTGGTTATTATCTTGAGTATCGTCCTCCCTCCTGTTAGTTCCTCGACCATCGGTGCGATTGCCTCAGACATCGTGTTGACTGCGTTAGCACCCATCGCATCCCTGGTGTCCACAAGGAGCTGGACGTCGATCATCTTACCAGAGGGCGCATCTACGATCTCGACTTTTATATCTCTCGCGCCGCCGCCGAACTTGATGAGCATGGGGTCTTTGGTGTTGGCAAGCTCGAGTAGCTGCTGCCTTTTCTCAAGGACCACAGTCTTGGCGGACTCAGGATCAGAAACGCCGACTACCTGTATCTGTCCTATCATAACCGGCTCTGTGCTCTCGGTGGTGAACCCCTGGGGAAGGGTCATCTTCGCGGCATTTGAAGCCGCTGCGACGACTGACGGCTCTTCAGTGACCATCGGGACGAGATATTCCTTCTGGTTGATTCTGAAATTCACTGCTATGCCCAAGGGGAGCTCTATAGTGCCTACGACGTTCTCGATCATCCGGTCCACGGCATCGGGAGCTAGTGGGCCTTCATTGGCGAGCATGGCTACCTCCTCATCAGTGAGGCCTGCGAACTCCTTGACTTTCTCCAGTCGTTCCTTCGGGCTTAGCTTGTAGAAACCCTTTATCCTTGATGTTCTTTCAGTCATTTTATATTGAGGGCATCTGATGCTATCTTTACCTGGCGGACATACGAATTGAATGCCGCCCTCAGGGCGCCGACGTCAACGGCATTCATCGACAAGATAAGTGTACTGCCGGACTTGGCGAACCCGACTTCGCTTTTGGAGCGCGCCGGGGAATCCACGGAGATGGATTTTAGCATCGCCTCAGCCTCTCTGCCGTCTGCCATCATGACCCTGATCTCTGCTTTCAAAGGCATTTGGCCTATGGAGTGGACAATCAGTCCGCTTTCAGCTCACGTATCTGGTTGCTGTGCTCCTTGACCAGGATCCTTCCGCTGCAGAAAGGGCAAACAGTCTTCTCTATCTTCTTCACGGTCTTGCCGCATTTCGAACAGATAAATTCGCTCATTTTTCAGTTTTGTAAGAGAAATGGGTGCCTATTTGCGTTCTACTGTATATGCGCCTGCAGTGAACTTAGCACCGCATTTCTTGCATTCGAAGACGCCGGTGCTCTTCCGCTTAGCGCTGCCTCCGCAATAGGGGCACTCCTGCTTTTTCCTCTGCTTGGTATCTATGTCCAGGTACTCCTTTCTGGTCTTTCGGCCAGCCCTAGGCCCCACCCGGGCATGCAATTTCTTTTTCTCAGCCATCTTCTTATTTGATCTTCTTCACTAGCTCCTTGTGCTTACCAAACGCCTTGGAGACTAGCTCAGACACCTCGGCCGGAGTGAACGCCCCGGTCTCGCCCTTCTGCATAGCGTGAATCTCCTTTCCAGAGGTCGTCACAGTCAACCTTGCATCCATAGCGAATTCTTCGTCCAATATCGGGTCGATCATTATACCCTTGTTTATCTTCGCGAAGGTGCACGATATCGGGAGCTTGACTACCGGCAGGTCCCGGTCCTTCTCGCCGCGGACTACTTCATTGTCCTCGAACTTAGGCACATAGGTGTTCTTCAACGCGCTGACTGCTGCGATCGAGGATGCGTCCAATAGGTTGCCATCATGGTTTATGACGTGTATGTCCACGAAGACCATCCAGACCTTCTCGCCCTCGACTATGGCCAACTTCTCCATGTCGACCATATGAGACTCGCGGATGCCGCGATCGACCACTCTCGCCAGCTCTATCGCTTCTTCTCCCGGCCTGCCAGTCTCGAAGTTCGGGGACGCTATAGGCACTAGCTCTGCGCCAGTCATCAATATCCCTTCATTCGGCCTGTCAGACCATGGTTCCCCTGGGACTAGCTTGATCCCGCAAAGAACCTCGGTATTGCCGAGCTTGACCATGGAACTACCTTCTGCCTTGTCGCTAATCAATCCAGTCTCTATATTGAGTTCTCTGAAATCATCGAACCCACGCCCGTCGATCCTTCTGTTATTATCGATGAGCCTTCCGATGAAATGCCTCTTGAGTTCTTTGTCTATGTTCATTCTTTGCCTCCTTTCTTGAACTTGTCCTTCAGCGCCTTCATCTGCAGTTCATAGACCTTCTTACAACCATCTATGGCCGTCTTCTGAGCCTTCTCGAACTCTTCCTTGGTGAATTCACCGTCGAGCTGCATGAGGACTATCTCATCGCGCGCTGGGATATATCCCATCGGCAGGTCCCCCTCGCCGAAGTTGTCTTCTTCTTGCATCATGTCAAGCACGATTTCGCCGTCGGCCTTTCCTGCGGCGCATGACGCTACGAGGTCCTTCATCGGGACCCCCGCATCAGCTAGCGCGACCGATGCCGCTGTCAGGGAAGCGCACCTAGTGCCAGCATCCGCCTGAAGCACCTCCATGAACACGTCAACGACGCTGTTCGGGAAGTAATTAAGGAAGACTACGCGCTGGAGCGCTTCGCTTATGACCTTGCTTATCTCCGTGCTGCGCCGGTCAGGGCCCGGCCTCTTCCTGTCAGAGACAGAGAATGGCGCCATGTTATACCTGCATCTCAGGTACGCCTGTGTGTTATCCTGCAGGTGCTTCGGATGAAGCTCCCTAGGTCCGTAGACGGCAGCGATTATCTTGTTCTTGCCCCATTCAAGATAGCATGAGCCGTCAGCGCGGTTAAGCACGCCGGCTTCGATCTTGATGGGCCTCATCTCATCCACTTTCCTGCCGTCAACCCTTTTCCCTTTCACAATCAATGGTTCTTCACGTTTTCCGCCCATTTTCACTCCTTTTTGGCTGTCTTGCCAGCCTTTTCTGTTTTCTTAAGTTTCTTTAAACCTTCGTCCATGAACTCGGAGATCCTGTTAGTCAATCCCCGTGTATGCGACTCCCGCTCGATCTTCAATATCGCGTCGACTACCAGCTGCATGGCTTCCTCATCACCATCAAGCCATATTATGCCATTCTGGCCCACGACTATGCGGCACCCGCTCTTATCCCGTAATAGGTTAAGCATTGATTTCTTGTTGCCGATTATCCTCGGCACCTTCTTTGCGCTGACGATGACAATTCGCCCACCAGTCAGCTTCCTCGGCCCGTCGGCGTAGCTCTCTCTTATCTCATTGACATCATCTATCTTTATCGAGACGATGTCACCCTCTTTGTAGAGTGCTCTCAAATCTGTTATCTGCTCGCGGTCGCGCTTGAAGCCTCCGCCGCGCCTGTCGCGCCCGCGGTCTCTTCCGCCCCGGTCTCTCCCACGGTCGCGCCCATAGCCGCGGTCACGGCTCACAGCCTTTTCAACCGGGAGCAGACTCTCGTAGGCTGCGTTGATGTTGATTATCCAGAAGGTGCGGCCGACCCGACTTATGATGCCGACGACCATGTCCCCCGCCTTCGGCAGATATCTGCCAGACAAGGATATCACAGACACATAGTCTTTCTTATCTTCCTTTATCCCGAAAACGCTCGATTTTATCATGTCGCCATCCTCGAAAGTGAAGCCTCCGTGCCTCTTGTTCTTGCCGAGGTCCTCGCCGGGGATGACGATATCTCCTCTAAGTTCTAAGTTCTCTGTCTTGCTTTTCATTTTAGAATCCGTGTCTCGACGTTGCCGTGGGTGAAGCTGTTCAGCTCATTGTAGAGTTGGTCCTGGAGCCCTGCAGATATCTCGATCACTGCAACCAGCGAGCCGTCTTTCTGCCATTCCTCCTTCTCGATAGTGAACTTGTGGAGGTGTGAATAGGCCTTAGGTGCATAATCTGCTGGGACCCGTATAGCCACCCTCAGTTTTTCGATCTTGATCGGTATTATGGGCCTCAGGAGTTTGATCGCGTCCTGTATCTGTGTGTTTATGGGCTTGTGTATGTCGACATTGAAGCGCGCTTCGGCGAGTGCGTTCTTTATACGCTCTGGGGGGTGCGGCCTGTTAGTCTGCGGGTCCACAGCTTCGGCACATATCGAGCTCACGATGCGCTGCATCTTGCGCTCGACCATCTCGCGCCTCTGCTCAGTCGTCAGCTGGATCTCGCCGTCCTCCAGTATCTTTGCGGCGATCTCACCCAAGTCCTCGGTTCCGAATGCCTTCTTCAGGTTCTCTTCTTTTACCTTGTCGCCCTTGTTAGCATCCTTGAAGACCGCGTCTATCTCCAGTGCGGCTGCCAGCCCGGGCTTATCAAGGCGGCCTTCTTTGAACTCCTCAGCTACCTTCGGGTCTATCAGAATCTCGAAGTGTTCACCGCTCTTTGATAATCGCGCAACAACGCTTGTCTCTATTGCCATAACAGTTATAGGTTATTTCTTGGAGGTCTTCTTCTTCGAAGGCTTGACTTCCTTTTCTTTCGCCTCTTTGGAGGGCTTCGCCTTCGCGGCCGTCGAGACTGCCGCCTGGACTGTCTCGAGGGGCAGCATCTTGAAGCGCTTGTCGCGCGTCTCGATCACCGCCACGTTCACGTTCTCGAGTGCGAACTTGGTCGCCGACACCTGTTTCAAGGCATCGACCGCCAGCTTTATCGCTTCCTCGCGCGTCATATCCTCCTTATAAGCCTTCTCAAAGAATTTCTCGACTTCTTTCTTGCCACTCCCGATGGCGGTCGCCTTGTATTCAGCGTAGGCGCCGCTCGGGTCAGTCTCGAAGAGCTGTTTTCCGAGGCTATTGACCCCTGCGATGAGCAGCGCGCAGCCGAATGGCCTGATGCCGCCGTATTGAGTGTATATCTGTGAAGTATCAGAGATGCGCCTGGTGAGTTCGCTGACTGATATCTCCTCATCATATACGATTCGGTTCCGCTGCGACTCGAGGCGCATATCCTCGATCATCCTGCGCGCATCGGCGATGAGACCGGAAGACGCAGCGCCTATGTGCTCATCTACCTGGTATATCTTCTCGATCGACTCGGGCACAAGAAGCGGATACTCGATATTCTTGTCGACTGCAAGCAGGACTCCGTCGCTGTAGACGATGCCCACAGCAGTGGTCCCCCTCTTGACAGCCTCTCTGGCGTACTCGACTTGGAAAATCCGTCCATCCGGGCTGAATACCGTAATAGCCCTATCGTAAGCTAATTGACCTCCGGGATACATTTTCTTACCTCTTTATCGTGAATGTGATGAGAATTAGCGTATAGTTTGAAACAAGGGCTTTAAAAAGGCTTCAGACTTTCAAGTTTGAGAAAGTGCATCTTTCACATCGATAAAAAGGCCTAAATACGCGCCCGCGCCTTCTTGAGGATGCCGCTCACTGTTTTAACATGAAACATTACAGCTTTCTTCTCTATCTCTTTCACCAGTGCAAGAGCCGCGCGCACAGCTGCGACGCTCTTGTGGCTGACTTTGATAGTCCCCTTCTGTGTCTTCGTGTCCCAGTCGACCATGCGCAGAGAGGTCTTGCTGGCGCCGAGTTCTCCCAGATAGTCCAAGACGGCGCCCCACACAGCCTTCGAGACCGAACCCATATCGAACTTAGTACCGGACTCAGAAATCAGCTCGAAAACAAGATAGCGGTTTCTCTCACGCTTCGATGATGGCAACGGATTTAATATCGTGTCGACCATTTTCTAAGTCTCTATTGCAGGTAGGTCAACATAAAACGTGGTACCCGATTTGCCCTTTTTGGTGGATGTCTTAAAATGGAGATTACCGCCGTGCTCATCGACTATCCACTTGGTCAGAGCGAGGCCGACCCCCATGCCCTTTTCTGCCTTGGTGGTGAAGTTCGGCTCGAATACATTCTTCCTGGCGGATTCCGGTATCCCCGGGCCCGTATCTGAGACTGCGATGCGAACGAAGTTGCGTCCCTTCTTCTTCACGGTCTTGGTCGATAGCCTGATTCGCTTCACATCGGAATCCTCGACCGCATCGGCTGCATTGCGCATTAAGTTGGCGATCACCCGGTCAAGGTGCAATTCTGAGATGCGTGCATGGGGGACAGAACCTAAGGACATACTCAGAGGATTGCGAGAAGAACCTGCACGATTGGTCTGGAAAGAATTTATCAGGCTTTCGAAGAAGCTTTGGTTATCCACTTTAACACCTTTTTTGTTCAGGTAATCCAGAAGGCCTGCGTCGAGGCTCCACCTCAGGAAGATATTGGGGTCTATCTCTTTCATGTGCTTCGATATGTTTGGCAGTTCGCGCATCTGCGCCATTATCCCCTTTACTTCATTCGTTTTGGCAGATATCTTCTCTGCACTCGCCTTATGAGAAGGAGGCAAAGTAGGGTCAGACGACAATTCATCTGCCTTCCGCCCTATGGTGTCAAGCGGAGTCTTTATCTCGTGTGCTATAGAAGGTATCAAAAGGCCCTGAAGTGCCATGTCCCTCGACAGGTCAGCGAGCATTGTCGCCTCCGTGGCTCGCCTCTCTGCCGCAATAGTCTTTTTCTCAGCAGAGAGTGTCGCCAGCCTGCTCTTAGCAGCGAGAACACGCCTATTGAGCCGAGTGAAAAGAGAGCCGTTTATATTTGCGTCAGGGTCGAATATCATCATATAGCCATTCTCTCCGACCCTTTGTACCGCCACTCTACCCACGCCACCAAGGGCTGAGACCACTTCGTCTGGAAGAGATTCTTTGCGCGCGCTGGTGAAATCGGCGACTTTACCGCTCATCGACCATAGGCCTCTCTTGGGCAGAGAAGGCATCTCAAATTGAAAGGGTTTCCGGGTCTTCGTTCCAGGCGATGCATCAAGCGGCGACATGTAACCCACCCACTTGCGCCCGTGCTTAAGCATGACGAGCCCATGGCTGCCGAATTCTTTCGGCATGTACGCCACCGCAAGCCTAGCGATGTCTTCAGGGCCTTTAGCAAGCATCATGGCCCTCGAGTATCTCGCAGAATGCGTCCTCGCACGGTCCAGGGCCTTGTTCCATCTTTTCAGCCTGTTCTGTATCTCGCGATGCTCGGATTTCAGTTCTTCAAGTTCGTTCCTCCCGACTGCAGACCGATTACGTTCAGAAAGGACCTTTTTGATGTGGGTTAGTGTGCCACTAGCAAGCTTAATGGCGACAGCACTAGGGACGCCCATACGTTCAAGCGTGGCGGCCCTCCTAGAAACAAAGGCTTCCTCTTTCTCAGGGGTCAGCTTTATGCGACTCGACTTTCTGCTCCTATGCTCGGCCGAAGTAGAGCCAGGGGCCTTTTTACCTTTAGGCATTTTAAATTTTTGTCACATAATAATTTTGGATTTATGGTTTATAGTTTATTTGTCTATAATGTGTCGGAGCTAAAAAATGGGCGTCAATCTTCGCGACCTCATCGTCGCGCATGAAATAGAGTGGAGCGAACTCAAGGGGAAGACCATCGCTATCGATGCGCTCAACGTCCTCTACCAATTCCTATCCATCATCCGCCAGCCCGACGGGACGCCGCTCATGGATGCGAACGGGAATATAACATCGCACCTCACCGGCCTGTTCTACCGCACTGTGAGAGTCATGGAGCAGGGCATCAAACCCGTATACGTCTTCGACGGCAAGCCCCATGACCTGAAGGGGAAGGAGCTGGAGCGAAGGAAGGAAGCGAAAAAGATCGCCCTTGAAGAATACGAGGCCGCAAAGGAGCGGGGCGACCTTGAGGCGATGAAGAAGCATGCGATGCGCACATCGCGGTTCACCCCCGAGATGCTGCAGGACAGCAAGGACTTACTCGAAGCAATGGGTATCCCTTGGATACAAGCGCCGCATGAAGGGGAAGTGCAGTGCGCGCACATGGCTAAAACGGGTGCTGTTTACGCGACTGGGTCACAAGACTATGACACCCTTCTCGCCGGGTCGCCGCGACTCATCAAGAACATGACCATGCAGGAGCGGTTCCAGCTCGAGCGGATAGACCTTGAAGAGAACCTGAAGAAGCTCGGTCTGACACAGGAGCAGCTGGTAGAGATCGCGATCCTCGTCGGGACGGACTACAACCTCGGCGGGGTGAAGGGCATCGGACCCAAGAAGGCCCTGAAAGCCGTGAAGGAAGGGAGATTTAAGGAGTTCGAAGAGCAGATAGAATTCAGCGATGACGTCGATGTCGATATGCTAAAGGGGCTTTTCCTTAAACCCGAAGTCAAGGAGAAGGTCGATGTGAAGTTTACCAAAGCCAGCAAGGAGAAAGTCGATAAGGTCCTCGTCGACGGGCACGGCTTCTCTGAAGAGCGGGTCGGGAAGGCCCTTAAACGCCTCGGTGACGCTTATGACAAGACCGTGAGCCAGTCGAATCTGAGTCAGTGGTCCTAAGATGGCAAAGCCTGAAAAGAAAAAGAAAAAACTGAAACCGCAGACAGGGCCGTTCAAGTTTCTGACAGAAGAGGAGTGGAGAAAAACACGAAGAGGGAAGTCCCGGGACCTGTGGGAATCCGAGATAGGCAGCGTAAAGCCGGGTGAAAGAGCGCATACTTTTGACGCAGATGTGTGCTTCACTGCCATATTTCAGGGTCAGAAGAAGGGGCAAAAACCGCACAGCGTCATCTGGCACGTCTATTCACCCCACATCACGACATTCACCGACGCCCGGATCCAGGGTACGCACAATAAGGTGCGTTGGGTAAAAATCAAGAATAACAAGAAAAACTGGGAGCGTGACGTAGATGAGCGTAGATACCTGGGCGAAAATCTGATCAAAGCCTTGACGCACAGTGGAAAACATGACAGCCTCTACACTGAACAGATGCATCCAAAAGCAATATGTGGGGGAATAATTGATTTTCTGGGCCAGAAAGTCGAAGGGGGGCGGATATCAGCGCTCTTGATACCAGGTTATCGTACATTGAGGCAGAGCCAAGAGTCGGAAAAAGAGGCGGAAGTGGCCTTCAATAAGATGGATGAGATGTTAAGGGGGCGGATGGCCTCAGGCGGCCTGCACAAGGTAATAACTGTGAGCAAGAGGGGCGGACCCATAAAGGGGGCAGGGGGGGTCCGTATTGATGAGGATGGAAATATCTTCATGCGGGATCTTGTCCGATCAATCTGATGAAATACTCGTGCACCCGCGTATCATCAGTAAGCTCCGGATGGAATGCTGTCGCAAGAATATTCCCCTGCCTGACCGCGATTATCTTGCCCTTGTAAGTCCCCAGGACTTCGACGCCCTTGCCCACCGACTCGACGGCCGGGGCGCGTATGAACACGCAGTGGAACTTGCCTATGTTCTTGAGGGGGATATCGACAGAAAAACTGTCCACCTGCCTTCCGAACGCATTGCGGTCGACTTTGGCATCCAATACACCTAGCAGCTCCTGGCCAGTCTTCGCCGCGTCTTTCCCGCCGCCCTTAGCAAGGACTATGAGACCTGCGCACGTCCCAAAAACGGGCTTAGCCTTTACAAAGTCCTGCAAGGGGTTGAACAGGTCGGTCTTGCGCATCAGTTTCCAGAACGTCGTGGATTCCCCACCCGGGATCAGCAGACCGTCGCACTGAGCAAGCCGCTCCTTGTTCTTGACAAAGATCACCTCGCCACTTATCCTAAGCTTCTTCATGGCGGCCTTCGTCGCAGCCGCATGTTCAGAAAGATTCCCCTGCAAGGCAAGGATGCCGATTATCATACTCTCCTCCTCTGGTGTGCCTTTCGGGCTTTGAGCACGACCGCTGGGCCTGACGTTTTCTTCTTTGGCGGCTTCTGTTCTGGCTTTGGATACGGTTTCTTTTCCTTGGGCTGTTTTTTTGGCGGCCCTGGATATCTCTTCTGGATAGCCTCGAGGTGCTGCTTTAGGATGATATCGTAATGCTCATTCAGCTTCTTAAGCACTTTGTGCGCCTCCGGCTTATAGCCCGAATCACGTCTCCGCCACTTCTGCTCGACCTCCTCTTTGAATCTCTTAAAGTCGTTCAAGAGCTCTATTCGCTGCTCGAAGGAAAGGGCTTTGGTCTTCTCATGGTCTATATGCAGCTTATGCTCAAAAGGCTCAGTGAAATCGATCTTCAGCTCCTCTGAAGCGGGTAGGTTCGGTGGCTGATATACTAAAACGGGTTGTTTGACAGCACAGCCGGCGGCCATGGTCGCTGTAACGACTGCAGTGGTCGCTGCCTTGGCTACACCTTTCAACCTTCTAGGGGCCTTTCTTTGGGGCTTTCGTGCCATCTAAACGCCTCTTTGCTGGAGCCGCGTCTCGAGGGTCCCGATCTCCAATCCGGGCATCGCGTCGCCCAATCCCTTGGAGATCTCCAGGAGCTTCTTGGGCTCGTTGTAGTGTAAAACCGCCTCGACGATGGCTTTGGCCATCCTCGCCGGCTCAGATGATTTGAAGATGCCGCTGCCGACAAACACACCATCGCAGCCCATCTGCATCATCAGCGCCGCATCAGCGGGAGTCGCTATACCTCCCGCAGCGAAATTGACGACCGTCAACCGCCCTAGCTCCGCAGTCTTCTCGACCAGTTCTAGCGGGACCCTGAACTCATCTGCCGCGCTCTTCAATCCGTTCTTGTCGCCGCTCATGAACATCTCTCTGATGTCAGCGACGCCCTTGTTGACCTTGTGCATATGCCTTACAGCCTCGACTACATTGCCGGTCCCGGCTTCGCCCTTCGTCCGAATCATTGCAGCACCCTCGTTTATCCTTCGTAGCGCCTCACCCAGGTCCCTGCAGCCGCAGACGAACGGCACTGTGAACTTGGTCTTATCTACATGATTCTCATCATCGGCAGGAGTGAGGACCTCGCTCTCGTCTATCATGTCGACACCCATCTGCTGGAGGATCTGCGCCTCGGCTATGTGCCCGATCCGGCATTTCGCCATGACTGGTATGGTGACTGTGTCAAGGATCTCCTGGACCTTCATCGGGTCTGCCATCCGCGCCACACCACCTGCTGCGCGTATGTCGGCCGGCACGCGCTCGAGCGCCATGACCGCCACGGCCCCCGCCGTCTCGGCTATCTTGGCCTGCTCGGCTGTGGTCACATCCATGACCACGCCGTTCTGCACCATCTTCGCGAACCCGCGCTTTATCTGGTCGGTTCCCTTCTGTTCAGATTCCATCTTGCGACCTTATTTTGCGGTGATGTTCTTTAAAACGTTGATTTTCTTTGAGCTAACTCTAAAACTACGGAAACGCTTAGATGTAAACATGCGATATGGAAAAACTGGCGCGAAGCATCATCGAGGACATCCTCGCCGGCAGGATAAAAGACAAGGCCAGCCTCGCGAAGAGGAAGAAGGACCTGGCCGGCGAATTCAAGCTCAAGTCGATGCCGCGGAACTCGGACATACTGGGATACGCCGGCGAAGACGAGTTCGACGATGTCATCGGCCTGCTCCAGAAGAAGCCAACACGGACGCTCTCGGGGGTCGCGGTCATCGCCGCGATGACAAAACCCCATGAATGCCCCCACGGGAAATGTATATACTGCCCGGGCGGCGTCGAGGCCGAGGTCCCGCAGAGCTACACCGGGAAGGAGCCAGCCACGCGCAGGGCGATAATGAACGATTACGACCCTTACCTCCAAGTCAATGCTCGTCTCGAGCAGCTCTCGAAGATAGGACACCCGATCGATAAATGCGAACTGATAACCATGGGCGGCACACTCCCGTCCCAGCCCGTCGCCTACCAGGAGTTCTTCGTCGAGGGCTGCCTACAGGCGATGAACGAGTCCGGGAGATGGAGCGGGGCGGAAGCAGAGAAGAAAGCGCGGGAATGGAAGAAACGCCGGAGGGGTATAGAGACAGCTCAGAAGATCAATGAGACTGCTGGAGCGCGCTGTGTCGGGATGACCTTCGAGACGCGGCCGGATTACGCGATGGCGAAGGAGGTCGATACCATGCTCCGCCTGGGCGGGACCAAGGTAGAACTGGGCGTCCAAACGCTCTCAGACGCCGTCTACAAGAGGGTCGAGAGGGGCCACTCTGTCGCTGACGTCGCCGACGCGACCCGGACATGCCGCGACGCGCTGTTCAAGATCGGCTACCAGATGATGCCAGGGCTCTTCTCCACACCGCGCGAGGACCTCAAGATGTTTAAGGAACTGTTCGAGGACCCGCGCTTCAAACCGGACCTGCTCAAGTTCTATCCGTGCCTGGTCCTGAAGGGCACCAAGTTATATGAGCTCTGGAAGAAGGGTGAATACACGCCTTACACTACAGAGCAGGCTGTCAAGCTCATCGCAAAGGTCAAAAAGATAGTCCCACCATGGGTGAGGATAATCAGGATACAGAGGGATATACCGGTAGACCTCGTAGTCGCGGGAGTCGTCAAGAGCAACCTGCGCGAGCTGGTCGAGGCGGAGATGGGGCGGGGCGGGGACGCCTGCCGGTGCATCCGCTGCCGGGAAGTGGGGCTGAAGATGGCTAAAGACCAGACCGGAAAACTGAAACCAGACGTAAAGGCGATCCAGCTCAACCGAATCGATTATGAGGCAAACGGCGGCCAAGAGGTCTTCCTCAGCTTCGAGGACACGACCAACGACCTCCTGATAGGATTTTTGCGTTTAAGGAAACCGTCCGCTGGGGCCCACCGACCGGAGATCAACGAAGGCGCGGCAGGCATCCGCGAGCTGCACGTCTACGGACCGATGGTGGAGATAGGGGAAAAAGCCTCTGAGAAATGGCAGCATAGGGGCTATGGGAAGGAACTGCTGGAGGAGGCCGAGCGTGTGGCTGGAGAGGAGTGGGGCCTTGATAAGATAAGGGTAATAAGCGGCATAGGGGTCAGGGGATACTACCGCAAGTCGGGTTATAAGAGAGTAGGGCCGTATATGGGCAAGAAGTTATGATTGTTAAAAACCCATCTCAGCTTCTTCCTACTCCAGCTTCTTCATCACGTCATCCAGTTCCTTGAACAGTTCTTCCTTAGTGAATGCGTTCTTGAGGACGAAATTCGCGTCCTTCTTCACAAGATCCAGCTCTGACTCGGTATGTGCCTTGTCCAGTTTCTCGAACGCGCTCATCGTCAATTCTGCCTCTCCGCGCGAGCCCCGCTTCAGGGACCGTTCGTATCGTATGTGCACCGGGACATCTATGAATATCAGCGCGCTGTTGGGAACGTCCTTGACCATCTTCGCCTCATTCCTGAAACGGACGCCGTCGACTACTATGACTTTTGATTTCGATGTTTCCAAGTCTGCCTTCATCGCATTGACTATCACATCGCGCCCCATGCCGCTCCGCAGGGACTTACCAAGCTGCTGGAGGCTATAGCGGGTGATCGGTATATGAAGCCTGTCGAGGATGTCATTGAGTATGTCTGAGAACACCACCAAGTCTGCCTTGTACTTCTTCTTCAGATATTCGGCCGCGGTGCCCTTCCCGCTGCCTATCCGGCCAGAGAGGCCTATCACGAGTGGCATCTTGTATATTGGATTTGGAACATTCGATTTACAATGGTTTTTACACCACTTCTACGCTACAGTTAGATTACAGTTACGCTACTTTTACGCTACAGCAGTAGGTTAAAGGCTACTCCTTATTAAGGTGCATGACCTCGACACCTGCATCCCGCATTATCTGGAGCCCGGTCTTATCAGAGTACTCTCCGCAGACCACGACCTTCTTGATACCGGCGTTGACTATCAGGCGCGCGCATATCTTGCACGGGTCCCCGTTTATGTACAGCGTGCATCCTCTAGCCCTGTTGCCCGCCTGTATGAGCGCATTCATCTCAGCGTGGACTGCGGGACATATCCCGTGTCCCATCCCGGTCGATATCCCCATCTCATCCTTGATGCATCCGACATCGGAGCAATGCTGGGCGCCCCTGACCACCCCGTTGTATCCTGTCGCCACTATCTCATGCTTGTCATTGACGATGACTGCCCCATATTGCCTGCCCTCCTTGATGCATGTCGAGCGTGCAGCCACGTCGTCGCATATCTTGGCAAAGTATTCATCCCATGAAGGTCTCTTGTCCATTTCGTCTACGTATAGTAATCCCGATTAGTGTGAGCGATCGATGTGAGCGATCGATATAAACTATTATTTTTAAGGGACTTACAATTAATATCAAATCCGTATAGCATCGGTGAGACTATGCGGTTGTATTAGAACGGAAAATGAGAAAACCCTTTTTGTTCACGGCGATAGTAATCGTCTCGCTGGCCCTGGCCGTATTCGCTGTGCCGTGCTGCGCGCAGATACCTTACCAGGAGTATTACGCCACTCTAGAAGAGATAATCGCGATGGAGGAAGAGGCTGAAGAGGCGCAGGAAGAGGGCGAGTTCGGAAGAGCCTATTCCCTAGCTGATGAAGCAGAGATAATGCGCGCAGAGCTCGAAGGTGGACCGATAGGGGCCGCGCGGTATTTCCTTATGGCGAAAGAATGGATAGACAAGTCCTGCAGCCCGACAGGGAAAAGACTCTTCGATGAGGCGGTGGCGCAGTACAACTCCGATTACAAGGGGGCTGCGATCAAGGCCCTCGAGGCGCGGGACGTCGCTATGCGGGAATGCAGCCAGGGGATGACCGTGGAGGAAGAGCCCGATCATACCCCCGATGCCATACTCTTTTTAGCATTGATCGTCATAATAGTCGTGGTGGGTATATGGCTCGCCAGGGGCAAGATACCCCGAAGGGGGTCTATATGACGCTACAAGGGACAATAAAATGGCCAACGAAACATGGGAATATGAGACCGCTTACAAGCTCGTTGAGCTCTATGTGACCGAGCTCGTGGAGCGCAGGGACAAGAAGATCCTTGATCTCGAGGGCATAGTAGAGGCTTACCTTTACGTGCTTAGCCGGCTGCGGACAGGAGAGGCTGAATTGAAGAAGATATCCAAGGAGATCAAGAAGCAGCTCAAGGAGAACCCGCCCAAGTCTGGAGAGACGGGCGTAAGCGAAGCGCTAGGGAAGAAGAGACTCAATGCAGGGTTGCTCAAGGCGCTTGAGGGTTTGTAAAGCGACAATACAGAATCGCAAGATTTGCTTCGTCTAGTCCTGTTTACTCCGAGCTATCCTAGTTACTCTGACTTATCCTGTTCCCCCCGACACGTCCTATTTACCCGATGGATCTTACCCGCTCAAGGCGCCCTAACTTACTGAGCCCCAGAGGAGCCCGGCGCTCTGGAAGGTCTCGTTGGTGGCGTTGCGCATATACGTTATAGTCACGTCCTTATCATAACGTTGCCCTCGTTCGTTGCAATCAACCTGCGTGGTGCACATCGAAGAGTCGCCCGGCCCCACTGAACTCGGGCTGCACAAAGCCGCGCCGATGGCAAGGGAATCAAGCCGTTCGCCGGCGGCGTTCGTTACGAGGACGTCCAGGGTGCACGAGGAAGGGCCGTAGACGACCTGCCACTCCAGCGGACGCAATACGCTGAAACCGGAGTATCCAGGGAGCTCCTGGTCTCCGGCGTCGAAGACCCCCAGGTAAGCAAGGCCCACTAAGACTATCGCCACGACCAGGATGGCCCAGCCGTAGGTCATCAGGTACTCCATGGCAGATTGGCCCTTGTTGTCCATCGTATCTCATAGGATTATGCATACTCAAAGAAAAAGAAGGGATGATTTTTGGGATTAAAGCATATGGAGAAGAGAAAAGAAAAGAAATGTCTAGCCGATCGAAGATCAGCTAGATTATTCTGCCGGTCCGGTCAAAGAACCTGCGCTGGACCTTGTCATGCCCTGCGCCGAAGTATAGCCGAAGGCTACATCCACCTCATACCTTTCGCCTGCGGCATCAGCACCACAGTCTACACCAGATATGGAACAGGTGGTCTGCCCTGTATGGGCCACTTCGCTGGGCGAACATGATGCGCTGTCGGCGCCGACCGCTATGGTCACGCCGGTGACGCGATCGCCAGCAAGGTTCTCTACGATCACGGAGACCGTATCATTAGCGCCAGAGCCTGCAACGCACTTGTATTCCAGCGGCCTCAGGAATTGGAATCCTTTTGGGACGCCTGAAGCTCCGCCGCCAAGGTCGAACACGCCCAGATATATGAGCGCGAAGCCCACGATAAGGACTACGATGATAGCCCAACCGTAGGTCATCAGGTACTCCATGGCGCCTTGTCCTTTATTATCCATTTTGTCACCTATAGGTTGTAAACGCTAGTTTTGGGTTGTAGCTAGCTATATAGGTTATTGAGCGATACATAAAAATACACGGGGGGGCGTGGTAGGAATCAGACCAACACCGTTGCTATATCAAGCAAGATAAACCAAGATCGCCACACTCACACCAAGACTGCCATCACATAGGGCCAGAGAAACGAGAAACCCAGCGCCAATGGGAAGACCGGGCCGAACTTTATGCCCCATTTCACTACTATTGTCTTGGGTATCTTATCCTCGCCCGCAAGCTTTCTTATCTTGGCCAGCGCCTCTTTCGAGACGCCGTCCATATCCCTGTGGCTGACGAGGGTCTTGCCCTTATATGCGATGTCTTCTGCGACAAGGTCCTCCTCTTCCAGCTCTGCCACGCTGACGCGCTTCCTGAGTGCCACCTGCTCGACTGCGCGCACATACATGAGCATCAAATAGAACAGGATGGGCGAAAGCATGCCCAGGACCAACAGGGCATTCCACGGCTTGAAGAGTATGATCAGCGCCGCCGATAAGGCCGAGAGGCCCATCAAAATAGGCAAATTAGCCTTAAACTGCCCCTTGAGGACGGAGAAGACCTTCCTATGCCTGAAGGAGAGGATTATGGAATAACCCATCGCATAAGGGATGGAGATGAATGCCATCGAGACGAAGAATAACATCAACGCCGGGAAGAACGCGGGTGTCGGCAAGACAGACAATGCCGGAAAGGCGCCACCAACCGACGCACCTATGCCCGCCAGCAGCTTCGCGTCGCCGCCTCCCCAGCCACCGGTGAAGAACATCATATATCCTATGCCGAAATATACCCCGCCGGCTATAAGACCGTCCAGGAGATATTGGAAACCCAAGTCGCCGTAGATGAGCGACGCGGCTGCCCTGACGCCAAGTGCGGTTATGACGAGCCCGATAGTGAACTTATCCGGGATCTCCCCGGTCTTAAGGTCGAAGTAGGACCCTAGGGCCGAAAAAGCAAGTGCGATGCCTACCAGCGCAAATCCGATCAGGACGGGGATCATATTGATAATTATGGTTGCATAATCTCACAGCACGGTCTTGGTCGATAGGCCCATGTCATCGCCCACCTTGGCGACCCATATCTGCTTGGAGCTTATCAAAAGTGTAGCCTTCAAGCGCTTCGCCAGTGCCACCGCCTCGGCATAGTCCTGGGAAAGTCCATATTTGTCCCTTATCGTCTCAGCCAGCTTAAGGTCATTCTTCCCGACAGCGATATGGCTCATGAACGGTTCTGTGCAGTTGGCTGTGGTGTAGATATGCTGCAGTTCGTCGATGACCCTATTGCGCACGTCATAAAGCGTCTTCTGCTGCTTCGACTTCTTATAGATGCTCTCAGGCAGGACATAGTACCCTCTCTTGGCCTTACGTGTCAGCAGGGGCAAGAAGACGAGTACGAGGATCACTACAGCCAGCACCAAGAAGAACAGAACGCCCAGTATCCCGAGGTCGAGGCCGGCGTCCCCGGATCCGGAATCGGGCCCAGCACCTGCGGATGGTTCGGCTGTCCCGGGACCAGCGCCTGCGGAAAGGACTATATCACTCACAGCATCATTATTGGTCTCATCGGACTCATCGATGAAGCCATTGGGGTCGGCTAAGACGTAGACCTCATATTCCCGCTCGGTCGCGTTCCAGAAAGCGGTTATACGCTCCGATTCGCCGGGTGAGAGGGATGCCACCCTGCTCCGTGCGAACGCAGGGCCGGAGTCATCGAGGCCCAGATAGAAATACACCCAGATGTTCTTTGCGTCTGTTCCCCCCAGATTGGCGATATTGACCGAGGCCAGCAGGACCCGTGCCTCCTCTACATTCGCAGTAGAGAGCTGCATGCCTGATAACTCCAAGTCCGCCAAACCCTGAGACTGTGCACATACAAGGGATGAAAAAGATAGCACACAGAGGATGAGCGCCATCAGCGCCAAGACGGGAGGTCCACGGACTATGACTCTCGAGCCGGCATTAGATATCCTGGTTCCCATCACCTTGACCTCCCGGCATTAAGCCTGACTACTTCATCCCCCGACATACTATCGGCCTTTGCCTGGACCGTCTTGGGCTGCGGCTTCGCCATCGGCTTCTTCTCGATGCCGACCCGGACCCTGTCGCCGACCTTGAGCGACAAGCCGCGCGGGTTCTTCACAGCATAATCACCTGATTGCACCTTGGAGAAGAAATCACTGCGGACTTCGACGCCGACCCAATCACGCGCAGAGAACAGGACCGTGCCGAAACAATATGAGCGCCTGAATGTGAATTGCATGACCACCGTCGATATCAGGATCAGAAGAATCAGCATCATCATACCATACAGCCTGCCGGCATCAAATCCCTGTGTGAGAGACAATATAGGCCCTGCGGACAGGATCCAATATATCAGCATGAGCAGGATCGAGACAAGGACCTCATAGGCGATGAAGATGAGCATATACCTGCGCCAGTCCTCGGGGTAATCCTTGGCAAGGCCGGCCCTCAGCCTGAACTGCATAAGTAACGCCAACACAGCAGGGACGACGAGCAGGAACTCGACAAGTACCGCCAAGACGAGCAGGAACAAAAAAACAGCCATCCAAACTTGTAGTTTTGTCAGGGTATTCATCTTGTTTTTAGGATCTTTCGCAGGATTTCGCATTTAATAATGCCAGAAGATTAAAAAACAAAGAAGAGCTAGAGGCTGGCGCTCTGTAAGCGTTTTTAAGTCTTCTGCGAGAAACTAAACATGGAACCCAAAGAGGTCCAGAAGCTCAGGGAAGCGGTCGTCAAGAGCATCCATGACGGTAGGAGCATAGACAGCCTCCGAAGCGCTCTCAAGGACTCAGGATACTCTAAAGAGGACATACAAGAAGTCACATCAGGCATAGACCCGAGCAAGATAGGCCGGCGCCCCCCGAAGAAGAACATACCATGGGGCTCAATAGCATCGGTATGCCTGATTGCTGCGGTAGTACTCCTGGGCTATATCCTGTTATTCCAGCCCGCCGAGAACCCAAGCGGGGATGCGACAGTGACGAATACCACGCCATCCGGCGATGGGGTGCCCGAGACCGCGACCAAGATATGCTATGCTTCCAACGAGAGCATCAAGGACGCGATGATACAGGCCGGCGCTTTGTGCGACAAATGGTTCATAGTTAAAGAAGTAAAGGGGTAAAGGCGAACTCACAAGACCGACCCAACCGTACTTCTATCATCCTAGACTCTTGGCATTCTTGATAAACGCCCGCACCTTGGGCTCATCCTTTTTCCCGGGGCGAGATTCCACCCCGCTGGACACATCGACAGCGAATGGGTGCACTTCCGCCACAGCCTTCGATACGTTATCGGGACCCAACCCGCCGGCGATTATGACCGGCGCCTTGGAATGCTTTTTCAGCTCGGCGGCTATCGACCAGTCGTAGGTGACTCCGGTCCCGCCTATCTCCTTCCCTGCCTTCGTGTCAAGGAGTATATCATCAGCCAAGGCGGAGACCTCTTTTACCCTGCCGATCAATTCGGGCGTCGGGGCTTCGAGTTCAGCTGGTATAGAGATATTAGCGATGACAGCGCCGCCGGCGTCATGGATGCGTTTCCCGATATAACGATATTCCTCAAGATGCAGTGCTGCATGAAGCTGCAGCACGTCGGCTCCGCACCCCTCAAAGGCCAGGAATATATCCTCCACTGCCTGTGAATGTGTCACAAGCACTGTAGGGACAGGCGGTTCGAGCTCTTTGATAATGCCCGCTATCTCATCCACCTCAAGAAACCTGGGCGACATAGGTGCATTGACGAAACCCAGGAAATCCGCCTCTGCATCTACAGCCACCCCAGCATCCTGCAAGTTCGTCAGTCCGCATATCTTGACTTTCACGTCTTTAGCCATCTCGTTTCATGCCCCCCCAACGAGCGCAGCCACAGCAGTGCGCACATCCGGCGCGCGCATGATACTCGACCCCACCAGTGCTGCATGAGCGCCATAACTAAGCACAGTCTTCAAATCCTCCGGCGTCTTGACACCACTCTCGGAGACTATGGTCCTGCCTTCCGGGACTCTAGGCGCCAGGCGGCCCGTAGTAGCCAGGTCGACCTTCAGGTCCTTCAGATTCCTGTTGTTGATACCGATGAGCTTCGCTCCAGATTCGACAGCGAGCCCCAGTTCAGCCTCGTCATGCGCCTCAACTAATGCCTCGAGTCCAAGGCTGTGAGCAGCCTCGAGGAACGATTTCACTTGGTCGCCCAATACGGATACCATGAGCAGCACGGCATCGGCACCGTGATGCTTAGCCTCATAAAGCTGATATTCATCGACAATGAAATCCTTGCGCAGTATCGGTATGTCCACAGCCTTCCTCACCGCCTCAAGGCTCTCGATGCTCCCCGAGAAATAGTGCGGCTCGGTCAAGACAGATATAGCACACGCCCCGCCCGCCTCCATATCCAAGGCTGCCTGTCTTGGGTCTACAGTCCTGATGCTCCCAAGAGACGGGGACGCAGGCTTGATCTCTGAGATTATTGCGTTCTTCCCTTCCTCGCGCTTTGCCTCGATTGCCGCGATAAGGCTCAAGGCTTCCCTGGCTTCCCTATCCACCTTAAAAGCATCCTGCGGCACACGAGCCTTGCGTTTCTGGACGTCTGCTCTGGTCCTGTCGACTATCTCTTTGATAAGGTCCATGTTCTCATATATTTCGTATTTCGGATGCAAGTGATCAGGAGTGAGAGGCTTCGATGAGCTTGTCCAGCTTCTCCATCGCCTTGCCAGAATCGATTGAGTCAGCCGCAAGTCGCAGACCATCCTCGAAATTCTCGGCGATGCCAGCTACTATAAGCGCCGCTGCGGCGTTAAGGACCACGATGTCCCTCTTAGGCCCTTTCTCGCCCTGGAGTATCTGCACTATGGTCTTGGCGTTCCCTTCGGGGCTGCCCCCCTTGAGATCTCCCTGCTTGGCCTTGGGTATGCCATATCCCGCAGGCGAGAAGTCGTATGTCTTGACCTCGCCGAGTGCCAGCTCAGAGACCTTGGTATCGCCCAGTGTGCTGAACTCGTCAAGGCCGGGGTCGCCGTGCACGACCAGCGCATGCGTGGCTCCCAGCTTCTTCAGGACCTGCGCCATCTTCTCAGTCATATCAGGGTCATAGACGCCGAATACCTGGGCCTTTACTTCGGCGGGGCTGATAAGTGGTCCCAGGATGTTGAATACTGTCCTCACGCCCATCTCCCTCCTCGGGCCGATGGCGTATTTCATCGCGCTGTGGAACATCGGCGCGAACATGAAGCCGATACCGACCGTCTCGATACACTTCTCGATACACTTCGCATCGAGATCTATCTTAACCCCAAGCGCCTCCAGGACATCGGCGCTCCCGCATTTAGATGAGACCGAGCGGTTGCCGTGCTTCGCAACGGTAGCGCCCGCCCCGGCAGCTACTAATGCAGCGGCGGTCGAGATATTGAATGTCCCGGATAGGTCGCCGCCGGTACCGCACGTATCGATCAGCGTGGCTTTGACCTTCGGCTTGACCTTCATGGCGAACTTTCTGAGGACCTTGGCGAAGGCTGTTATCTCATCGACCGTCTCGCCCTTCATCCTAAGGGCAGTCAGGAAGGCGCCTATCTGGGCATCGCTAGCCTTGCCGGTCATGATGATATCCATGGCCGACTCTGCCTCCTGCGCTGTGAGATCCTTCCCCCCCACCAGTTTCGCGATGAATCCTTTCATCGAAGCTTCCATGGGTATTATTCTCGACCGGGAGTTAAAAAACCGGATTTTGTGCTCTGTCAGGTTGTATAATGTTCAAATGGCCAAAAAGGCATCGGGCAAGGTGCCCAAGTACCTCCGAAGTTCGGGAAGAACAAAGAACTGAAGAGTGGAAGAAAAATAAAGAAGAAAAGAGAGGCAAGTGATTAGCTGTTTTTATCTGCTCCCTCGTATATTAAGCACCCACACCCATGGACGAGATAGAAGTAAAGAAGATAATACGGAAAAGGGGCGCTAAGCTCAAGAAGACCGATTCACTCAAGAAAGCCGTTAAGATATTCCTCAAGGAGCCCGATATGGTCTTCCCGGTCGTAGACGAGAAGGGGAAGTTCATAGGCGAGATAGACCAGAGGGAGATGGTCAGGCTGGCGTTGCCCCAGCGCACCGCGCGAGACACCAACGTGCTCGGCCCCAAGGGCATAAAGGCCGCGATGAGCCGGTTCGCCGAGACGGTCGGGGACCTGATGACGCCGCACCAGAACAAGATAAGCGGGGAGACAAAGGTCGATGAAGTCGCCAAGGTCATGGTAGAGAGCGGCGTGAAGGCCCTGCAAGTGGTCGACAAGGGCGGCAAGACAATCGGGTTCGTCACCGAGATAGACATACTCAAACACCTGGACAAGGTGCTGAACAAGAGATAGGACCGGCCCCGCTGGGGTCGAGTCGAACGACACGATATAAGATCAAAAATGGTAGAAGCCCTGCTCGGCCTGGCCCTGTTGTTGATATTGGCGAAATTCTTCGGTGAGCTGTGCGAAAGGGCTAATATACCTAGCATTCTCGGGGAGCTGAGCGCCGGCATCGTACTCGGTCCCGCGATCTTGGGATTTATAGACCCGCACGCCGGCGAATTCTCCTTCATGGCGCAGGTCGGCATAATAATGCTCCTGTTCGTCGCGGGTTTCGAGCACGTCGATATACGGGGTATCCTCGGCAATAAGAAGATATCTATAACGCTGAGCGCTGTTAGTTCTTTCATACCCATGGCGGGAGTAGTCCTCTGGGGCCTGTCTATGGGCTATCCGATATTCGCCTCGGTTCTCCTGGGAGTCGCCCTGTCAGCCACGTCGATGGGCATCACTGTCAGGTCTCTGCTGGACTGCAATAAGCTGAATTCGAAGCCGGGTCGATCGGTCATAGGCGCGCTGGTCCTCAATGATATCACCGGGTTGATAATGTTGACACTCGTCCTGGGGCTTGTCAGCTCGGTCACAGGAAGCCTCCTGCTCGACATAGTCTACGTCGTCGGGGGCATAGTGGTGTTCCTGTTGATATTCGTCATCGCCGAATTAGCAGCGCCGTACCTCATAAACTATGCGATAAAGCTCAAAGTCGAGGAGGCGTTGTTCACGCTCGTCTTCGTCGTGGTGCTGGTGGCCGCCATATTGGCTGAACAATTCGGCCTGAGCGTGATGATAGGCGCTTTCTTCGCAGGCATCGCCCTGTCGCGGTCGTCGATACTCGAGACCGAGACGTTCTCACAGAAGCTCTCTTCCATCTCATACGGGCTTTTCATCCCAATCTTCTTCGCAGTCACGGGCGCGATGATAGACCTGGGGAACATAGCGACTTCAGGCACATTGGCGCTTATGATGCTGGGCGTGATAACCACGCTCCAGATAAGCTGCGCATTCATCGTGGGCAAGATATTCAAGTTCAGGAACTGGGAGGCTGTGCTGATGGGGCTTGGCATGCTGCCATACGCGGAGGTCACGCTGATAGTGATGTCGGCGTTGCTCACGCTCAACGCCCAAGGCTTGATAGGCGACGTCGCGGCGGGGACGCCGACCATCAACACACTATTCTCAGCGGTCCTGGTCCTCATAGCCATGACCATCCTCATCACCCCGCTAGCCATGAAGTTCGTGAGCCGGAAGATAGACGAGCAGAAGGAAGTGGCAGAGTAAAGGTAAAGCTAGATGGCGAAGAATACTTAAAAAGCTTTTTATAAAGACCGCGATTCAAATATAACCCGGCTTGAAAGGCTTAAAAAGCTTTTCGGTCAAGATTTCAGTCAGACATCACATTATTTAGATTCCGATTACCGATAGTTAGCAGAGGTTACCATGACTAAGACAGATAATGCTGAAAAGAAAGAAGGGGGCTGCCCATATTGCGGCGGCGTCCTCGTACGTGATTATAAACACGCAGAAGTCGTCTGTTCGAAGTGCGGCTCCGTGGTCGAAGAGAGCATAGCAGACCTAGGCGCTGAGACGCGCAGCTTCGATTCCGAAGCGTGGATCAAGAAGACCCGGACCGGGTCGCCCATGACCTATACCAAGCCGCACAAAGGCCTCACCACGGAGATCGACAAGTATGACCGGGACATACGCGGCGGGGCGGTGTCAAAAGAGGCCAGGAAGCGCATGTACCGGATGCGGAAGTGGCAGCGAAGGATAAACGTGTCTTCTTCGGTCGAGAAGGACATCATACCAGCCCTTAATGAGATATCCAGGGAGCTATCAGAACTCGGCCTCCCGATATCGATGAAGGAGGACGCGGCTATCATGTACCGGAAGATATGCAATAAGGGCCTGGTGAGGGGAAGGAGCATCGAGGCGATAATCGCGGCTATAACATATATACTCTGCCGTGACCGCAACATCCCGCGGACTCTCGGGGAGATAGCAGACGTCTCGGGAATCGACCCGAAGGACGTAGGAAAGACTTACCGTTATGTAGCCCGGCACCTCAAACTGAAGGTACCGCCTACGACCCCCGCGGATTACCTGCCGAAGTTCGCTCACGATGTAGGCCTCCCGAATTATGTCGTAGATAAGGCGAAGGAGATAATCGGCGACGCTAAGAAGATGGGTCTTACTAGCGGGAGGGCCCCTGCGGGCGTGGCGGCAGCCGTCCTTTACATAGCAGCGGACATCTACGACATGCAGAAGACGCAGAAGGAGATAGCCGATGCTGCCGGGGTGACCGAGGTCACTGTCCGCAATCGCCACCGCGAACTCGAGGAGAAGATGGATCTTTACAAGTACAAGGAACAGGTCCTGAAAGAGGGGAAGAAGGCTGCGAAGGAAGAGGAGTAAACCCAGACCCCCGTCGCCACCATTGGGCTTTTTCTATAAAGAACCCAAAAGACTATATGGCGACATATCGCAGGCGATCATATAGCAGGCGGAGCGTCCATCGATATAATCGTGATGTGCCCCAGGAAGTCCGAAAAGAATTTATGCGGCAGGTAAAAGATGCTATAAGACGCCAGCCCGGGCTGGAAGACAAGCTGGTGCGCAGCATCAAGCTGGGGTCGAAGAACCGGATCAGGGGCATAGACGATGCCATCTCCGATATCCTGGAGTTCCATGACGTGCGGCCGGGCGAGACCAAGACAGCCAGGCTAATACTACAACACCCCAAGATACCGGAGAGGAGATATGCAATAGGCCGGGAGCGAATAGGGTGGGGGCCATATGGCGCTATAAACTTGCCTCTGACTAGAAGGAACAAGGCGATGATACCAGAGATCCTCTCCAGGCTTCTGAGGCCGGCCAGGTACGAGCAAAGGAATCTTCCAGGGCTTTGACTCTGAAGGTTTGACTCTGGATCATGACTGCATCAATAAAGCATGTCAACGAATCTTGAAGAACTTCTCAAGATACATCTCCGGCCTCTCCGTCATGATGAGCTTCATGTCCTTGGGCAGGCATCGCGCATAGTTCTTCCAGTTGAAGCGGTCGTCCATGAGTATTATCGCCCCGCGGTCGCTCTCGCTCCTGATACACCTCCCCGCAGCCTGAAGCGCCCGGTTCATCGCCGGATAGGTATATCCGAAATCCCAGCCCCTCCCGAACTTGAAGTCGTAGTATTTTATCAATGCTTCGGTCTCAAGAGTCGGCCGTTCGAGGGGAAGGCCGACGACCACCGCGCAGTCGAGGATGCGGCCGGGGAAATCCATACCCTCTGAGAATGAACCGGCCTGGACCGCGAAGAGCGCAGCGCTCTGCCCCTCCGCTTCCGATAGGCTTTTCAGGCGTTTGTAGAGCTCGCGGCGATCCTTCTTCTTCATCTCTTTCTTCTCGATAAGGAACTCTTTCCCGTCGATGCGTGAGAGGCCCAAGACATCGTTCAGGAGGGAATATGAAGGAAAGAAGGCAGCGACATTGCCCGGGACGCTGTTCACCACACGCGAAAGCGTCGATGCTATCTTCCGGTACATATGCTCGCTCCTCTTCGTATATCGGGTCGTTATACCTGGGGTCAGCAGGACCAGCCGGTTCTCAGGGGGGAAGGGATTGTGATACTGGCGCATCATCGTCTCCACCGGCAAGCCCAGAAGAGTCTTGTACATGTCCAGAGGGAGCAATGTGCCTGACATGAGCACCGCCGAATGACAGCTCCTGAACACCTCTTCTGTATATAAGGCCGGATCTAGGCATTTGAGCGACACTTGGTAGCGGCGCCCAGTCTCTGAGCGATAGTAGTCGAGTATCCGCGTATACGCCGCCTCGTTCCGCTCCTCGCCCCACCATTTGAAGAAGCTGCCGACAGTCATCGAATATGACCTGAACCTGTCGGGCTGTTCGAGTACTGTCTCCCCGAGCTGTTCGAGGCTCGCTATGAGGTCCTTCATCTTCATGCTCATCTTCTCCTCGAGCATGCCGACAAGCTCATCCTTGCCTATGAAGCGCTCCTTGTCTTTCATCGACTTCCCCGTACCCTGGAGGACCTTAAGCAGGTCCTCGAGGTCGCTCTCGAGGTTCTGGCTACGAAGCGCCCTGGCTTCCTTCAGCGCGCCGTTTAGAGTATATTCGCTCAGATTGTGGCTCATCAGTTTCCTGACGCGCTCAGGGAGGTTGTGGGCCTCGTCGAGGAGTATTATGATGTCGTCCAGGCCCTTCTCGAGTTTTCCCAAGAAAGCGCTCCTGATGGACGGGTGGAAGATGTGGTAGTAATCGCAGATTATGACGTTCGCTGAGCGGCCGACGTCTACGCAGGCCTCATATGGGCAGACGCCGGTGTCTTTGCATATCTGGAATATCTCCTCGTTGTGCATCGGGCCTTTCCTCTTCAGCTTTGCCAATGTCTTCTTGCCCAACTGGGTCAGGTCGCCGCTCCCATCCTGGCGGTAGGCCTTCAGATACCCACAGCTCTCGCTGCGCTTATGGGCCTTGCAGAACTGGTTGAACTCTCCGGAGGACAGGTCGCGCGCTATCTCGTATAGGCACGTCCACTGCTTGCCGATTATGTCTGCGACTATGAGTTTCTTATTGTGCTTCTCAGCCACGCGCTTCAGTGTCTCCACCGCGATATGGTGCTGGCTGTGCTTGGGGGTGAGGAAGAAGACTGTTTTCCCCTCTTCCAGGGCGTGAACGAGGGCCAGGGGAAGCGATGCCGCAGTCTTGCCTATGCCTGTCGGAGCATGGGCTAGCAAGACGTTGCCGCTGTCGAGGACAGATTGGACGTCCGACATCATCTCCTTCTGTTCGTCCCTGACGGACGAGAAGGGAAACAGGCTTTCCTCAAGATTCATAAATCAGAATATCCAAAGCAGGACGACTAATATTACCAGGAAAAGAAGATAAAGGAGCGGTATCACACGAGAGAGGATCCGGGTCGTGGTCAGGAGCTCATAATATGTCTTCCCCAGTATGCGCGCGTCCTTGAGTGTGGTCTCACAATATGCCATATCCGCGCCGGATGTGGCCAGAGCGCCCTTTATGACAGACTCTATCATGGCATCGGGTATGTCATCGCGCCTTATGAGGCTCTTCAGGGAGAGCGAGTGTGTGTCCGTAGTGGCGATTATAGCCTTCTTGGCCCCGAGGCGTTCGGCGATACGCTTTATCTTGCGCTTCTCGCCCGGGCTGAAGCCATTGGCGTCTGCTATGAAATAGAGTATTTTCCCCTTCTCAGTCTCCAGGACCATCGAGAACAGGCTCATCGTCTCATCCAGCTTCGTCGACGCGCCGATCTTGGCTGGATATGCCTCCAGCCCTTCCAGTTCCAATAGTATGGCCTCGACCATCTGCTCGACCAGCTTCGAGTCCCTTGTGAACGGCTCGACATTATGGCATTCGGCGAGAGGGAGGTTCGGGTGCGAGTCTATGAATATCACCCTCTTGCTCTTGAACTTGTCCCTCAGACCGGCAAAGACGGAGACGTCATAGTCGTCGATGACCGGGCTGGAAAAGAATAACAGGTATGTGTTGTTGATGCGCTGGCCCGTTATCTTCAGGCCGTCCTTCTCCAGCTCCAGCATCTGCGTCGCCTCCAACGGCGCGAACTTGCGCTTCTCGTCCTTGACAGCCTTGAGGATATCCGATGAGACATCGCCGGAGGGGTTCAGCTCATGGTTGCTCGGGACATGCATTATGAACGAATCTGAGAAATTATAATTCAGCCTGTTGATGCACTTGGTGCTCAGGCTGCCGCCGCCCACCTCCCTGAGCGGGCCGGAATGGAGCCATGGTGCGACCAATATGTTCTCCTTGCCAGCCTTCCTGAAAACGAGGAACTGAAGCAGGGCATCTATCTTATGGCCCATCTGCAGTGAAGATGCCTCGCCACGGACGCCCTTGAGGAAATTGCTAAGCTCCTTGAAGCCGGACATGCCGTAGAAGACTAGAGAGAACAGGTGGTCGCTGAAGAGGAGGGTGCCGGCAGAGAATGCCAGACCGAAAAGCATGAGTGCGAGGGGCGCTATGAGGTTATCCGCCGGGAAGCCCAAAGAAGCAAGCACCAGAAGCCATCCGAGCACAGGCTGTATCATCGAGAGTGAGACCGTCTTCCAGCTTATCCCCAAGCCAGATATCGCTGTGAGGGTCAAAAGCCAGAGGGTGAACGATAGTGTGGCCCAGACTACCAAGGTGTCTATCGCCCCTATCTCCGCCGATATCGAGAAGAACAAGAATGCGCATACGAAGATTATGAGATTGACCAGGGTCATGAAAGAGGCCCAGCGGGTCTTGAAGTTCGGGACTATGCGGTTGATTAGGACTGCAGGCACCAGGGTCACGACCATCAGGCCCGCGCCGAAAAACGCCGGATGGACAAACAGCGGCTTGATCAGCTGGCCAGCTATCAGCGAGGCAAATCCTGATAGGACTATGGCTATCACAGCGACGCCGACTACAGATGGCGTCTTCATAGCTATGAACTTGAACTTAGCGAAATCCTTCTCCGGAGCCATGGTCTTGAGTTATCCTTTTAAGCCTAAAAAACCCAATGCATCAGCGACCACACCCGTCGCGCTGTCGCCCAAGCATATTATCATGTCTTCTTTGCCGACACCGCCGCACGTATAATAGAAATCGGGGGCCTTGCCCCCCGTCGATCCAAGGAGCTCGCCGATGACCCACGGGAGGGATCTCCCCTCCTCTCGGACAATCTCGGGCGGCTCACGGCCGCGATCCACATGGCCGAGGGTGAGGCCGTTCCGTTCGCAAAACGCCTCTAAACGGCGTTTGAGGGCCTCTGTGAACCTGATGTTGATGCATGCACGCTTTTGGGCGCCGTGAATATTTGAAGCGTTTAAGGCGAGTATCACGGCCGAGAGATGCCTCGAGGCACCGAACTTGACGTCACCGCAGGCTTTGGGCGCACCGTTCACGATCGTGATACGCCCATCCACAGCCGCGACATCCTCTTTGGTCCTCGGGCACGGGAGCGAATAGACTATATTGCAGCGGACCTCTGGGACGAACTCGGAGAAAGCCGGAGTCGATCCTAACTTATCAACAGCCTTGCGGACGTCTTGCAGGATCAGGTCACGTTCGTCCATAGTAAAAAGCAAAAGAAAATGAGAATCAAAAAAGAAAAAAGTTATCGACGGTTTAACCGCCGATTTTGAAGACAGTCGTTCCGCAGTCCGGGCACTTTCCTTTTTTGGCTTTCTTACCATTCTTCATGGTAACATCCTGTGCGTCCTGCATCTCAACCTTCTTCTTGCACTTTACACAATAAGCTTCGGTCATTTTTTTAGTTACCCCCAAAAAGAAGTGCTAGATTAACGAGTATTACTATAAAAACGTGATGCGGGGGCCAAAATGCGGTTTTTCGGGAGTTTCCGCCTATTCATAATGGCCGAAATCCCTGATGAGCTGGTTGGGCGCCCAAGGAAAAAGACGTGGCATGCGCTCAAGGTTATTAAGTGGGATCAATCCGGAGAGGGCGAACATCGGCCCCCCCAAAGCGCCTGTGGAATACCCAAGAATCGACGAAAAGTTGAAATAGGTATTTCTCTAACGTGATAACTCCATGACCTGTGGCCTCATGACCCTGGCGACTATCTTGAAGTCCTTGTAGTGCCCTATAGATATCGCCTAGTAGCGATCATGTAGACATATACATGTTCAGGCTGAACCTCGGCAGCTCGGCAAACCTCAGGAACGCCTCATTGTCAGTGAACATGTAGATAAAGGAGGCTATCTCGTAGGTCACGACGTCGCCGACCTTAGACATACCCTCAGGAAGGTCCTCGAGGGCAGTCTCCCCGAACCTGCTGTCGAAGGACTCAGTAGCCGTGTACGTGTAAGAGTACGCCGGCACCTGCGATACCAATACAAGGCCAAATACTATTGCTAGCATACAGAATAGACTGTTTTTCATTTCCTCCCCAAAAGAAAAGTATAAAAAGACTTTAGGTTAAAGGGACGGCCTATAAAAACTTCTAGTCGGGTGTCAATAATAAATCACTTCCTTTTTTGCCTAGTCTGTAGATCCTGTATTCTTTTGCCTAGTCCTGCGGGGACTGTGGGACTTGCCCGTCCATGTTGTCTTGCCTCACGTTGACCTTTTGATTTAAGCATACTGGAAAGTGTCTCCCATGTCCTAAGTTCTACCTTGTCGAGCTTTCTCCCAATCTCATCTGGGTCGATATTCCCCTTAGCAAGCATATGCGCGATAGGATGTGTCCTCATCCTTTCACGTGCCTCTTTCATCGCGGCTACCGAATCTTTTTGCCAGTGTGGGCTGTCTCTCTCTGTATAGAATATCCTATCTGCGAGTAAGAGATTGAGCCTTCTAGCATAATCTGCTATGGTGTACACCCCCACGCGCTTATCTTGATTGAAAAGGGCATCCACCTGTTGGGTCATTAATTTCGGCATATAATCTAAAGAAAATAAAGAATAAAAAAAGTAAGGGAAGCCCCTTACTCCTTACTTATTCTTGATTGCAGCCTGCGCCGCAGCGAGCCTGGCGATCGGCACCCTGTAAGGCGAGCAAGAGACATACGTCAAGCCCGTCTTGTGGCAGAACTCTACTGAGTTCGGTTCACCGCCCTGTTCGCCGCATATCCCGACCTTGATGCCGCTGCGCGTCTTCCTGCCCTGCTCGACAGCTATCTCGATCAACTGGCCGACGCCCTCCTGGTCCACAGATGCGAACGGGTCCCTCTCAAGGATCCCCTTCTCCCTGTAGACCTGGATGAACTTACCGGAGTCGTCCCTGCTGAATCCAAAGGTCGTCTGCGTCAGGTCGTTCGTACCGAACGAGAAGAACTCTGCGTGCTCGGCGATCTTGTCCGCCGTGAGCGCAGCTCTCGGCAGCTCGATCATCGTCCCGATCTTTATCTGGATATCAGCCTTCTTCTCCTCAAGGACCTTCTTGGCTGTTGCCTCTACGACGCCGCGCATGATCTTCATCTCCTGCGCAGTCGCCACGACTGGGATCATGACCTCCGGAAGGACTTTTACGCCCTTCTTGGACATCTCGACAGCGGCCTCGAAGATAGCCCTGGTCTGCATCTCCGCTATCTCCGGATAGACGATAGCGAGCCTGCAGCCCCTGAAACCGAGCATCGGGTTTATCTCATGGAGGCTCTTCACAGCCTCCTTTATCTTATCTGAGTCAACGCCCATCTCCTTGGCTACTTCGGCGATACCCTCGTCCGTGTTCGGCAGGAACTCGTGGAGCGGCGGGTCAAGTAACCTGATGGTCACCGGCAGGCCGTCCATGATCTTGAAGAGCTCCTCGAAGTCGCCCCTCTGGTGCGGGAGCAGCTTGTCCAGGGCCTTCCTCCGGCCTTCCTCGTCCTCCGAGAGGATCATCTGCCTCATGTGCTTTATCCTGTCGCCCTCGAAGAACATGTGTTCGGTTCGCGCGAGGCCGATACCTTCAGCCCCGAACTCCCTCGCGACCTTTGCGTCCCTCGGGGTCTCAGCGTTCGTCCTCACCTGGAGCTTCCTCATCTCGTCAGCCCAGCCCATGAGGACCCCGAACTCGCCCTTCATCTGCGGGTCGATGGTCGGTGCCTCGCCGAGTATGACTTCACCTGTCGTCCCATTTAAGGAGATTATATCCCCCTGGCTGACCGTGGTTTCACCAACGGAGAATTTCTTATTCTCGTAGTCGACGCGGATGGTCTCAGCGCCGGCGATGCAGCACTTGCCCATACCTCTGGCGACCACTGCAGCGTGCGAAGTCATACCGCCCTTCGAGGTAAGGATACCTTGGGAAGCGACCATGCCGTGGATGTCCTCCGGAGAGGTCTCTGACCTCACGAGGATTACCTTCTCGCCGTTGTTGTTCATCTCATCGGCTTCGTCAGCCGTAAAGACGACCTTGCCGACTGCCGCACCAGGTGAAGCAGGAAGGCCCTTGGCGATTACCTTGACGTCAGCCTTGGTGTCGATCTGCTTGTGCAGGAGCTGGTTCAGCTGGTCCGGCTGGACCCTCAAGACTGCGGTATCCTTGTCTATCATGCCCTCTTTCTCGAGGTCGACTGCTATCTTGACCGCCGACTGGGCGGTCCTCTTACCGGTCCTGGTCTGTAGTATGAACAGCTTCCCGTCCTGGATGGTGAACTCCATGTCCTGCATGTCCTTGTAGTGGTTCTCCATGTCGTTCATTATCTTGGTGAGCTGCCTGTACATCTCTGGTAGCTCTTGCTCCATGTCATCGAGATGCTTCGGCGTCCTGATCCCTGCCACGACGTCTTCGCCCTGCGCGTTCATCAGGTACTCTCCATAGAACTCCTTATCGCCTGTCGACGGGTTCCTTGTGAAGCACACGCCGGTACCGGAGCTATCGCCCATGTTACCGAAGACCATGGTCTGGACGTTCACTGCAGTACCCATGTCGCCGGATATCTCGTTTATCTGGCGGTACTTGATGGCGCGCGCGTTGTTCCACGAACCGAAGACTGCGTCCACCGCCATCTGTAGCTGGCGCATCGGACTGTCCGGGAATTCCTTCCCGGTCTCCTTCTTGATCATTTCTTTATAGGACTTCGCGACCTCCATGAGGTCCACTGCGTCCAGTTCCGTATCGAGCTTGACACCCTTCTTGGCTTTCTGCGCCTCGAGCACTTTTTCGAAGAGATGGTGCTCGACGCCCATGACGACGTCGCCGAACATCTGGATGAAGCGCCTGTAGGCATCCCAGACGAATCTCTCGTTCTTCGTCTTGTCTATCAGGCCGCGGACTATGTCCTCGTTCAGGCCCAGGTTCAATACGGTGTCCATCATACCGGGCATGCTTATCGGCGCGCCGGAGCGGACCGATACGAGCAATGGGTTCTCGGGGTCGCCGAACTTCTGGCTCATAGTCGTCTCGAGCTTGGCGAGGTGCTCCTTTATCTGCTCGTTGAACCCTGTCGGGTACTGCCTGTTGTTCTTGTAGTATAGCTTGCATACCTCGGTCGTTATCGTGAAGCCCGGTGGCACCGGGACTCCGAGGGAGGTCATCTCGGCGAGGTTGGCGCCCTTGCCCCCCAGGAGCTCTTTCATCTCCTTCTTCCCTTCGTCAAAACTGTAGATATACTTATCAGCTTTCTCAGTCGTTTCAGTCGTTTCCGTCATCTTTATTCACCCAAAAATCGGTCTTAGATTTTAATAATATAGAATAAGTTCGATATTTCGAGCTAGAACGGATAAAAATGGAACTTTTTAATCTTATCAGGTTAAGATAGCCAAGATGTCGAAAGGACCCGAGAAGGAGCCCACAGAAGCCGAAAAAGAAGTGCAGAAGTTATGGGAAGAACTGCAAAGGCTCAGGAGGGGCAGGGAGGACGCCGGCAGGCCCATAGCATCAATTGCGAATGCAGCCGGGATGCAAGGTTCGAAACATGAGAATATACGCGACCGATTGAAGGCCGAAGTGGAATTCTATCGGAGCCTCTACGGCAGGCACAAAGGGCCTGGTGGTGGGGTATTTGAAGTTACCTATCTGCCGACAAAGCACTGGAACAAGACTGCAAAGACGCCTTTGGCATGGATGGAACGCGAGCTGCTACAGTTCTCATCGCCGCCGGGCACACCACTGGCAGTGGTGAGGTTCGATGCCAATCCGAGGTATCTGAACATAGAATACTTCCAGGGCGAGAGGGATGCAGCAGAGGCGATGAGCGCGGCGACTGAGGCGCTGGGCAGGCCATGGTACGAAGTCTTCATGGATCATATAATCAAGTCTTTCGATCCGCTTCACAGGCAAGGCGTGAAGCTGTGGCAGGTCTCCCCACACGAATCGGAGACCGTGCCTCTAAAGATACGGGACAGATATTTCACAAAAGAGCACGATACGACGTTCATCGCCAGCCAGCACGGTTCGACCAGGCACGCACTCAACTTTAGGAAGAAGAGGGTAAGAGAGCTCCTTAAACCGGGATAGTCACTCCATGCTGCCCGGCCTGCTGTCCCGCCGCTTCTTCGCATAGAGCGAAACGTACTCCTCCTGCCAGTTCTTGAATATCCTTCGCTCGATGAGGGTGCTCGTCTGGTCCATCAGCCGCTTAGGCAGTTCTGCGTCCTGGTGGGCGATATATAGCGGGAATGGGTAGCCGTATCTCTTCGGCCTTTGTGAGAGGGTCGCGAGCATCGTCGCGAGCTCCCGGGCCTTCTCCTGCAGCTCGCAGCCATCCTCCGACCACTCATCGGCAGGGAAATCGACCCTAAGCGCGCGGCCTAAGCGTGTCGCCTGCAAGTAGAATGTAGGGAATGTCTTGTCTATCCCCGTGTGTTTCTTTATCCAGTCGCGGCCCTTGTCAGCGACGGGCTCGAAGACATCCGTCGCCAAACAGAGGTCACCCTTGCCTGCATATGCCTTCTGGACGAAGAACTGGAGAAGTGCAGCGTCAGTCAGGTTCTCCAGCAGCGCGTTGGTCTTCGGCGAGGTCATGCTCTTCTCCTTGATGTAGTTGATGAGGCCGCGCGAGGCGCTGTCCTCCGACACACCGATGAGCTGTATTCCCCCCGCGTCGCACGCCTTGAACAGGTTCCGCAAGGCGGTTATATAGTTCTGGTATTCGGGTATGTTAAGGGGGTCTATCTCGGTCCCGACCAGGAGCGAGCCGTCTATGAGGAGGTAATCCGGCTTGTGGTGGAGAGCGAGCTTCGTGGCTACCTCATATTCCATCCTCGCGCGATTGAACTGCACCTTCGCCTTGGTGAAGCGGTCGAGAGGGACAACACCCAAATCAAGATCGCGGACGAACTCCCCCTTCCCGGCCGTATCCGGCTTTATCGATAGGGCGCTGGCGCGTATGAGATACGTAGCGACACCCGAGAGTTCCTTAAGACCTTCGCCGCCGTCCACGGCGCCGAATGAGACATCGCCGTAGTCGCTAAGCTGTCGGACGTCCAACTCGCGGACCATGTTCGCCAGCTCGGTGTCCTCGATTATCGTGTCGATGCCCTTGTTAAGGTTCTCCAGGATGCGGTCGACATCGCCCATCCGTTCCTCCACCCGCTTGCTCCAGAGTTGGTAATAGTTCATCAGCCTTCAACGGATGTTCAGGCGTTAAAGGAGAAAAAGGTTGGAGAATGCCTTGCGTCTAACGCTTCTCCAAGACCCTTAACTGAGTTCTGAAGAAGTCATCGGTCGAGCTGTGGATCACATTGAACCCGAAACCCCGGAACTCATCATCCGTCGGCATCCTCTCATCCTTCCGGTTCTGGATGAATATCTTTCCGCCTTTGCGCGTCAGCTTCGCGACTGCCCCGAGCATCGTCCGCGGACTGGCACTCGGGTCGTTTATGACATGATTCATCACCACGATGCCTGACCTGCCATGCATCTGCGGCGTAGATTCGGCAAATTCTTCGACAGTGGTATCCGCCACCCTATACTCAAGCCCTGGGTTAAAATGGAGGGTCAACATTTTAGCGGGTTCGACCCCGAACACACTAGGCCGAATCGAAGGGTGCATCTTATGAAGAAAATCGAGGAAAGAGCCGTCAAACGGGCCGACCTCGAGTATTGGGCCCTTGAACTTGCCCCCTTCTACCGCGTGTTTAAGCATCAGACGGTAGACTGGCGTGTAACAATACGCTTCGGCCGGAAGATGTTCAGGTCTGGGGAGCTCGGGGTGTTTCAGTTTCATTGGAATGGTTATAGCGATAAGGAGAAAAAGGTTAGGACTCTTTTTATACCGCGACCTGCAAACAATAAAGAATTCTGACTCCGCATGGAATGTAGGCTCCGTTTTTGGGGCCCGAACCGGAGAGGAGATACAAATGAACGAAAAGAAATTCCTTACTGCTGTCGAACCGAAGAAGCGACAGATACTGCTGAAGCTAAAAGACAAAGACCCGGCCGGATACAAGGCGTTGATAACCGAGCTCAAAGCCGTCTGGAAAGAGAGGAACAAGGCCTGGCGAAAAGAAGGCACTATCGAGGCCGAAGAGAAGCCCATCAAGATGTGGGAGGCCAGGAAATACGGCTACAAGGACAAGCCAGGCTTCGTCACAGTCCGCGCGAAGGTGATAAAGGGCGCGAGGAAGAGGCGAAAGACCAGCGGCGGAAGAAAGCCTGCGAAGTCATACCGCTTCAAGCCGCTCGACAAGAGCAAGCAGGTAGTCGCCGAAGAGAAGGCGAGCACAAAGTACCCGAACTGCGAGGTCGTGGCATCATATTGGCTGTGGGAGGACGGACAGTACAAGTGGTTCGAGATCATATTGGCTGACCCGCACAACCCACACATCAAGAACGATCCGGAGATAAACTGGATATGCGAGAAGACGCAGCGCGGCAGGGCCGAACGCGGGCTGACGCCTGCGGGCCGGAAGGGTCGCGGGCTGAGCCGAAGAGGCAAGGGCGCCGAGAAGGTCAGGCCGAGCAGGGCCGCAGTGACTAAGAAGAAGGTGACCAAGAAGATAACCACCGGGGCTGCAGTTAGAAAGCGGAACCGGAACGCTGCATAAAGCTGTATAAGGCTAAAACGCAACGAGCTCAAAATGATATTCGCGAAACGAGTCTTGGATGTGCCGCCGTCGGCGACGTTCAAATATGCCGCCATGGCGAAGAAAGAGGGCATCATAAACCTGACCATCGGCAGGACGAACTTCAACACGCCCGAGGTCATAAGGGAGGCTGCAAAGAAGGCGCTGGACGAGGGAAAGGTCCACTACACGCCGAGCAAGGGCATCCCAGAATTGAGGGAGAAGATCGCCCAGAGGCACACCAATGCCGGGTTGAAGGACATCGACAGCGAGAAGGTCATAGTGAGCATGGGTGGGAAGATGATACTCTTCGAAGCTATCATGGCGATGATAGACGCCGGTGATAAAGTCGCTATCGCGGACCCGTCATGGGTGAGCTACGATTCCATGATAAAACTCGCTGGCGGCGAGACTGTGTGGCTGCCGACCAAACCCGAGAAGGGCTTCATCCCGGATGAGGACTATTTCGAAGCGCTGGACAGATCAGGCGCGAAGATGGTCATAGTCAACAGTCCCAGTAACCCGACGGGTGCGGTCTATCCTGAATCCGTATTAAGAGAGATAACACGCATCGCCGAAGCCAACGACATGTGGATGATCTCTGATGAGATCTACGAGAAGATCATCTTCGAGGGCGAGGCGTTCAGTCCGGGTTCGATCTACGACAAGGTAATAACCACGAACTGCTTTTCCAAGGAGTTCGGCATGACCGGCTGGCGCATCGGCTGGGCGGTGTGCCCGGATTTCGAGGTCATCGACAAGATGAACCTCATCCAGCAGCAGTCTGCGTCTAACGCCGTATCTTTCGCCCAGTGGGGCGCACTCGCGGGGTTCACACCCGAAGCAGAGGCTGCGAGGGACGAGATGGTCGAGGAGATGCGGAAGAGGCGCGACTACTGCATGGAGCGGATGGAGGAGATAAACGCCGTGTGCATGAAGCCGAACGGGGCATTCTACTTGTTCCCATACTTCGAGGGGCAGAACGACGTCGACCTGGCGAACTCGCTTCTTGAGGCAGGAGTCGGGACGGTCCCGGGTTCGCCGTTCGGACCGAAGGGGCGCGGCTGCCTGAGGATGAGCTACGGCAGCGCAGGCATCGAAGACCTCGGCAAGGCCTTCGACAGGATGGTCACGGTCAAGGGCGTCGGTAAGTAAGTATTCCTGAGTCCAGAGGGCCCGTATTGTTGGTCTTTTTATTCCTTAAACCCTTAATTCTTCATGAACACCCGTGGCGCCGGAGAACTCTATGAGCTATTGCTGGCGATAGTGATAATACTCATAGTGGTCACGTTCTACGGCTCACAGTATACCAACGTCATGCCGATAATGCTGATGGTCGTAGGGGCGCTGATGATAGTCGGCGGCCTTGCGTCGAAGCATACATACATCATGGCTGGCGGGGTGATGTTCATGGGCTTCGCATTGGTTTACACTGAAGTCGTGCTTTAGGTTAAAGAAGTTTTACAGGAGTGAAAGATGGCTAGAAGCTATGTCAAACCAGGGAATACGGGCGATAGGCGTAAGAAGAGTAGTTACGGAAAGGCAAGACCTGCTGCCCCCGCGAGGGTTAAGAGCTTCGCCGAGAGATGCGTGCTTGATTCGCTGAGGTGGAATGCAGGGGCACGCATCGCGGCTGAGGAGATACGGAAGCATCCCGAAGTCAGGGGGAATGCGAAGGTACTCGGAGGTGTGATCGAGCATCTTGAAAAGCTGGGTAACGGCACAAGGAGTGTCCTAGCCATCGAAAAAAGAAGGCCGACAGAACATCACGAGAGGAATAGGTGCACGCTGATAGCATCCCACCTTAGGAAGTCGCCAAAGAAGCGCCAGCCCAAGAAGAAGTAAAAGGCCAGATACAGGACTAACCATTTTAATCCATTGAGCCCTTAATTTCTCTGATGGACCTAGTCTTCATCGGAGCCTTGGCACTCGCGGCATTCATAATATTCCTCATGGCGACAGCCAAGCGGAGGAGGCACTATCTCGAGGATGCGATGCGAAAGCTCACCACGCGGCGCATGATGCTGATGAAGGAGGTGGAGAAGGTCAAGCTCCTGCAGGAGAGCGGCGACATGAGCGAGCGCGAAGCGTTCACGCACCTTTCCCACATAGAGACCGAGCTCGCGGAGGTCCAGAGGAAGCTGATAGAATTAAAGGAGAAGCCGCTGGCTAGGACCCTCAAGAAGCAGGAGGAGGCCGATGCCACAAGAACCGCCAAAGAAAGCGGTGGAGGCAAGGCTGAGAAGGAGGTCGTACAGGAGGGCTTCGAGGCTGAGCGGGCCGAGGCGAGGCTGATGGCCAACCTGGACGCGAAGTTCGTGGTCGCCGGGTTTGCGGTCGTCTTGATACTAATCACGTTTATGGTGGTCTCCAGCGGGAGCCAGATGAGATTCTTCGAAGCATCGCCCGGTGTAGGCGCTGTGACCCTGGCGGCCATCGGGATTCCTGAAGGCGGGACATACCCGGGCGGCGTGGCTGCGGTAAGGGTCGAAGTGATGAACGAGGGGGAGGAGGACGTGAAGAACCTCGTCCTCGGGGCGTTCGCACCCGAAGACAGCGAGCTCCTCTTCGAGGGGAGACCGTATTTCTATTACCGCATCCCGGAACTCAGGGCGGGGGGATTGAGGGATATCCCGATACGGGTCTCGGTCGGCAGTGAAGCGCTCGACGGCGAGTATGTCATCATGCTCCAGCTATCAGACCCAGACAAGTTGATTAATAAGAATACAACTGCTAAAATAAGTGTGCGCTTCGGGGCTGAGCTCGAAGAGGCAGAAAGGGGGATCTGATGGGCATATTTCGCACGATACGGCGGATAAAGTGGAGGAATATCATGGGGTTGATAGTTCTGATGGCCCTCATCATGTTCGTCGTCAGCGCCGTGACGTGGCTAAACCATGCCATCGTGGGCGACTGCGTTGAGAAAAGCGGCATCAAGGTCTGCTTCTGGACTGACGAACCCGCCATGGGCATCAATGGCATGAATACCATCAATTTCAGGATAACCAACGTCGCCGACGTGACAAAACCTGCCAGCGTCGCGATGGGCGTGTCGCCGAACCTGATGAACACGACCGCGATATATTACCGCGTCGATGCGATAGCGCCCGGTGAGAGCATCGAGAAATCATTCGGTGTCAGAGCCAAGGGTGAACGGGGCCGTTTCAAGGTCGGCTTCGACATCGACGCAGACACGCACGCAGATAAGGAACTTTACCTGACAGTCGAATAATCTTAAAAAATGATACCGAGAAAGGACATCCAGGGGATCGTGGAGGGATACGAAGACGACCTGACCATAGGTGCTCTCGGGTCGCATTCCGCCCTCGACATAAGCCGGGGTGCCAAGAGGGAGGGCTTCAGGAGCGTCGTTGTATGCCAAAAGGGGCGCGAGAAGACCTACGATAGGTATTATAGGACTGAAAACAGGAGGGGCGTGGTGGACGAGACTATAATCCTGGAAAAGTTCAGCGATATAACGCATGCTTCTGTGCTGAGCGAACTGCGCGATATGAACACCATCTTTTTGCCGCACCGGTCGTTCGAGGTATATGTGGGCCACGAGAAGATAGAGGATGATTTCAGGGTCCCTCTTTTCGGGTCGCGGAACCTCCTCCGTGCGGAAGAGCGCGACGTGGACAAGAACCAATACTGGCTCATGGAGAAAGCGGGCATACCCTATCCCAAGGTCTACAAGAAGCCGGGGGACATCGACCGCTTGGTCCTCGTGAAGGCGCCAGAGGCGCAGAGGAAATACGAGAGGGCGTTCTTCTTCGCAGCGAGCCCGGAGGAGTTCGCAAAGAAGTCGGCTCAGCTCATCGCCGCGGGCCGGGTGACGCAGGAGGGCCTCGATAATGCAGTCATCGAGGAATTCGTGGTCGGGGCGCAGGTTAACTTCAATTACTTCTATTCGCCGCTTAACGAAGAGCTGGAGCTGCTCGGGACTGACACGCGCCGGCAGACCAATCTCGACGGCCTGCTCCGCCTGCCTGCGGAGCAGCAGACCGAGGCGATAAAGCATGTCGGGATAAGAGCTATCGAGGCAGGCCATATAGCATGCACTGTCAAGGAGTCGCTTCTTGAACAAATCTTCGAGCTGGGAGAGAAGTTCGTGGCAGTGGCCAAGAAGGAATACGACCCGGGGATAATCGGACCTTTCGCGCTCCAGGCGACGTTCATACCCGGGCCGCCGAAGGAGACGCCCGTTGTCTTTGATATAAGCTTAAGGGTCCAGGGCTCGCCAGGGACCAAGTTCACGCCGTATTCGGGCTACCTCTGGGGCCGGGATATCAGCGTGGGCGAGAGGATAGCGATGGAGATAAAAGCCGCCCAGGAGCAGAAGAGGCTCGGGGAGGTGGTCACATGAAGATCAAGAAGGTCAGCGATCCGGCGGCTGCGAGGAACATCGCAGAATCCGCTATAAACGGCCACGGCAGGACCGTGTTCGAAGCGGTGAAAAAGAAGCCGCTTGAAAGGGCTGCGAAGCATGTTAGGAGGCTATGGACCAAGGGGCCGCTGTTCGATGGCGCGAAGGCTTATGCGAATGCGTACGTCAAGGCGACAGGCCTAGCCGAGGACCATCCTGACTTCGATCGCAATGTCACACTACAGACGCAGCACCTCATGAATACCGCGTTCGCAGAGCTGGCTAACCAGTATATAGCACATGCTGACCAACAGATGAAGGTGTTGGGCGAGACTGCGTTCAGGAATGCGCATGAGCACAAGGTCCACATCCGGGCGGCTCAGATGATGATGGATGCGAAGGGGGAGATAGAGAATACTGCAAGGGCTCATGCAGAGGTATACGCGGCGGCCAGGAACCTGGACCAGGGCGCAAGGGATTATGAGCGCAGATTGGGGCAGTATAGGAGAAGGTTCAGAAAAATCGCACACGAGGAGATCAATCGATTGACAAGGGAGGAGACGAAAAAATGAAAGAACCGGTGATAACAACGGTCTGTAGCCACAGTTCGCTGCAGATATTCCACGGTGCGCGCATGGAGGGTATGCGCAGCATAGGCATCTGTGTAGGAGAACCGCCAAAGCACTTCGACGCGTTCCCGCTCGCGAAACCGGACGAGTTCTTCGTGATAAAGAAGTATTCAGACCTTATGGACGCCCAAGTCCAGAAGAAGCTGCTGGACAAGGGGGCGGTCATCGTCCCCCACGGTTCGTTCGTCGAGTACCTGGGTGCAAAGAATTTCCAGAAGCTCGACTTGCCCATCTACGGGAACCGAAACGTGCTCGACTGGGAATCGGACAGGAAGAAGGAACGGAAGTGGCTCGAGGGCGCGGGGATAAAGATGCCGAAAGAGATAAAAGCCAAGGACATCAAGGGGCCTGTCATCGTCAAATATCACGGCGCCAAGGGCGGCCAGGGATTCTTCATAGCCAAGAACCAAGATGAGTTCAAGGCCAATGTCAAGGGGAAGGATTACACGATACAGGAGTTCATCCCGGGGACGCGGTTCTATTTCCACTACTTCTACTCGCCCATCGTCGAGCAGGGCTACAAGCTCAGCAAGGGTTATCTGCAGCTGCTCGGCATGGACCGAAGGGTCGAGAGCGACATCGACGAGATATTCAAGCTGGGCTCGATAGAAGAGCTGAGGAACGTGGGCATAAATCCGAGCTTTACAGTCACGGGGAACATACCATTGGTCTTAAGGGAATCATTGCTGCCCAAGGTCTTCGATATGGGCGCGAAAGCGGTCGAGAAGAGCCTGAAGCTGTTCGGCGGGCTGTGGGGGCCGTTCTGCCTTGAGTGCATCATAGACAAGGACCTGGATATCTACGCGTTCGAGATAAGCGCGCGGATAGTCGCCGGGACCAACGTGTCGATCCCCAATTCGCCTTATTCCGAGTTCATCCAGCCGGATCTCACGACTGGCCGCAGGATAGCCCAGGAGATAAAGGAGGCGGCTGAGAAGGACCAGTTGGATGAAATCCTCAGCTGAAGCAGGTTTTGGACGATAGCCGGTCGGTTCTAGAGTATGTTTTCAAGGGTTTTTATTGGCCTAAAAGCAAACTTAGGGGTGGTTTTCCACGCTGCATAGATGAGCGGCTCCACCCGGAAGCAAGGTGGTTTTCCATGCAAAAAGAGTATGACGTCTTGATAGTGGGTGCGGGGCAGGCAGGGATGTTCGCCGCGCATGAGATAGCCTCCAAATCCAAGCTTAGAGTCCTCCTCATCGATGAAGGGGCCGATGTAAGGAACCGGAAATGCCCGATGGACGAGACCGGTTATTGCGTCAGCTGCAAGCCGTGCGGTATAATGTGCGGCGTAGGCGGGGCGGGGACCTATTCTGACGGGACGCTGAACCTGCGCCCGGACATTGGCGGCGACCTCAAAGAGTTCACAGGGAACGAGAAAGCCGCATGGGACCTGGTCAAACAGGTGGATGACATCTTCCTTAAACACGGCGCCCCGGAGCATTTATACAAGGCGGAGGGGAAGGACGCCGAAGACCTCAAGCGGAAGGCGGCCTCCGTAGGCGTCGACTTCATCGAGATAGACCAGCGCCACATCGGTTCGGACCACGCGCCGGAGGTCATCGAGAGCTTCGAGAAGGAGCTGAAGGACGAAGGCGTCGGGTTCCTTTTGAACACGGAGGTCGAGGACCTGCTCATCGAGAAGGACATCTGCAAGGGCGTCAAGCTGAAGAACGGCAAGAAGCTGGCTGCGAAATACATACTCATCTGCCCCGGGCGGGTCGGCGGCTCCTGGATAGACCAATTGATATCCAACCATGACATAGAATACGAGTTCGGGCCCATAGACGTCGGGGTAAGGGTCGAGGTCCCGGCGGTGATCATGGACCCGATAACCAAGATAAACCGCGACCCGAAGTTCCACATCAGGACTAAGAAATACGACGACTTCGTCAGGACTTTCTGCACGAATCATGAGGGCTACGTGGTAAAGGAGACTTATAACGGCTTTATCGGCGTGAACGGGCATGCGCTGCGCGGCAAGAAATCGAAGAATACGAACTTCGCGTTCCTTAGTAGGATATACCTCACAGAGCCGTTGGAGAACACGACTAAATACGGCAAATCCATCGCCAAGTTGGCGACGACTATCGGCGGCGGGCGGCCCGTGGTCCAGAGGCTGGGCGACCTCATGAACGGCAGGAGGTCGACGGCGAGCAGGATAAAGAGGAACAGGGTCGAGAACACGCTCAAGGACGTCACGCCGGGCGACATATCCATGGCGTTGCCACACAGGATAGTCATGAACATAATACAGGGACTGGAGAAGCTGAACGAGGTCATCCCTGGGGTCCTTTCAGACTCGACGCTCATCTACGCCCCGGAGATCAAATTCTATGCGACCAAGATAAAAGTCGACAAGAACATGGAGTCCTCGATAAAGAACCTCTTTGCGGCCGGGGATGGATGCGGACTGTCCAGGGACATAGTGAACGCTGCAGCCACAGGGGTATTAGCCGGCAGGGGCATCCTGAGCAAGACTGGAGCCAAGAAATAAGCAACTAGCAGTAGACAAACCCAGCAAAAACCTCAAGGAGCCTGCATATACTTGACGAACTCTGTGAGGACCTTCTCGGGTTTCTCGGCCTTCACCACACCCGAGGCGACCAATACGCCCTTAGCACCCAGCTGGATCGACTTCTTGACATCAGCCCCCTTGGTTATCCCGGCGCCGCACAATACAGGCAGTTTCTTGGTTATCCTCTGGACCGCCTTGACAGCGCCCTCTATTATCTCCGGTTGTGCGTCGCTGACTGAGATGCCGCTGCCTATGAGCTCTGGTGGCTCGATAGCGACGAAATCCGGTTTAAGGGACGCTATAGCGCTCGTGGTCGCGATGTTGTTGGAGCACACGACAGACAGTATACCCAGCTTCCTCAAGCGCTGGATCGAATCCTCTATCAGGTCGAGCCTGATCCTGTGCTCAGAATGGTTCAACAGGCTGCCCGCGAGGCCGGTCTCCTTGAGTGATTCGGGGAGGATGAACCCCGTATGGCTGCCCGGGCTGACATTGTCGACGTGCTGGGCCAATACAGGTATGTCCACCGAGTCCACTATCTTCTGCGCGTCAAGGAACTGAGGGGCCACGGCGATGCTCGCACTGTGCTCGGCCGCGACCTCGTCGCACGCCTTTGCCAGCTTGAGCGCATCCTTGCCGGTAGCTTGAGAGTATGTCTTGAAGTTCACGAGTATCAGTGGTGTTTTCATTTTGGTCCCCATCATCTAAGGTCTGCTTAAATTTATGGACATAGAAATAAAAGGCGTGAGAATCGACGAATTGGGGGTCCAAGGTAAGGTCAAGGAGATACTGGAGGGCGAGGGCATAACAGAGCTGTACCCGCCGCAGGCCGATGCAATCGAGGCCGGCGTACTCAAAGACGAGTCGCTCATCCTGTGCACGCCCACGGCTTCCGGCAAGACGCTCGTTTCAGAACTAGCTGCGCTCAAAGCACTTGAAGGCGGCGGCCAGGTCATCTACATAGTCCCGCTGCGCGCGCTGGCTGCGGAAAAGTTCAAGGAGTTCAAGAAGTGGGAGCAGCTGGGCTACAGGGTCGATATCCAGATGGGCGATATAGATTCGAAGTGGCTTCCGGAGCATGGGAACTTTGACATCCTCATCGCGACCGCAGAGAAATGCGATTCCATCCTCAGGTCGCGGCCCGGCTGGTTTAAGGACCTGAAGCTGCTCATAATGGATGAGATACATCTCATCACCACAGACAGGGGGCCGACCTATGAGGTCCTCATAGCCAAGTTCAAGAAGCTGTTCCCTGGGGTCCAGGTATTGGGCCTCTCAGCGACCATCGGAAACGCCAATGAGCTTGCCATCTGGCTGGATGCGAAGTTGGTGAAGAGCGACTGGCGGCCCGTGAGCCTGAGCCAGCGGCTGGGGCTGAAGGGAAAGAGCAATGACGGCGTCTTCGAAGAAGTCAGGAAATCGGCGCTGGACGGAGCGCAGTCGCTCGTCTTCGTCAATTCGCGCAGGTCCGCTGAAGCAGTAGCCACCGACCTCGCCCTCAAACTCGAGAAGGAGCTGAACGGAGAAGTGAAGCAGGAGCTGGAAAAGGTCTCTAACGATATCATCTCTGCACTATCCAGCCCGACTGCGCAGTGCCGCAAATTGGCTGCGAGCGTGAAGAACGGAGCAGCGTTCCACCACGCCGGGCTGGTCAATAAACAGAGGGAAATCATCGAGAACGCGTTTAAGGAAGGGCATATAAAGGCCATATCAGCCACGCCGACTCTCGCGGCGGGGGTGAACCTCCCGGCTAGGAAGGTAGTCATACGCGACATCAAGAGATACACGGGCATGGGCCTGGATTACATCCCTGTCTTGGAGTATTACCAGATGATAGGGCGCGCAGGAAGGCCAAAGTATGATACGATGGGCGAATCGGTCCTGCTCGCCGCGTCTGACGCGGAGATGGAATACCTCAAGGACGCTTATGTCAACGGGAGCCCGGAGGATATCCATTCCAAGCTGGGTGTCGAGCCGGTCTTGAGGATGCACATCCTGGCTGCTATCGCCTCTGGGTTCGTCCGCGACAAAGAAGCGCTCCTCGATTTCTTCAGGAAGACCTTCTTCGCCCACGAGTATGGGATCGACCGCGAGTTCTCGAGGAAGATAGAGCGGATTCTGATACAGCTGGAGAAGTGGGGCTTCATCGCCATAAAAGGCGGAGCTGTTAGGCGGATGCCCGAGCCGCAAGGCGGAGATATCGACGCTTCTGAGATGTTCATATCAGCGACAGAGCTGGTAGACAGAGGGGAAAAGAGCGAAGAGGGTAGCGAGGAGAGGCTCATACCGACACCGCTGGGGTCGAGGATATCGGAGCTATACATCGACCCGGAGGACGCCCACAGGTTCATAACGACGCTCGAGGACCCGAACAACCTCGGGAAGATACACCCGTTCAGCCTCCTTTATCTGCTCACCGGCTCGTACGAGTTGAGGCCGCTCCTGAGGGTTCCCCAGAAGCAGGAGGATGAGATATGGGGGCTTTATTACGAGTTCGAGCACAAACTCCTGGACGAGAAGCATAGCGGCTCTGAGTCGCTTGAGAGGTTCAAGACATCAGTGATGCTCAACGACTGGCTGGAGGAGAGGACAGAGGATTTCGTCCTTGAGAACCATAACATGGCGCCGGGGCTGCTCAGGATCAAATTGGACGTCGCCGAGTGGCTGGCGTATTCGTGCGCTGAGATAGCTCCTTACGTCAAGGCGGGTGGGGCCGGGGGTCCGAACGACCTCAAGATGGCGTTCCAGCGCCTGCAGATAAGGCTGAAGCACGGCGTGAAAGAGGAGCTGCTCCCGCTCGTGGCGATAAGAGGCATCGGCCGGGCCAGGGCGAGGAAGCTGTTCAACGCAGGCATCAAGACGCCCAACGCAGTGAGGAATGCAGATATGAAGAAGCTTGGAGAGCTGCTGGGCGAGAAGATAGCCAAAAGGGTCAAGCTGAACCTGAAGTGAGACGATGCGGCTCAATCTCAAGTAGCCGAAAGGTACGTCATTTAAGTCCCTTTTGGCGCCCCGTTTCACCTGATGAATATTTGTTACGTTCGCGTTTGCCATTTTTGACAGCCCTTGCCAGCTCCTTGTGGGGAATCAACAATTGGGCGTCTAATCTACCGGCGCTAAACTGATATAATTTCTTGCCTTCGAGGTCCCGCGGTATGGTCGAGGGTCGGGCTAGGTCCTTAGGAAAAAATCGCATAGACGGGATTTTGCGGACCATCTTCAACGAGAGGGGTTGCTTTTTCCGAATGCTTTGCTCATCTAGATACACCCCCGCTATATGGGTATGAGTGACCCTGCCAGCCGAATCTATCCCTGCCCTCATATCCACATAAATGGGCTTATAGGAAAAATCTCGGGACGTATCCATGGCCTGCATCAAGAAGTGCTCATCATATGGGAACTTTAACCCTATCTTGGACAGCTCATAGAACAGGGCATCGGTGGGATATACCGGAACAGACTTTAATATTATCGAACGGCCTTCCGCCTCGCTCCTCCGCTTTTCAGCGTCAGGACCGATCATATCCACCCACTGCCCATCCAGATATGCCGCATCAGAGCCAGCATATCCGGGAACTTCCTCCGGTTTTTGTAGTACGCCGGTAAAATGGTTTTCTATAAGATAATCGCGATGCAAGCGCGACGATTCGAGTTCATTCCTGATGTCCTCCCTATCGATTTTGTCATATTTTGGGGTCCATTTTGCTGCATGCCTGTAAACCTTGATAGCATCTTCCAGCTGTATCCTCTCGAGGCTATCTTCAGGCATGCTGCGGGCGAGTTGTCTCAGCCTCCGCACCTTGGTAATCAGCCCCAATTTTGTCCTGGGCACATAGTTGATGAATCTCGCGGATAGCCGGACTTTAATGGTCGGTTTACTCTTCTTGACCTTCATTTTTTCATTTTATTACAAGGACGGCAAAATAAAGGTTATTATGAAGGTCCTTAAACGAGACTTGAAGCACGGCCTTGTAGAGGTCAGGACGGAGACCCTAGACGATTTGTGGTACCTGAGCCAGATTGTCGAAGAGGGCGACAAGGTCAGCGGCAGGACTGTCAGGAAGGTGAAGGGCAAGGACGACAAGCTGCGCGCGGAGCAAGCGGAGAGGAAGCCTATGTTCTTAGAGATAAGAGTCGAGAGCGTGGAATTCGACCAGAACAGCAACCGTCTGCGCATCCTGGGCAGCATCACCCAGGGTCCGGACAACGTCATTTCTCTCGGCGACCACCACACCTTTGAAGTAGGGGAGAATACGCAAATCACGATCATCAAACCTCGTTGGGGGGCGCACCACCTCAAGTATCTGGACGACGCAAAAGCCTCGTCCAAACGCGCGCGCATCATGGTGGCGATAATCGGCGATGGAGAAGCTACTGTGGCGACAATCCGCGAGAGCGGGGTCAGCTTCGTCGATACACGCGAGAGCCTGGGCGGGAAGTACGTAGCCGGGAAGGAAGCGAAGAAGCTCGAGTTCTACGCCAAGCTGGCGGGCTTACTGGGTGATGTAGCGGAGAAATCCAGCGTAGAGAAGATAATCCTCGGCGGGACCGGCTTCGAGAAGAGGAACTTTTACGATTATCTTAAGGAGAAAGACGCGAAGCTGGCCAAGAGATGTAGTGTAACCGATACCGGCTCGGAGGGGAAGAGGGGCGTCCACGAGATCCTCAAGGGCGGGGCGGCTGACAAGGCCTTGAGCGAGAGCAGAATCGCAAAGGAGGCTCAGTACGTCGACAAGCTTCTGACCGAGATAGCCAAGGACGGCCTCGCAGCCTATGGGTTTAAGGAGACCGGAGGTGCAGTGGATTCGGGTGCTGTTGACGTATTATTAGTCTCAGACAAGGTCTTAAGGAAAGATCGCGAAAAAGTCGAAAAACTCATCGAGAAAGCAAAGAGCGCAGGCGGGGACTTCCACATCCTGAACAGCAAATACGAGGCAGGCGAGCGGCTGGACGGTCTGGGCGGCGTGGCCGCGCTGCTGAGGTTCAAGGTCTAAGGTTTTATTTTTAAACTTATATCAATTATGAATCTGAAATCAAAATGGCCCTTAGAATCGCGAAAAAACATCTACACCCGGAATTGAGAGAGCTAATGAAGATAAACCGAGAAGTGCCGGTATTCAGACAAAGCGGGATGGCTGGACCAATGGTGGATTATGGCAGGCCTGTCGCAAGTGTGCTGATCCCGGAGGCCGTCAAGAGGCTGGCGAAAGCCGGGGAATTGAAAGACCGGAAAGGCAATCCTGTGGACATAGGCAGATTCACGCATGTCAGGACCGATCTATTAGGTAATCTCCACCTTGAGAATGCGCCCAACATGGAGGGAAAGCATGTAAAAATGCCATTAGGATTCGCTGCGGCCCTAAAAGGAAAACCCCGAGTATACACAACCAAAAGATACTGGGGTAAAGACAGCAGAAAGCTGACCAAGGGAGGTATGGAAAGGGAAGATAGGTATGTAGAGCGCATCGAAGAAGCATTTAAGGAGAGGGGTATGGGGCTATATGCGCTCCCTAGAGTCGGCTGATTCAGCCCTGTCAATCTTTTACGGCCGCGCTGTTGAGGTTCAAGATTTGATGATTAATCAGGAGATCGTTTAGAATCAAGCGATTACCTTAGCCTTCTCGTTGTTGGTCTTGGTCCTGATGACTTCACCCTTCAGCCCTAGCGATTTCCAGGCTTCGATGATCTTCTCAGGACCCTTCTTAGTCAGGGCTGCGACCGCAGGTCCAGTACCCGATAATCCTGCCGCTATCGCACCCGCTTCAAGCGCCGCTGTGGCTATCTGTGAATCCTGCTTGAGTGCTGCCGAGTAAGCCAGGCCGTTTAATGTCATCGCCGTGTAGAGGTCGCCCTTCAAGGCCAGGTCCCATATCGCGTCCACTTCTCTGGCCAGGAGCTTAGTCCGGGCTACGTCGATGTCCTTTGTATACGACTTCTCCTCGGGTATGAATATGACTACATCCAGGTCTTCTGTCTCCCCTTTCCGATGTATGCGCCCCTCGGTGTTATCCGTAACGACGAATCCGCCGAAGTAAGCCGCTGCGGCGTCGTCCATGGCGCCGGTTATAGTCACTCCAGCTTCTTTGGCTGCCTCTATGCCAATGCTCACTACTGTCTTATCCTCAATCGCCTTCTCGCCGATTATCAGCTTCTGGAACTGCGTCTTCTTATCCAGCCGCACCATCCTTATCTGTCCGTATTTCTTCGTGAGCGCGCCGAACGTGGCCAAGACTGCCGCGTTGGCGACCACACTGCTACTCTTGAGTCCTTTAGCGATAGGTATAGTGCTCTCGACCGTTATCGTCGCCCCCTTCTCGTAGTTGTATTGGTCGAGGACTTTCTTCACACATAGTTCGACGAGCTTCGGATCCTCGCTTGGGTCCTGCAGGACAGCGGTGACACTAGTCGTGTCCTTGAGCTCTACAGTGACCTTCGTCTCGAGATCGATCCCGAAGGCCGCTCCCTTCCCAGTGGCGATGGCATTGACTATAGTCGCAGCTCCGCCGCACTTTGCTGTCGCAGAAACCATGTGATAATTTGAAACTTACTTTTAAGAAACTACTTCGAAAGCAGCTTGACTGTCTCGGCGACCTTCTTGCCCATGTTCTTAGAGGTGTTCATGCCCGGCTCGTCGTCCGCGGAGTCGCCCGGGCCGCGGCCCATAGCCACGCCGCCGAAGTGCGCGCTAGGCTTGGAATCGCCGACTACTATCATGTCATGGATGAGCATCCAGGCATGGATGCTCCTTAAGACGTATTCCTGGCCGCCGTTCCTGGAGCCGCCGACTGCGATGGCCCCGCCCACCTTGTTCTTGAGCTTGAAATCGTGCCTCCGTAGCGGGAGCGTCCGCTCGAACATTAGCGCGCAGTGGGATGACATGTTTCCGAAATACGTGGGCGAGCCGACGATTATGCCCTCAGCCGATTCGAGCATCGGGCGTATCTCATCCATGTCGTCGCGTATCGTGCAGTCGACCTTCGGGTCCCTGCAGCCGCCGCAATCGGTGCAAGACTTGATGTCCTTCTTCGAGATGTTGATGAACGATGTCTCCAGACCCGCATCTTCGCACTCCTTGAGCGCTGCCTTGACGAGGACGTCCGTGTTACCGCCTTCCTTTCCAGCCGATATACCTAGGATCATTTTGATTCGAAGTATTACACTAAATTTACACTACAAAGTTACACTACAAAATGAGAAAAGCAAAAGTTACACTACAAATCAAAGCTTCCGCGGTACCGCCCCACTCCTTAAACCGTGGTCCGCCAAAACGAGCGCCACCATCGCCTCCACGATGGGAACCGCCCTCGGCACGACGCATGGATCGTGCCTCCCGGAGACCTTTATCTCTGTTGCCTTCTTCGTCTTCAGGTCCACGGTCTTCTGCCCCTGCGCTATCGACGCAGGCGCTTTCACAGCCGCTCTGACGACAATCGGCATCCCATTAGAGATCCCTCCGTTGATGCCACCGGCCTTGTTGGTCTTAGTTAGTATCTGCCCCTTCTTCTTGATTATCTCATCCTGGGCCTCGCTGCCCTTCATCCTCGCGAATTCGAGTCCTGCTCCTATCTCGACCGCCTTCACAGCCGGTATCGACATCACGGCCTTCACGAGGTCCGCGTTGAGTTTGTCGAAGACGGGCTCTCCGAGCCCTGCAGGTACGTTCAAGGCCACAGCCTCGATGACGCCACCAATGCTGTCCCCTGCGGCTTTCGCATCGAGGATGGCCTGCTCCATCTGCTTGGCCCGCTCTAAGTCGAGCGCGCGGAGCGGATTCGACTCGGTAATCTCAAGGACATGCGACTTCTTCATGTCCTCTATCTTCATGTCTTCCGCTACGATGCCTGCTATCTCCTTCGTGTATCCGACTATCTCGGCTCCTAGCGAGACCTTGAGCAGCTTCTGCGCTATGGCGCCGCCCGCCACGCGGCCGATGGTCTCCCTTGCGCTTGAGCGCCCGCCCCCACGCCAGTCGACGTGGCCGAACTTCTCTCTCCAAGTAAGATCGGCGTGCCCCGGACGCGGCTTGTCCTTGAACGGCTTGTAAGCCGAGGAATCTTTATCCTCGTTAACGACCATCATCGCTATCGGAGTCCCGATCGTCTTGCCCTCGAAGACGCCCGAGAGTATCTCGACTTGGTCCTTCTCGCCCCGCGGGGTGGATATCTCACTCTGCCCCGGCCGGCGCCTTGCCAGCTCGGCCTGGATCTCGTCCAGAGTCACCTCTAACCCTGACGGACAGCCGTCCAGAACGCAGCCTACAGCCTTCCCATGGCTCTCTCCCCAGGTAGTCAGCCTGAGGGCCTCCCCGAATGTGTTTGCTGGCATAGTTTTATTCGTCTTGTAACGTTGATTCGTAACGTTAATTAGAAGGTGTAGAAAAATAAACGAGAGATTATTTCCTCTTGGATTCCTTCTTTTGGCTTCTTTCAAGTGCTTTGCGCAGCCTTGCTATGTTCGCTTCCTCTCTGCGCGCAGAAGCCTGGAGTTCTTCATTCAGCTTTCGCTGACGGTCCTTGACTATCCTCTCGCCGGGCGTCTCAGAGGGGAATAAGGGACGCCCCTCCAATATCTCATAGAGCCCCTTGAAGCGCTCGGCCGAACTATGTGATTCTTCCCTCTTACGGCGCTCATACTCTGCCTGGCCCCGAAGCCGGGTATCCCTCACCCCGGCGGCATGACCCACTTCTGCGTACTGTCTTGCACTCGGTTTCCTGAATGGCGCATGTGCCTCAAAGACGTGGTCGAAAAGACCCCCTATAGTAGTGCGGTGGGGAATCCTATCATTCGTGCCTATTTCAAATCCATAGCCATGGAGCATGAGGTCCCACTCTTTGTCTCCTTCGAACCATGGCTTCAGTGCCTCGAGCCTTATAGCTCTCTGTCCACTCTTATTAAGGACGACTCCACTCCCAGCCTCCCGAGTGGGCGCTATGACCATATCATGCTCGCCCTCCACAAAAGCGTTAGCTAACTTATTGATGTGTTCCTTACCCAACCCTTTAAGATCTGAATCCAGAGTCAGTATGCCATAACAACCCTTTTCCCTCGCATAGGCAGCGCCTGCTTTTATGGCTGCAGACTTTCCGAGGTTGTTTCTTGGGTTCTTCGGATCCGAATGGACCACGGGGAAACCTGCCTCTTTCGCTATCTCGACTGTCCGGTCCGTACTCCCATCGTTTGCGACCACCGCAGAACGGGTCTTCGGGTCTTCGAGCACCCAGGACATCACGCCAGGCAATACCGCATCGATATAGCCTGCTTCGTTGTAAGCGGGCAGGACCACCATGAGTTTTTTGGGTTTCTTTGCCATTATGTCTCTGCCTCAGGAGAACTTTGCCCCTAACGTCTTCATCGCCTCGACGAAATGAGGGAACGAGACATCCACGTGCTCCGCGTCCTCGATGACAGTCTCCCCGCCCGCGAGCATCCCGGCTACAGCAAACGCCATGATTATCCTGTGGTCTTTAAACGTATTGATGCGCGCACCTTTCAACGGCTTCCCGCCTTGGATGACCAAACCGTCTTGCTTCTCCTCCACGTCCGCGCCCATCGCCTTCAATCCCTGCGCCATCGCCGCGATGCGGTCGCACTCCTTGATGCGCGCATGCTCTACGTTGAAGATGCGCGTCACACCCTTCGCCGCCGCGCCCAAGACTGCGACTATCGGGAGCAGATCGGGAGTCTGAGAGAGGTCGATATCAATTCCATCCAACTCATCCTGACCGGAGCCAACCACGTGGATGGAATTCCCGCTTGCCTTGACTTTTGCGCCCATGGACTTGAGTATGCTGACGATTTTCTTATCCCCCTGCCTCGAGGACGCGAATAAGTTCTCGACCGTGACGTCCGAGTCGGTGAGCGCTGCTGCGCCCAGGAGGAACGCCGCTCCGGAGTAGTCGCCTTCGACCGTGTAATCAGCCGCTTTGTACTTCTGATTGCCCTTGATATTGAACTTCCGATATGCACCGTCTTCTTTCTCGACGCTCACTCCAAAACGCTCCATGACGTCCAGGGTAAGATCGATGTACGGCTTCGAACGGAGCTCTGTCGTTACGTTGATCGCGCTATCACCATCGAGGAGGGGGAGCGTCATGAGCAGGCCGGAGATGAACTGGGAGCTGACGTCGCCGAGGATGTTGCACTCGCCGGGCTTTATCGGCCCGCGGACGCTTAGAGGCGCACGCTCGAATGTCGCAGTCGTTCTCACGCCCAACTGCTCCAGGGCACTCAATATCGGCTGCATCGGCCTTTTTCGAATCGATTCGTCGCCCGTGAGCGTGACGACCTGGTCGCAGAGCGAGAAGACTGTGGCCATGATGCGGATGGTCGTGCCGCTGTTCCGGACGTCCACTAGGCTATTTGGGGCATTGACCCTGCCGCCGGTCCCGGTTATGAGCAAGTCGCCTTCCACATCCCCGTGGTCATCGCCATCGGCAATCTCGACCTTCGCCCCAGCCGCCCTGACGGCATCGACTGACGCCAGAGGGTCCGCCGAGAGGAGGGGGTCGCGTATCCTGGAGACGCCGGACGCAAGACCGGCGACCATTATCGCCCGATGGGTGTAGCTCTTGCTTGGGGGCGCCTTCACGACGCCTGCGAGTCCTCGGGTCTTCTTGACTGTGAGTTCCATATATCCTATCCTGTCCTGCTTATCAGACCGGTTTATGTGCTACTGGAGTATTTTTATTCGTGGGTGCCTAAAAATAGACAAGCATTTATATAGTATTATCCCTTAAACTACAAATCTTAAATCCAAAACCTGATAAAAATGGAAGCATACCCAGGTGACCCATATGCCGCATATGGAGGAGGCGGGATGAAAAGTCGGTTCCACAGTATCGAAGGCGTACTGCCGCTTGTGCTACTGATTGTCATAGCCTTCTTCGTACTGCAGTTTTTGAACATAATCCCATGCATCGTTCCTATCGGATGCGGGGGCGAAATCGATGTTGTAGTAGTCGGGCAGCCAAGCCCGACAGTGCAGCAGCTCTTACAGAGCAAAGAGGCCCGACTGAGGGGCATCAACTATGGTGTCGACTTCCCACCGGATATAGTCACCATCGACTTCCTCAGGAGCTTCAAGGTAGTCATCCTACAGGGCGACCCATACTTCGACCTCAACACGAGGGAGGCGGTCAAGCAGTTCGTCGACGGAGGAGGCAAGCTCATAGTCGTCGGAGACGCCGGCTCGAAGCACCCCGAATACACGAACGTGGCTGGATGGGCCTGGCCCAGAGGGCAGGGCATCCCTGTGCCTGCGAAGCTGGTAGGCGAGGAGGCCGGATACGCAGAAGTCGCTTATGGTCAAGTCCTACAGTTCGCTGACCCGAACCACCCGATAGCTATCGGGATAAAGAAGATCGGTGCGACATTATCGAGGCCTGATGCAGTGTTCCAGGTCACCCCGGAAGGCAAGATGATAGCCGCAGTCCGGACGACCGCGGGGACGCTCGCACCGGCAGTCATCGAGGGGGGCAGCGGCCTAGGCACAGTCATGTACTTCGCATATGACCCGGGCCAGACGCCTGCGATGTTCCTCGCGACGCTTGAGTACCTAGGAGGCTAAGCCTCCTATCTTTTCTCTTTTTCCTTTTTCTTGTTTTTCTTATTATCCCCTAGGGACTATTAGTCAGACATCACTCTACATACCATCATATACGATGAAGAAGATAGATCCCCTCCTGATCGGTTTCATTGCTGTGGTCATAGTGCTCGCGGCGATAGTCGCCCTTAGCCTTGACCAAGGCCCAAAGGAGGTAGCAGAATCCCAGAGCAGCCAGGGTATGAAGGCCAGTTTCACGATAACCAGTGCGGACCAGCTCGCCAGGCAGGAGTGCATATCCCTCTGCAGGCAGAAGCTGAACGAGGGCATGGACCTGAGCGCAGGGCCGTGCCTCTCGGAAAGCATAGTCGAGGACTGGGTATGCGACGTGGCGCACTCCCCAAGGGCTGACGTGGACGATGACCCGGCGAACCAGTGCAGCTCCTTCGGCGACACCGCGAACCACTTCGTCGAGGTGAGCCCGAAGTGCGAGTTCATAAGGCAAGTGTAATGTAAAGGTGTAGTGTAACTGTTATGTGGTTATTAGGTCTATTATGTTATTATGTGGTGTAACATCATGTAGTGTAACTCTTTCTAGAGGACCAACGACTGCAAACTGGCGACATGCAAGTGAAACATCTGATAGTGGGGATAGACCCCGGGACAACAGTAGGGCTGGCGTTTCTCGATATGAACGGCACTGTCCTGAAGGTCCTGAGCGAGCGGAACCTGGCTATAGATGGCATAATAAGCCACATAGCCGGTATGGGAAGCGCCGCGCTGGTCGCGACCGATAAATCCGAAGTCCCGCCTGCGGTCAACAAGGTCGCCTCCATAGTCTCAGCGCGAGTATTCGCTCCAAGCGAGGACCTTACTCTCGAGAAGAAGCGCAGCATCGTCAGCGACACAAGATACAAGACGAAAAGCATGGACGCACACCAGACGGACGCCCTGGCCGCTGCGGTGTATGCATATAACAACTTCCAGAACAAACTGCGGCGCGTCGAGAAACAGGTGGCAGGGGCGCTGGAGGAGACGAAGGCGCGCGTCTTGAAGGGAGAGAAGGTCGCTGATATGGCTGAGACTTGGGCGGGGGAGCCCCCAGATGCGGCGGCCGACAATAAGGCCATCGACCGTCTTCATGCGAAAATCGACGCGCTGGAGCGCGAGAACAAGCAGCTGGCGAAGAAGCTGTCACAGGGGCAACAGGCATCGACCAAAGGCGTCAAGCGCTTCTATGAAGGCGAACTCGGGTCGGTCTCGCGGATACTTGACAGCCTGCGGTCCGGGAGTCTAGTCTTCTTAAGGCATGTCCCGTCGCTCACCTTCGACGCCCTGAAGGACAGCCGGATGAGGCGGGGGGATATCATAATCACGGAAAACAATGCCTCGGACAGGAAAGGGGTGCGGTACCTGGAAGCCAAGGGGGTGGAAGCTGTCATATCGCCCGCCAGGCTGGAGACCCTGCTCCCATGGGTGGATATCGGCAAAGTCGGGATAATCAGGTTCAAGGGCTTTTTCTTCGCCGACCCAAAAGAAATAGAAGAGTCGTCGAAGCGGAGCGCGATGAACGAAGGGAAGCTCCGCAACCTGCTGGACTACTATAAGAGTTCCCGCGGCTGAACCGCGGTATAAAGGCATATCATCATCACGATGGATGGATTAACTGAAAAGGAGATCAGGAAGAGGGAGCTGGAAGAGATAAAGCTCATCAAGAAGAACCCGAAGCTCCTCGATACGCTGCTTTCCAAAGAACGGACTCTCCTCTCGCGCCAGCGGACCGTGATATCTATCGCGCAGCTCGCGCTCGGGATAGCGGCACTCGGGCTGGTCATAATACGGTTCTTCGTTGATGTCGAGCACTTCTGGTTCATAGCGCTCGGGTGGGGGATGGTCATCGTGGCCGCTTACCTCTTCTATCACTCGTTCATCGAATACCGCCACTTCCAGAAGAAGCTGGCGCACCTGCACATGGGCAGGGGGCACCTGGACAAGCTGTACATAGAGGCCTAATGGTCTTTCGATAGCCTTAGTGTCATAACAGTATTGTGATTTTTATCCTTTTCTCTGAATAGTGAGGCACAATGAACACTGAAGGTACTAAAGTAATATCAGCCCTTTTCGCGATAATGCTGGTTATAGCGCTCTTGCCTATGCTGGCCAGCGCCGAGAACGACGGCGACCCGGATATCGAGCGGCTCTACGCCTCGCCTGATGAACCATACCAGTACGAGCGCTTCGAGATATATGTGCGCGCAGAGGACGGCGACGGGCTGGATATCATAAAACTATACGAGGATTCTAGCAGGATCGACACGTGCGATTGCGACGGCGATGACGAGTGCCGCTGCACCTTCGACGTGCGCGAGAGCGATGCAGGCTATCATACTTACAAGGTCAAGGCATACGACGAAGACGGCGAGACGGAGAGCGAGAGCATCCGCGTGTATGTCCTGCCGGTCGAGGCGGATTATTACTACACCTACCCGTACCCAACTTACTCTTACCCTGCGCCGGCGATAACGCAGGCGTATTTCATACCTACCGAGCCGGAGACCGCGATGGCATTCGAGGCGTACCTCGCCGCGTCCAGCAGTGTCGGATTGAAGAGCATCGAAGTGTGGCACGGGGGAATAAGGCTGGGGATAAAGAATTGCTACAACAGCCAAAGCTGCGCGCACTCTTTCGCGGTGTCGCCGAAATATACGCAGGGCAACTACGAGTTCATATTCAGGGCTATCGACCGCAACGACCATGAGGCCTCAGTCAAGAAGATAGCGCACATAAAGGAGCAGTATGTCCCGCAGGAGCTCCCTCCGAACGTTGCGCCGACTTTCATCTCCACGTTCGTCGAGCCGGCAAGCCCGGATGAGGGCAAAGCTTTCCTCGTCTCGACGCGGTTCACCGATGACGTGGGCCTAAGCAGGATAGAGCTCTGGCAGGGCCAGAAGCTTCTCGACTCGCGTTCATGCTCAGGCTCGGCGGACTGCAGCGCGTCTTTCAAGCTCTCGATATCAAAGGCCGGGACATACTCGGTGAGTGTGAAGGCAATCGACTCGGGAGGCGCCGTGACCGCGATGAGCAAGGTCATCGAAGTCGCGGAGGTCGAGACAGAAGGCGCCGGGGCTGGGACAGAAGAGGCACAACAGGAATCGCCAGGCGGCTATATCGTCATCGGCGACATCGACTCGGTCATGTTCTTCGTATCGGCCCTGCTATTCTTCATAGTCTCGGTCGCCTTCATCTGGCACCTTATCAAGCACCACTGAAGGCGCTGCTGAAGCGAAAGAGGACGGAGGGGCCCAGGATGGGCTGCAACCAGGCCATGATTGGACATCCGATAATTCTTTTTTAAAGAGTAATCACAAATAGAATAGAATTCTAGGGATTCGGGGGAAAATGATATCTGTCGATAGGGAGCGGTGCATAGGCTGCGGAATCTGCGAACAGGTCTGCCCCGCCGGCATACTACGCTGCAGCGGTGGCAAGGTCTCTATCGACCCGTCAAGGCTCGACGAGTGCACAGCCTGCAGGAACTGCGAGATATCATGCCCGGCCAACTGCATATCGGTCGACAGGACTGACGCGCCTCATGCTAACATCGGTTAGTTTTTCATATTGGGTTTTCAGGCCTGGTTGGCCAGGTGGTTTGCAAGTAGGTCCAGGGGAGTAACTACAGGGCAGAGGAGGCAATATGGCGGAGATGGATGACAATGTGGTGTATGTTGGCAAGAAGGGGATCATGAACTATGTGATGGCTGCTATCACCCAGATAAACAAGGGTGAGAAGGAGATACACATAAAGGCGAGGGGGCGGTCCATAAGCAAGGCTGTGGACGTGGCCCAGCTGCTAAAGAACCGGTTCGAATCTGACGTGACCGTGGAAAACGTAGATATAGGGACCGACGAAGTCGAGGCTGACGAAGGCGGGACCATAAACGTATCCACGATAGATATCGCTATCAAAAAGCCCTAGATGCTGCAAGACTATGAGGTATGAGATACTATAATATGAAGAGAAAGGATCGATGACCTACCCTATCTGCGACATGTGCGCGTCCTCCGGCGTCCTCTGCAATGGATGCCAGAAGAAGCTGGATGACGGGCGGATATCGGACCTTGACGTCGCCGTGTCGAGATTCCTGGCCCACCAGGACATATCCGGCTATGAGCGCCTCAAGGAGGCGGAAAATGGGGTCTTCCTGTTCGCCGAACGGGCGCTCGTCCCAAAGATAATAGGTTATAGCGGCAAGACCGTCAAGGAGCTATCCAAGCGATTGGGCAAAAGGGTCATAGTCATAGAAGACGACGCGAGCCTCAATGAGATGATCGATGCGGTCGTGAGACCCAGCAAGGCCGTAGCGCTCAACACAGTCTACAAGGGGGACGGCAGCGAGAGCCTTAAGGTCGTATTGAGCCAACCGATGCGCGAGCCGGGCGACATCGCGCTGCTCGAAGCACTCATCGGCATGAGCATAGCGGTGGAGTAGCCTTTTCTGCGACAAGCCTCAAAAATAGGACGATATTGGTCATACCGGCTACAAACAATCAAAATCAAGATCACAGCGACCATGAAACGGACACATACATGCGGAGAACTCACGAAGAACGACGACAAGAAGAGCGTCCTCATACAGGGTTGGGTCCATACGCGGCGCGACCATGGAGGGGTCATCTTCATAGACCTTAGGGACCGGTACGGCCTGACGCAGGTCGTGTTCGACCCGAAATTGGACAAGAAGGCGCATAAATTGGCCGAGGGATTGAGGCGCGAGTATGTCATCCAGATCGAGGGGACCGTGAGGCCCAGACCCAAAGGTCTCGAGAATCCCAAGCTCACGACAGGGCAGATAGAGGTCGCTGCCAACACCCTGGAGATCCTTAGCGAGGCGGAGACACCGCCCTTCGAGATAGACGACCGCGTCGAATTGAACGAGGACATCCGGCTTAAATACCGCTACCTGGACCTGAGGAAGCCTGCCATGCAGGATAACATCATAACACGCCACAAGGTCGTCAAGGCGGTCAGGGACTTCCTGGACGGGGAGGGCTTCCTGGAGATAGAGACGCCGATACTCGCTAAATCGACGCCGGAAGGCGCGCGCGATTATCTAGTGCCTTCGCGGGTACACCCGGGCAAGTTCTTCGCGCTCCCGCAGAGCCCGCAGATATTCAAGCAGCTGCTGATGGTCTCAGGCCTCGACCGCTACTTCCAGATAGCCAAGTGCTTCAGGGACGAAGATCTGCGCGCAGACCGCCAGCCGGAGTTCACCCAGATAGACATCGAGATGTCGTTCATAGACGAAGAGGATATATACGGCACTATGGAGAGGATGATGAAGCGGGTCTGGAAAGAGGCGCTGGGCGTGGACCTCACGATACCCTTCCCGAGTATGACCTTCGAGGAGGCGATGGACCGATACGGCAGCGACAAGCCGGATACGCGGTTCGGCATGGAGCTCATCGATGTAAGCGATATCGCGGCGAAGAGCGATTTCTCAGTGTTCAAGAGCGTCCTGAAAAAAGGCGGTACTGTGCGGTGCATCAACGCCAAGGGATGCGCGGAGTTCAGCCGAAAGGAGATAGACGCACTTACGGAGTTCGTCAAGATATACAAGGCAAAGGGCCTCGCCTGGATGAAGATGGGCGACAAGCTCGAGAGCTCCGTCACGAAATACTTCAGCGACAAGGTCCTGAAGGAGCTGGAAAAGAAGGCGGACGCAAAGAAGGGCGACCTGCTACTGTTCGTCGCAGACAAGAAGATGGTGGTCTATGAGGCCCTCGGGGCTCTCAGGATCGAATTAGCCAAGAAGCTCGGCCTGCTTGACGACTCGGTCTTCAATTTCATATGGGTCAAGGATTTCCCGCTTATGGAGTGGAAGGAGGACGAGGGGCGGCACGCGCCTGTCCACCATCCCTTCACAGCGCCGAAGGCGGAGCACATCAAGTTCCTCGAATCAGACCCGGGCAAGGTATACGCCAAAGCTTACGATCTCGCCCTGAACGGCGTAGAGCTGGGCGGGGGGAGCATCAGGATCCATCAGAGGGAAGTCCAGGAGAAGATATTCAAGATACTCGGGATCAGCAAGAAGGAGGCCGAAGAGAAGTTCGGGTTCCTCATGAACGCCTTCAAATACGGCGCTCCGCCGCACGGGGGCATCGCCTTCGGCCTTGACCGCATGGTCGCGATGCTAACAGGCAACGAATCCATAAGGGAAGTCATCGCATTCCCAAAGAACAAGGCGGCGCAGAGCCTCATGGATGAAGCACCCTCCGAGGTGGGCGAGGACCAGCTCAAGGAACTCCACATAGAGCTGGATGTCGTGAAGGAGAAGAAGGCCGAGAAGTAGCAACTAATACTAGCCGCTTGAAGGTCCCGGTCCCGATCATCTAATGTCCTGTTCATCCAATATTCGTCCTATATCGATCAATGGGTTTTCTAGACAGGTTCAAGGGGAAGCAGGAAGCAGCCGACGAGGCACCAGAGCCCACCGACAAGGCGACGATCATCGGGCAGAAAGACGTGGGCGCTTGGATAAGTGAGCAGAAAAAGCGCGTGAAAGCGAAGCTCTCCGAGGCGAACAAACCCGTGTTCGAGAGACTGCCAAGGGTACTGAACGAGATAGAGGAGGCCAATAAGAGGCTGTCCGAGGACCCCGGTAAACAGAATGTCGAGGGCAGGGTCAAGTCCATAGTCGTCGGCTCGCGGGACAATTACGTCAAGGCAATCGAAAAGGAGCTCGAAGCGATACGGGCAGCCGTCGAAGAGGGGCCCCTGAAGGCGCACAGCCAGCTCGCCGCCTCATTGGCGAATATCAAGGACACCGACAGGCGGCACGGCCAGCGCGCATACTTCGGCTTCGAGAAGTCGATGAACGACCTGAAGAAAAAGCTCAACGGACTGGTCGGGATATCGAAGGCCAGCGGCGAGATCGTGTCTAGTGAGAAAGACCGCCTCGCTGTCCTCGCCGAAGCGTCAAAAGAAGCGGAGTCTTTGAAGGCTCTGGAAGAACGGCTCGAGGTCCTGGAAGGCCGGTCCAGGGAGCTGGAGGAGAAGCTGGATGCAGAGACTGCCGATGCTGCCAGTACGCGCACAAGACTACAGGAGGCTGAATCAGGGCAGGAGGCAAGCGACTTCGCGCGCCTGGGCGATGAGCTCGAGACGCTAAAGGGTGAGATCAGCAGCATCGAGACCAAGGTTCTTAATGCGATAGGGCCGTTCAAGCGTGCGCTCAAGAAATACCAGCGGGCTGCGGAGAGCGGGAACTACCCGCCCGGAAGGGTATCAGCGTTCATCGAAGAGCCCATCGATGCGTTCTTAAAGGGTCCCGGGGAATCGAGCGGGCTGGATGAGCTTCTCAAGAACCTGAAGAGGGCCGCGGAGGATGATGCGCTCGGATTGGACGGGAACGAGAACAACAAGGTCATCGCGAGGTTGGGGCAACTGGATATGGGAGCGCTTGAAGGACTCAAAAGAAAATACGGGGAGTCCATGCGTACTCGAAGCGAACTGAAGAGGCGGCTGGAAGAGCTGGACGTGGCGAAACATGTGAAGGACCTCAAAAACAGCCTGGCTAGCATCGAGTCGAGGATAGGTGAGATCAAAAGCGCGCAGGGCAGGGCGGAAAGCGAGGCTGCGGAGCTCAAGGCCGAGATAAAAAAGGGATACGACAAGATAGGCGCTGTATTATCACGTTTCAAGGGCGGCAAGGTTGGCATAGCCTTCGGCCCGGGATAAGAACAGAATAAGGAATAAGCGAAGGTGGGCGATCAGAGCATCCAGTTCTTGAGTTCTTCCATGCCCTCCTGCAATTGGCGCGGTGACTTCCTGCCGCATTGTGAGAGCCATCCCTTCTCTTTTTCATTGGGCCCGTCAACGCCTTTCTTCTTCGCTTTCGCCTTCTCCGTCCATGCTGGTCCCTTCTCAAGATACTCTACAAGCGACGGATCGTCTATCTTGGCCCGTTTAAGGAACTCGCCAAGCCCGCGGTTGCGGATGACGCTCTCACGAGGCTGGAACACACCGGACCATACCGCCCATACCTTAAATACCGTGTCCGGGAACCTGCCCCCGCCCATGTCGACGGCGAGGACGTCGCAGGACTTGGTGAGCCTAAGGACCCGATTCACAGTCTCGAAGAACCGCGCATCGCCCTTGACGAACTCGACGTTGTCGGGGAAGGTTTTAGCTGCGCGCTCCGCCTGCTCGGATTTGTCTATCGCGAATACCTTCTTCGCTCTGAGCGCGACTGCTCGCGTCGAGACGCCGAGGTGCGGCCCGATCTCTATCACCGTGTCGCCCTCATCGACCAGCCCTGCCAGCAGATCCCGATAGCGGTCGCGGCCATATACGATTCGTATCATCTTGATCCATTTATTTGAGATGAACGTCAATAAAATGATACATACATTAAACCGACAATGTAGGTTATAGTTATGGAATGTTCTATTTGCGGCGCGGAGATAAAGAAGGGGATGCTCGAGAAGATAAAGGGCACGTATATCAAAAAGGGCGGGAAACTGCATCCCATATGCAGCGACTGCCAGAAAAAAGGCGAGGATGACGCAAGAGAAAAACTCAAGTAAGGAAAATGCGCTGGGAGAGATAGAAGCGCTGAGAAAGGAGATAGACTCGCTCGACAAGGAGCTGGTCGCGCTCTTGGCCAAACGCATGGATACTGCACTTAAGATAGCCAGGGTCAAACAGGAGAGCGGCGTCGAGGCCGGGGACCAGGATAGGGTCGAAGAAGTAGTAAAGCGCGTAGTCGAGGCCGGGCAGGAACAAGGACTCGACAAGGATGGCCTGGAGCAGCTCTGGAGAGTTCTCATCAAATGCACCATCGACGAGCAGATGCGCCGGTATCCATATAAGACAAAAAGCATGGCAAGCGAGGAACTAAGGGATGTCTGAGGTACGCCCCGGATATAATGCCAAAAACACCTATTTTTAAAACGCCTGATTCAATTATATACCCGGGGTCGCCAAGCGTAATGCTTATAGAATGGGCAAGATACAAATCAGTATGGGGGTCATATTGGCCCTGTTGCTTGTGATGGGCGTAGTGGCTGGAGGGGGTGAATGCCCCTACAACAGCGGCGAGAAGACCATCGACTACTACCGCATCACCATCAGCGATGCAAAAGACCTCCACGAGGGTGATGAAGTGGAGATTAATTACACATACCACGATAACATCGCAAAGACCGTCACTGCAGTCAAAGGAACGCCGGTCCATATATCCGGATACCGCAACGGCGAGCTCATATATAGTGCAGTAAAGTTCATGGGGACTGATGACGAGCCGATCAAGTTCTGCCCCATCGCGGGCGAATACATCGTCCAAGCAGGCGAGACTTATTCGCAGTTCACAGTCCTGGAGAGGCGCGAGGGTGAAGAGGAGGTAGTCCCGATAATGCTGCGCGCAAGCCTTGACGACGGGACGGGCGACCCAGAAGCCGACACCGAAGATCCTGGCGAGGATGAACCGGGCCAAGGTGAAGGAAACAGCGCAGGACAGACCCTTGACGATTTCCCGCCGTGGGCTACTATACTATTAAGGATATTCCTCCTTGCGGGAGGCCAATAAGCAATAAGGATCGATCCCTATCCTTCAGCGCCTGACGCCAGTCCCTTATCTATCTCTTATTTATTCTTGACCCCGTAGTATTTACCAGACCGGTAAAAGCATAGAGATGGCCAGCTCATACAAGATATTCACCTTACGGGGCATCGATGTCAGCCTGCATATAAGCTTCATAATAATCCTGCCGCTATTCGTGCTCCTGTTCGCGGGAGGCTTAGCCAGCGACGGCTCCCCCGCAGCAATCGCGGGCGCTCTGGGCTATTCTTTCGCCTTTTTCATAGCCCTCTTCGGCTCAGTCCTGATGCATGAGTTGGTGCACTCCTTCGTCGCCATAAAGAACGGGATCAGGGTCAAGCAGATAACGCTCACCCCTATAGGCGGCATCGCCAACATATCGCTCGGGAAGGACGCCTGGAAGGAACTGAAGGTCTCTGTGGCGGGGCCGCTCAGCAACTTCGCCCTGGTGCTCGTCCTCACAGCCATAGGCGTTGGCATCTTCGGCATCGGGCTTGAGAACTTCCCGCCGTTCATCTTCGGCAACGAGGCGATGGAGAGTATCCTCCTGACGCCGTCATTATCTGGCCTCTTCCTCAGCATAGTGTACATCAATTTCGTACTCGGTGTGTTCAACATGTTCGTCCCGATATTCCCCATGGACGGGGGCCGCGTCCTGAGGGCCCTGATAGCCATGGTCACAGATTATCGGAGCGCCACGCGCATCGCAGTGAGCATAAGTCAGATATTCCTTGTAGTCCTCGTGGGCTTCGCGATACTCATCGGCAACCTCTGGCTCATTATAATCGGCATATTCCTATTCCTCGCGGGTATCGCGGAACTCCAGGCCTCCGAGCTCGGTTCGGTCATGGATAAGGTCGACCTGAAACGCTACACACACACGAACATCATCATAGTCCACCCGGATATCGCCATCAAGGAGTTCCTCGATGTGGCAGTGCCATGGCAGACGATATACCCCGTCGTCGACAGCAAGGGAAAGGCCCGGGGCTACATAGACCTGCATGCGCTAAAACCTGAAGACACGATAAAAAAGGCAGAGCAGATTATGAAGAAAGACTTCGTCTCCATCCGCCCGGGCAAGAAGCACGGCGATGCCCTCCAGAAGATATACTCGACAGGGTTCGCTTTCGTGTTGGACGAGCGGGGCAGGTTCTACGGGGCCTTGACACTCAAGAATCTCGAAGAGGTCATGCAGCTGCAGGGGTTGAAAAGATCTTAGGGTTTTGCTCTATGATAATAAGCCTAAGATTAGTCATAGATTTATGAACGTTTCTTCTCTATGCCTGCTATCTTCGCCTTCTTCGCAGATATCGAACCACTACCTTTGACTATGTTTGCGAGCTCCGTAAGTGCGGCGGTCGAATAACCTCCCAGATGTTTCTCGCTCCCAAAACCCAGACTGCGCGCACTGGGATGTGCCAGGATCGTCTTGATAGCCAGTGCCTTCTCTGGGCTCATCCGCCCGCCGCTCCTTGTACTCTGCTGCGTCCCGGCCTGTTGCGCAAGGCGTGGGGAGGTATGCGAAGAGTCCTTGTCCCCCTTGTCATCCTTGCTCTTACTGTCTTTAGGGGTTTTTGCAGTCGCCTCCGCGCGCCCAGGAACGCCCTCGCCCAGCATAGAGGCGCCTTGACGCAAGACCTTGGACTGGGCCGAGCTCTCCCCGGGCCCACGCTTACTTGCTTTTTCCTGTCGGGTCGTTCGTTTCTTTTTTGGCGGGTTTTCCTTAAGGTATTGGTCCAGGAGGGGCGACAGGTGCTGTACTATCGAGTCGACATGATTTCGTCCCGACATCCCAGTCTTGACATCTTCCCGTGAAAAGAAATCCTCCAGCTGCTCTCTTCGCAATCCCCGTTCACGTGCGTAGAGGGACGCTATGGCGGCCCTGGAGAGGTCCCTGAACATCCTCAAGTTCGGTTCTTTGGCATAATGACTATGCAGGGGGAACCTCCTCAACACCTCTGCATCAGGCTCTTCGTCAGAAGCCATCTTCAAGGCCAGAGGGAGGCTTACTGATAAGGCTAAAGCGCCGTATATCGACATCCGGCTCGACGGGGCAGAAGCCCCGGTCTGGGTCTTCGACCCGAATATACGTAGCTCATCTTCGTCAGGGATGAAATCGCCAAAAAGCAACTTCGCAACCCTGAGGTGGTCGCGGGTCAATGGTTTACTGGAAAAGAGTTTGACACGGTGGTCAAGGATATCCCCGTCCCTATGCTCAAGGCTCCAGCGCGCGATAGTCCTATGTGGCCTGCCAGAGCCTTTTGCATGCACCTCACTAAGTCTGTCGAACCAATCAAGGCCGCCTTTCAATCTGATGGGAAGTACGGGATCCAGGTCGACACCAGGGGGCTTAACAAGCTTCATAGCCCCTCTTTTGTTCCGAGAGGGGGGGTTGATATCGACCTTAGTGCGCGGGATAGTCACCAGGCCTAGCGTAGGGATGCATCCCGCATCTCTCGCCCTGAATTGTATATGGGCACCTAGCACTGACTTATTCGGATTCTTTTTGGCCATCATATCAGTTTGGGTATTAATAGACATCCTCCGGCTCGAAGACCTTCTCTTCCTTCACCTCGCCGTCGAGTGTCCGGTAGAAACATCTCCTGTAGCCTTCGTGGCAGGCTCCTCCCTTCTGCTCGACGCTGTAGAGCAGCGCATCCTTGTCGCAGTCGAGCCGGACTCCTTTGACTTTCTGCGTATTCCCCGACTTCTCGCCCTTCTTCCAGAGCTTCTTGCGTGAGAGGGAGTAATAGTGCATGATGTTAGTCTTGAGTGTCTTCGCGAGGGCTGCTTCGTCCTGGAACGCGACCATCAGGACGTCGCCGGTCGCATAGTCCTGCGCCACCGCTATGACTACGTCCGCGCCGTCGACATTCCGCTTCTTAAGGTCCTTCCAGAACTTTGCCGCGTCAATCTTTGCCATATCGCATCACAAGGGCTTCCTCGCCCCCGCATATTATCTGTTCGGTTACCTTAAAGTCCAAAGACTTAAAAAACTTCTGTGCAGCAACATTGGATCTCTTGACCTTGACGAAGACCTTGGTGATCCCGTTCTGTTTAAGGAAATCCAGCGCATGCTTGGCCAGCTCTTCCCCATAGCCCCTCTTCCTTAAACCGCCGGCGACACATATCGGCCCTAACTCAGCCGTGGGTGGGGACGCAAAATTGGCCCCGCAGAAGCCCACGACAGGACTGTCCGCCCCGCCGCACCGCAACACGAACATCTTGAACCCGGGCTTCGCGCACATGTCCCGAATAAAGACGGGGCTGACTTTGGGGTATTGGAAGAACTCCGAGTTAGAGTTGCTCAATGTCGAGATTGCCTTCGCGTCTGATTGCTTGAACCCTTGTATGTCCATGTTCGGTTATGGGCACGTAAAAGTAATGCCAGTCGCCTCCGAGGTATCGCTTATCCACGGGCTTCACCGACATCTTCTTCTCCGATTTTTTGAACGAGATGATGCCTTGGTCCTCCGGCACGACGTATGCGCCCTCATATCTCTTGATGCGCTCGTACAGCGGCTTTACGGGTGTGGCTCCCGAGAGCACGTGTATGCCGAAATCCGGCGCGAAACAACGACCCACTGAATCCATTAGCGAAAAGACACGAGACACATTCCCGTCATTGACACCCATAAGAGACACCCTGAAGATGTCAGGATCGGCGGCCTTGCCCAAATGCGATGTCTTCGACCCCATAATCTGCAGACCAGGCTTCTTCGATGCCCGGAAACGTACCTTCGGCTTGCCCGGGATGATTATCTTGATCCCGCGGTCGTCGATTCTGATTTTCGCACCACTGTATCTCGGATGCTCGGTCTTCGCCACGACGGAGACCATGCGGCCGTGGTCATCATAGTGGGCAGTGCCTGTTATCTCATCGCCTAATGATGTCTTGCCCATCCCGAACCGCCTGGTGGACTTGATGTCGGAAAGGCGGGCCAGAAGACGGCGCCTAGGCTTCTCATCCAACCACTTCAATCTAGGCTTTGCTTTGGGCATCTTATGGCTCGTGTGTACTCTACAGTCTCATAAGCACTCCGTTCTCACGGAGGTACTCCTTCACAGTCCTGATAGGGTACTGGTTGAAGTGGAATATCGATGCAGCGAGGGCGGCGTCCGCCTTGCCGTCCTTGAACGCCTCGAGAAGATGCTTCGGCTCGCCTGCGCCGCCGCTGGCGATTACCGGGATGTTGACCGCTTCTGATATCGTCCGCGTCAGCTCAAGGTCGTAGCCGTCTTTGGTCCCGTCGCAGTCCATGGAGGTCAATAGGATCTCGCCCGCTCCGAGTTGTTCTACTTTCCGGGCCCACTTGATCGCATCGTTACCGGTGTCCTTCCTCCCCCCGTAGGTCCACACGTTCCAGGACTTGCCGCTGCGCTTCGCGTCGATAGCGACGACGATGCACTGCTCTCCGAACCGCCTCGAGCCCTCACTGATCAACTTCGGGTCCTCGACCGCGGCCGTGTTCACCGAGACCTTATCAGCCCCTGCCTTCAGGGCATTCTGGATATCCTCTACCTTCCTGATACCGCCGCCCACCGTGACGGGGATGAAGACGTTCTCGGTCGTCCGCTCGATGACGTCGAGCATGGTCCCCCGTCTGTCGGACGATGCAGTGATATCGAGGAAAACCAACTCGTCAGCCCCGTCCTTATAGTACTTCTCCGCCAGCTTCACAGGATCGCCCGCGTACTGTATCTGCTTGAACCTGACTCCTTTGACGACACGGCCCTGGGGCACCGAAAGGTCACAATCCAAACATGGGATTATTCGTTTGGTTAACATTTTGCGCTTTTTGCGGCTTTTGACCGCATAGTGGTTATTTTTGTTCTACAAACCATAAAATTACCCGAATTTGGGGGAAAATGGACAAAGACAAGATATGTGAAGCACTAGTGAACGCCAACGTCGTCAGATTCGGCGATTTCACGCTCGCCAGCGGGCAGAAGAGCCCGATCTACATCGACCTGCGGGTCCTGCCGTCGTATCCGAAATCGTTCGAGGCCATAACCAGCGAGATGGCTGGGCTGGTGAAGGAATGCGGTGCCGATGTCGTCGCAGGCATAGAGAGCGCGGGTATACCGCTCGCGACCGCGGTGGCGCTGAAGAACAAGGCGCCGATGATATACATCCGCAAGAAGCCGAAGGACTACGGCACGAAGTCGCGTATAGAAGGCCTGATAAGAGAAGACGAACGCGTGGTCCTCATCGACGACCTGATAACCGGCGGGGGCAGCAAGGTTAAATCCCTCGAGGCCATAAGAGAGGCTGGCGCCGCAGTCAAGGACATAGTAGTCGTCCTTGACCGGGGACAGGGCGGAGAAGACACCATGCTCCAGCATAAGTGCAACCTGCACGCGCTGATAACACTCAAGGACCTTCTGGCATACATGGAGAAGAAGGACTTCATCAGCCACGAGCAGTACGCACGGGTCTTGTCCTACATCGAGGGCTAATTCATCGATTCAAGTTTTTCTTAGACGGGAGGTTAATCTAAGGTTAGTCTAAATAACTAGTCTAACTGAATAGCCTAAATAACAAATGGTCTCAACATACATAATCGGCGGCTCAGGCTACACGGGGAGCGAACTGCTCCGAATCCTATCGAACCACCCGAAGGTGGATGAGATAACGGTCACGTCCAGGCAGCTCAAGGGAGAGGCGGTATCGAAACACCTGCCACATATACAGGAGAACCTCAAGTTCGAGGACGTGGACGTCAAAAAAGCCAACAAAGCTGATTTCGTCTTTGCGTGCATCCCCCATACCAAGGCCATGGAGCTGGTCCCGAAGCTCAAGAACAAGGTCATCGATCTAAGTGCAGATTTCCGCCTGAAGGATGTAGGGGTCTTCGAAGCGACCTACAAGGTCAAGCACACAGCCCCGGAGCTCATCCCGGAGGCCGTATACGGCTTGCCGGAGCTTCACCGCGCCGAGATAAAGAAGGCGCGCCTCGTGGCGAATCCGGGCTGCATGGCGACGAGCGTCATCCTAGCACTCTGGCCCCTTGTGAAGAACTTCAAGGGCAATCTCGCAGTGTGCGACTGCAAGACAGGGATAAGCGGTGCCGGTAAGGTAGCCAATGACCGAACGCACTTCGGGAATGTGAACGAGAATGTCACGCCGTACAAGATAGCGGACCACCGCCACATCGCGGAGATGGTCCAGGAGCTGGACATCAACGTCTTCTTCACACCTCACGTGGTCCCGCTGACCCGCGGCATCCTAACGACAGTCCATGCATTCGTGGAGGGCAGCACCGACAAGGTAGCCAAGGTCTACAAAGAAGCATATAAGGACGAGCCGTTCACCAAGGTCATAGACGGTGTCCCGTCGATGCTCGCAGTACGGGGCTCGAACTATTGTCAAATCGGCGGGTTCACGCAGGATGGGGATAGATTGGTCCTCTTCAGCGCGATTGACAATCTGGTGAAGGGTGCTTCCGGCCAAGCAGTCCAGAACATGAATCTCATGGCAGGGTTTAAGGAGACCGTTGGGTTAGAACAGTTAGGGCTGGCTCCCTGATAATAGCTTGTCGTTTCTTTTGCTGGGGCCCCTTTGTCCCATCTCTCTTCGATTTTCTTTTAGTTTTGGCTTTTGCTGATTCCGGTTTTTCCTTTTTCCCGCGGGTCTTCCCCTTAGAGCTCCCTTTGCGTTTCGTCTTACTCGTTCCTATCTCCACCCCCATGGCCGCTGCGGCTTTACGGTCTCCGACCGCCTCATCGTTCAGCCTCCGCAGATGCCTCAACTGGCCATTTATGCCGTTGATATGGCGTTTCAGCCGCCGGATATGGCCGTGATCGCTGGTCTCGTGGATAAGCGCTTCATGCGTCGACTTCTCCGATTCAAGGTATCTTATAGCGGCGGTGGTCTGGTTCAGCCGTATCAATGGAGGGTTCAGGTTCTTGTCATTGACTGCCGGGGCGCGTGACCTGGCCTTCGTCTCAAGCTCCAGCCAATGCCTTTCAGCCTCCTCCGGACTTGGACCGTATGCGCTCTCATACACCTTGACTGATGCCGGGACTTTCTGTCTGCCTTCCGAGCACCAGTCAGCAACGGCATGCGGTGTGACGCCGAATTCCCTGGCGATTGTCGCCTTGCCGAACGTAGGATGGATATCGTAGTACCTTCTCACACCATAATACTGGTCAGGGGAATAACCTGGACGGGTGATCCGCCTGGCCGCCCTAGCAGCAGTTTCCAAAGCGCGATTTCGCTCAGGATCACTGAAGCCTATCTGTTCAGCGAAACGAGGGATATCAGGACCCGTGATGCTCAGCCTGTTGCCCCTGCGGCCGTAGATGATATTGGCGAATATCCCACGTTCCACAAGCATCTTCTGTATATCCTTGAGAGTCTGCAGGGTCTTGCCCTTTCTGTCGCCCGATATCAGAGTATAATGCGGCTTGCCATGTCTCACAACACTGCTGACAGCACCCTCCCTGTCGAAAAATTCCTTCAACATGGCATCCACCTGCTCATGCGTGAAATCGTCCGGGTCCAGCCTTGAGCGACCATCCGTCGCAGCCAACAGTTCCTTCAGCAACCCCGAATCGTTGATCTTGAATTTGTATGATGTCATAACCTTAGTCTTCCCGCGCTTCTTCCTCTTGGAGGTGACGTCGTGCACTTCTACGGGCTGGCCCGTAAGTGCCTCGAAGTGCTTGGCGTGCCTAAGGGCAGTGGCGCGGTCGTTAGACGTGAAGATATAGGCGTTGTGGGGTACCGAGCCGTATAGGCAAAACGTGAGGGCAGCGCGACCCCAATCCGGATGGGTCCTCTTCTTTGCGATGTCCTTTCTTGCGGCCCCTTTCTCCTTCTTGCCCTGCCCGGGCTGCGTATGGACACGAAGCGGGTGCGGGATCGGGTCATCGTATGCGAAATTGCGGAACATATCCGCCGGTTTGCCTATAAGCGGCGCGGCCTCATCTATCATATAGCCGTTCTTGACCATGTGCAATGCTGTGTTCATGAGGGTCAAGAAGCCGAGGGCTTTCTCATGTTTCTTCCTGTATTTCTCCGACTGCGTGGCAAGCAGGCGTATATGCTCCAGACGGGGCTGCATGTCCTCTATCCTCTGTTCGAGTCTGTCGCGGAGATTATTGTTCTTCCAGCGGGATACGAAATCCAATTCCTGTCTTCCAGAAGCGACCTGGGCCAGTTCGACATGGCTTACACCCTCCGGGCACGCATCCTTGAAAGCCTTGCCTTGTCGTACTCCCGCTATTGCAGCCTTTATGTCTTCTATCCTTTGCTCGGCCTTCTGTGATCTTCTCTCTAGCTTTGCTCTCTCTCGCTTTGCCAGGGGCTTCTTCCCATTCAAACGGGATAAACTTCTGAGCGCATTGAGCCTTTTCCGGACGTCCTCCCGGCCCAGCAGGGCATCTAGCTGGTCGGCAATCTCTGAAGGCGTTCTAGGGCTGCGTCGTCTAGGCATGCAAAGATAACAGAACAATGCTCAAAAAGAAACTTTTATCCTTGTAAGTCCAATATACGTTTGTCAGCATCGGCTGACAATTGTCAGTAAGCTACTAACAGTTGTCAGTAAATCACTAACAGTTGTCAGTGAACCACTGACAAACCAAAATGTCACTTCTTGATAGGCTTCTCGGAACAGACATCGAAGCACGCCTGAAGTCGCTCGAAGATAGGGTGACCCTACTCGAGGAATTGAATGCCACAGCCGAGAGCAAGGCCAAGGCGCGCGTGCTCATGATGCTCAAGGAGTCGATGACCACAGTCGAAGTCGCCGCTGAGTTGAAGAAGAGCCGCAGCTGGGCGTCCCACATCCTGAATAAGCTCGAGAAGGAGGGCAGAGTCGTCGAATCTGGCAAGAAGGACGGCCATGACCTTTATGTCCGGAAAGACGCTAATAAGGATAATGGATGACAACGCTAACAGTAATGTCGAGACTCAAGAGTACCCTCCGAAGGTCAGCCAGAGGCTGAACCGCGTCGGTGTGACCAACCTGCGCACGCTCGTGAAAACAGTGTTCGACAGCCATGAATACAAATTCGTCCCACGGTTCGAGATAACCATCGATCTCCCGGCTGAGAAGAAAGGAGTGCACATGTCGCGCCTCGTGGAATCGATCGCTGAGACTGTGGAGGAAGAAGCCATGGAAGACCAGCCGTCTTTTGAAGTCCTCGAGAAGAAGATCCTTGAAAGGCTCAAGGAAAAGCACCCCTACGAGCGTGGCGAGGTGTCGCTCTGGACCGAACTCGTCGTGGAGAGCGAGACCCCGGCGACGAAGCGGCCCACCATGGAGGCGCACGACGTCTCTGTCAAGACGATCTCCGAAGCCGGCAGGCTCACCAAGACCGTCAGGGTCAAGGTCATCGGGAACACTGTGTGCCCGCACTCGCTCGAGAACACAGGCAAGCCACACATCCAGCGCGCGGTCGGGGAGCTGGAGGTCGAGACGGGCCTCGAAAACGAGACGCCGCTCCAGGAGATGATAAGGGCGGTCGAGGAATCGTTCTCATGTCCGGTATACACACTCGTCAAGACTGATGACGAGAACGCTATGGTAAGAAGGATGTACGACAACCCCCGGTTCGTCGAAGATGTCGCGAGGGCGATACTCGATAATGCCAAGAGAAGGTTTAAGGAGTGCAGCGGGTGCAAGATACGGGCGAAGGTCACGGCCCAGGAGAGCATCCATCGGCACGATGTTGTGGCGGAGGGTGAAGTCGAGAACTGATCACTTCGTTTTTGGGACCTTCAACCTACGCTCTTCCTGACTTAAATCATCGCTCCCGTCATACTTTGTCCTCTGGAGCTTCTTGCCCCCACTCTTTATGAGCAATTCGCCATGCTTGTTCCTCTTAAGTGATATCGCGCCGACCTTCCTGAAACCGTCTTTGCCCCTGACATGCTGGAAGACATGGATCTTCCTCTCTGTGACCCTGATGACGTGGGACGGCTTCTGCTCCCATGGGGCATATGCGACCATCTCGTCACCTTTCACCCTTTTTGTGGTCGTTGCGGCCTGTTTCCAACCCTTCGGTACTAGGTAGTGGCAGTTTAGTCGTTTTCCCTCGGGGTGCAGCAGCTTTTCCGGGACGACAGCGCCATCGAAACGGGCAATCTTCATATTCTTGCCTTTTGAGACTGCCTCTGCCCAGCTCTCGGTGCCGTAGTCGCCTAGGAACAGCCTAAGCTCGTGGAGGAAGTTCGAGAATTCGGGTGGCTTTTTCTTATGCTTAGGCATTTTATTTACTTACGACATTAATTACTAAAACACTGGCTTAAATAGACCTAAACTATGACCAAATCCATGCATTTCTCGACGGTCGCTGAGGCGTTCGAGAAGCTCGAAGCCACGAGCTCCCGGCTGGCGATGACCGACATCTTGGTAGAGCTTTTCAAGAAGACGCCCAAGGCTGAAACAGGCGACGTTGCCCTCCTGTGCGTCGGCCAGTTCGTCGCGGCGCGGGAGCAGGTCGTCCTGGGGATAGGCGATAAGCTCGCTATTAAAGCCATAGCCATGGCAGGCCACCGCACCGAAGAGGAGGTCAAGAAGCGCTTCAAGAGCACCGGCGACCTCGGCCTCACAGCCGAAGCGTTCGTCGGGAAGGAGCGCGGGCACTCGCTGGCTGCGTTCGGCGCGGGGAGCGGGTCGGGGAGCCGCGGCCTGACAGTCAAGGAGCTGTTCGAGGGCCTGCTCAAGATAGCAAAGGCATCCGGTTCGCGCTCACAGGATATCAAGTTGAAGAGCCTCGCGGGTATGCTCGTCAAGGCGAAACCTATCGAAGCGAAGTATGTGATGCGAATCGCTCTGGGCACCTTGAGACTCGGAGCCGGGGACAAGACCGTCCTGGACGCCCTGGCAGTCCTCTACACCGAGGACAAGAAGAAGCGGAAGGAGATAGAGGCCGCTTACAACGCTCATCCGGACCTGCGCCTCGTGGCGCAGAAACTAGCGGAAGGGGGCCTGAAAGCCGTAGGGAGCGTCGGCATGAAAGTAGGCATACCCATCCAGATGATGGCCGCCCAGAGGGTCAAGCACCTCGAACAGGTCCCAGAAAAGATGGAGAAGTTCGCTGTCGAGGAGAAGTACGACGGAGAACGCGTCCAGATCCACAAGGATGGGGATGAAGTGAACATATTCTCGCGCAGGCTCGACAACATAACGAAGCAGTATCCTGACGTGGTCGCTCTAGTCAAGAAGGACGTGAAGGCAAAGCAGGCGATAATGGAGGGTGAGGTAGTCCCGGTCGAGGGTGAGCATCTCCTGACGTTCCAGACGCTGATGCAGAGAAAACGCAAGTACGACATCGAACAGTACGTCAAAAAGATACCGATAAGAGTCTTCCTCTTCGACGTGCTCATGGTCGACGGGGAGAGCTACATGAAGAAGCCTTACCCGGAGCGGAGGAAGAAGCTGGAGAGCATCGTGAAGGAGACCAAGGACTTCACCTTCGCGAAGCGGATAATCACATCGGACCTCAAGAAGGTCCAGGAGTTCTTCGAGGCCAGCCTTAAGCACGGCGGCGAGGGCATCATGGCCAAGAGCTTGGGCGAGGATTCCGTCTATCGGGCCGGCGCGCGGGAGTGGCTCTGGATAAAGTGGAAGAAGGACTATCTAGAGGGCGCTGTCGATACTTTCGACCTTGTCCTGGTCGGGGCGATGATGGGTTCAGGCAAGAGGGCCGGGGTCTACGGCACCCTGCTCGGTGCGACTTACAACTCGTCGACCCATGAGTTCGAGACCCTGTGCAAGGTCGGGACAGGCTTCAGCGACGAGGTCCTGGAGGCCATGCCCAAGGATTTCAAGAGTCTCATAGTCAAGGAGAAGCCCAAGGACGTCCGCGTCAGCAGCGACATGGAGAAGGCCGTGGACGTCTGGTTCAAGCCGAAGAAGGTCATGGAGATAAGCGGGGCAGAGCTTACTACTAGTCCGATACACACCGCAGGCAGGGATGCGCTGGAAGGAAAAGGCCTTAGTCTTAGGTTCCCGAGGTTCAAGCAGTTCCGCGACGACAAGTCCGCGAAGCAGGCGACGACGACTAAGGAAGTCCTGCAGATGTACAAGAGCTGAGCTTACTTCTCTTCTCTCTTGATAAGACTATGTAAAGGCTCACCACCCATACCCGTGCCTGAATGACCTATGTGGAGCGCAGTCTCAGAGCCCGGTTTGAGATAATAGACCTCGCCCCTGGGGCCCACAAGGAACTGACCACCCTCGTCATGGTCCCATACCTCCACGCTGATAGCCCGGCTGCCCCTCCATATCTTGTGACGCGGCTTAGGCTCCTCAGCACCGGCTGCTATCCTCCGCCTGGCCCATGTGAACCCACGGGGCATACGGTTCGGCACCTCTTTCCAATCCACCTTCCGGTGAGAGACTGTAATCCTGCGTCCCTGCGCTCCTGAGTAATCCACCCCCTTTCTGATAAGTTCATGCAAAGGCTCCCCATCTACACCCGTGCCTGAATATCCTATGTGGAGTGCCTCGTCCGATCCAGGCGCAAGATAATACACGTCGCCGTTATGAGCCACTAGCATCTCGCCGCCTTTTCCATGAGGCCATCGCTCGACTTTAAGGGCTTGCTTACCGTCCCATACCTTCATAGATTTCGGTTTTGCTCCCGCCAGCCTGGCGCCACGGTACCCTGCCGGCATCGATTTAGGTATCCCTTTCCAGTTCACCTTCCCTCGGGAGATATGGATCTGTGGTGGTATCAGTGTGTTCAGCGGCCCCTCAGATCCATTACCTAGCTGACCTATAAAATATGCCCTATCTTTTCCAGGATGAGGCATGTGGAATACTGCGTCATTAGAGTTTACCAGTATGAGCCCACCTTTTGGTTCGGGCCAAACAGCAACCCTACGCCGTCTCCCGTCCTCATCATAGGCCAGCATCCTGCTTACGGGCTCGGTTCTTTCGCCCCCCTTCGCGGTAAAGTCAGGGGGCATCGAACCCGGTGGATCGTAATCTTTGGGCCTGCGCCTACGATCGTGTAACAACCGGACTCGGGGGGTTTTTATCTTATGGATCCGCAGGGTCTCTCTGGAGCTTCTCGCTACCGGCGTTCCACCTTTTTTTGCCATAGGAATATTAACCCAAAGGGCTAAAAAAATAGAATCCGGGCCTTCCTGAATTTTATCTCTTAGAAGCCGCTAAATAACCCGTAATGTCTCATCCGCTTCTGGAAGAGGGGGTAAAGCTCAGGGAATACCAGGAGGCGGCGGTGTCCGTCGCCCTGGAGCAGGATACGCTCGTCGTCCTGCCGACAGGCCTGGGGAAGACCATCATCGCGCTGTTCGTCGCAGCGCACCGCCTGCACAAGTACCCGGAGTCGAAAATACTCTTCCTCGCCCCGACGAAACCACTGGCCCAGCAGCACGTCGCGAGCTTCAAGAAGTTCCTTAAACTGGAAGAGGATGAGTTCGTCCTGCTGACCGGAGAAGAGAAGCCTGAGAACCGCCTGAAGCTATGGGAGAAGGGGCGCGCCATCTTCGCGACCCCCCAGACCATCGAGAACGAGCTCATCCAAAACAACATCTCCTTAAACGATGTATCTTTTATCATATTCGACGAGGCCCACCGCGCTGTGGGCAACTACGCCTACGTATTCATAGCAAAGAAATACAAGGACTCCGGCTCCCAACCACGCTCGCTGGCCCTGACGGCATCGCCAGGCGCGAGCAAGGACAAGATACAGGAGATCGTCCAAAACCTCAATATCGACGCGGTCGAGATACGGACCGAGAAGGACTGGGACGTTAGGCAGTACGTCGAGAAGATGGAGGTCGATTGGGTCAAGGTCCAGTTTCCGGAGAATTTCGCGCGGCTGAAGAAGCTCCTCGAAGGGGCGATGAAGGAATACTTCGACTGGCTAAGGAAGGGTGGCTATTTCGTGGGTAAGAAGTTCCAGGGACTGGGGAAACGGGATATCCTCGCGCTGCAGGCACAGCTGAGGCAGGAGATGCTCGCTGGGGAGACGCGGTTTAAGGAGATATCCGATGTCGCTGCCCTGATGAAGCTGTTCCACGCCGTAGAGCTTCTCGAGACGCAGGGGATAGCGCCACTGAACGAATACCTCAAGCGCATGCAGAAGCAGAAGAGCAAGGCGGTCAGCATACTCCTTAAACGCGATGATATCTGCTCCGCCATCGGGCTGACTGAACTGCTCAACAACCAGGGTGTGGACCACCCCAAGCTGGCGAAGCTATACGACATCGTCGCTGACCAGCTGGATGCGAAGGAGAAGTCGAAGATCATCGTCTTCACACAATATAGGGATACAGTCGACAAGATAATCGACCACCTGGTAAAACATGACAAGATACTCCCTGTGCGATTCATCGGCCAGGCGACGAAGGGCAAGCAGAAGGGCATGAGCCAGAAGGAGCAGAAGCAGATACTCGAGCAGTTCTCAGGCGGCGAGTTCAACTGTCTTGTTGCGACATCGGTCGGTGAAGAAGGGTTGGACATCCCGGAGGTCGATTTGGTAGTCTTTTACGAGCCTATACCTAGCGAGATAAGGAGTATCCAGCGCAGAGGGCGGACAGCGAGGCGCCATGCCGGGCGGCTGGTCGTCCTCATGACCGAGAAGACGCGCGACGAGATCTATTTCTGGGCTGCGTTCCACAAGGAGCGCAGGATGAAGGCGGCTCTAAAGGAAGTCCAGAAGGAGTTCAAGGGCAGGACAGCCCCGGATGGCCAGAGCAAGCTTGGGGCTTTTGTTATTGAGGATAAAGTTGAAGATAACCTTGAAAACGAGACTAAAAAGGAGGGGGAAGAGACAGAAAAAACCGAGATGGAACCGAAGATATTGAAGGTATACGTGGACCAGAGGGAACGGAACAGCGGGATAGCCAAAAAGCTATCTGAACTGGGTGTGGAAGTGAAGATCCACCAGATGGAAGTCGGAGACTACATGGTCAGCGAGGCCGTAGCGATAGAGAGGAAGACCGTCGGTGACTTCCTCCAGTCGTTGATAGACAAGAGGCTCATGGAACAGATGAGCAATTTATCAAGGAACTTCGAGGCGCCGCTCCTCATAATCGAAGGCGATAACTTCTCGCTCTACACGGAGCGGAACATCCACCCCAATGCCATAAGGGGCGCGATGGCGTCGATAGCAGTCAACTTCGGCATCCCGGTCATCTTCACGAGGGACAGCGATGACACCGCCGCGTTCCTTCATATCCTCGCAAGACGGGAGCAGGACGGCAGCGATAAGGAAGTCGCCCTCCGGGGCTCGAAGCGGGCGATGAGCATGGCCGAGCAGCAGCGTTTCATCATCGAGTCGCTGCCCAATGTATCAGCCGTCCTCGCGAAGCGGTTGCTGAAACACTTCGACACGGTCCAGAAGATATTCGACGCCGGGTCGATGCAGCTCCAAGAGGTCGAGGGAATAGGCAGCAAGAAGGCCCAGGAGATAAAGCGTGTGATACGGGCAAAATATGAAGAAGAAGTTTAAGGAAACGAAAGAAATGCAGGCTTATTCAGCCTGCGTATCGTCGGCCCTCTCGAACTCATTTGGGAGGATGACGTCCTTCCCGAACTTCTCACGCACCTCCTGGAGCCGCTTCCTCTCCATAGTCAGGTGGTCGAGGAATGCGCCGGGGATATCCTCTTCCTCGCGGTATATCGCCTCGATCCTGTCGAGCTTCGCGAGCATCTTGTCAACCCGTATCGCAAACTGCTGGTCGTACTCCTCCTGCGTGTAGTCCTTGCCGAGCGCCTCCTTGAAAAGCCTCTGGATATCCCCATATATCGGGATGTGCCCCACAGGCGTCTCGATAGCGCCGTATTCGTCGTGCACGCGACCCTCCATCCAGAGCAGCCAGACCTTCTTGTCCGGGATGCTGTTAAGGTAGTTCCCGTCCTCGCCCTTAAGGAAATAGTTCGTAGCGAAGATGAGTGGGTTATTGGCCAGCTCATCGCCGAACTTCAGATGGTTCTTGATATAAGTACTCAACGGAACGCAAAGGAAGTCGATGTTCGACATCGGGTTGTGCACCCTGACGCCCTCCTTTCCCAGTGTCGCCGAAGTCGTCTCCGACTCGAGCGCGGCGCCGATGTAAACGCCATGAGACCAGCTGAGGGATTGCCTCACCGGCGGGGACGTATCCGAATCCCGGCCGCCGTATATGAAGCCCCTGACGCGTACGCCATCGGAATCATCCGCCTTCGGGTCGGCGTTCTCCAGGTCATTGATCTTAAGCGTATACCTCGCATTCTTGTGCGACGGCGTTATCTCATTGCCGTTCTCGTCCTCTTTGCCCTTATACCATTCGCCCGAGTGGTTCTCGCCGCTTTCTGGGAGTTCCCGGCCCATGCCGAGCCAATACGGGGTCCCGTCTTTTACCAGCACGTTCGAGAAGATGAGCTCCCTCGGACTGGTGAGTGCCCCGAATATCTCGGGATCGCCCTCTGGGTTCACGTCCTTGATGATGCCGAATATGCCCTTCTCGACGTTCGCGGCGCGGCAATAGCCTTCATCATCAGGCTTCAGGTACGCGATGTCGTCGCCGATTATCGTGTTCCCAGGGACCATGGCGGTCGACGTCTTTCCGCATGCGCTCGGGAAAGCGCCCGTGAAATATGTGATGCGCTCCTTGTCAAGCGGCTTGACTCCCATGACAAACATGTGCTCACAGAGCCAGTCCTCCTCATGCGACTTCTTTATAGCCAGCCTCAAAGCTAGCTTCTTCAGCCCGAGGCTGTTCCCCGCATACTGGTTGTTCAGGGTTATCACGCGGTTGCCCATGAGGTCGATGTAGATGCGCCTGTTTTCTATGTCGGCGCTGCTGCCGCGCTCGTCAAGGCGACCGGCGGAGTGGATGAAGTAGAAGAAGTCATCCGAGCCCCCGAGCTTCTTGAACTGCTCGTAGCCCTGCCTATAGAGTATATCCTCGCTGTGCGCGACGTATGCCGAGTCGGTCAGCTGGAGCGCGCAGATTGAGAAGCGCGAGTCCGTTGGGCCCAAACAGAAGAACCTGACCAGGCACTCCTTGCCCTCCATGATGCCGTCAGCGATCTCCAGGACCTCGTCGAGGCCCTCCTGGCGCTCTATGACATTGATGTGCTTACTGAGCTTCATCCCTGGGGGGATCAAGACCTTGGTCGACTTCTTGTCCCTCGCCTGGTCCCTGTAGCCGTCGTAGTGGATGGTGTGGCCCTCGATTGCAAGGGGCTTCTCTTCGCCCAGGTCCTTCGCCAGCTTGCGGACATATGCGACGTCCTCGTCGGAGTCATCTATGACCGTGACCTTCGCCGGCTTGCACCGCCCTACGAATTCCTCTATTACGTTAACGACGTGCTCGTTCCCGAGCGCCTCGAGCTTAGCCCTGCTCGCAGAGTCAAGTATGGTCTCATCTATATCGATTTCCATTTTCTTATAGCATCTAGACTAATGTATCAAGTTTGAATTTAGAATTAGGTATTGTTATGGTGAGAATTTATAAAAATCATAGGGTCACAACCATTTGTGGCCCTTGGCCTTGACCAACATCTTGATGCCCTCTGTCGTCGGCATGTGGTCGTGGCGTATGAACTTCCACTGGAGCGCATGTATCTTCTTGGGGTCGTTGAAGGTCAGAACACGCACCTGCTCTTGAAGGGTCCGTGCGATGGGTTCGGCTTCAGTAGGACGCTTCGCGAATTCCAGGGCCATCTTGGCAGGTTCCAAGTCGCCCGCACCAGCCATCGCAGCGAAGTCCACGAGATTGTTTGGAGTCGACATCTTGTGGTCCAGGAGGTGCCAGACCTCGCCGAGGCCGCACTTGGTAGCCGCCTGTGAAAGATTGAACAGGTTATATGTGGTAGCCTTGTGGTGGTTCATCATCTTCCTTATCTCATCCACGCCGCAGGACTTTGCCGCTTCGGCCAGATGGTTGATGTTCCTTTTGTCGGCCTTGGGATTACCCCACAGGGATACAAGGGACTTAGCTGTGATATGTTTGGTAGCCGCTACGAGGTCCCCCACGTTCGTATACTTTGTCTTTGGATGGTCGAGAAGCTCTAAGACTGCTTCTTCGCCGTCCCTCCCCACAGCATCCGCCAGCTCCTGCCAGTGGGGGTTCATGCGATGGTTGCTTATAAAGGTCCTATGGCTTCTTATCCTTGGGCTTAGTGCCTCTCTTGGGTCTTTGTTTACCGGCATTTCTATCCTTGCTATCCTTGCTTATTTTACTTAAGGTGTTTATAAAACCTACTGTCGGGACATGGCCATGCTCCAATATCCTGCGCTGGCAGGCGCGTATCTGCCTCACCGTCATGCCGGCCCGTTTGAGCACATTCATCTGCTTCGCCAACTCCCCCACGGTCTGGCCGAACGTGTCTATATCGAAGGCCGGCGAGTCGAGCACCACCATCGTGGTGCCGACACCATGCTTTCCTGCAGCGCCCATCACGAGTCCTATGTTATCGCGGGTCGTCTTCGGGTGCTCGAGAAGCGGTATTATCTTCTTCACGCCCTGTTTCTCCGCTGCGTGGCATATGGAGTTAAGGTTCTTCGGCGTCGTCTTCTTATGACCCCAAACAACCAATGCGGTCTCGACCCCGTAATTATGCGCCGCCAGAGATAACGTCCATAGGTTGTCCGCCGTGGTCTTGGGGTGGTCCAATAGTTCCAGGACCTTGGACGGACCTTCTAACCTCACAACCTCGGCAAGGTTCTTGGCGCAACTGGGGTCAATGACGTTTGGATGATCCAACAAGGGTAATAACGCACTTATGTTATGGTCACATGCCAGATTCGCTAAGCTCCTGATGTTCTCAGTGGTGGTCTTGGGGTGGTCCAGTAGGGCCTTTGCATTGTCCATGCCTTGGTTCTTCGCGACATTCGCCATCTCGGCGATGCTCGCTTCACCGACCTTGGGGTGGTCCCAGAGGGGCATCACTATATCGGCCCCGCGCCACCTCACCGTTCTCGCCAGATGCAGGATGTTCGCGCTGCTGGTCTTTGGGTGGTCCAGAAGCCTCAGGGCGGCTTTTTCGCCCCCTTCCTCGACAAGTGATCTCAAGACCCTGGCTGCGCTTCGGTTATAGTTCCTGTGCCCGGTTATCTTCTTGCTGAGTGCCATCTTCTAGCCATCATCTCTCGTCTCTTGTCGGTTATCTCTTATGCCTCATCCGTATCTCATGCAGCTGCCTTATGAAGTTGACTGTGGGGAAGTGGCCGTTCTCGAGGAACTCGCGCTGGTATGCGCGCACCTTATCACGGTCTATATCTTCTAAGGATGTAGTCTGTCTGTGTAGTTCCTTTGCTAGCGGGGCTATGCCCATCCCATGCGCACCGGAGAACTCGAGCGACATGTGGACCGGCACCATCCCGCAGGACCACGCAGCAGTAGCGATATCCCCGAGGTTCTCTTTAGTTATCTTATTGTGGTCCAGTAGGGGCATTATCTTATCGATGCCGTGAGCCGATGTTGCCTTAGCGACCGCACCTAGGTTTTCCTGGGTGGTCTTTTTGTGGTCCATTAGCAGCCGTATCTTCTCCTTGCCGTGTGCCTTCACGGCTTCTGCGACATATGCTATGCTATGCGCGATAGCCTTCGGATGGTCCCACAATGCAAGCGCCGGCTCGACTCCGTGCGTCTTCGCCGCCCAAGAGAGCGTGTGCAAATCAGATGCTTGGGTCTTGGGGTGTTCCCAGACACGCAAAGCCGGCTCGGCGCCGTTTTTCTTTATGGCCGACGCCAGAGATAAACAATCCGATGTGGTCTTGGTCTTGGGGTGGCCCCATGCTTCAAGCACGGGTTTGGAGCCCAGCTGCCGGGCATAAGAGGCTATCGTCTCGAGGTTCTTTAAGTCTGTCTTGGGGTGGCCCCACGCCGCAAGAGCCGGCCCGGGGCCGAACTTCCTCACCGCCACGGCGACGCTTCTCAGGTCATCTAACGTGGTTTTCGGATGGCTCCAGGCGGCTCGAGTATGTTCGAGGCCATAGTTATTCGCTATGTCAAGCAGGGGCCGCAGGTTCTGAGGTGTGGTCTTCGGGTCGTCGCATATCGCCTTTACCGATGCGATGTCGTGTTTCTTCACCATGTCAAGCACCTTATTGAGGTTCTCGAGCGTCGTATTCGGGTTCTTCCAAAAAAGCGTGACTTTTTCCGCGCCGCGGCTTTGCACGATCTTAAGGAGCTCTTCCAGGTTCTCCGGCGTGGTCTTCGGGTCGTCTATGAGCTCACCCAGTTCCCCCTGAAGTGGCTGGCTCAGGGTATACCCAAGGGTACTGACAGTTTCGCGAGTGACCTTTGGGTTATCAAGGAGGCGCTTTACTTTGGCTTCGCCCCGCTTGAATATTGCTTCTGCGGCCGCCCAGATATTGGAGTCGTCGACCTTCGGGTGGTTCAATGCCGCGAGGGTCGGCGCCGGGCCATAATGAGCAACAGCCCCGGCGACAGAGTCGATATTCTCCTTTGTCGTCTTTGAATGCGCCAAGACAAGCATGAGATCAGGCGAGCTCCGAGCAGCGAACGCAGATGCCACATTATGCAGGCTTTTCTTGGTCGTCTTCGGATGCGCCAACGCATCCAGTGTCGGCCGGACACCATGGACTGAGGCTGTGGCTGCGACATCGCCCACATTATCCGAAGTGACCAATTCGCTGTCCAGCAGCTTCGTCAGGCCTTCAAGCCCCTCATATGGATCCCTCAGCAGAGCGACCCCGATATTGTGCATCGAGGCATCTGTTATCTTGGGATGGTCCAGGAAATCGATGACTGCTTTGCGCCCATATTTCCGCGACGCTTTCATCAAGTCCCTCAGGGCTCCCGGCGTGGTATTCCGGCGGCTCCAGACCTCAAGGGTCGGCTCGACACCGAACTCAGAGGCTGCCCCGACGACCTTATGGATGTTCCTATCCGTGGTCTTCGGGTGGTCGAGGACCTTCAGAGCCGCTTCTTCGCCCTCCTTATATGCAAGTGAACTAAAGATTCTCTGCACATATTTGATGTAGTTCCTGTGTCCGGTTATTCTCTCGCTAAGTGCCATCTCTTGTGCCTAATCTTGTGCAGTCTCCTAAAGCTACAGCTAAACAAGCTTAATGGAACAAGGAATAAAAGACCTCGGCTCTGCTCGAATGCGTGGCGTCAATCAGAGTGGGGACTCGCTCGATCTTATTCCAGTCTTAGTGAAGTGGGTCCAGGAGGCCTTGGCCTTCTTCTGGTGCAGGCGCTCCATGATATCGGACTTCCGGGGGGTCTTCATCCTCCGCATCTCGCAGAGTTTGTGGATATCATAGTAGGGTAGGGTTATCGCCTGCTCGGCGGCGATGGTCTCCAACAGTTCGGTGACTTTATCGTTCTGAGATTCAGCTGCTACAGTGGCGCAGAACTTCGGGTCAGCGAACTCCGCTGTCCAGAGCGGGCCTGCCCAGTCGAGTTTTTTTACACTACAAACGGGACACTCCTCCTTGAACTCATTGACCCGGACAAACCCGCGCCAGCCGCACTTGTAGCAGTATTGTAGATAGCCGATGTTCTTCATGTTCGCATCAGCCTTCTTCCTCCCGCAGGCGTTCTCCATGTACAGGCGGAAGTAGTGGCGCCGATTATAGGCCAGGAGCGGCTTCGGGGCATAAAAGTAGCGCGCAGCGTTCCTCACCACAGCCGCGATGAGTATCCTCAGGCCTATCTCCTTGCAGAACCCTGTCTTGAGCGGCCGGGAGTCGTACCGGCGGACACATGTGTTGACTGAGACGCCGCAGAGCGGGGCCGTGTCAGTAGCCGTCAGGAACAACAAGCCCTTCCTGCTCACCGCCCGGAGGGAGGAATCGAGAAAGCACATGAAAGACCCGAAGGGGTCGATGTCAACGATATCGAATTTATCGCAGCGATGTGCGCGCAGCAGGACGTCCGCGTCCTCTTCTGACACCTTCGCCTTCCGCGTCAGGCCGTTGAGCTTGAGGTTCTTCTTTATCAGCTTAGCTGCATTAGGGTTCTTGTCGTTTATCGCCGCGCTCGCCACGGCGCCGGTCTCTTTAAGCGCCCGCATGGCGCGTATCCCGCTGCCAGCCAGGAGGTCGCAATAAGAAAGGTCCTTCGCTCCCGTCTTCTTCGACCACGCTTTAAGCACAGCCACGGTCAGGTCGCGGTCGAACTCCATGAGCGGGTTGTAGAACACAGGCAGCTTCTTCGTTATCTCGCCTTCAGAAGCATAGACCTCCACGTCACCCTCTTTGAATCTCTTCATCATGAGCCTCAGTTACCAATCGATGGTGGAAGGGACGTCACCAGATACATTATCGCCGGGGCCGACTATGTGGCCCGGACCCAACCGCGCACCGCATCCTATTACCGCCCCATCGCCCACGACACACCCATCGCCGAGGATGGACCCCTTCCTTATCTCCGCGCCCTTCCCGATGCGGCAGCCGGAGCCTATTATACATGAATCGAGCTTGGCTTCGTCGACCCGGGTGCGGGGGAACAAGACTGAACCGATGAGATATGAGTCTTTTACACTACACCCATCGCCGATGACCGACGCGGTGAGATCAGAATCCGTGACGTTTGCATCGCCGATATTATTCTCGCCTTTGAGGAAATACTGCGTCGCTTCCATATACGCCTCCGGGGTCCCGACATCACGCCAGAACGCGTCCGTCACCCAACCGCAGATTTTCTTCCCTTGGGACAGCATCTTCGGGAACAAGTCGTGTGAGAAATCGAAGAACTCGAGGGGAATCATATCCAGGACCTCAGGCTCGAGGATGTAGATACCCGTGTTCGCCAGGTTGCTGAATGCCTCGCCAGCCGGGGGCTTCTCCTGGTAGGCGATTATCTCCTCGCCGTCCATCTCGGCTATGCCGTAGTGGGTCACATCCTCCACGTGCCTGAGAGCGATGGTGAATGAGGCGTCATGCTGGTGATGGTAATCGAACATCGCGCTGAGGTCTATCTCGCTTATATTATCGCCCTGCACGACCGCGAAGGTCTCATCCAGGTGATGCAACGCGTTCTTGACCGAGCCGGCGGTGCCGAGCGGCTCGTCCTCATCGACTATGTGCACATCGAGACCCCATTTCTTGCCTGCGTCGAAGTATCCCTCCAGGACGTCAGGCTTAAAGTTAGTCGTGATTATGCTCTCCTTGAAGCCCTCTTCAGCCAGCTTCAGGATTATGTGCTCCATGACCGGCTTGTTCAAGAAGGGTATCATAGGCTTGGGGGTCGTGAAAGTGAGCGGCCGCATACGCGTACCCAATCCCCCTGCAAGAATCACAGCTTTCATGTTGAGCATTAGAAGCAGGATGTATAAAATGCTGATTTCTCAGACGTCCAGCCCGACTTCGTCGCCATCCTTGAGCTCGAACGCATCGCGCAGGCTTATCGGCGCGATGACCTCGACGACGTTCTCATGGCGAGTCTTGTCCGGGATGACGATAGCGGACTGGATACCGAAGACTGAACACGCTATCACCCTGGCCCCGCCATACTTACCCTCTGGCCTGATATATCTCCCTTCAGGCAGCTTATCCAGCTCGCTCGCCTCGACTTCCAGGTTCAAAGTCCCGGGGAACGGCTTGAAGCCTGTCAGCTTCGCTAATTTGTCAGAATAGAGCTTGACGTAATCCGACGCCTCCTTGAACCCTGGTACTACGATGCCTTTCATCACTTCACCTTTTGACCTTAAACACCGCTGGCCCCTCGCGCTTGTGCGCGCTGGCCTTGACCATCTTCTTGACCCTCTTGTTCAGCTTGCCGCTCTCGAGCATCGCATCCAGCTCCTCGTAGGTCACACCCATCTCCCCCTCGTCGGTCTGCCCGGGCCACAATCCAGCTGAAGGCGCTTTGTCGCATATGCTCTTAGGGACCTTCAGATACCGCGCCAGCTCGCGCACCTCGGTCTTGTACAAGTCCCCAATAGGCAACAAATCACACGCCGCGTCGCCCCACTTGGTCGAGTAGCCCACCGCTATCTCGGTCTTGTTACCGGTCCCGAGGACCAAGAGGTTCCTCTGGTTGGCATGATAATAGAGCAGAGTCATCCGGATACGGGCCATAAGATTCCCCAATGGCCTCTGCTCCACCTTCAAAGTCGTCCTGAAGGCGTCTATAATCGGTTTTAAGGCGATCATCTTGGAATCGATGCCCAGGGTATTCGCAAGCGTCATAGCGTCGTGTGTGTCCTTTGGCTTCGTCACACCGGTGGGCATTATCAGGGCGAAGACCTTATCCTTCCCGAGCGCTTTCACCGCCAGAGTAGCCACGACCGCAGAGTCGATGCCCCCTGAGATACCGAGTATGGCGCCGTCGGCGCCGGCTGCCTTGACCTTCTTAGAGATGAAATCCTTGACTTGTTTCGCGACTTTCTGTGAGTTCATCTTGTAATATCCTGTTTTAATCTTTTCATAGTTTTAGCATCACTTAGCCAGACCTACCCTCCAGCGTGTGGGCAACCACCTGCGCAAGGTCTTATGCATCAGGTGCGTCCTGCCGAGTTCGTTCATATAATCTATGACTACGTTCTTATATTTGGAGACGTCGTTCTCTTTAGCGGGGGCGTATACAGGCGTTATCTTGTCCACGCTACTTAGTCCGCGGTCGACGTAACGCTCCCTTAACAGCCTGGCCAGGTCACGGCCACCCTGATGCCAATCTGGGTACTTCCTAAACCTCTTGCCGTCTGATTCGTATTTTATCCCTTCGGGCCTTTGGGACGAGTATTCTATATTGCCCCATGAATTGTTCCTGGCGCCGATGCCCTTCTTGCCCCAGTTGGATTCCATGCGAAATTTGGCCAGAAGATAGTATGGGTGCACCCCATACCCTTTGCATGCCTTGACGACTAAGTCGGACGCTCCCGCCGCCGGCGAGTTCCTGTGCTCCAATTCGGTCTGCACCACATGCCTCACTGTCTCGTAATCGCTCCCATCCCAGCCGACATGTGTAGAGCCTGTGAACTCTGCCCCGGGGACCCAATAGCCGCCCTTGGGCTCAGGCCTCTCGCGCGGTTGGAGGGCAGATCCAGTTTTGGCTGCAGCACGCGACCCTGCATTCTCTGTTGTGGTGGCGGTAGCCGGCTTGGCTTTTTTAGAGCCCCGCTGTGCTTCCGGTCGTGTCTCGCCGAACATTGCCCTGACCGCCGCGCCGGTTGCGCCGAACGCTAGGGGTATCGAAGCCATATATGCCAGCGCCTCCCGCCTACTCACGGGCTCGCCTGGCAAAGGCGGAGGCTCAGCCCTGTGCGCCAGTGCGGGGTCGAAACCCAGTGGGATGCGGGTTATCACCCTCGGCTTGCCGCCCCGACTCCTCTTTCTCGCCATCCCCTAATTAATTGGAACGTGCTAAAAAGACGAGCCGGTTTTTATGTCGGGAGCAATAAGACTATTATGTATCAAATAGTCGACCTAGACGGCAAAAAGAGCATCCGCGAAAGCGAGAAGCTACCCGAGATACCCAAGAAGGGGATGGTCTGGGTCAACGTCATCGCAAAGGAGTATGCGGAGCTTGAAGAGCTGGAGAAAAAGTTCGGGTTCCATCGTCTGATCCTGGAGGATGCATTAAGCCCCACCCAGCGCGCGAAAGTCGAGATATTCGAAGAGTACTTTGTAGTGATCACCAAGACCCTGGGGCGCAAGCAGAGCAACGGCAACCCAAGTGCTGAGCAGTTCACCCTACTGGTAGGCAAGAACTTCCTGGTCACCATCAGCCGCAAGAGATTCGATTTTGTCGATGAAGTCAGGGAAAAGAGCAATATAATGAAGCTCAAGATAAGCCACCCCGATTTTCTGGCGTACATGCTGCTCGACAAGATAGTGGACGGCTATTTCCCCATACTGGAGGAGATAGAGGATGAGATAGAGCTGGTCGAGAAGAAGATATTGAGCAAAGCGGGCGAGAAGACGCTCAAGGACATATTCAGGCTCAAGAAGAGGCTCCTCATCTTCCGCAAGTCAGTGTGGCCTGCGCGCGACGTATTCGCCACCCTGAGCAGAGGCGGCCTGCCGAACATGAAGAAGAGCGACCAGATATTCTACAGGGACATCTACGACCACATGATAGTCATAATGGACCTGACTGAGACCTATCACGACCTGATAAGCAGCGCCCTCGAGACCTATCTGTCAAGCGTATCGAACCGCATGAACGAGGTCATGAAGGTCCTTACTGTGGTCGCCACGATATTCATACCACTCACATTCATCACAGGGCTCTATGGGATGAACTTTCAGTGGATCCCTGAGATGCACAGCGGCTTCGGCCAGCAATACGGCTATTTCCTGGCGCTGGGAATGATGCTTGCCGTATCGCTGGCGATGATCGCCTACTTCAAGAAGAAGAAGTGGCTCTAGGCTCACAGCGCAAGATAACATCAGATTTCTGATGCGATACCCATAGCCTCTCATGCTGTCTGTTTTTCACCCGCTCAACTTAAAGTTTGCTTATTTCTCCCATTTACCCTAGGTTCCACAGAATAGGTTTTGAGCGTGGCTGGTTAGATTACGCTCAGAGACGACGCATCAAAAGCCTGAGGCAGTTCAATCCAGGTCATGAATTTTCCGGGAATTTCTAAATTATATATACTTAATAACATGTATCTAATTAGGTTTTATTGAAAAGTATTTATCAATAAATCTTTATTAGTAGAAAGTTATCAATAATATGCTTTTTAAGAAGTCTCTTCTAAAGCACTTTGTCGAGAAGATGGTTTTGAACCCATGCTTTGTTCTATCTTTTTCACAGTCCTAGAAAGCCGGCTCAGGGAACTCGAAAACCTGCTTAGATCGGCCCTATAACGCCCCGTGCGGAGGTATTTCCCATCGCTCGAGACGAGGCCTATGAGTTCGAGATCGCGCAGAGTGCGTTCAGTTGTAGCCTTCGCGTAGCCTGCTTTCGAGAGCTCCTCGATGATAAAACCACGGCGACTCTCGGGCTTTTTGATAAGAAGCTGCATCACTGCCAAGCCTGCCTCGCGGCGCAACGGACTCTCTAGGAATAGATCCAATATATCCTTCAGATCACTGCCCTCATACGCTTTGTGCCAGTCGAACATGGTCTTTTTGACGGCTTATTTAGCCTGTTTAAGCCGGCCTTTTTGGCTCATTTATCGCCCTTAAATTTTCAAGTGCATCAGATTTCTGATGCGGGCTATGAGCCCATTTGGAGGTAGCGCCTCTAAAAACTGAGGCTTTTTTATAG